>Ga0209205_1000013_pt1 | contig 112704 bp, 94 predicted proteins | sample ZodSprso05mmetaG_FD_184133 | JGI IMG/M metagenome (GOLD analysis project Ga0209205, IMG submission 184133) | Hot spring sediment microbial communities from Zodletone spring, Oklahoma to study Microbial Dark Matter (Phase II) - Zodletone Spring... ... | reverse complement strand
GGTGTTCGCATCGGGCTTTTTGACTCCTGAGGACGATCAGGATGGCGCAGGCTTCGGCCTCTTTGCCGCTCTGCCCAACGGTGATGTGGTTGAATTTCCACTGTATGAAGAGGGAACACTTAACCGGTTTGGCCCGCGTGCCGAGAAAATCAGGATGAACAATTATCCTAATCCGTTCAATCCTACTACTGAAATCTCATTCAGTTTGTCAGGCGATTCACACATAAAGCTGGAAGTTTTCAACACTCTCGGGCAGAGAGTAGCTGTTCTGGCCGACGGGCACTTTGATGCAGGCCAGCATGTAGTGACCTGGAATGCTTCAAATGCTTCATCTGGAGTATATTTCTATCGCTTGACTTCTGAGTCAGGTGTGAACACCAGAAAAATGATGTTATTGAAGTAAGTCTTTCAATAATTAGAAAATTAAAGGACAGGTCTTGTACCTGTCCTTTTTTTTAGCTTCAGGCTGTGCCCCTACGGTCCAAGCATTGGAATCGAATTGGAAGGTACTATTCCGACACAGTCTCCAGCATATTGCCGATATGATCATAGACTGCCTTCAGTTCTCTCCTGGGACTGAATTCAACGAAGGAAGTATCCTCCTCCACCCTCACGGTGTGACCGGCAGGCCAGAAGAACATCTCGCCCGCACGGCAAATCTCCTCATCCCCGTTTTCATAGATGACATGGATAGATCCGTTAAGCATGTAGCCCCAGTGCGGACACTGGCACTTGTCGCCCGGCAGTCCCTCAAGCAACGGGGTCGCATCTGCACCAGCCTTGAGGGTGACAAAGGCAACCGCCGTCTCATCCCACTCAGCAACACGAAATGTCGCCACAGGCATTTCCAGGGCGATTGGTAAATCTTCTTTGCGCATCTTCATTAATACATCTCCTTTTTTGCCGCGTCATCCGGCATAATTTTGTTAAAGCTCCGGTAAATCCGGATTGACCAGACAATACCCGGGACAGCGCAGTCTGGAGACTCACCGGATCCATCCGAAACGAAAGATAAAAATGGACTATTTGAATCGAGTATACTGCTGTGAGCCACAAAAAGCAAGATGTTTTTTATCTTGTTTTATATATCCATACCAGATTTGGCTTAAGTTATTGGAATAAAACAAGTTTTCATCAGAAAGAAGAGTCTGTGAAGCGCTGAAATTCGAGCAGGTCCTGTATCAGAGTAATAACCTCGACAGGTCCGGCAAGCTGCTTCCGCTATCGACTTGCAGGGCGACTGTTTATGGTTGAGACTCGCTCAGGAATCGGCCGCTGTCCGCTTCGAAATGACGGATCACCACCACAACAGAAGGCCGTTTCTCATGATATACAAAGACTTCAATATGATCGGGATCGCCAATATCTCGATAGACCAACCAGGCACCTGCCGGAACCCGACGCTGCAAATCTGAGCAGTTGCCGGGCGGCGATTGCTGTCCCGGAGGCATTCCGGGTATCCAGATCCGGCAAGAACCGGGAGGCGGCAAATGGCCGGGAGGGATACCGAGTTGTTTGTATTTATACACCGATGACGGCTGATCCGGATGTTCGGCATCGGGGATTTTTCCTCTGAGAACCACACTGCAGGAAATGAGCATACACAGCAATGCGAGACAAGTTAGCAGTCCCCCGAGCCGCGAATATAGTGAATTGCTTATTCGAGTGTCCATAGCGAATATATCGGTTCTCAGCAGCCCGGAGTTTAGATATAAAGTTCGAATGAAATAAAACCGATAATTTGTCTGAAGGCCGATTAACGAAAATTATGTCAGACATTAGCTTCTTAACGGTAAAATGCAGCTTCAGTGTAAAAAGGTCGCCGGGTTATGAGTTTTAAGGGTTATACACAATCAATTCTTATTTATTTGCGAAATCTCATCGGCAAGATCCGGGTGATTTGGCCGGATGCACGCAGAGCGTTACATAAACCCGAAGCGCTGGGCCATATATTTTTGACTGCGCGGCGGGCGCAGATTGTGCTTGCGATCCTGCTGATATTCATGATTTTTCTGGCTCCAATTATTGTCAATTTCGTCACCTCTGCTGTTTTTCCGCCGGAATCATCCAAAAAATTATTCGGCCTGGTAACAAGAGAGCACATGAATCCATCGAAACACTCAGCAGACATTCTAATCATGACAATTCTCTGGATTACTTCAATCGGATCTTTCTTACTGCTCTTCTGGTTTCATATTCCGAAAGGACTTTCTCTTGCAAATGCGCGCGCTGGAGAACTTATTGCAGGTCCGGATAAGGATGTTCGTGATCCCAATATTCGAAAGCTGTATGAACGGGCGCTGTCTCTGGCTACGGATGCGGAGCTGGAATCCGAGATAATGTCTCGCCTGCAGGCAGGTGTTACACCGGACATGGAAAAGAATATGGGTGAGAATACACTCGCTGAATCGCCGCCGAAAATCGGATACGGCGGAGATACGCACCATGAATTACAGTCACGACTTCAAAGGAGTGATGAACCTGAATCAATCGGCCAGAATGGACGTTATCGGCTGGAATCGGAGCTCGGCAAAGGTGCGATGGGGCTGGTTTATGGAGCATGGGACACACTGCTTGATCGAAAGGTAGCGATAAAGCAGCTTTCTATTGTATTGTCCGATGATGAACAGTACGCCTCCCGGTTCCGGCGGGAGGCAAAAGCTCTGGCGCGGCTGACACATCCCAGCATCGTGCAGGTGCACGATCTGATCGAGGATGAAGGCCGGCTCTGGATGGTGCTGGAGTTTGTGGATGGAGGTGATCTTGCCTCCTATTTAAAGCAAACGGGTCGTCTTACAGTCAGTGAGGCGGCAGAGATTATCATCCCTGTGGCAGAAGGACTGGCACATGCCCACAGCCAGGAAATAATCCATCGCGATCTGAAGCCTGCCAATATATTGCTCACCAGCAAAAGAATTCCGAAGATTTCCGATTTCGGAATTGCCAAGCTCTCGCAATCCAGTATGCTGACCCAGGTAGGTTCGGTGCTCGGCTCGCCGCGATATATGAGTCCGGAGCAGTGCAGCGGTAATCCTGCGGATGCCAGGACAGATGTTTACTCGTTGGGCATAACCCTCTACGAACTTCTAACCGGCAAGGTTCCGTTCGAAGGCGACACTTCAAGTGTGATGGCACGTCAAATTGTCGAACAGCCTCCCCCCTTATCTGAGTGTCTTGATCACATTCCAGTCGATGTGGAAAACTTGATACTACAAATGCTTGCCAAGAAGCCAGACGATCGCCCCTCTAATATGGCAGCAGTAATAGATTTGCTGTCGCCATTCAGAGAAGAGACATCCGATCCAAAGCGGCCGGAATATAATCATCATGCAGTATGACTCCCCTTTTCACAGAACTATTCCGAGTTGATACAATTTTCTTGTTTTTCCGGCCAATTTGACATGAATTCTTGCAGTAAACCAGACTTTTTTAACAATGACAAAAACATTGACGTTTATGATTGGAGTGTTATATTGATTTCTGCGCGACTTCTTGCGGCAAATGAGATGTCATAATCAGATAAATCGGGCTGGGTTAAGAAGGGGTTAGACAGGCAGGGTTAAGAAGAGTGGCTCGGCGCTGCTACGGGGCATACCTCAGGATGCTGCTCGTCAAATGAAAGAGCAATTCGAATGGCGGCAGATGACCCAAATGATGATCGTACACAATCTTTCATTGCCTTAACATCGGGGACGAGTGTATTACATTATAAAATAATGGATAAAATCGGTGCGGGCGGCATGGGTGATGTTTATCTGGCTGAGGATACCAAGCTCAACCGCAAGGTCGCCCTGAAGTTCCTTCCACATCATCTCTGCCAGGATGAAGACTGCCGCAAGCGGTTCACGCGTGAGGCCCAGGCGGCTGCGGGTCTTGATCATCCCAACATTGCCGCTATCTACGAGGTATGTGAATACCAGGGCCGTCCATTCTACTCCATGCAACTGGTCGAGGGTCAGTCGCTGCGGGAGGTGATCAGGGGTAAAGACCTCCCAATCGAGCGTATTCTGGAGATTGCCATACAGGTCTGCGAAGGGCTTAAGGCAGCACATGAGAAAGATATTATTCACAGGGACATAAAGCCGTCCAATATCCTGATCGACACTCACGGCCGTGTCCGCATTGTTGATTTCGGGTTGGCTGCTATTCGAGGGTCGGAACACTTAACCAAAACAGGCTCCACTCTTGGTACGATAGGCTATATGTCGCCGGAACAGGTGCAGGGACAGGATGTGGACAAGCGCAGTGATCTGTTTTCGTTCGGCGTTGTATTATATGAACTGATTACCAGGCAAAATCCATTCAAGCGCGATAATGAAGCCGCAACACTTAAGGCAGTCAGTGATGTTACCCCTGATCCGTTGGCTCGATTCAAAAGCAACCTGCCGGAATTTCTCGAATCGATCATGACCAAGTTATTGGAAAAGGACCCGGATCACCGTTATCAGACTGCGGCAGGTGCAGTCAGTGACCTGCTTCGAGTAAAACGGGATCTGGGCAGCAAATCATATTCAAGTCCTGCCAAAGTAACATCAAAACGTTCATTGCGATTAATTGTGCCGCTGTTAATTGTACTTATCACTGCTGCGATTCTAATTCTGAAACCATGGAAAATCGAGATCAGTCCCACGCAGGAGGCTTTGGCTGAGGAGAACAAGCTTGCAGTCATGTATTTTGATAATATGGCTGATCCATCCGACAGTCTGAGATTGGGAGAAATTGTTACCAGCCTGCTCATCACAGATTTGACCGAGTCGGAATTCGTGAAGGTCGTTTCAAGCCAGCGCCTGTATGACATCCTCAAGCAAATGGGGCTTGAAGGTAAGAGAAATATTGATCGAACAACCGCCACAGAGATCGCCAAGACCGCCAGGGCCAAATGGATGCTGGTGGGCAATATTATCAACCTTGAGCCGGAGATTATAATAACTGCGCAGTTGATAGATGTCACTACCGGCAATGCATCTGCTTCCCAGCGCATAGAGGGTGCTGTTGGCGAAAGAGTATTTACCCTGGTTGACAGGCTGACAGTTGAAGTTAAGCGGGACCTGACCCTGCCTTCCGAAGCTGAACTGGAAGCTGATCCCGAGGTGGCCGAAATGACCACTCACTCGTCTGAAGCATTCCGCTATTATCTTGGGGGACAGGAATTATTCTACAGGCATCACTGGGCAGATGCGGAAGAGGAATTCTTGAAGGCAATCGAAATTGATTCGACATTTTCAATGGTCCACTACTATTTGGCAACAATGGACTATTGGCGAAACGACCCGGAGGCAAAAACACACCTTGAACATGCATTAAAGTATATAGATCGTGTCAGTCACCATCAGAGATATTACATCAACGAGCTCGATGCCCGTATTAAGAGAGATATTCCTCGAGCGATAGCAAACCTGGAAAAAATAATTGAGCGTTATCCTGACGACAAGAACGCATATGTCTCTCTGGGCTTGATAAGAAAATTTGAAACTTATGAACTTGAGGATGCTCTTACGAATTTCGAAAAGGCTATTGAACTGGATCCACTTCACCGGGAAGCCCTTAATCAACTCACTTACATATATAACGATTTGGGCCAATTTGAAAAAGCTGTCTGGGCAATTAATAGATACATCGAAGTGGCTCCTAACGAAGCCAATCCCTACGATAGCAAAGGTGAAATAATGGCAATGAACGGTAAGCTTGATGAAGCAATTGCTGCTTATGAAATGGCGATGCAGATCAAGCCTGACTTTGGCCGGGCCAGGTTGGCCAACCTATATTTATTTAGAGGGGATATCGCGAAAGCAGACAGCCTTTATCACGCAATGGCATCGGACCCAAATGAGAAGACACGAGCTTACGGCAGGCTGGCTTTGACTATGAAACCCAGATATCATGGCAGGTTTCAAGATGCACTGCGGTTGCTGGAGATAGGAATTGAAACAGATCGAATGGAATTGGGCACATGTCCGGAGATCACCGATAAGCTGATGACAAGAGTGCTTATAAACGATTTCCTTGGAGATGATCAAGCTGTAATTGAGGACTTGAACCAGGCGATTTCCATTATGAGCGAGAATGAGACCAGAAGGTTATATTCGAGTTTTTTCCGGGCTTATCTATGCGCGAAATTGGCGGAGACGGGCGATCAGTCAGGGTCCGACAGCCTATTATCCGAGATTACCGCACTTATTACCGAACCTGGCTACCCGGATTCTTCATTTTACTGGATAGCCTCAGGATATAAGGCTCTTAAGCTGCATCATTATAATGCAGCCGCTTCCTGCTGGGAAAAGACTATCAGGGGAGCTCCACACAATTTCCCCACGCTTCAGCTTCTTGGTGAAAGCTATCTTTATGATGGTCAACTCGGCAGTGCGGTTTCAACGCTGGAGAAGGCGATTAAAATATATCATGGAACGCGTATTGGAGAAGCAGGTTTAGGCGTTTTATCGCATTACCTGCTGGGCAGGGCATACGAGGAGTCGGGATGGACGGACAGGGCGATTACTCAATATGAAAGGTTCCTTGAAATCTGGAAAGATGCTGATCCGGGTATCAAGGAAATGGGAGATGCCAGGCAGAGACTGACACAGCTGAAAGGCAGCTCATGAAGCAGGGTATGGAATCCGAAGACGACAAAACTCAGTCATTTGTGGCCCTGACGACAGGTACTGAAATCGGGCACTACCGCATCATCGGGAAGATCGGTTCGGGCGGCATGGGCGAGGTATTTCTGGCCGAGGATACCAAACTCAACCGCAAGGTCGCTCGGGCCTTACTATACCCTCTTCGCGAGCATCCGCGCATCCAGGAGCTTGTTGACAAATATGAAAAGGAAGAGCAAGGGACATGACCAAGCAGGGAGGTTAATTTTCATTTCATCGAGGGTATCGCGACTAAATCCCGTTTAGAGTTAGAAACTTTCAGCTATAATAATCCCGGAGCATTCATTGTCGGGTACCTTAAACCCTGATGCCGTAGGTCTTGATCTTGCGCCAGAGGGTGGAGCGATGCACGCCAAGTTCCCTGGCGGTAAGGGTCTTGTTGCCGTGGTTTCTCTGCAGCGCTTCCTGTATAATTTTCTTTTCGCTGGAGCTGACCGGCGAAATACCATTACTCTCGACATGATCCTCCAAGATATTCTGGGGCAGATGGCTTGGTTTGATCTCCTCCCCATGGCACATAACAAAAGCATGCTCGATGGCATTTTCCAGCTCGCGGACATTGCCGGGAAAGGAATAATTCCGCAGCATGACCATAGCCTCTGGCGTTACGCGTTTTATCGGACGGCGAGTCTTGTCCTTGAAGACCTGGATAAAATGATTGACCAGCAGCGGAATATCCTCCGGCCTTTCGCTTAGTGCGGGAATCTTTATATTTACTACATTAATGCGGTAATATAAATCCTTTCTGAATCTGCCCTTCTCGATCTCAGAGGCCAGCTCGGCATTGGTGGCGGCAATCACACGTGCATCCGTGCGCATGGCTTTGGTCGAACCCAGGGGACGGTACTCGCCGTTGTTGAGCACCCGCAGCAGTTTAACCTGCAGGGCAACATCCATCTCGCTGATCTCATCCAGGAGCAATGTTCCGCCGTTAGCGAGGCAGAACTGCCCGGGCTTATCACGCTTGGCGTCGGTAAATGCCCCTTTCTCGTAGCCGAAAAGCTCGGATTCAAGGAGGTTGGCGGGCAGAGCGGCGCAGTTGATTTTGATATAGGGACCGTACTTGCGCGGGCTCAGATTATGCAGGATTTGGGCAAACAGCTCCTTACCACATCCGCTGGGGCCCTCGATCAGAACGCTGCAGTCGGAATCGGCAATATCCGGAAGCAGGCCAATCAGCTTCTGCATCTTGTCGTTGACACTGACGATATCGCGCAGGGCCTGCTTGCGTTCCAAACTTTTCTCGAGATAGTCTATCTCCGAAATATCCCGGAAAAATTCAACCGCCCCTATAATCTCACCATTGCCGTCCTTGAGCATGGTAGTTGAAACGCTGATCGGTATTTCACAGCCGTCGCGGGTTATAATAGTCACCCTGGCATTCTCGATAGTGGCGTGAGATTTGAGGGTGTCCTTCAAGGCGCATTTTTTATTGCAGATTTCGGTGCGGAAGATATCATAGCAGTGCTTACCGACCGCCTCATCCGATTTGAAGCCTGTGATCTCCTCCGCCGCCTTATTGAAGGATGTTATGATACATTCACGGTTGACGGTAAAAACACCGTCAGATATGCTGTTGAAGATTATTTCGCTTAATTTCTGGGCCATCTTATCCAATCACGAATCACATTTATCGATAATATGCGAAATATATGCTGTAAATCAACATATAATCCGATGCTGATGCTGAGAGAAGCGGAAAAAGTATCGCTTCCAGCATCCTGAATGCATATTTCGACTGTCGGTGCTCAGGCCGAAATGTGGCCGATCTCGCTCCAGCAGCCATCCGGCAGGCCGAGCTTCTCGACAATCATCCTGGCCCTGCTGTTCAGGCGATACTGGTCCGGATTATCCGGCCCTACCAGCACCACCGGGCAGATAAATTCATTGGCGAATTCCTCGATCGGCAGATTCGAAAATGTTGCTTCGGGATCGGGATAAGCCAGAACCAGGACTTGGAACTCGCGAATCACCAGACAGCGATGCAATTCGGTCCACTCTTTATCTTCGCAGAGCCGAAAGCCCACGTCGAGATAATCTCCGGCCAGCCTGTCATAATAGATACGAAGCTCGCGTTCTCTTTCGATAGCAAGTTTGGCTCGCTGTTCGGCCGAGAGGTTGTCAGCTGAACGATCCAAAGGATCGTATGGATCCTCCAAAAAATGGAACACATTTAATTGAATTCCATGAATTCGTGAGAGTTTGAGAGCATATTCGAAAGCCCAGTCTCCCTGTTTGGAGTAATTCGCACAGAACCCAATCGCATTTAATGTCGGTATTGCCATAACTCCTCCGAGTTTACAGTAAAATTGTTTTCTTCAAAATTAAGTTTTTCCAACTTTCGTTTTGGTTATCTCCTTTAAGTAATAGTCGGAATAAAGCGCTCCGATGGGATTATGCGCGAGCGATTTGTCCTTGACAAAGAGAGTTGATACCGGCGCTTTGCTCTCTCTGGAAAATATGCAATCCACTCCCATACACAATCCAACTATTATATTTATGTCCGTGCCAATCTTATTGAGCATCTTCGCCTGGCCAACCGGATTGCAGGAAATATTTGAAAAATCAGCCTTGTCATTGGATATAATCGAACCGGTATGCGGATCGAAAGTCCGGTTGCCGCCTATCTTGCAGCAAACCGGGTAAACCTCGAAAAAACGCCTGAGAAGATTGACAAGTATCTCGGTCTGTTCGAACATATCGATACAGAAGGCGATCCCGATTTTTCTGTATTTCATCCCCAGGCAGAAATATATCAGCTCGGTCAGACGGCAAAGTGTGCGCTCCTTCTCAGCCATAACATCCAGAGATGATTCCAGCATCGTGCGTGTAACCGGATCATCTTCCGCCGCATTTTTGCGGAGGCCCGGCCGGCATACCTCGCCGCGCAGGCAGACTTTATCCTCGCAAGCGAGGCAGTCAATCGTTTCCAGATCCGGGATCGCCGGCTTGAATTCAGCGCTATCAGATGAATCTTTCTTGTCAGCCTGGTCATCTTTTCTCGAGAACGACCCGGAATTTTGTTTTTTTGGGTTATTTGCTTCTGAGAAACCGAAACCTGAATGCATGCTTCCGTTTTCAAGGGCGTGCTGGGCCTGTTCATTGGAACAACAGACATTATCGATGATCATTATACCATGGCTTTCCACCATCTCGCGAGTCTCTTTATTAATTCCTCCACAGACGAGGATATCGGTCTCATGCGCAATCAGAATTCGTATCAGTTCTATCCAGGTACAATCCTTAAGATTTATCCTCTTACGGGAGACGATCCGGTTGCCCTTGAGAACCAGAAAAAGGATGAATTCCGCAATAGTACAGCGCGGAGCCACCCGGTCGGCAAATATTGGTATCGCATAGCACATATTTCAATCCTTCCAGAATAGATATAATCAATTCGTGTGCCGAAAGCTGGACAGGCGGTTTCAGCGAAGAAGTGTTGCATATTATAATGCGACAAAAGATGGGTCCTGATGCGGAGCTAATCTCTATAATAGCCTCTGAGACATCAGCTTCAAATCCAAAACGAGAATCGTAAATAATTATAAATAAAATTGTTACGAGGACGCTAATTGCATAATTTCGACCCCTAAAACAGTTGCATCACCTGTCGCAATGCGACATAATGTTGCAACATATGCGACAATTTGTCGCACGAAAACCATGAACTGACGCTCCCAAAAAAATAATCGTTGTAGAAAATTCAGACCCATTCAAGTCCGGTTGTATGGATCGGGACTCTGCTGTCCTGCTTGTATTTATGAGGTTGGCTAGAATGAAAAATGGTTCCGGAAGACTCCCGCACTAAGCTGCTATCACGGTCGCCTCAACATCTCCGGCATACTCTTTGCAACATAGCTTTTATGTAAACTGACATATAGCGGAGATAAAAACAGATGAGTACAATACCGGAAGAGTCCAAAGTACAGGTTATCAAAGAGAAGAAGAGATATCCATATTACATCGAGAACCCGGTTGAAGAAAACAGGGTTGAGAGATTTCTGGAGGCGTTTGCAGCGGTACTGAAATATACTGACTATAAGCCGCTCCTGGATTCATACTGCAATTCCAGCGCTAAATGCAACCGTTGTGCGGTCACCTGTCCGGTCTTCCAGGTAACCCATGACCCGCGCGATATACCGTGCTATAGAACTAACCTCCTTCTGGATACATATAAACGCTACTTTACGATCGGCGGATGGTTCAAGTCGCGCTTTACGAATACGTTCGAATTGACCGAGGAGATTATCGATGAGATGCTGGACGGGTTCTACCGTTGTACCGCCTGCCGGCGCTGCACACGGGAATGCCCCATGGGCGTCGATCATGGCATGATCACCCGTCTGGGACGCTATATCCTCAGCCTTATGGGGATTGTGCCCAAGGCTCTGCAGGTTAGCACGCGCGAACAGCTCGAGGGGGAGACGCATAATACTTCACAAATTCCCAAAGCGGCTCTTTTGAATACTCTTGAATTCTTGTCCGAGGAATTGAAAGATATGCTTGGAATCGAGGTTGAATTTCCAATCGACAAGATGGAGCGCGAGTATGTTTTCTTCTGCGCAGTCAGCGACTATCTTCTGGAACCGGAGACATTGATGGGCAATGCAGCGGTCCTATATGCATCCGGCGACTGGGATAAATGGACAATCGGGACCTGCAACTATGACGGCATCAATTACGGCCTGTTTTACAGCGACTGGCACCTGGAGAACATAATCAAGCAGCTTATCGCCGAGGTCGACAGGCTCAAGGGGAAGAATATATTGATCGGTGAATGCGGACATGCTTCCAGATCGGCCCACGATTTCGTCCCTGTATTCAGCAATGGCAAACCATATCCTGTCTTCAACTTCATGGAATACACTCTGCAATGCATCCGGGAAGGCAGAATAAAACTCAACCGGGATATTGTTACCGAGAAGGTCACCTATCATGATCCCTGCAATATCGCGCGTTCCGGATGGATTGTCGATCAGCCCCGGGAGATTTTGAAGTCATTTGTACCTGATTTTGTCGAGATGACACCGAACGGTCAGGATAACTACTGCTGCGGCGGAGGCGGCGGTCTGGTCTCGGTTGACGAGATTCATGATTTTCGGATGAATATCGCCGGCAAGGTCAAGGCGGAGCAGATCAGGAGAACCGGGGCGGAAATTGTGATCTCCCCCTGTGCCAACTGCAAAAAGCAGCTCAAGGAATTAGTCGAGCATTATGACCTGCCCTGCCAGGTAATGGGCATACATGATCTGATCCTGAAGGCGATCGAGATACCGGGGGCAAAAAGCGCTGCCGAGCGCAAAGAGGAAGCGGCGATGTTTGCCATGTAGGCTTAAACTATTGAGATCAAAACTAATGAGGTTAGGAGTATAAATTTCAACATGGAAGCATGGATAGATTTCGCAAAAGGCCCGTTGTTTGCGGTGACGTTTTTGATAATGATTCTGGGGCTGGCCCGTCTATTGATCATTCAGCTCTATAATCTAATTATCAGCAAAGGCGGAAGGCTGAAGAATGCACCCTGGAAATCGATCCTGAAGGACGCGGCGACCTGGTTCTTCCCGGTTAAGCATCTGATCAAGGGTACGGTTATCTTTTCGGCCTTTTCATTCCTTTTTCATATCGGAGTGATAATAGTTCCCGTTTTTCTGGCGGACCATATTGTCCTGTGGGAAAATTTTCTGGGGGCAAACCTGCCGGCCATCGGCCAGGGCTTAGCCGATTTTCTTACTCTCTTTACTATTGGATGCATACTGGTGCTTCTGTTCATGCGGATTTTTGTCAGGCGCCAGCGGGCCATGAGCAAACCGATGGATTACTTTCTGCTGGTGATGGTGCTGTTTCCGTTTCTAAGCGGCTACCTGGCTTCGCATCCGGGAAGCAATCCTTTCACATGGGAATCGATGATGCTGGTCCATCTATTGAGCGCCGAGTTTCTGTTTGTATTGATACCCTTTACCAAGCTGGCCCATATAGTCCTGTATTTCTTCGATAGAATTTCCGGTCTGCACTGGCAGCTCAGGCCCGGCGCGGGCGACCGGGTGGCCAAAGCATTATTCGATGAGGAGGCGAGAGTCTGATGTATGGAATATTAGTCGATGTTACCAGGTGTACCGGATGCGAAAAATGCGTTGATGCCTGCATCAAGGCCAATAATTCGAATTACGAGAAGGCGCAGATAGACAGCGTAGCCGCGCGAGACGGCCTCTCGGCCAACCGTCTTTCTTCCATCATCAAGCTTGAAAACGGACATTTCGCGAGAAAAAGCTGTATGCACTGTCTTGAACCCAGCTGCGTTTCTGCCTGTCTTGTCGGCAGCCTCACAAAAACACCTGAGGGGGCAGTAGTCTATGATCCGAGCAAATGTATCGGCTGCCGCTACTGCATGCTGGCCTGCCCCTTCCATATCCCCCGCTATGAATGGGACAGCACCCATCCTTATGTCATGAAATGCGCCATGTGCATTGACCGCATTCAAGACGGCAAGCTGCCGGCCTGCGTTGAAGCCTGTCCGGAACAGGCCATGATCTTCGGACACAGGGATGAACTTCTTAAAAAAGCCCGCCGTCGCATCGCCGCCAACCCCGAAAAATATATCAATCATGTCTGGGGCGAAAGAGAATTTGGCGGCACGGCTGTAATGTATATCTCCGACGTCGATCTCGGCAAACTCGACTGGCCTAAAGTTCCGGCCTCAGCCATCCCGGAGCTGACCGAGCCTTTGATTTCAAAAACCCCTGTCATAGCAATGAGCGTGATGGGCGGTATTCTGAGTATAAACTGGATCATCGGACGCAGAATGAAACTGGCTGCCGAAAGACGGAGCCAGGCTGAAAACTTAGAACCGGAAGTTAAAAAGGATCAGGATGATGAGCAGTAAGTTAAGAATTATAAAAGACATCTTATGGTTTTTTGCATTTCTTGCATTGATTGCAGGGATTTTCCGGCTCTGGTACGGCCTCGGGCCGACCACGGCCCTTTCAGATGAAATGCCCTGGGGCCTGTGGAAAGTGATGAACATGATTGCGGGGGTTGCAATTTCCACCAGCGGTTTTACTATCGGCTTTCTGGTTTATGTTTTGAAGATGGAACGTTTCCGTCCGCTGGTGAAACCGGCCATCCTGATTGCCTTTCTGGGCTATGGATCATCCTGCCTGGCGCTTCTTTTTGATATTGGCCTGCCGCACCGATTCTGGCATCCGTTGGTGATGTGGAACGAGCATTCATTCCTGTTCGAGGTGTTCTGGTGCGTGATGCTGTATTTCACAGTGACGACGATTGAATTGAGCCCGACAATACTCAAACGATTCGGGGCCGAAAAGCTGTCGCACTGGCTGCACAGAATAGCGTTTGGAGTGGTTGTTGTGGGAATAACATTATCGAGCCTGCATCATTCCTCGCTGGGATCCCTCTTCCTGGTGACCCCCCTGCGCCTGCATGCTTTGTGGTATTCGGCATGGCTGCCCTTGTTCTTCATAATCTCGGCCATGGCCGCTGGACTGATGTTCATCATATTTGTGCGGATTGCATACGCCCGCCTGTATGATCCCGATCCGATCTACGGCTTGCGCATGGATTCGGGCATTAAGAGTAATGGCTCGGAGTTTTTTGCCACACCGCAGATGAAAAACCTCGCGCTCCTGGGGGCTATCGCCTCGTCCATACTGGGAATATATCTCATACTAAAATTTGTAGATCTGGCCCGGGCGGGAGAGCTGATGCTGCTGTTCAACGGCTCCTGGGAAAGCTGGTTGTTTATGTTTGAACTTTTTGTCGCAGCACTTCTGCCCATAATCCTGACAGTCATACCCCGGGTCAGGCGGTCTCCGGCCGGACTTGGAACCGCGGCATTTCTGGCTTCCTTTGGACTGGTATTGAACCGTATGAATGTGGGTATTTTCGGCTACTTCCACGATACCGCCCAGCCCTATTTCCCCTCACTGGCGGAGTGGGGCTTGAGCCTGGGTGTTATCGCCGCGGCAGCGCTGGTGTTTATGTTTATATCGGAGCAATTTCCGATCTTCGATGAAAGCTGGAGACGCCGCATGGAAAAGTCGGATGTTTTTACCTACGCTTTCGATAAATTATCACACGTCTGGAATACCGTCCTGATGAGCGGCCTGCAAAGAGTGACCCTGATCGCTGTGCTGGCGATTCCGTTGGCCTGGCTTTTGTTCTATCCGCCTTTTAAAGCAGACGACACTACTGACGGCAGAATCAAGCCGGCTATCGGTCTCGATCAAACGCGCACGGTTCTGCTGATTGACGGAAACCGGGATGGTGTCAAAACTGAATTTCCCCATGTGGATCATCAAAATCGGCTGGGTAAAGAGCAATCGTGCCAGAAATGCCATCATATCGCCATGCCCAGAGATAATGCCACTCCCTGCTACCGCTGTCATTCAAACATGCTTGATTCGGCTGAGATATTTGACCATTTCGGCCATATGCAGCTGGTGGCGGAGAAGGAAAAACTTGACGGCCTGCATCCAAAAAATCATTCCTGCTCCAATTGTCACAATCCTGCTCTGCCCAATACTGCCTCCGACGCAAAAGCCTGTACGGAGTGCCACAAGGAGGACATGAAATTAGGTAATGAACCGTATGCCAGACTCCAGCTGGCAAGCGCCAGCCCCTATCGCAGCGCCATGCACGAGAACTGTATAGAGTGTCATAAGAAGGAAGAAATAAAGCAAAATAAGCCAAACCTCGCGCATTGTTCAACCTGTCATAAATCACTGGAGCCGGTAAATCTGAAGATTGCAAAATCGGCCGATACAATTAAAGCACTGCCGGAGCCATTAACGCTTGCTCGTTGAGGGTAACAAAACTATATCATCGATTCTTGTAATGCTTAAGGTGTGAGGGCATCAAATAGATTTCGTTATTATATTTTATTTCGAACAGCTCGCCATCCTCGATCATGTGTTCAACGACGCCCGATCCCGCCAGCCTTGTTTCGATTTCGTGCGCCTGAGATTTTCTTAAAGGATGCCGTGAGCCTATTTCCAGAATAGCCTCCCGGGCATCAGAAAACTCTCCGAGTCCGAACTCTCCCGATTCAAGCATATCCAGAGGATTCGATGCCTGAAGAATTTTCTGTGCTTTAAGGATAGATTCGGGTAAGGGTATTTCCACCCATTGTTCTGCAGGCGGACGGATGGGCACGCTTATGTAAATGCGGTCCGGTTTTATACGATCAATAGCCTTCTTGATCTTTTCCAATTGCTCATCGGTGTCATTTAAACCCTTCACCAACATTATTTCGAGCCATATCCGGCCCCTAAATTCTCTCCGGAAATCAATCTGTCCCTGGAGCATGGTCGAATAATCTATATCTTTATGTGGTCTGTTTATTCTCTTGAACGTGTCCTGATCGCCGGCATCGAGTGTTGGCAGAACAACATCTGCGGGCATCAGGTCCCGGCGCACATCCTCCATAAAAAACAGCGAGCCGTTTGTAATCACTGCAATCGGCAGTCCCGCCTGCTCCTTTGTTTTGCCGATAAGCCATCCCAGATCAGCGCACAGAGTCGGTTCGCCATCGCCGACAAATGTAATGAAATCCGCGTTTGAGGAAGGCGTTTTACGCAGGATTTCATCCAGAATCTTTTCCCTCGGGTAGTAACTTTTTCTGGATGATTCCAGGGCGGTGGTTCTTCCAAGCTGGCAATACACGCATGAGTAGGAACAGGTTTTGGGTGGAATGGGACTTACTCCCAATGAGCGTCCCAGTCTTCGCGATGGGACCGGGCCGTAGACAAACATATTATAGTGCTTTCAAATCGATCTTTTTGACTTCCACTTTTTTTAAATCGGCCTGCAGATTCTTCCATATCTCTCTGATGCTATCAGAAAGGCCGCCGGGCTGGTAGTCAATAATGGTTTTGCCCGCTACCTGGGCCGCTACCATATCTTTGTCAAAAGGTATCCGGCCCAGAACAGCAATGCCGTTTTCCTCTGCAAAGGCTTCGATTCCGGCGGACATATGGGGATTGATATCGTACTTATTGATAATGACTCCGCAGGAGACGTTGAAATGCTGTATAAGCTCATGCACTCTTTTCATGTCCCCAAAGGCGGAAAGTGATGGTTCGGTTACAATGGCAACATAATCTGAACCGGTGATTGATGCGATCACTGGGCATCCGATCCCGGGAGGACCATCAACTATAATCATCTCATGGCCATTCTCGGCCGCCAGTTCACGGGCTTGCTTGCGCAGATGTGAAACCAGCCGTCCGGAATTTGATTGGGCAATTCCCAGACGGGCATGTACAAGCGGGCCATGAATAGTTTCCGACATGTACCAGTGACCGCATACCACCGGTTCAAACGCAATCGCATCCTCAGGGCAGTAGTGCTTGCAAATTCCGCATCCCTCGCAGGCTAAGGGATCTATTTTAAATTTATCCTCATTTTCGGAGATGGCATCGAAACGGCAGTAGTCCAGGCAGATAGCACAGGAATTGCAGCGCTCTTCGATAATCTCGGCTTTTTTCCCGCCAATGAATTCATGGCTCTCGAGCAAATTGCTATTCAGTATCAGATGAAGATCGGCAGCGTCAACATCACAGTCGACCATTACCTTGTTCTCGGCCAGCGCTCCAATTGAAGCTACCAGGCTGGTCTTCCCGGTACCGCCCTTACCGCTGATGATTACTAACTCAGTCATTTGTTATCCTGCCTGCAATATTTTCGTAAAGCCTGTATAGATTTTCGCCATAATTATCGCTCTGGTGGCACGCCATCCTGCCGTCAGAATAGGCTTCGGCAATTTTGCGGTTGAACGGGATTCGCAAAAGAATCTCTATTCCTTCATTTTTACAGTAATCCTCGGTGAGGTTATCGCCGAGATCGGAACGGTTTATGATCACCCCAAAGGGCAGCTTCAGCTCACGGGCCATGCCCACCGCCAGCCTGAGATCGTTTAAGCCGAATGGCGTTGGTTCCGAGACCAGGATGAGATAATCGGTATTGCTGATCGCCTCGATCACGGGGCATGAGGTCCCGGGCGGGGCATCGATAATGACTATATCCGAGGCGGGCATCCCCCGCTTCAATTGCCTGGTAACAGGAGGGGCCTGGGATTCGCCGATATTAAGCCGGCCCTCCATAAACTTAAGGCCGTTGGCGGCTCCGATTTGAATTTCCCCAATTTGCCTGGGAACCTCTTTTATCGCGTCTTCCGGGCAGACATGATAGCATCCCCCGCAACTGTGACAGAGAGAGTCGAAGACTATAACGTTATCCTTTAAAACGGCAATGGCGTTGAACTCACAAATCGCAGCGCAGTCGCCGCAGAAGGTGCATTTCTCCAGATCGATCTGCGGCACCAGCACGCTGACCGCGGATTTAGCGCTGATGGTAGGCTTCAGGAAAATTCCGCCATTAGGCTCCTCGACATCGCAGTCGAGGTAAGCCACATGTTTGCCCCTCGCACTCAGCGCCGCAGCAAGATTTGTGGCGATGGTTGTCTTACCTGTACCGCCTTTTCCACTGGCGACAGATATCTTGATCAAGTCAAATCCTTTCCGGCCGGCCGAAAATTTTGCCCGATCTGATCAGGCTTCTTTCTTTTCTTCAAGGTCTTTTATGCGTGCATTAATGTCATCCAGAGTCTTATTTAAATCTCTGGCTTCGCGCCTTAAATATCGCAATTCATCTTTTGTAATATCAGCGCTCCTCGCCTGTGCCTCGGGGTAATCGCGGTAATCCGGATCATAAGGATAATCTATATCATAGGCTCCATAGGCGAAATTGCGGTGACGCCATCCACGTCCATAACCCATGCCCAAGCCTCGTCCGAATCCCCGACCTCGCCCGAATCCAAAGCCGAAACCGTATCCTCTTCCAAAACGATTGTTGGCATAACCGGGTGCCGGGTAACCGCTGCAGTAACCTGCCGCACGGCCTGTCCTTGGTCCTAATCCGAGAGGACCTGTCCTGTCTCCACCTGGCATCTTATACTCCTTGCTTAAAAAATTAAAGTAATACCTATATTTATTGCCAATGTCCCCTGACATTGGCATTCTGCGTAAATTCCAGTTGATTCGATTTGGCAAGTTCTATCGCCTCGGAAACCTTGCCCTCGGCCCAGAGCGCCGTCCTGACTCCGGAGCTGTTCAAGACCTGAAATGCCCTGGGTCCGAAATTCCCGGATATTGCAATGTCCGGCTTGTGGGACATCAACTCCTGCGAAGCCTGAACACCAGCGCCATGCATCGCGTTGGCATTTTCAGAGTTGTTGATTGCCTCAAATTCTTCCTTCTCAGTATCATAAATTATGAAGTAGGGTGCTCGCGCGAATCTCGGATCAACCATACTTTCGAGAGTGGGGCCCTGTGATGAAATCGCCAAAATCATATGTCCTCCAAATGGCTTTCAGGTTTCGAGACTTATTTCACATCTCTTCTATTGATATGCATAAGGCATGCCTATTAGCATATGAGAATACCGATATATGTAAGGCGTTGATTTGAAGCAAATTGCAAGTAATCAACCTTGACTGATGTTGCTGGAGGGCAACTCCATAATTGCAATATTGCAACATAGCTGGTTTTAGAGGGTTGCATTAATGCAAAAGGCCGTAATATGTAATTAAGTTTCCACCATGGCTCCTGTCGGTAGAATCAAGAATGACCAAACTCCCTCCGAGGGGAACAGGATTCCCTGCAAATCTGTTCTAGACTAAAATCTTACAAAAGGACGGTAGGTCTTAATGGTAGCAACATCCATATCTTCAGCACACATATTGTAAAATAGATCATGAAAGGAGTGGATCGTGAAAAAATTATTCGCATTTACGATCTCGCTGGCGATCAGCTTCTGTTTCTTGATACTTGCGTCGCCCGCCGAGGCCGGTACGCGTTTCGGGGGAGGCATTCACTACCTCAGGACCCTGGGTGATATTAAGGATGCTCCGGAATTCGATGAGAATGCTGTCGGTTTCATGGGCTCGGTCTTGTTCACGCATACGATGTTTAGGCTGGAAGGAGCTATTGAAGTGATTCCCGATTTTGGTGCGAGTGAAAAGACTATGTTTGAACCGCAGGCGTACGCTATGATCGGGCAGTTTATCTATGGAGGTGTCGGGATCGGTATTGGCTATCTGGATGACAGCTGGCAGAGCAATCCATTTTATGCCCTTCGTGCCGGGGTCGATTTCTTCGTGGGAGGCCTTGATCTCGATGTTTTTGCCTCTTATCGTTTCCAGAAAGCCAATGATCTGGAGCATCTTGGAAGCGATGATCTGGACTCGATCACATTTGGAGTCCTTATTCGCTTCGGGACCAGATAATCAACAGGCTGCGTTCGAATGCGCAAATCATCTCTCTGGAAACATGAGCGCGTTAATATGTACAAATTGATATAAATCATGAATCGACAAACTGATCACTTGGTTTATATCCTGAACGAATAAATGCACTCCAAAGTCGAAAGCAGAGGAATTACTATGAAGAAGTCCACAAATCCTGCCCGGCCTTGGGCCGGGAGACTTATAGCGGTGTCATTTATATTACTGGCAGCATTCGGCCAGGCCTATGGCCACTGTGACTCTGAGGATGGGCCGATCATCCCGCTCATACGCGAGTCACTTGATAACGGAGATGTCACCCCTTTACTGAAATGGATTGCCCCTGAGGATGAAGCGGAGATCAAGAACCTGTTTGCGCGTGTTCGCACTGTGCGCTCTGAATCGGATGAAACCAGAGCCATTGCGGACCGGTTGTTCATCGAGACATTCATACGTCTTCACCGGGCCAGCGAGGGCGCGCCCTACACCGGAATTAAGGAAGCGGGAAATATTGAGCCCATCTATATTAAACTGGATAAAGCCCTGGAAACCGGAAATGTTGGGGCCCTGGCAGACGAAATAGCCGGCTCCGTTCGCGAGAATATTGTCAGACGTTACGAGCGGGCGGTTGAATTGAGCCAGCACAAGGATCAATCGGTCGAAGCCGGGCGCGAATACGTCAAAGCCTATGTAGATTACATGCATTTCGTCGAGGGTCTGCACGGTTACCTCAGCGGCCGGGGCCATGACGGTCATTCAAGCGCGGAACAGGTTCACGGGCATTGATAAGCAACAGAGTGCGTTTTGCAGCGTTACTATGCCTGGCAAATTCCGGGATGCCTGTAACATTTTTGCTATAATCTTTGTGGTAATTAAAAACCGGGGCAGGTTTATGTACATAACATTCACCGCACTAAAGGACGGGGTCCTGCCGGGTTATACCTGCCAGGGCAATATTTGAAGCCTTACTACATATTGGGGATGTCCGGGCCCGGTCAAACTGTACTCCGCGGTGCGTGAGAAATGGAGTACATTTCCATCAATTGCACAAAAAGGACAGGCAGCCGCTTCCCGAATGGACGTACTGCTTAAGGGAAAACAAGCCGATCGAGCGGGATCAGCAGCGAGAAGACGCGTATCTGCCACGATGAACTCAATCATCTTTCCGCCCATATTCACAGGGCCATCCGCAAATTCGTTCCCGGCAAATTCCGGAATGAATACGAAGTGGAGCTCAGGAAGATTGTGCGCAGGAGGGCCGAAAAAGAGGGCGCTGCCAGATCAGCGAGGGCCGAAACCAAAAAGATCAAGAAACAGGAGGAGGTCAGGAAGGTCAAAGAAACTTCTGAGAATATCAAGAATTAAAAATCGAATATCTTTCGGAAGAGGCTTCGAGCCAAAAGGAGTTTTGATAAAGTGCCGTTAAAGCAGCATACGTGCCCGGCCCCGATGAAACCGGAGCTCGGGTCACCCGGATATCCTGTATTTCTTGATTAGCAAGCATTTACAATTGTTACAGGTTCCTAAATCAGATATAATAATTGCCAAATTAATCCCGGTTTTCGTTGCGCGATTCGCTATTATTTGCTATTTTAGTGACGAGCAAGTGTGACCGATTCAGGCAGCCCGGAACATTAGTTTTTTGATCAAATGTCAAAGGGCGGGGCGCAGCATGCTATCTCTGCGGTACACCATTTTGAATTCGTCGGAAGGTTTTCACGATCATCTCTGACAACCCATTGCAAGAATCGGACCAGGCTTTTTGGGACGCCTAACAGGTTGGTGCTGGCTTTTTATCGAGGAATACAAGTCGCGATGAAATCCCAACAGGAGGATAATTTGGCGCATAAGGGGCGGAAACAACAGTCCGCAAAACTGCAGATCAAGGCAAGAGAAATATCAAGCTCAATGCGGCAAAAGCCGGAACGTCTTGATCCTAAGAATGTAGAGCAGTTTATCAGCGAACTGCAGGTATATCTATCCGAGCTGGAGACACTTACCGGGGATCTGAACAAAGAACGAGGGCTGCTCGAGGAATCCCGTGAGAAATATTTCCAGCTGTATGACCTCGCCCCGGTGGGCTACGTGATGATGGATACGAACTGCATAATAACCGAGGCCAACCTGACCTTCTCCGAACTTGTAGGGATCGAAAAAAGCAAGCTCAAAAATCAGAGGTTTGCCCAGTTTGTCGCTCCGGATTACAGGGATATATTTCATTCACACTGCTCTGAACTTGTAGAAAGCGGCACCAGCCGGTCGTGCGAATTGAGGCTGAGGGGCATGGATGGCAGAGAGTTCTGGGTGAATCTGGAAAGTTCAGTAGAAAAAGAGGGAATCGACAATGTTGCCGAAATCCGGACCACATTGACTGATATTACCGAGCAGAAGAAACGAACTGAGGTCGAGCATATCCTGACGAATATCATGCGCAACTCCCCTGATGCAATCACCCTGCAGGATTTCAGCGGGAATATTATTTCCTGGAACAGGGGCGCGAAGGAGATGTACGGCTACACCAGTGAAGAAGCGCTGAAGATGAAGATCGACCGGCTTCTGCCAGAGGACAGAAAAGTGGAGATGAATAATCTCAGGGTGGTACTCCAGAGCAGAGGTAAAATCGAGACCCTGGAGACAAAAAGAGTGAGCAAGGAGGGGAAAATCCTGGATATCTGGCTGACGATCAGCGTTTTCAGTGATCCTTTTGGCCGGCCGGCAGGATTCCTGACAATAGAACGGGACATAACCGAGAGAAAAAAAGAAGAGATCGAAAGAAAAAGGCTGCTAAGCCAGCTGACGAGCCAGCGCCTGATGCTGGAGGCGATTCTGGATCAATCGCCTCTGGGAATTATGATCGCCGAACCGTCAGGAAAAGTCATTTTGCAGAGCAATATGATGAACAAAATATTCAAAGTGGAAGTGGCAGATGCCAGAGATTTTTCTGATTACGGCAAGGTGAGAAAGATCCTTCACGATGACGGCACTGCGTATAAGCCGGAAGACTTTCCATTGTATCGAGTCCTCAAAAAAGGAGAAATTATAATCGGTGAGGTTGCCGCTTTCAAGCGCGGCGACGGCAGCATCGGTACGATTGAGATGCATGCGGCTCCCGTACAAAATGAGGAAGGGGAAATAATTGCGGGTGTTGTGATTTTGCAGGATATAACCCATGATATCGAATATGAAAACAAATTGAAAGAGAGCCGCGATTTCGCTGAAAATATAATCGCCTCCATCTGTGACGGAATCCTGGTCCTGGATGATAACCTTGAAATTGTCCGCTGTAATCTTCCCTATTGCAAATTATTCGACGTACCTGTCAAGAAAATCCTCAAAAGATCAATCTTCGAAATTCAGGGCGCTGTATGGGATGAACCCGCGGTGCGCCGTGCCATAGACTCGCTTTCGGAAGACCTGGAGGAATTTGATGACCTGGAGGTGGAGAAGGAGTTTCCCCGCATCGGCAAGCGCGTGATTGTCATAAACGGCCGGCCGGTTCTGGGCTCGGATGGCGTGGCTAACCTGATACTGCTTTCCTTCCGGGATATCTCGGAATACCGTACCGCTAAAAATGAGATTGAGAGGTTGAATACTGCGCTCATGCGTCATAACGTTGCCCTGCAGGAAGCCAATAAAGAGCTGGAAGCCTTCACATATTCGGTCTCGCACGACCTGCGCGCGCCGTTACGGGCGATCGAGGGCTTCAGCCAGATACTTCTGGAAGAATACCGGGAGAAGTTCGATGATAAAGCGAAACATTATCTGGACCGTATTACCAGCGGCACCGCGACCATGAGCGAGTTAATCAATGATCTACTTCGTCTTTCCAGGATCAGCAGAGCGATAATGAAAGAGGAGGCAATAAGCCTGAGCAATAAAGCTGAGCGGATTGCAGAGGAGTTGAAGAAGCTCGATCCAGAAAGAAATGTCGAATTTCTAATCGAAAAAAATCTGAGCGCTGAAGGCGACAGAAAACTGATCTATCAGGTAATTGAAAACCTTATGCAAAACGCCTGGAAGTTTACCAAAGAAAATGAGAATGCCAAAATAGAATTTGGCTCTTTGCAAAAAGATGATCATACGGTATATTATGTAAGAGACAACGGCGCCGGATTCGATATGGAGTATGTCAACAAGTTATTCCAGCCTTTTCAAAGACTGCATACCTCTTCGGAATTCTCCGGAACCGGTATCGGACTTTCGATTGTAGAAAGAATTATAAGACGCCACGGTGGCAAGGTTTGGGCGGAAGGCAAGGAGGGAAAAGGAGCAACGTTTTATTTTACACTACAGAGTGGGGAAAGAGATGAAAATCATGCAGCAAAAAATCTTACTGGTTGAGGACAACCAGGACGACGCTGAACTTATTAAAAGGTCATTCGATAAAATCAGAATCGCCAATGAGGTCGAACATGTTCGGGATGGCCGGGAGGCGGTTGACTATCTTTTCGGCGGCGGCAAGTACAAGGATAATCCCAGAGGCGAACTGCCGGGACTTATTTTACTGGACCTGAAGCTGCCCAAGCTGAACGGCGTGGAGGTATTGGACAGAATACGAAACAATCAAGCAACGAAGCATATCCCTGTGGTCATACTGACATCCTCATCAGAGGAAACCGATGTTGTCCGAAGCTATGCTTCGGGCGCGAACAGTTTCATCACCAAGCCGGTCAATTTCGAGAAGTTCAGCAGAGCTGTTGAACAGCTGGGAATGTACTGGCTGGTGCTGAACAGGACACAGGAGGATTCGGGGGATCAATGAAAGAGCAGATTAGACTTCTATTAATCGAGGACTCTGAAACCGACGCGGAACTTATCCTGCACCTGCTCAAGAAGGATGGTATGGAGGTCGAGCACAAACGAGTGCAGTCCGCGCGCGGGATGAGGACTGCCATGGAAAATAGCAGCTGGGATGTGGTGATCTCGGATTATTCTATGCCCCGTTTCGATGCCATCAAAGCCTGGGAGATACTGAAAGAAACAGATATAGATATTCCTTTTATAATAGTCTCTGGAAAAATCGGAGAGGATACTGCGGTGGAGGCGATGCGCTCGGGGGTTCATGACTATATCATGAAGGACAGACTGGGCCGTCTCGCCCCTGCCATCAGGAGAGAAATCGCCGACGCTGAAACCCGCAGACGGCATCGTCGGGATCTGAAACTAAGACGCAGGCTGGAAGCACGCTACCGCATGGTGGTCGAAAATGCCGGCGAGGGCATTGCGGTCATTCAAGGAGGCAAGTTCCAGCTCGTGAATCCAATGGTGATGAGAGTGCTGGATAAGAATGAAGTGGATCTAATCGGCCGGCCATTTTATGATTTTATACATGAAGAGGACCGGGACCAGATTCTCAAATATTACAAGACCAGGCTCGAGAAAAAAGGAGCCCCGGAGGTCTATTCCTTCCGTATCAAGGATGGAGAGGGCACGATCAAATGGGTGGAGAACCGGGTTGTGGTGATTGACTGGGAGGGCAAACCGGCCACCCTCAATTTCCTGGCCGATATCAGCGAGCGCAAGAAGACCGAGGACGCCTTGCGAAAGACTAAAGAACAGCTTGAGTATGACCGCGAAAGCCTGCGCAAGAAAAATATCGCCCTGCGCGAAGTTCTGGAGCAGATCGAGAGCGAGAAGGAAAACCTGAAAAAGCAGATCGCCGGAAATATAGAAACGCGCGTTAAGAACACGCTCCTGCGCATGAAAGAAATCGCACCGCCGGATATGCACACATACATCGCCATGCTGGAGAAGGATCTGGATGAGATCGCCTCACCCTTCATCGACAAGCTCAAAGCGGCATTCTCCAAGCTTTCGCCACGTGAGCTGGAAATCTGCTATATGATAAAAAACGGCATGCGCTCGAAGGAAATCGCGGAATTCCTGAATATAGCTCCGGCCACTGTCAATAAACATCGCGAAATAATCCGCCGTAAGTTCGAGCTCGTGGGCAGTGAAGATAATCTTACATCATTCCTGCAGGCGGTGGAATAGTCTTAGCCGCGATAAACTCATCCCGGAATATTTTTAGCTCACCCGACAGGTCTTGTTAATAAATCCTACCTACATAAGGACACGTCATCACGAGGTGCGAAGGCCTTAAAGGCCTGAATGACGTGGTGATCTCATACCTTATATCTTTTTAATATACTTCGAGATTCCCACGATCGTCCTCGACCGGAGGTCGGGACTCCCTCGGAATGACGCCTTCCGGCCATGTGCAAATTCAGAGGCTCATCAGACATTCCCGCGGGTTGGCTAAAACCGCATAATTGAGGAATACAAATCTGCTATTGGAATTCCGGATACCGAATGCCTTCCAAATTGCTAAGATCTATGAAAGCAATAACATCGGGATATCAATCTAATAATCTACTTTAGGATACTATTTTTTTCGCACATTTCATGGGTACGTATTTTACATACGGATTCCATATGCACTTAAGTAATATTGATCTTTTCTTAGAATTGATTAGATATACCCTTAGAGATTTTGATCAGTTTTACTAAAAGGGCGGCTAAATTTTTCAGTCAGGGTTACAGCTTAAGGATAAGGCAAGACACCTTTCAACAATCGGATGAGCTTCCTGCCGGACTTACGGAAGGAATACCGCCATTGGGGTCATTGCCTCGGAAAAGAAAAAATTAAACCTAAGAAACGAGGTAAGCATGACTGTAGATAGGTCCATAGACCTGGACGAGATGGTGATCCAGCTCAGCCACTGGAAGAAGGAGATTGCTGAACTGAAATCCCAGACAGCGTTCTCGGGAGGTAAGAACTTACAGGAAGTCTGCACCAAAATCGGGGAGTTGCAGAGAATCATTGAAGAGTTGAAGAAAAAGGCGGTAATGCTGAGATGGCAACATGTAAAGAGGCTCAATGACCTGGGGAATCAGATCGAGACCGCCGTGTATGATCTGGATCAGCTTTTGCACAATACCATAGCAAAATTCGATGGAAAACCGGACGCTTATTTGCGCAGAATCGGGTGAAACCGAAATTTCGAGCCTGGTCATGCACCCGCAAATGTTGATCATTTTTAAACAGGGATTCGGAGTACTTAATTGCGGTCAGTAAAAGAGCAAGAAGGAGAAACAAATGAAGAACATCATGATAAGACCCCAAAACTGGTACACATTCCTGAGGTATTTTTGCACGAAGTGCAATAATAGCCTGGTTTCTATCGAGGTCGAAAAAAATGGAGTAAAGAAGAGCATGCGGGAATATGCCAGGCTAAAAAATATTGCCCAGGATTTTTATGCAGAAAAGAGAATTAATATTGCGCTGGAGGATTCCCTGGGTATTACTACAGAACATAAAATAGACAGAGTAAAGAATATCTATTTCGATGACTACCGCGCAGACGAGTTTGAGACGCTGAAGATTGATTCCTCCGACGGTCGATCGACATACCTGAAAATTTACAGGCCCGGTTCGTAGATGGGACGGGATCATCATAATAGCGTACGTCAGATCAATTTAGCTCTTGCAAAACAAGCGCGCGTAGCTTATACTTTATGTTCAGCCTTACTCCCCTAACCGAAAGGCTGGAAAAGGAGGCCGGAAGTAGTATTGATTCAAATACTTACAATTTTCTAATCGCGGATTTGTAGTTAATCCCTCCGGAAATCATGTATCCCTGTCGATGTGTGCCAGCATGCGGGATGCCGGATTTTACGTCTGGGTCAGAGAATAATAATTAAAAGTTGGAGGTCTTATGAACTCAACGTTAAGGAATGTATTGCTGGCAGTTGGGCTGATGGTGCTTGTTCTGGCAGCGCATCCCATGGCAATGACTCCCTTGGAGGAGCTGGGGGAACTGCTGTATTTTGACCAGATGCTTTCCGAGCCGGATGGCCAATCCTGCGCGGATTGTCACCTGCCCTCGGCGTTTTTCGTCGATCCTGATTCAGAGTTCCCTGTCTCACAGGGCGTCCTTCCCCAAAACAGGTGGGGCAACCGTAACAGCCCGATGAGCGCCTATGCTTTCCTCAGCCCGGATTTTCATTATGATCCCGTTGAAGGTTTGTATGTGGGCGGTCAATTCTGGGATGGGCGAGCGGCCAATGTGGAAGAGCAGGCCAAAGGACCATTCTTGAATCCGCTCGAGATGAACAATCCGAACAAGCGTGCGGTTATCGAAGATATCCTTGACGGCCAGTATGCCGATTTCTTTATTGAGGTGTTCGGGCATGATGCCAAATATATCCGTCACAACATTGACGAAGCGTACGACTTTGTTGCCAATGCGATCGGGGCGTTTGAAAGAACGGACATGTTTGCTCCTTTCAACTCTAAGTACGACTACTACCTGCAGGGAAACGACGTGCTGACCGAGCAGGAGCTTCGCGGGCTGGCGCTGTTTGAGGGCAAGGCAATGTGCAATGCCTGCCATCCCAGCGAGCCTGGTGAGGGAGGCGAACCGCCGTTGTTCACTGACTTTACCTACGATAACCTGGGTGCGCCCAAAAATCCGGAAAACCCGTTCTATACCTTAACACCGCGCTTCAATCCTGACGGTTATGACTGGGTTGATTACGGACTTGGCGGAGTGTTGGGGCTCCCCGAGGAGATGGGCAAACACAAGGTCATGACACTGCGCAACATCGCCATGACTGGACCATATCTGCACAATGGAGTATTCTCGACTTTGAGGGAAGTTGTCGAGTTCTACAATGCCAGGGATGTCATGAATTTCCCGCCACCTGAGGTGCCCATGAACGTAAATACTGATGAGCTGGGCGATCTGGGATTGACTTCAGATGAGATCGATGACCTTGTGGCATTTCTGGAAACATTAACTGACGGTTACTTCCCGGCTCCCGGACCTGCGGGCCGGATTGCGGCCAATACGCCGAGAGATTTCATTCTGGCTGCAAACTATCCAAATCCGTTTAACCCAACGACTACGATAGAATATACTATCCCTTCGCAGACACAGGTAACGATCGATGTCTTTAACGTTCTGGGGCAGAAGGTGAAAACACTGGTCAACGAAACCCAACCGGCCGGGACGTATCAAACCGAATGGAATGGCACCGATGAGGCCAGCCAAACTGTCGCTACCGGAGTTTATTTCTATCGCCTGAGCGCGGGAGATGTTACGATGACGAAGAAGATGGTCATGGTCAAATAGAAGATATTCAACAATAAATTCTATGAAAAGGCAGATCAAGCTGATCTGCCTTTCTTATTTTTCATGAGCGATCGGTCGGGCTGGAGAAGTGCATCTGGACAATCAGCCAGCGGCCGTCCCGTTTTTCCAGGACTCCGGTCCAGCGCACATCCTCCCAGTTGGCCGGCTGGCCGCGCCATTCATTGAAGTCATCCAGGCGGGCATGATACCAGGCCACATCTCCAGACTGCGAGATATTGACTACAAGACCCCTGATTTCATAACCAACCGCCTTAAAATCATCCAGCATGAAGAAATTTTCGGTCAGATCGACAAATGCCTCAAATCCATGTACCGTGCCGTCATCCCGGGGAGAAAACCAGAACAGCTCCGGATCCTGAGCATAACAACTGAATGATAATTCCTTGTCCTTGGCGGCGGCCCAGCCAATGCTGTTATGTATGACCTCTTTTATTGCCGCTCTGTCGGCTTCAATGTCGGATTTTTGTGCCATCTGCCCGCATCCTCCTATCAGAATCGCGAATGAAATCACCAAAATAAGGGATATTCTTCCATTCATAAGCTCTCACTTTTGTTTTGCGCCCAGCGCGAATAAAACAGAGATTTATTTCTATTATCCTGACTTTGAAGTTCAAACTACCTGAATAGATCCTCCAATGTCAAAGCAAGTTGCTTAATTTCCCCATCACGTGCCACATCGAATGTCAATGTGGTTCCCGGCTCATTGCGCAGGAGCTTATTGACCGCCACGATTCCGCCCAAATCCTCGACCTCGCCATCATTTACAGCGAGAATGATGTCATCCACTTCGAATCCGGCTTTAGAAGCGGGAGTGCCGTCCGCCACAAAGATGACCTGCAGGCTGTCTTCCTCGTTATTTGCCAGCTGCATGCCGCTGTTATCGTGCGGGAAGATCCTGTCAAAGTTATCACCTTTTTCGACAATCACCTGTTCATGTTTATAGTCGAGATAGAGCACAAAATGCTGCAGGAGTATATTGCCGATATTGCCGGTCAGCTGCGTATGACCGAAGGCGCCCTCGCCTTTTTCCAATGGAACAGTCGCCTCAATATCTTTGACTGTGAATCCGGCAAATTCCATTGTCTTGCTTTGGAGACGCCGAATCGGCTGTGATCCCCCCGCGCCATGACCGAGCCAGTCAATACCGGAAGCATCCAGAAGACCATGTTCTTCCGCATAGGGATAATGGTAGCTCATACCTCCTGCGCCGAGGTCCAGCGACCAGAAGCCGGCATACTCTTCGTCAACAATAACCGGAAGCTCGAGCATATTGCGCTGCGAGATCGGCGTGGAAACTACAACACCGTCTCCCTGATAACTGAAACTATCCGGATAATAGAATGACAGCATTTCATTAGCATAGTCTACTTTTGTAACCACACGTGAGAGGAAATCATAACCGAGAATCCCCACTACCTCCATTCCCAGCCAGCGCCTGAAAAGAGGAGCGATCTTGATCGAGGCTACACTTTGCTCATCAAATTCAAGACCGGGCAGACTGAAGGCGGGCAGTGTGGTAAATGAGACATCAACCAGTTTCCCTGCCCCCTGTCCCTTCACCTTGCCCTCGAGGTCGAGGCCCAGCTCCCGGGCAAAATCCTCGTCTATAACTGAAGCGCTGGCGCCGGTATCCAGAATCCATAATTTTGTTTTGCCGCCGACTTCCACAGGCAGATAAATATGATGTTCGATATACCTGAAAGGGATATCCTCGGCCGACTTGCCGTTTGTAAAGCGGAAATCCTCGACGTCAGCAGAAGGCGGTTCGAATAGCTCAGGATCGACTGGCACATTGATTTCGACCGTCGTGAATTCGATAATGGATTTCATACCGCTTGGAAATTGAATCGATCTCTGCACGAAGGCAATTGGCACACCGTCGACATCACGATAATCTTCATACCAGGTACGGCTTTCTCCTTCCGGAGAAACTGCTACAGCCTTCAGAAGCATAAAACTGGAGGTATCGTAATATTGCTTTGAATAATCCTGATTTATATAGTTGGCGATTTTAACGACATGACAATCGCTGCCGGATGCAGTATCGACGCCCTCATAGCTGAGGCTGAAGATTTCAGAGTTAGGATTTAGGTGGTCGTATTCAGCCAAAAGGATTTGCAGGCGGCGCTGATCCTGTGTTCTGTCATCCTTCCTGATCTGCAACTTGCCGTTCTGGTCAACTGACCAGGCAAACTCGCCATCATCACCTGATATTTGAGTTATAATTTTCAGATCGACTTCCTGACGGCTCTTTATCGGGCTTTCCGACCACTGTTCAAAGCTGCCTTCCAGGCCGGTGCCCTCCAGCACCAGATTAGCTTCCAGGTGAGATGTCTTCTGTGCTTTTAATTTTTCCAGCCCTCCCATTGCTTCGTAATGACGATTGAGAATATCGTAGGGATCGGTAAGGCTTTCGCCCAGCAGACTGCCTGCGATGACTAGCAGGATAATCAAAAACATCGAAATCAGGATATTCCTGTTCATATCTCACCTTCCTGTTAATTTTACAAAGAATATATATGTTTTTACGGAGGCGAGAAAGATCGGTTTCACAGGCTGGAAATTTGCTAATAATCTTCGATTCTAATACCATATGCAGCCGTTGAATTCAGATTGAGCCTATCCGGAGAGCCTAAATGTTATTCCTGCATGGCCTGTCCGATAAGATCGAGAATGCCGGCAATGTAATTGCTATTAATGTATATATCATCGTCGCCGGTTACGACAATAACAAGATTCAGCACAGGCGGGACAAAAATGTGCTGCCCGCCCCATCCCATGGCATAGGGCATATAGAATGAATTTTCCTGACCGTCGGTGACAGTCGCCATCCACCACTGATAGCCATAAGCACGGCCGTCCCCGAATTCTGTATACGGCTTGAGAGACTCCTCTACCCACCAGTTGGGGACGATGGTATCGCCATCCCATACTCCATTTTGCGAATACAGCCAGCCAAATTTGGCCATATCTCGCGGCTTCATTCTAATGCCATTCCCGGTCACAGGATTGCCTTTGGGATCATAGCGCCAGGTACAGGTCCCGATCCCGATCGGATCGAAAAGCTTCTCTCTCGCATACGACTCCACAGATTGTCCTGTGCTCTTTTCAAGGACTATAGCCATAAAACCTGAGAGCCCGGTGTTGTAGGCAAAGGTATTACCTGGCTTTGATGTCATCGGCTGGTCGAGGGTGAATTGAATCCAGTCGTCAGTAGCGACCATCTGGGTATAGCTGTTATGCACGCTCCCGTATGGATAGGAGAATTCGTCCCATGCAAAACCGGCCGTCATTGTCAGCATATGTTCTATGGTCAGACTTTCTCTGCCGAGGCTGTCCATCATAGTAGGCGGATAGCAGTCATAGTCTTCCAGGTAATCCAGAAGATGAGCATCTGCACCGGGAATATGTCCCTCACCTATGGCGATGCCGAGCAGGGCGGAAGATATACTCTTGGTGCATGAATAAATGCTCACTGCATCATTGCGGTCATTGCCTCGGAAGTATTCTTCATAGATCAAATATTTGTCGCGTACGATAAGCACGCTGGTGACACGGCCGAGATACCCGGAGGTAAGGTGTTCGGTTAATGTATCCAGCAGGTCGGGATCGAAGCCATATTCCTCCGGAGGAGCGGTAGTCCATTCAAAGCCATTGGAAGGGTCAGGACCGGTGGAATTATTTGAGCCGCTGCAGCTTAAAAAGACGCTGAGGATGATCAGCGCAGGGATTATTGTAATTGGAATTTGCCGCGCTTTAATGCCATTTCCTGTTCGGCTCGGCAGCAACTTAGCATTTCGCTTAATAAACATATAAACACCCACAAATATGAAATTGAGATCCATAAAATAGAGTACGACCAGCAAGAAATATTGTTACAAATTATTAGTAAGAGCTTACACAATCGTGTATTTTGGTGAAGATAAATATTCCTTTGATCAATATTTGCAGACTGCAGGGCGATATGATTCAAAATATGATTGACAAGGTCGTAATAGAGGATTAAATTTATCCATAATTATTATGAAACGTACCCTGGAGGATTATGGATAATCTATATAAGACAATCATCTGGAGTCAGTTTGGAGCAGCGATAGATACGCTGGAGAACGCAATTCGGGCATGTCCCGATGATCTCTGGGGCGACCGTAAGCAGAAACCGGAGTACTGGTATCTCGCCTATCATACCCTTTTCTTCCTGGACTATTATCTGTCGGGCCAGGATGATGATTTCAAACCACCGGAGCCATTCACATTAAGTGAGCTTGACCCCTCTGGTGTAATGCCCGATCGGGTCTACACCAAAGATGAACTCCTGACCTATCTTAAACATTGCCATGAGAAGGCTCGGAAGGTAATTAAGGAGATGACCGAGCAATGGATCGAGCAGCAATATAAATTTGCGAAAGTCACTCTTAATTACGGTGAGCTGCTTCTATACAATATGCGTCATTTCCAGCATCATGCCGCGCAGCTTAATATGATCCTGAGACGGGAAACCGATTCAGCTCCCGGCTGGGTCTTTACTGCGAAGAAGCCATTGGGGTTATGACCATATTTAGATAGACTTCAGCCCCATCATATTTTTCCTCCAATATGTGTCTGAGACTACACGGGCTTTTAACTTAATGATTTGATCGCATTTTTTTTGACTTTGACAAAGAAAAGGAAACCTGAATTTCTCCGGTACAACTGCCAGAAGAGCTCGATCTCAGGCGGTTATACATAATCTCTCCCTCTACAACCGTGAACTTGTCAGCTCAACATCAGCGCGGGACCAGGCTTCCTGAAATCTATCATATACTTTTTGAGCCTCAAAATCCTTCCCCTGTTCTTTAAGGGCCTGATACAGTCCGAACAATGACCAGCCGTTATCGGGCCATTCTTCCAGATCACGACGATATACCTGCTCGGCCTCCTGAGCATTTCCAGCTTCAAGCAAGATTGCCCCGAGGGTCTGACGGACCGGGGCATACCAGGCCGGAGGTTCATGATAACCGAGGCTGTGCTCCAGCCTGACCGCCTCACGCAAGAGCTTAATCGCATCTGCATAATTACTTTCGGCGGCCCAAATTTCGGCATTTAAAACATTGATCGCAATCTGCATGACATTTCCGGTAGTATTAACGCCCCAGACTCCCATCGCCTGAAGTGTCTCCCGATTATTCATTCCTTTGAGGGCATCGAGTTCTGCCTGGGCACTCTGCAAATCGTTGCTGCGGACATATGCAAGCCCGCGTGCATAATGCCATATGGCAACCGGAAAAAGTAATTCATCATCAGGCTTCGGCTCGTCCAGGATCATGTCCCACATCCCGAAACGTACCATGGCCAGGTACGGCAGAGCGTAATGCTCATAAAGTGAACCATAGCCGGGCTGGTACAAAAGGTCCTCGATGATATAGTCTTTCGTGATGTTGGCCGCTTCGAGGCATTTCTGACCCCGCCCCTCCATTGCGGTGGTGAACCACAGGAAATGTGAGTTGTGCGGCATATAAGAGATACGATACATACCATGCGCGCCATGCTGATTCAAGTAGCGCTGATCGGCCTCGACAGCCTTTTGATTTGCCTCTGAGCCGTCAGCATATCTTCCAATGTGGATATAGATGTGCGAGGGCATATGCAGAAGATGACCGATACCTGGTACAAGCCCGCGCAACCTGTCAGCGCTGGCAACCCCCCACTTGGGATGTTCCATTTCAACCAGGTGAATGTAAAAATGGTTTAAGCCCGGGTGCTGCGGATTATTCTGCAGGCCGGTCTCCAAGGTTGAAAGAACTTCACGGGCTATGCTGTTCGGTTCACCATTATCCAGCCAGTAATTCCAGGGCGTGGTGACCATCAAGGCCTCGGCAAACAGCGCCTGAGCGTCGGGATCATCAGGATATTTGCTCGCCAGTTCCCTCATCGCATCAACATAATCCCGGTCCAATTCCGAGCGGTCGGCGGGAGGATTCTCCGCATAGCGGCTTGCCAGAGCATCAATATAGTCCTTTTCTTTTTCGGAGATGTCCCCTGATAGCTCCTGCGCTCTTTGAATAGCATCCCAGACGACCTGCACACTTGCCTCGGACATGCCGGCGTTAATATTTGGGCCGAATGTCAGGGCCTCGCCCCAATATGCCATCGCGCAGTCAGGATCAAGACGTTGGGCCTCCCGAAATGAACGCGCCGCCTCAGCGTGATTGAAACCATAATGCAGTATCAGGCCCTGATTAAAGTATTTCCGGGCCAGCGTATCATCGGTTGTAATCTGGTGACGATGGTCTCCCATGCCTTCCAGGAGAGGAGCTAATGGCTCATCCTGGGCCTGCAAAATTGGAGCGACCGCCAGAATCAGGATTAAGGTTATACAGCGCTTAATTGATATCAAAAACGCCTCCTATTTGATTATGATAACCTATAATAAAGAAATGACGGGTTGAAAATAAGGTTCCAATCCCGGTTCCAGATTATAAAATTAAAAATTTCGAGCCAGAACAAAAGCTGTCGGGATATATCATAAGAAATGTGAGATTATTGGATATAGCTGCCGATTATGCTTGCGGAAACGATTACTGCCTATTTATTTACAAATGAGAGAGAACTATTGCCGGAATATAAGTCCCAACAAATAATCTACCGACCCAAACTGCATTGCCGGGCGAAAATTCGGTAACTACTTCATAACAGGAGGTTATCATGAGCGCTTTTGGCAAGTCTTTAGTTATCATAACAATCTATATTCTCTTTATGCCGGTGGCTGCCGTCTATGCACAGGATGCGGGCACGCCCGATACGGTTCGCATTGAAGATGCCGCCGGAAGTTTCAATTATGATGATCCGGTGCCCTTCCCTGTGTCCGTATCGATTTATAATGACAACGACCTGAATTCCATTATTATTCCGCTTATTGTTGATGGCTATTCCGGATGGGTGCGCTTCGATTCGGTATCATACCAGGACAGCCGTCTATCCGACCCGGCAGTTCTGGATATCAGAGAGGTTTACTCTTATGGGAGCGACATGCGCACAGTAGATTCATTGCTTCTAAAATTCGAGATTGGTACAGGTAATGCGCTGCCCGCGGGAGATGGGAAGATCTGCGACCTATGGTTCCGTCCCAATTATGGCGGGGGAGTCTTGATCGACAGTCTCCCTTATTCACCTTATGGGAACCTGACCCTGAGTTCATCAGGCGGGAGCTTCACCCCTCAGTTCCAGGCGGGAGCGCTCGATATTTCATGCGCCTATATGATCGGAGATACCCGCCCTGACGGAGCTATTAATGCTTCTGATTTGCTCGGCCTTTATAAGGGTTACCTGGGATGCTTTGACTTTGATTTTACCGATCCGTGGCATGCTGATGTGAACTGTGATCGCTATACCGATCTCAGGGATGCGATTAATCTCTACGACTATATTTTTAAAGATAGTTCAGATATATTATGCAACTGTGGCAGCTACAATGCACCCATATACAATGATCCGGGAATTCCGGATACGGTCTGGATCGAGAGCGACATTCTTTATGTTGGTAAGCAGGATACTATCTCAGTAGGAATCATAAACGATGAAAACCTAAGAGGGTTTGCTTTCGCGCTGGAATGGGATGGCGATGCAATATTGGAGTATACAGATGAAATTTTTAATGCTCCCAGATTATCTGCGGACGTCTTCTTGAATTACTATGAATGCAATCAAGATGATATGGTCAATCCGGATACAATGTATGCGGCCACCTGGAGCTATTCGGAATTTAATATCCCCCCGGGCAGGGAAGCTGTTCTGAATTTCGTCGTGATACCTCAATCAACGGGCAACTTAAGTTTTCGGTTTGTGGGTTATTACACTCACCCAACCGTACTGTCAATTGGTGCAGAGTCGATGCTGGTAACCGAAAATAAGGAAGCGATTCTTCCTGTGATTGCGGGAGGAAATATTGTCGTCGAGCCCTATTTGTGCGGCGATACCAATAGAGATGGATTGGTCAATATCTCCGACGCTATCTGGATCGTCAATTACGTTTTCGCTGGCGGCGACCCGCCTATGCCCTATGAAGCCGGTGATGCCAATTGCGACTCTGTCGTTGGTATCTCGGATGCTGTCTATATAATCAATTATGTCTTTGCAGGAGGCAATGTCCCCTGCTTTGACTGTTGATGAGAATCAGTTGTCCCATAAATTTTTGATCCGCCTGCAAACAGGCGGATTTTTTCTGTAATACCAAATACAGACCTTGATCGATTTAGTATATTATTATATCCTAAGACTGCTCAGCAAGACAGGAGAAGTATGGATATCCGTAAACAGATGGAAGATATATACCGCAACATGTCGTTGGACAAAATCCCCTGGAATCGACCTGATCCACCGCAAATACTTATTGATGCTGTGGAATCCGGTAAGATAGGCCCGTGCAAAACTGTCGATCTTGGATGCGGGGCGGGCAGCCACTCTATCTGGCTGGCAAAAAAGGATTTTGAGGTCACCGGGATCGATATAAGTACAGAGGCGATAAAGATCGCAAAAAAGCAGGCGGAGGCCGCCGGAGTAGATTGCAGATTTATGGTGTGTGATCTGCTTGGCGATATGTCAGAATTAAATGAGACTTTCGATTTTGCGCTGGACTGGGAACTGCTGCATCATATCTTTCCTGATGACCGGCCGAGATATGTCAAAAACGTTCACAATATACTTAAGCCGGGAGGGACTTACTTCTCCCTTGGCTTCAGTGAGAACGATCCATCCTTCGGCGGCAAAGGCAAATTCCGCGAGACCCCGATCAAAACGGTGCTTTATTTCTCATCAGAAGGTGAACTAAGGGAGCTTTTCGCACCCCATTTCAAGATTCTTGAAATGAATACGATTGAAATTCCCGGGAAGCATGGCGCCCACATGGCTGTAGCTTCCTGGCTAAAACGCAGGTAACCACATGAAAGAACAAATTCTTGAGACATGGTATATAAATAACCGTGTCAACTTGATGCTTCTGGATGCAATATCCGACAAGGGTTTCGAGTGTACACTCTCCAAACGGGGAGGGCGAAATGTCGCTCTTCAGTTCGCGCATATGCATCTTGTGCGCTTGTATCGTATCGAGAACTATGCCAAAGATCTGGTAAAAGATCAAACACGTATCGACAAAGAGAAAAAAGTGACACGAGACCTTCTAAAAAAATGCCTGAATGAATCAGCCGACGCAATGGCCGAATTTATTGGAAGCGGCATAGATAATGAAGGCAAAATCAAGGGCTTTAAGAGAGGCGTTATTCCAATGCTCGGATACCTGATCAGCCATGAGGCCCACCATCGCGGGAGCATCCTGCTCACCCTGAAAACCTGCGGACATCCGATGCCAAAGGAAGTCAGGTATGGTATATGGGAATGGAATCGCATATAATCTGTTGCCAGGCAATTGCTTCTCCTCTCATAGCGATACAATTCAAAAATTATCCTAATTAATTATTGACATCAAGGAACTATGTTAGTTATTTACCGGTTGTAGCGATCAGTTGTAAAGCACATCCATTGTATATTGGCAGCGAAGCTTAACCAGGCGATCATTATATCTGGATAAACTGAAAAATAAAATGACAAAAGGACAGGATTTATCTATGTCATCCAAACTGAGATTAATGGGAATACTCGCACATCCGGATGATGAGTCACTGGGTATGGGCGGTACCCTGGCGAAATACAGTCGGGAGGGGGTGGAAATATATCTTGTTACCGCCACCCGCGGGGAGCGCGGACGTTATGGCGATCTGCCGGAACGGCCCGCCCTGGAAGAGGTCGGACGGATGCGTGAGGAGGAACTCCGGAATGCCGCCAGGACACTCGGAATAAAAGAAATCAACCTCCTTGACTATATCGATAAAGACCTGGACAAAGCCGATCCATCAGAGGCTATTGCTAAAATCGCAGGCTGTATCCGGAAGCACCGGCCGCATGTAGTGATTACCTTCGGCCCCGAGGGAGCTTACGGCCACCCCGACCATATAGCTATCAGCCAGTTCGCGACGGCAGCGGTTACCTGTGCTGCCGACTGTGATTACTCCGGACACAATGGGATTCCCGCACCCGGGAAGCCGCATCGAGTCTCCAAGCTGTATTACATGGCCTGGACCAGTCGTGTCTGGGAGGCATATCTATCGGCTTTTCGCGATCTCAAGCTCAATATAGACGGGCATGAACGGCGCGCCACACCTCATCCCGACTGGCTCATTACGACTGAGATTGATACATCCGATGTCTGGGAGACAGTCTGGAGGGCGGTGCAGTGTCACAAAACACAATTGACTATTTATTCCAAACTTGATAAATTGCCTGAGAAACATCACCTGTCAATATGGGGAGTTCAGCAATACTATCGTGTTTTCAGTTCGGTCAATGGCGGCCGCAAAAAGGAAAATGACCTGTTCGAGGGCCTGCGATAATCATATAAAGGCGATTCAAAAATATATAAAATGAAAATGCGGAAATTATGAAGAAGGTAGTGCAAAAGGTGCCCAAAAGGAGCGCACCCATTGATCTTTCAGCAGATCAATTCCGAAAAATCGGACACGACCTGGTGGATAAAATAGCCGAATTTCTTGATAGCATTCGCAGCCGACCGGTGACAACCGACCTGACTCCGGCGCAGATCAGGGCAAAATTGCAGTCAGAAATTGCGCTTCCCAAAGAAGGCACTGATCCGGAGAGATTGATGCAGAAGGCAGTCGATCTTCTGCTGGAAAATTCCCTGTTCAATGGCCATCCCCGTTTCTGGGGATATATAACCTCCTCCCCTGCACCGATTGGAATTCTTGCTGATATGCTTGCTTCCTCAATGAACCAGAATCTGGGCGGCTGGCAGCTTTCGCCCATGGCTACCGAAATCGAGGCGCAGTCGATCAGGTGGATAGCAGAATTTTTGGGATATCCTTCGGATTGCGGAGGGGTGCTAACCAGCGGCGGGAATATGGCCAACTTCGTATGTTTCCTGGCGGCACGTAAAGCCGCTGCAAAATATGACATCCAATCGGAAGGGCTCAAGAATTCACATTTGCGGGTTTATGCCTCAAAGGAAACCCATACCTGGATTGAAAAGGCCGCTGATCTTTTTGGGCTCGGTACTGTAAACACGCGCTGGATAAAAACTGACTCAAATCAGCGTCTGGATATAAATGATCTTCGCTCAAATATCAGGCATGATATCGATAACGGCGATACTCCCATGATGGTGGTCGGCACTGCCGGTACTGTCAGCACCGGTGCGGTTGATCCCCTGCCGGAAATTGCAGATCTATGCCGTGAATACAGGATCTGGTTTCATGTGGATGGCGCCTATGGCGGATTTGCTGCCGCCCTTAAAAATATCGATGAAAATATTTATGCTCTTCGGGAGGCTGATTCAATCGCGGTCGATCCTCATAAATGGCTCTATGCTCCTCTCGAGGCTGGATGTGCCCTGGTGCGTGACAGCGAAAAAATGCGCAGCGCTTTCTCATATCATCCGCCCTATTATCATTTCGGAGAGGAAGCCGTCAATTATGTCGATTACGGCATGCAGAATTCACGCGGATTCCGCGCGCTCAAGGTCTGGCTGGCGTTTCAGCATGTCGGCCGTAACGGTTATATTCGTATGATCGAAGAGGATATCCATCTGGCGAAAGAAATATATCGTCTGGCAGATAATGAGCCGGAGCTGGAAGCCCTGACTCATAATCTGAGCATTACCACATTTCGCTATATTCCCCCCGATTTGCAGGAGCGCGCTGCTGAGGAAAAAGTCGCCCTATATCTGGATACGCTCAACGAGGAGATTCTGGTCAGACTCAAGCGCGGCGGCGAAGTATTTATCTCCAATGCTGTTATCAACGACCGTTTTGTGCTGCGTTCATGCATAGTCAATTTCCGCACCTCGCAGGATGATGTCGAGGCTCTACCTGGAATAGTGATCCGGTATGGCCGTGAGGCGGACGCTGATTTGCGGCCTGAAATGCTGGCCTAGGCGAGACCATCTTTCCATTCCCTGTTAAAATAAAAGCCTGATTCCGCTTTGAACAAAATAAAGACATTGCCGTCTGAGTTACGAATATTATATTTCAAGCGGAGGTATTCCATGAAAGCGAGAATATATTTTCTCCTGGCTATGCTGGGTATATTGCTAATATCTTGTAATGTCAGTCCTGTTGACTCGATGGAGGCGGATGACACGCCGCTTATACTGCAGTCATACCCATCCTTTGATGTTGAGGAGATGTACGATACCGAATTATTGCCGATTGATGACAAGCTGATAATTCTTATCAGGGAAGGCCAGGTTTACCTTGATAATCCCACGCCGCCCCAGATATCTATCGGCATTTACACTGCCAGAGAATATCCGCACAGCGGTTACAGCCTGAGCAGGTATGTCGACGTTTCTCCCGGTAATATCGAATTTAGATTCGCCGGGGTACTGCAGTATTTCGGGATGTGGCCTTCTTTCGGGCCGGCAGTAACCTCCCAATTGTTTGCAATTTCCAATGGCGACTATACGCTGCGGATTAAATATCAATTCCAGGAGGACCTTTATAATTTAAAAGTCACCGATGAATATATTCGCCTCATCCCGGTAGATACAAATTTCACCGAACCTCGCTATGAATTATACTGGCGCTATGTCCCCGGATCATTTGCATATATCTGTAAAGCCAGCACAGAGATGTCATATCTTTGCGATTATTTTGCGGACACCCTTTTGAGCGAAATTGACCTGGAGGAATTTTATTATCCCGATTCCGGTTGGATACCCTACGAAAGAAGCTGGAACGATAAGCATGTACGGTACTTCATATATGAGAGCGAATCCGATTATGACCATGCGGTTGAAATCCTGGAAGCATTTACTCACGACCACATTATGCAACGGGAAATCCGAATAACTCTCAGGAACTGGATGAGCGAGAGGTATGGCTCGTTTAATTTTGATAACTGGAAATAGGTCGTTTATTATAAGTTTAACTTTGTGATTGAATCCAGAGTCCGAAAATACGGTTCTCCGCCATACAGGGCAGCCGTCCTTCATGGCGGCCCCGGAGCGCCGGGATATATGGCGCCGGTGGCCCGTGAATTATCACAGAAAATTGGAGTCCTCGAACCGCTGCAGACCAGAGATTCGGTTGACGGCCAGATTGAAGAACTGAAAAGCCAGCTTGTGGAACATTCTGACAAGCCTGTGACATTGATAGGCTCCTCATGGGGCGCGGTGCTGGCGCTTTTTCTGGCTTCCAGATATCCACAGCTTAATGATAAATTGATTTTAATCGGCAGCGCAGTCTTCGATGCCGAGAGTTCAGCCAGAATAGAAAGAATCAGAACCGAACGCTTGAATGAGAAAGAACGAAAGCGCCTGCATGAAATCGAAAGCCAACTTCTGACTGCTGCTCCTGATGAAAAAGTAGTACTCTTTGAAGAGTTAGGTGACTTATTTACAAAAACTGACAAATATGATCCAATCGATGCGGATGATGAGACTATCGAGGTGCAGCATGAGATCTTTAACAAAGTCTGGCCGGAATTCGTGAAGCTGCGCGACAGGCCCGGCTATCTAAAAAAGGAATTCTCCAGAATTAATATTCCCGTCACGGTCATTCACGGAGATTACGACCCGCATCCACTGGAAGGAATCAAGCCTTTTCTCGAGGCTTGCATTTCTGACACAAATTTTTACCTCCTGCCAGGATGCGGGCATTACCCCTGGCTGGAGCGTCATGCCAGAGAGCGTTTTTTCGAGATACTTTTCAGTGAGATATGATCGGTCACGGAAAAACAGAATAAGAATAGGGCCAATCCGGATCACGGATTGGCCTGTTTTTATTGTCGCAAAATTTCAATCTGCTTTTACTGATAAATGCCTTCGCTGGCTACGTCCTCGTCGAATACGCGCAGCTCAAATTTGCCGCAGGCGATGGGCAAGGTAAGGTGAGCCGGGACTCCTTCCAGCGACTGTACTGTTTCGGGCAGGGCGGTGGCTGAATCAACGCCATGCATGAAAACTACCCTGTTTTCGAATACCAGCGGAGTAATACCGTATTTGCCTGCCATTCTGTTCTCGAGTGAATCCATGGAAATTGTGGCCTGATAAGAGAGATAACCCAGGGAATCTGCAGACGGATATATTTCCGCGGCAATCTCCAGGCTGAGAGGATCATGATGAAACGGAACCAGGGTTATTCCCGCAACTGTCTGTGTCTCTATTAAATCGATAATACTGTCCTGATTTGCATCCTGCTTCATTGTCGGGCAGCCCGCCTCGGATCCGTCAACAAAGCCGTGATAGTGCTGGAGATGCATCATTCCCGGAGGAAGATTGGAGACATTGACGATAATGGTAAGCGAATCGCCGAGAATTTCCAGTCGAGCGCTTCCCCGAGGTTGATATCCGGTCACATTTTCATTCAAAGGTTTGATCTGAGCTTCATAAACTGTAACATCTGCAATCGTCTCCTCCCCGCCGCAGGCCACAAACATGAGTATCGATCCGCCTGCAAGAAGCAGGAATATTGAGACGATAATTGACAGTACATTCCTGCCTTGTCGATTCGGGATTGAGCTGTACATAAAACCTCCTCTATAATACTACCCGCCCTTTCAATTATTTATCTCTTTGCTATGCATAACAATACGGGGAAATTGATGTTCCGGGCAATCATTTTAGAGATTTTGGAATCAGTTATCATAATCTCTTGCAAATTTTTCAATAATATATATATTTATATAAATCCCCGCTTTCAGGATGAAAAGATTACTATCTGTTCGGCAATAGAAAAAATATTAGCAGCATTGAAACTTGAACTTTTTCAGCAAAGGAGGAGAAACGTATGAAAAAGTTGATGGTGGCTATCTTGTTGCTTGGGTTCATCTTGCCCGGAACAGTCCTGGCACTGGACTACCTGGAAACGGATCAATCCAAGTACATTGACACCCCGGGATTTCTCGGATTTGTCCCGGACCGCTTCATTGTTGTTTTAAAAGACAATGTGGCTGTCGATCATGGAAAAGACTTGAACAGATCAGTAGCCCTGTCCAACCTCTCGGGCTTTGATGCACTGGCTCAGAAATACGAAGTCGAGAGCTTAAGGCCCCAGTTCCCCGGTGCCGACCGCAACAGTGTATCGCTCACAGCGGAAGCACAGGATATTTCACGGCATTACAAAGTTTACATTCAGAGTGGAACTTTGGAAGAAGCGATGGCCGATTATGCCGCCCTCCCGGACGTGGAAAGGGTTGAGCCGATCGGGGTCCATGTTCTCTATTCCACTCCCAATGACCCATATTATGTGGATCCTCCCAGCGGATATGCCTATGACCAGTGGCATTACTGGGACACTTATGGTATGAATGCCGACAGCGCCTGGGATAAGGAAGCCGGCGATAATACGGTACTGGTGGGCGTCCTCGATATGGGCGCAAAATATGACCATATCGATCTGGGCGGGAGTAATCCTCCCGGTCCGAACGATGCCAGTACAAACGGTAATATCTGGGTTAATACGAACGAGATTCCCGGAAATGGCGTCGATGATGACGGCAATGGCTATGTCGACGACATTATTGGATGGGACTTTGTAGAGAGTACCGATTGGTATTCATATCCCTGTGTCGACCTCGATTGCGGAGGGGCCGACAATGATCCCTGGGACGGCGATGGGCACGGCACTCATGTGTCCGGCACTATAGGCGCTATCACGAATAATGGTTACGCCGTATCCGGTGTTGCCGGCGGCTGGGGTGACGGAACTTACACCGGCGGTGGCAACGGAGTCAAAATCGTGCCCTGCCGTATCGGCTATGTCCTGGACTACTGGATCTACGGTAACGTTGGCGTAGTCATTATGGACTATGTGGCCGAAGCTATGTATTATATGGCTGAGCTTAAAATTGATGGATGGAACGTTGCCGCTATTAATTGCTCATTTGGAAATTCCAATTCGGGCGGCCTCGCCGCTGCGACAGACTATCTTCTGGCGCAGGATGTTATGGTAATTTCTGCTGCAGGCAACAGCGATGCCGACGATCCAAGTTATCTGGGAACAAGAGCGGACTGTCTCGATGTCGGTGCAACCGATAGCCAGGGAAATCCGGCCGATTTCTCGACCTATGGCTCGTGGGTAGATATTGCCGCACCGGGCGTGGCAGTCCTTAGCACTATCACCGATCCGGCCAATCCCACGGTTGATTACGTTGCGCCTCTTGACGGGACTTCGATGTCGTGTCCGCATGTCGTGGGCGTGGCGGCATTACTGGAATCGTTTAATCCCGCGCTTTCGGGACCTGACAAATTTGCAATTATCACTGATGCTGCAAATACAAAATCATATAATCAGACAAAATATGTCGGAGTCGGTATTGTCGACGCCGGCAAGTGTCTTAATGCTGCCGGGCCGGAATGTGACCTGGCTGCAGATTTTTCCGGCTCACCAACCTCAGGCTGTGCGCCATTGACAGTGGATTTCACAGACCAATCCAGCGGTACCGGCATTGACGGCTGGTCATGGACATTTGGCGATGGCGGTAATTCATCCGCCCAGAATCCCAGCTATACATACAATACGCCCGGCACGTATACAGTCAGCCTGACCGTATCCAGCAGCTCACAGGGCTGTGATGACACACAAACCAAAACCGGCTACATAACCGTGAACGGCGGTCCGACTGCTAATTTTGAAGGCAGTCCGACAAGCGGAACCGAGCCGTTGACCGTAAACTTTACAGATCTATCGGCTGATGCTACCGGCTGGTCGTGGGATTTTGGTGATGGTGCCGGGTCATCGACCGAACAAAATCCATCTTACACTTACAATAGCGCAGGTACCTATACAGTTATACTGACAGCTTCCAATGCCTGCGGTTCGGATGTCGAGCATAAGGTTGATTATATCACCGTCAATCCGTGCGTTGCGCCTGTGGCCGATTTTGTGGGCTCGCCCACCAGCGGCGAGGTTCCTCTGCAGGTAAGCTTCACCGACCAGTCGAGCGGCAACCCGACTTCATGGAGCTGGGACTTCGGCGACGGCACAGGTACATCGACACAGCAGAATCCGTCATATACTTACAATGACGCCGGTACCTATACGGTGACCTTAACCGCGACCAATAGCTGCGGCAGCGATGTTGAGACCAAAGTTGACTATATCACGGTGACCTGCACAGCGCCGGTGGCTGATTTTTCAGGCACGCCTACTGCGGGCAATGCTCCTCTGACGGTCAACTTCACAGACCTTTCGACCGGCGCGACCGGCTGGTCATGGGACTTCGGCGATGGCCTCGGAACCTCGACCCAGCAGAATCCCTCGTACACATATAATGATCCGGGTACATATACGGTTACATTGACAGCGACCAACTCCTGCGGTTCGGATCAGGCTGTCAAACTCGATTATATCACCGTAACCGAATCGCAATTTACAAAGGCATATCCGCTTTCGGATATCCCGGTTTATGGCACTGTTTCAGGAAGTTACCTGGATACATACAGCAGCGACAATGTTTATGAGACCATAACTGAAATTCAATACACCGGCCATCCGGTCAAAACATACAGCTATCTGGAGCACAAGTGGAACTTCAACATCGACGCTTCCAGCGGAGCCACTTTCTATCTCGAAGCCTATCGCCCCGATAACTCCGACGGCGACGACTTTACATTCGCTTATTCCACTGATGATGTGAACTATTATAATCTGGCCACTGTAGCCAGCGCAACCGAACAGGTCTACACCGCTTCCCTTCCGGCCATCACAGGAGTTGTATATATACGAGTCCTTGACAGCCAGAGAGGGTGGGGGACAAATTCTCTTGATCCGGTCTATGTGGACGAGATGTATATTGAATACAGCTCAGCCCCGGCTCCCCCGACAGCCAATTTCAGCGGCAATCCGACCTCCGGTTTTGCGCCCTTGACTGTCCAGTTCACCGATATGTCAACCGGCAGTCCGACCTCGTGGAGCTGGGATTTTGGAGACGGAGTCGGCACTTCAACTGTCCAGAATCCATCTTATACCTATAACAATCCCGGGACTTATACTGTCTCGATGACTGCCACAAATGATTATGGCTCAGATACCGAAACCAAGGTTGACTACATAATTGTGACTGAACAGGGCACCGATTATTGTTTCGTTTACGATATGACTGTATCACGCAAGACAGCAGGTCCCAACTGCAGCGGTCAATGCTGGGCCACGATATACAATTCGAGCGGCCAGCCTTTGGCCAACGCAACTGTTTATCTTAGCGCCACGGGCCCGGTGGGCGGCGCTTACAGCGCATTGACAGGTGCTGACGGTGTGGCCTTTGTCGAAACCGGAAAGACCAAGGAGTGTGCCGGCGAATGGTGCTTTGAGGTGACCGATGTCACTCATGCGACTTATCCATATGATGCGGGAGCAAATAATGTCACCAGCGCCTGTGAATCGGGATGGGTTTATGATGTTGACGGTATCGCATCAGCATCCCGACAGATCCCGGATCAGTTCACCCTGGAGCAGAACCGTCCCAACCCGTTCAACCCGGTAACAGAAATAGCATTCAACCTGCCGCAGGGCTCCCAGGTCAAATTGGAGATATTCAATATCACCGGCCAGAGAGTAGCGGTGCTTGCAAACGGATATTATGACGCCGGTCGCTATTCTGTAACCTGGAATGCCGTCGGGCAGACTTCAGGCATTTATTTCTACAGAATCGTCACAGACAGCTTCACCGAATCGAAAAAGATGATTCTTTTGAAATAGTCATCTTAATAAGATCACGATAAGAAAGGCAGGCCCGAGGGGTCTGCCTTTTTTGTTATAGCAAATATGCCGGAAAATCAGGCAAATTACTAAGTATCCTAATGTTTTATGCTACATAGAATTAGTGAAAAGAATGAATATTCATTATAATTATATATTGGAAATATATAACATATTATTATATTTATCGTATGAAAGGGCGAAAACTCTATAACAGGATTCTGGTCTTAAGAAAAGAGCGCGGTATGTCCAGGAAGGATCTGGCCGAGAAGATAGGCGTCAACTTCCAGACCGTCGGCTACCTGGAGAGGGAGGAATACAATCCCAGCCTGGACCTGGCTTTCAGGATAAGCGAAGTCTTCGGGCTGCCGGTGGAGATGATCTTTTCGACAGACCCGATGAAGCCCTTAAGCGAGGAGCTTATGGCACAAAGAAAACAAGCCGGAGGGCAGAATGATGTCTGAAGCATTGAAGACAGATAAATCGAAGCGGAGGATGGGGGTGGTGCTCAACTACGGCACGCTTCTTCTGGCATTGGTATGTTTCTATATCGCCGAAATCGATACCTGGAATATCCCCTATGCAATTATATGCCTGGCGGCGCTTGCCGGGGTTGTGTACAGCTTCATGCAGGTCCACATGAAAACGAGGCTGTGGCATCTGGCACATGCTCGAACTCAAGATTTGGACGAACGCCAGATCCAGGTTACTCACGAGTCGCTCCGGCATTCCTACACCTGCTTCACAATTATATCGCTCAGCATATTTCTAATTGCTGATCTCTACAAACATTTTTCCTCACGGGCGGGTGAACTGACCCTGATGCCGGTTATTGCGGGGCTGATCTACCTGGCACATACTCTTCCCTCCTCCGTATTGGCCTGGACTGAGAGATAAATATAAGAAAATACGCGGCGTCACCGGACATTTCCGGCTTCGCCGCGCATCTATCGTGCATCTGTATTTCAAAGAGGTGAAAACTACATACGCTCGGCCTTAACATCAACCTTCGTTCCCTGGCTGACAGTATTGAACACAGGTGAGAAGGATGAGAAGGTCGCCAACTCATTTATCTGCTCATCAGTGAGATTATCCGCCTTGATTTTAAAATTCATTCGGATACCCTGATAGCCCGGCCGCACATTGGGGTCGATTCCTAAAAAACCATGCAGATCGATATCACCGTCTATTGAGGACTCAATTTCCTGGATTTCGATTCCGCGGGCGGCTGCATGATAGACTATGCCGCTGGTTACACATCCGGCCAGAGCATTCAGAAGATGCTCGACCGGATTGGCGCCCTTGTCTTTACCCAGCAGGATCGCCGGTTCATCGCAGTCGATCACGAAGGTCTGCTCATGGTCTATATCCTCGAAAGCGCCATAGAAGTCTTTGATGGTGGAACGGTTGTGCCCGCAATCCTGCCACTGATTGGTGATGCGAAATTTGAATTTGGCGATTCCCGGAGTAGCCTTGATCGAATCGATGGTCTTGAATAGTTCTTCGGTGTTGACACCGTTTACGATTGTTTTAGTCCTGGTAGCCATTTTTAGCTCCTTTTGCTTTTAAGGTTATTAAGTTAATTATTTGTAATCAGATTCTTTAATTGCTCAAGATACTGCTCAATCTTGTTCTCGATTCCTGTCCCGCAAAGGATGCGGTATAGTGCTCATGGAGCAGGCACCTGCCCATACCCGAGAGAGGCGCGCCCGTATTTCTTTTCTCCCTGGTAGTTTTGGCAAGCGCTTTCTCGCTGTCGTGCCTTTTAAGGAAGTTGAAGATAAGATCATTGACACTTTCCGCATGTGTCAGCGGTCCCATATGTCCCATCCCCGGAAGAGCACAGAACTCAAGTTTCGGAAGCCCGGCTGCCAGAAGTTCTGTTATACGTCGTGTCGTATTCCGGGTCTCGACCCCATGCAGGTAGAGAACCGGGATGTCTATTTTGCTGTAATCGGCCAGGTTCGAGTCGTCGGAAAAGAGGGAGTCAAAATTCATCAGCACACTGCGCATGCTGCCGGCCAGTATCGAATGCCGTCGGGCATCCAGCTTCTCCCAGCTACCCTCGCCGTTCCAGTAATTCACGAATATTCGGGCAGCCTCATGCGGCTGTCTGTCTTCCAGTTCATGATAAACCGCCTCTCTTACGCGGCGGATTTCAACTTCTGCATCTCCAGTACTGTCAGAATCAAACAGCAGCCTGAATAAAACCGGCTCATACACAACCAGGCTCTTCAGCTTCCCCGCATATATCAAAGCCGCTTTCATCGCCAGCGCCGCACCGAATGAGTGGCCGATCAAATGAACAGGCTCATCCTGCTGCTCGAAAAGAGGCTCTAAAAGCGCGGCTTCCTGATCCAGGGACATCAGTGTCCCGCCATTCCAGGCCTGGCTCTTGCCATATCCGTAAAGATCTGGTGCGATGACATGGTAATTGTCGGCCAATTTATCTGTCAGCGTCCGCCACTGCCCGGAAGTACTTGCGCTGCTATGTAAACAGATCACAGGCTGCCCATCCCCGAAATGATTTGTGTGAAGTTTTATGTACCGCATTTTATTTGCCTCGCTTTTTAATTTTCTGTTTCCGTCTTATTTGATCTGTCCCGATGCTATTGCAGGAGCCGTGCCAAACTTTCAAACAAACTTACTACTGGTTGAATGACATTGACTTACTGAAATTCGATTGCCCCTGCCCGTTGACCAGATTTCGTGACTTCACGAAATTTCGTGAGCTGATACACGAGATTTCGCAGGATCATCCGAATTTTCGATAAACCCTGGCAGGTGGTTATTGAGGTTTTGAAATTCCGAGGGCCTTGAGACGTGAGCTTAAAGTTGTGGGTTTCATTCCCAGGAGTCGGGCGGCGCCCTCAGAGCCTGATACTCTCCATCGCGACTTTTCCATGGCCCTGATTAAATTATTCCGTTCCAGCTCGCGAAGTTCATCTACAGTGTGAATTTGGTCATCAATCATTTTTGCGCTGATCGTAGAAGACAAACTCTGTTTAGCAAAAATCTCAGGAAAAGCACGCTCCAGATTAAGCTGTCCGTTGCGCGACGTGATCACTGCACGTTCGATGATATTCTGCAGTTCGCGCACATTACCCGGCCAATCGTACGATTTTAAGAGGTCTATACATTCCTGGCTGAGAGGCTCAACCACACGCCCCATTCTATTGGAATAATTCTTGATAAATGTATTGGCCAGCAGGATTATGTCATCCTCACGCTCCCTCAAGGGAGGGATTTGCAGCGGGAAGACATTGAGACGAAAATACAGGTCCTCCCTGAATTTCCCCTCCTCGACCATCTCCGCCAGATTACGATTGGTGGCAGCTATAACTCGCACATCGACTTTTGCCGTCCTGGAGCCTCCGACCGGCTCAAATTCTCCCTCCTGCAAAACGCGCAGTAGTTTGGACTGTAAGTCGACCGGCAACTCACCGATTTCATCCAAGAATATGGTTCCCCCGTCGGCAAGTGCAAATCGTCCTTCACGCTTACCGGTTGCGCCTGTGAACGCCCCTTTTTCATGCCCGAAGAACTCGCTTTCAATAAGAGTTGAGGGTATGGCGGCGCAGTTAACCTTGATCAGTGTCTTCTCTCTTCTGCGGCTCGAATTATGGATGGCGCTGGCAATCAGCTCCTTGCCGGTGCCGGTCTCCCCCTGCAGCAAAACGGTGGCATCAGTCTGAGCAACCTCTTTCACATCACGTAAAAGCTCAAGCATCGGGCGGCTGCCTGCAATTATCTCATCAAAATTATGAAAAAGCTTGAGCTCTTCCCTCAGGTACCGGGATTCAGTCTGCAGTTCATTTATTCTTTTTTCGGCCTCGAGCCGATCGTTAATATTGCGCAAAATCAGCAGATAGTATGTATTCCGGCTTAGTTGATAACATGAAAGCGTCGCCTCAGCCATGAATTTCTCACCACTGCCTGATTTGCCGTGCAGACCACCTGGAATCCACAAATACTTTTTTTCCGAAGATGAATTGGAAAGCCCCGAGACTATCTTCGACAGCTTATTGAAGGATTCGTCCGAAAGGCAATATGAGAAACTCCTGCCAATAACATGATCGGAATCACATCCAAAGATCTTTTCAGCCGCCGAGTTGACCAATGTAATATTGAGGTCATTATCCAGCTCAACGATGGCATCCATAGCGCTGTCAACCAGGCCGGATAGTTTTCTTTCACGAGCGCGCAGCTCTGCCTCGGCCCTCAATCTTCTCAGCTCCGCCGCAGCGCGAGCGGAGAAAATATTGAAGATTGCAATCTTGCGCGGATCCTCCGGCATAGGCGCAGTGTCCATAACAGAAAGATGTCCCAGCACCCTTTCGTCAGTATCCAGCAGCGGAACCCCCATATAACTGACCGCCCCAACCGCCGCCAGATCGGGATCATGGGGGTAAAGCTTTACAACTTTATCCGGAATATGAATAAAACGCTTTTCCTGAATTACCGGCTCACAGGGTGTGCCGCTGACATCATACTCGAAATCCTCCACAAACTTGCCGTCCATCCAGAATGCATGCGCTCGCAGACGATAACAGTCCTCCAGAAATTCGGTCACCCAGGCTCCATAGGTGCCCAGAGCATGGCACAGGTTTTTCACCAGGGCCTTGAAAAAATCTTGGCCAAATTCTGACGAGGTACCCTCCAGAATACTGCGCAAAGCGGGATCAACCAGCAAATCCTGCCGGCTGCTGTTAGTGTATTTCTCCATTTTCTCACACTTCCGGAAAAAGTGTACGGTTTAAATCCCGACTGCTATGGATTCTCCCGTTATTGACTAAATATAGTCCACTTAAAAAGCAAAACAAGGAAAATCTGGATAAGTTTTGTCTCATATGATAATTTTTGATAAATTACACACAATTGGCAGTGCGGTGTTACCTATAACTCTTTTAAGTCCCTGGACTACAATGCATTAGAAAAACCGCCCTCTGTTTCCGGCATATCCCCATCCGGGCGCTGTCCTGGTCCGCACTAAGCGCCGCGATTCGGCACGATGCAGATAAACTCAAATTCTTGATCAAAAGGATTCTTAAATTGATGGGCAGTATTAGCTGGTACGAGTGCAAAGTCGCCGCCAATTATCTCTTTAGTTTCATCCCCGATAGTAAGCGTGCCCCTGCCCTTCATGACATAATTAATATGCTCCCAGTCATGCTGATGATGCGGTGAATATCCACCAGGCTTGATCCTGAAAACTCTGAGAGTATAGTCCTTCCAGCCCTGGGCCGGTCCGATAACATTCGCCTTGAGTATTTTCTCCGCCCCTTCCATTTCGATTTCTTCCAACTTCATATCTCTATTCTTGATTACCGGCATTGCAAATCTCCTTTTTATTTTGCTGTCTTTATAATCAAATATAACAATAAAGCTGTCCTGATGTTTTTTATTCTTTCGCATTTTAAAAAGAATGAACAATACAGCAAGTAAAGGGTGTTTAATAGATTACAGTAACTTAACCGGAAATCACAAAAGAGGGTTGACATGATAAGTTCAGGCAGCACCGAATGGATTGATATTTCAGTAACAATAAGAGACAATATGATTACCTGGCCAGGCGATTCAAAAGTCAATATCGGCCGCGAAATGGAAATAGCCAGGGGCGATACGGCCAACCTCACTCACCTGGATATGAGCGCGCATACAGGCACTCACATGGACGCCCCTCTGCACTTCATGGAGAATGGCAAAGATATCAGCAGAATGCCGCTATCGGCTGTTATCGGCGAGGTCCGCGTACTGGAAATCAATGGTGTCGATGTAATTGGAACAGAAGATCTCAAAAGACATGAAATCAAGAAAGATGAGCGGATTCTGTTTAAAACAAAGAATTCTGATCTCAACTGGTACGATGAGCCTTTCAATGAAAATTTTGTTCATCTCTCGACTGAGGCGGCAGAGTACCTCGCAAATCTGAAGGTCCAAATGGTCGGAATCGACTACTTATCGATCAGCGGATATAAGAAGAACGAGGCGCGTGTACATAAAGCGATCCTGCAAGCAGGAATCTGGGTAATAGAAGGGCTCAATCTGACGGGCATTAATCCCGGAAGATATGAACTTGTCTGCCTTCCGCTGAAGATTCTGGGTGGCGACGGCGCTCCCGCACGGGCGATCATAAAGCCGATCTGACAATTCTTTTCTCAATGCACACACCGAAGAACTTGCAGCCTTCCTAAATAAAAGACTATAATTGTCTTGCATGTATCGCAATTTCTGTTTAGATTATGCGAATTAATGGTATCTATTTGCTGATATCGGGTTATGACAAGTTTCAGATTAAAGTGGAGGCTGTCGGGAACGTTTTTCAGACGGCTTTGTTATACTAATTCAATTTGATTCGGCAAGAATTGGGAGAAATTCAATCGATGGCGAAAGAAAATGAAAAATTAAAAGTGGGGGTCCCAAAAGAGACTTTTCCTGGTGAAATGCGCACCGCAATAATTCCCGAAAGTATAAATCAGTATTCCAAAAACGGTTTCCGCGTCCTGGTCGAATCCGGGGCGGGTGAAGCTGCTGGATACTCGGATCAGCAATATAAGGATAAAGACGCCAAAATCATTGATAGCAGAGATGAGCTTTTCAAGCAGGCTGACATTATCCTGCATGTACGCGCTTACGGTACCAATCCGGAGAAAGGCAGGGAAGATCTCGAGAGATACAGGCAGGGCCAGATTGTGATCGGCTTTTTGGATCCTCTGGGCTCGCCTGAAAAAGCTCAGGAACTTGCCAAAACCGGAGTCACCGGCTTTTCAATCGAGCTTCTGCCCCGCATCACCCGTGCCCAGAGTATGGATGCTCTGTCTTCGATGGCGACAATCGGCGGCTACAAGGCCGTACTTCTGGCGGCGAAGTCCCTGGGGAAGATGTTCCCCATGCTGATGACCGCAGCCGGCACAATCGCTCCCGCCCATGTTTTTGTGATTGGCGCAGGAGTAGCCGGACTCCAGGCCATCGCAACTGCCAGGAGGCTGGGAGGAGTGGTTAAGGGCTACGATATCCGTCCGGCCGTGAAAGAGCAGGTGGAAAGCCTGGGAGCAAAATTTGTGGAGCTGGATCTGGCAACCGAGGAAGCCGAGACCAGCGGCGGTTACGCCAGGGAGATGGATGAGGAATTCTACCGGAAACAGCGTGAGATGATGAAGTCGGTGCTGAAGGAGAGCGATGTTGTCATTACCACCGCTGCAGTTCCGGGCAAGAAGGCCCCGGTTCTGATTACCGATGAAATGGTTGAGGGTATGGCTTCCGGGTCGGTTATCGTTGATCTGGCTGCTGAGCAGGGAGGAAACTGCAGCCTGACCAGAGCCGGCGAAGAGATCAATCACAAGGGTGTGACGATTATCGGTCCCATTAACCTTCCAGCCACCATCCCCCGGCACGCCAGCCAGATGTATTCCCGGAACCTTCTGGCATTCGTAAAAAACCTGATGAAAGACGGCAATATAGATTTGGAGAGGGATGACGAAGTCATCCGTGAAAGTATGATCGTCAATGGTGGTGAGGTCGTAAACCAGCGGGTGCGTGAACTCCTGGGTCAGAAATCAAAATCAGAAGATGAAAGGAGCGAAGGCTGATGGAATCATTCGCTTTCGTATTGACGATATTTGTGCTGGCAATATTCGTGGGCTTCGAGGTTATCACCAAGGTACCCGGCACATTGCATACCCCGCTTATGTCCGGATCCAACGCTATTTCCGGTATAACTTTGATTGGAGCGATAATCTCGGCCGGCACCCAGCATACCACTCTGACTACAGTCCTGGGTCTTTCGGCGGTTATTTTCGCCACAATCAATGTTGTGGGCGGTTTTCTGGTGACTCACAGGATGCTCAAAATGTTCCAGAGGAGGGACTAAATAGTGCAGGCAAACATTGTTAATCTGGCATATCTTCTGGCGGCAGTTCTTTTCATCTTTGGACTCAAGGGGCTGACCCATCCCCGCACCGCCGTACGCGGCAACTTTCTGGGTGCGACAGGCATGTTCATCGCAGTGGTCGTAACGCTTTTCGACAAAAATATTGTCAGCTATGAATTGATAATAATCGGCGTGGTTGTAGGCGGATTCATCGGATCTGTCCTGGCCGCGAAAATACAGATGACGGCGATGCCGCAACTGGTTGGCCTTTTTAACGGTTTCGGCGGCGGAGCCTCGGTTCTGGTCGCCGGAGCGGCGCTGTTTGAGGTTCTTCACATGGGCACGCACCCCCCCACGCAATTTACAATTGCGTCGGGCGCCTCCGGCCTTATAGGCGCGGTAACATTCTGGGGCAGCCTGGTGGCATTCGGCAAACTGCAGGGAATCATAACCGAGAAATCAGTTGTCTTTCCCGGTCAGAAAATAATAAATTCGTTTATAGCCGCGGTGGGTGTGGTACTAATCGTCTGGCTGGTCCTGAGCCCGACAAATGAAATCACCTACTGGCTGATAGTAGCGGTGGCATCGATACTGGGGGTGCTGCTGGTAATTCCCATCGGGGGTGCGGATATGCCGGTCGTGATCGCTCTCCTGAATTCATATTCAGGTTTGGCTGCCGCAGCCACCGGATTCGTCTTGAACAACAATGTTTTGATTATTGCGGGTTCCCTTGTGGGCGCATCCGGAATCATCCTCACCAATATAATGTGCGTCGCCATGAACCGTTCACTTACGAATGTGCTCTTTGGGGTTATGGGGCCAACGTCGGAGACTGCCACAGCTGATGAGGTCTATGAAGGCAAAATAAAATCGACTTCGGCCGAGGAGATCGCTATGCTTTTTGACGGCGCCCGGCGTGTGGTGGTAGTACCGGGCTATGGCATGGCAGTGGCGCAGGCCCAGCACACTGTCCGCGACATGGCTAATCTATTGAGGGATAGAGGCATTGAAGTTGACTATGCCATCCATCCCGTTGCCGGACGTATGCCCGGCCATATGAACGTGCTTCTGGCTGAGGCTAATGTGCCCTATGAGAATTTGAAAGAGCTGGATGAGATAAATCCTACTTTTGAGCAAACCGATGTCGCCATCGTGCTGGGGGCCAATGACGTCGTAAATCCGCTTGCCCGCACCGATCCCTCATCTCCAATAGCGGGCATGCCCATTCTGGATGTGGACAAAGCCAGGACAGTTGTGGTAATAAAAAGAAGCCTGAGTCCCGGTTTTGCGGGAATCCCCAATCCGCTTTTCGCTGCGGACAATACATTGATGTTTTTCAATGACGGTAAAAAGGCGATTATTGAAATAATAAGCGCCATAAAAGAGAATTAATCCTCAAAATAACTCCGTATGCCGGCTATCTGGAATCATCGATTTTCTTCTTTATCTCCAGCCATTTGTGAAGCGCTTCGTCCTTGAGCTTATAGGCTCTGTAATGCAGATTCTTCAATTCGGATTCACCGGCCTGTCCTCGCAGCGCGTATTCCTCCAATTTCTCAGTCAGAATATACAGGCTCTTGTACATTCTTTCCAGTTTTAAATATGACTCAACCTCGTCCATGTCAATAAGCTCTTTAGAAGTATGTTGTGACGGCAGGGGTACCCAGCCCGACCCTATAATTCAGTCAGTTAACCAATTCCCTATTTCTATATTTTACTATAACACCGAGAGATGGTTGTGTCAATCTCAAAAAAACACTTGCAGTCGAAAATATCAGTCCTTACCTAATATGGCTTTATGATTATCCCGCGGTTATTATGGCCGTTCATTTTCACGATCACGGGTCTTTTGAAGCGCAGATGCCGTGTGAATTTCAGTTTGCTGACCGCTTCCCGCTTTCCAAGCCATTCCCAGTCAACAAATCCGCCCTTGAAATATGAATTCACCGTAAAATAACCGACCATAAATGAGGTTATATTCTGGAAGAAGTGTGAGCCCTGGGAAGGAACCACTTTAAATCCCTTGAATCCGGTCTCTACTATGACCCTGGCGCCCGAAATCTGGTCCCATGTCACCGGTATGCCGAGCCATGGATCGCCCGAACCCCAGCGCCCCACACCTATTAAAATATAGGGTATATCTTTCGAGAGCAGCTCCAGATTGTATTTTGCCACCTCATCGGCAACTTCTGACGACTTAGACCGGTCAAAGCTGTCCCTGTCAACCACCACAACATCATAGATATCATCTATAAGGCCGTTTCCAAGAACCTGTGGAGACTGGCAAATCAGCCTTTCTTCCTCTACATCATCGACATTGAGCTCATCGGCCTCATGGCTTTTTACCAGTGGACGAATCTGAAGAAATGCGAATTCCCTGCGCTTCTCTCCCGCAGTATTGAGATTTACGGCAAATTCAATCTCAACCGGTGAATTCATGCCCCAGCTTCCCATCTCCATTATCATCCGCAATATCTCGGGCAGCGGAAATAGACGGTTCTTCAAAATCGGGGCAAAAGTTATCACTCGCGGGCCGCTGCGCGAAAGACCATCGGTTATCACATTGTTTTCGACAGAGTATGTGGAACCGACATATGTCAGGGTACCGTCCTTTTCGGCGGTGTCGAGCCCGTATTTAACCAGCTTTAATTCTTCATAATCCTCAGGATCATTAACGCTGTCGTTCAGATCGAGCGCATAGAACTCCTTCTGTGAATAGTCGAGCGTGTCTTTGACGTCGGAAAACTGAATTACGTGACGCGGATATTTAGGACAGAAACGAACTGTCGCTTCACCCTCGATAACAATCCTCCCCAGCCCCAAACCGACAGCCGCGATACCATCACTGGCCTTCATGGGTGCGGTCGGATAAAAATTATGAGATCTGACCACGCCCGAGAAATTCGGATAGAAGTGATCGACATACCTGGCGCCCACAAGCTTCTGGATCAGGACACCCATCTTCTCCTCTTCCAGCCTGTAGGGGGTGGCACGGATATATCCCTTGGCCAGCTCAGCATAAGTGGAGGCATAAACCAATTTGATCGCATCGAGGAGATTCTTTAACCTGACCGAATCATCGACATTATTATTTGGCAGCATGTAGGTCGAATAGATGCCCGCAAATGGTAGATAACGCGAGTCCTCCAGCAACGATGATGATCTCACCGCCAGAGGATCGGTAATCAATCCCAGAAATACTTTCAGGCTGCTGGCAACCTCAGGCGGGAAATCCGCCGCCAGAAACATGCTTCTAAGCTCCTCATCATCCCGGCATTTTATGGCAAAATCCTTCAGCTCATTGATTTCCAGAAAACGGTCAAAAATATCGGTGGCCAATACGAGCGAGGGGGGCACTGTGATCGCAATGTCCTCGAAAAAATCCGCCAGCTTGAAATCATTGATAATTGAATTCGCAAATGCCAGGCCCCTGGCCTTCCCTCCCATTGAGCCCCGGCCAATTCTGGCGAAATTTGAGCTGCTGTAAAACGTCTCCGGATCGAAATCAGAGATTGTCCCCAGATGTCTCTGCTTGCGAAATTCACGGAGGGAGTTTATGAGATGCTGCCTCACACTCTCGAGGGTTTCGAAATCCGAGACTTTGCGCGGCCTGAGTTTGTGCGCCAGCCAGAATTCGGTGCGGGTTTTCAGCCAGTTGGAAAAATGATTCTTTTCCGCATGGTATTCGAGTGATTCCTCAGGGACCAGCTCAAGGGCCCTTTCCAGCGACCTGATATCTGAGGCGCGCGCCACCTCGCGGCCGTCAGGCATACGGAATACAAAGTCACCGAAGCTCAGGCTTTCCACCATAAAGCGCTGTAAATCTCTCAATAATGTGTGTGATGTCTTAAGCAGCACCGATGCTCCCAATTCACGGGCAGCATCTTCATATTCCAACGAATCAGTCTGGAGCAGTACCGGTATGTCGAAATGGGATTCCCGTACTTTGCGAGCAAAACGCAGCCCCGCCTCCCTGTCATTTCTTCCATTGCGGGGAAACTCTATGTCCGATATCACGCCCAGTATATATTCCTCGTATCTCTCATAATAAGCCTCAGCTTCCTCATAAGTACTGCAGAGCAGGATTTTGGGGCGGGCGCGCATACGCATCAGCTTATCAGCGACATTGATCCCCTCTGCTATCAGGCTCTGGGAATGTCGGAAGAGCTCGGAATATATTATCGGCAGGAATGAGGAGTAGAAATTGACGTTGTCTTCGATGACTATGATCGACTGAACGCCGACTGAACTTGTATCCTCCGCGACATTCATTTTGTCTTCGATATATTTAATTATCGACAGCAGGATGCGGTGGTCGCCCTGCCAGATAAAGACTTTGTCAAAGTCAGAAACATCATAATTTTTTATCAGTTCATTCAACTCACGATTCTCGTAGGTGAGCAGTACGATGGGAAGATCGGGACGGATTTCCCGGATCTCCCGCGCCAGTTCAAGCGCCTGCATATCGCCCAGATTGAGGGTGGTAACAATCAGGTCAAAATGGCCGCTGCCGCCGATCAGCTCGATCGCCTGGCGGCCGTTGGAGGCGCGGGTCAGGCGCGGGGCCTGGCTGAGATTAAACTCGTGGTAACCCGATAAGATCATCTCATACAGGTGGCCGTCTTCTTCAAGAATAAACGAATCATAAAGCGAGGATACAAGCAGCACGTCGCGTATACGATAGCGCATCAGATTTTGAAAAATCTGGAAGCGGTTCAAATCGCCGCTCCGCTTCAGGATTTCACTGAACTCGTGCATATTACTTCATCAGTTAGATTTACTGTTATCAGCCTTCTACACTAATTAATTCGACAAATCGGGTCCATTTATTTGTCATCCCATACATAATACAAATCGGAGTGGATTTTTTCCACCCCGATTTTACTGCAATCTGACATTGATCGGAAGCGCCTATACCAGGCCCTGATCGATCATAGCATCCGCAACTTTCAGGAAACCGCCGATATTGGCGCCATTGACATAGTTGCCGGGCGTTCCGAAATGCTCAGCAGCGTCAACGCAGGTTTGGTGGATACCTTTCATGATCATGCGCAGGCGGTTGTCGACCTCCTCGCGGGTCCATGAATAGCGCATGCTGTTCTGGGCCATCTCCAGGCCGGAGACAGCCACACCGCCGGCATTGGCAGCCTTGCCCGGGCCATAGAGAATGCCCTTCTCCACAAATAGCTTCACACCCTCAGGAACTGTGGGCATATTGGCCCCCTCGGAGACAACATAAACGCCCGCATCCAGCAGATTCTGGGCGTCTTTTGCATTGATCTCGTTTTGGGTCGCGCTGGGGAAGGCGCAGTCGGCCTTGTGTGCCCAGAGAGGGTTGTGGTCTGTGTTAGGATCGACAGGCGTATAGGTAGCATCCTTGAATTCATCGACATACTCTTTGATTCGGCCGCGCTTGATATTCTTCAGCTCCATGATATAATCGAGCTTCTTTCGGTCGATACCGGCCGGGTCATGCACATAGCCTCCGGAATCGGAAACTGTGATAACCTTGGCGCCCAGCTCGAGAAGCTTTTCTGCCGTATACTGGAAGACATTACCGGAACCTGAGACCAGGCAGGTCTTGCCCTCGAGGGTTTCGCCACGGGTCGCAAGCATCTCTGCCGCAAAATAGACCGCGCCGTAGCCGGTGGCCTCGGGACGGATCAATGAGCCGCCCCAGTTGACGCCCTTGCCGGTGAGAACGCCGGTAAATTCATTCCTGAGCTTGCGATACTGGCCGAACAGGAAGCCGATCTCACGTCCACCCACGCCAATATCACCGGCGGGAACGTCGGTATTGGGGCCGATATGACGGAAAAGCTCGCTCATGAAGCTCTGGCAGAAACGCATAACTTCGTTATCGCTCTTGCCCTTGGGATCGAAATCTGAGCCGCCCTTGCCGCCGCCCATGGGGAGCGTGGTCAGGCTGTTCTTGAATACCTGCTCGAAAGCCAAAAACTTCAGGATTCCGAGGTTGACCGAGGGATGGAAGCGCAGTCCGCCCTTGTACGGTCCGATTGCGCTGTTCATCTCGATACGGAATCCGCGGTTGACCTGCACCTCGCCCTGATCATCCATCCAGGGCACACGGAACATGATTACGCGCTCGGGCTCGATAATTCTTTCCAGCACTTTGGCCTGGCGATATTCCGGGTACCGATCGAGAACCAGTGAAAGTGATTCGACAACTTCATGCACAGCTTGAATAAATTCCGGCTGTGCCGGATTTTTGGCCTTAACTTCCATTAAAAGATCTTCAACATAAGCCATCTGTGACTCCTAAGAAGAATTTTTATAGTTTCTTTTGATTTTGCCATCTTCTGCGATAAATGTACCATATCCGGAGATTTCCTCCTGTATAATGATAGACACAAAGTTGAATTTAGACAATCGGGCAAAGTATGTATTTATATGGGGGAAAGACCCCAGAAATAGCCTATATTGCATCAATGCAGATTCAGATAAGAGAGAAATGCGCCTGGATGATTGGCCTCAGGTCAGGGAGATTTATCGCAAGGGGATCGAAACCGGCAATGCAACATTTGAAACCGAAGTCCCGGATTGGGAAGAATGGGACAGAAGCCAGCCCAGTGCACGCGGAGCACGAAGACGCACACAACGCACGAGGAGAATCGTAGGTTTTTTGTACAGCCATGTGGGGAAGAATCCGTAGCGGAATCAAAGCCTCAGCTTTATCTGCAGGGCAGGTTCTCTGTGAATCCGTCAAGAGCCGAATCTCCGACCTACCGAATATGAATAGGCAGGACCACAGGGGTGCTGCCCCACTCGCTTTTATGAAGTGGAGTGATTCTGCCAATGATAATTCATGTGCTGGGCGTACCTCCCGGTGCGCCCAGTGGACGCGGAGCACGAGGACGTACTCCGGGCACAAATAAGAAAATAGGCGATACCGCTAAAGAGTTTTGCCCTGCAAACAATCGAGCGAATGCTCACAGCTCAATCATATTATTGCGGATGCAGTATTTGACGATGTCGGTGACATTGCGGGCCTTGAGTTTCTTCATGATCGAAGCGCGGTGAGTTTCGGCGGTCTTGGGGCTGATGTTCATGATGTCGGCACATTCCTTGGTGGAGTAGCCGTCGGCCAGAAGACGCGCCAGTTCCTGCTCGCGAAGAGTCATCAGGCCGCCCGGCCGCTGTGATTTCAGGTGCGCCTTGACATACGTATCAACCAGGTCGGGGCCGATCGCCCCGGCAATATAATAATCCCCATGCGCGGCCTTCTTTGCAGCGTATGTCAATTCCTCGAAATCACAGTCTTTTAACAGTATGCCCCGTCCGCCCGATTCAAACGCTTCCTGCACAGCCTCCTCGGTATGAACAGAAGTCAGAAACAAAACTTCGGTGCGCTGGGATAATGTCCGTATCCTGCGGGTAACGGCGGCGCCCCCCATACCCGGGAGAAGATTATCTATGATGATAACATCAGGTTTGGCCTCAATTGCGCGATCAATAGCTTCCTTGCCGCTTTCAGCTTCGCCCACAACCTCGAACCCATCATGGGCTTCAAAAAGCGCCCTCAGCCCCGCTCGAAATAATTGCTGGCCGTCAGCCAGCAAAACTTTTATCGGCCTGCCAATTGTCTGAAGCATAATACTTTCGTTTCCGCAATGAGAACAGATAGCTGCATACAATCATAACAGAAGAATACTAATTATAATATTAGATCGGAAATCTGTCATGCAATATTTGCCCCCAAGTTGCCCGGATTGCTGATAAACTTTGAGGTGTTTTGCCAATAAAAATTGTTGACAAGCAAAAAAAGTGTATTTATTCGAAACCTATGAAATAATATTGCGTAAATTTCTGATATTACGGTCGGAAAGGAGCGGTTTTTTAATGCTTAACCAGTTCAGTGCATATATCATGAATATTGGTGATGTACCATCATCGGGCGGGGGTGAGATGTCAATGTGAATTAATTCACATAATCTCTATTCTGCCCGCCGATGCACATAATCAGGCGGGTTTTTTTGTACCCGCAAACGAATTTGACTGTTATAAACCTTAAGCGAGATTTTGAAAATGAATACCGAATTATACGATGACGAGACATTTACTCCCGAAGAAAAGGAGATTCCCTCCCGCAAAGCCTTCGGGAAGCTGATGCCGCTCCTGAAAGATCATGTCGGCGGGCTGGTTTTGTGCCTGATTATGCTGATAGGCGCAACCGCTCTCTCGCTCTACTGGCCGATTCTGATGAAACGCGCAATCGATGTCAATATCACCGGGGGAGATTTCGACGGGCTGTTGATTACGGTATTGATAATTGCGGGTATCCAGTGCCTCACAATAGTATTCCAGTTTGTGCAGAGGATCAAGCTGGAGATTATCGGTCAGAATGTCATGCTGAAGCTTAAGAAACGGCTCTTCGATCATATCCTGAAGCTGAATATCTCCTATTTCGATAAAAATCCGGTCGGCCGTCTGATGGCGCGGGTTGAAAATGATACTGAAGCGCTGCGGATGCTCTTCACCAACACGGTTGTACTGGTGGTCGGCGACATCCTTCTGGTCACAGGAATTTATGCAGTGATGTTCTATTACAGCTGGCGTCTGGCGCTGGTATTGTTCTGCATAATACCGATCTTCCTGACGCTGACCTATATCTTCCAGCGCAAAACAACTCCGCATTTTCTGGAGGTGCGCAAGAAGATGGCCGAGGTGACCGCAAAGGTAACGGAGTTCCTGCATGGCATGTCGATCATCCAGATATTTCACCGCGGCGAATATGCCCGCAGGAAGATCGATGTCGCCAACAGGCTGAAATTCACGGAGGATCGTTATGTGAATATCGCTGTGGTGCTGTATTTCAACACGGTCTTCTGCTTCGAATATATCATGATCGCGCTGGTTCTTTACCTGGGCGTGCTCTGGATTCAGTCCGGGCATATTACGGTCGGAATGATCAGCATGTTCATCATACTGATCTGGCGCTCGTTCGAACCGATATACAGGACCTCCGAGCAACTGGCCAACATCCAAAAGGCAATCGCGGGAGCGAAGCGTATTTTTGCGCTATTGTCGCAGGATGATTATATGAAGGATTCGGAAAAGCCGGCGGAATGGAACGGTTTGAAGGATTCTATAAAATTCGAGAATGTATGGTTTTCATATACCGGTGATGATAACTGGGTCTTGAAGGATGTCAGTTTCGAGATTAAGGTCGGAAAACGTGTCGCCTTGGCCGGAGTAACCGGCGGAGGCAAGACGACGATTATCTCCCTTCTGCTGAGATATTACGATCCGCAGAAGGGCCGAATCACTTTGGACGGCATCGATGTGCGCGATATCCCACGGGATGTTCTGCGCAAAAGATTTGCGCTGGTACTGCAGGATATACTGCTCTTCCCGGATACGGTCAAGGCCAATATTGCGCTGGATGAGCCGGGCGTTACCGATGAAAGGGTCGTGCAGGCGGCAAAGATAGTCGAAGCGGATCATTTCATCCGCAGGCTCCCGAACGGATATGATACCGAGGTGTCAGAAAAAGGCGCCAACTTCAGCCGCGGGGAACGTCAGCTCCTGTCATTTGCCAGAGCCTTGGTTACAAATCCGGATATTTTGCTTCTGGACGAGGCCACCAGCTCGGTCGACCCGGAGACAGAGCGCGCTATTCAGGAATCGCTGCGCAAGCTGATGAAGGGACGGACCTCGCTCATCATAGCGCACCGTCTCTCGACCATTTTGGACGTCGATGAGATCCTGGTTATCCGCCGCGGAGAGATTATCGAACGCGGCACCCATACAGACTTGATCCTGCAGAATGGTTATTATTCCAAGCTGTTCCATCTGCAGTTCAAGAATAAAAACGGAGTATTGAAAGATGCGGGATAAAATAAAATGGCTCTGGAAATACTACAAACGTTACCCCTATCTATTGCTGGTGTTATTAATTCTGACACCGGTTCAGGCAGCGTTTCAGGTAGCTATTCCCAGAATGGTTGAGTTTACAGTAGATTTCGTCAAGACCGGAACTGTTCAGGGCGGAATTCAGATATGGCTGACGGGTTTGGGATCTGACCTGGGGCTGTCCGCTGCGGCCACCTATGCCCTGACACTGGTAGCCCTGGGAGTCATCGCCTGTGCCCTGTACGCATTCGTGCAGTCGCATCGGGCCTGGATGAACTTCAAGCTGGAATGGATGATTCGCCAGGATTCATTCAACGATATCACCCGCAAGGGTCCGGATTTCTTTAATAAGTTCCGGACCGGTGACCTGGTGACACGTCTCTCGGATGATATCGAGCAGAAGCTGGCATGGTTCGCGTGTTCAGGGATATTCAGGTTCTACGAAGCGGTGGTCTTCGTGGTCTTCACCCTTGCCATGATGATCACCATCGACCCCATGCTGACACTCCTGTCGGCCGGGCCGCTGCCGATTCTGATCCTGATCTTCTTTAAGAGCGCCACCATTCTCGACCGGCGTTACGACAACCTGCAGAGAAATATCTCCAGCTTCAACGATATCATGGAAGCCTGTTTCTCAGGAATCCGGGTGGTCAAGGCCTACGTCAAGGAGAAGGTGCAGAAGAAGAAGTTCCATGAGGCGGCTGTCAACCGACGTGCAGCCGAAATATCGGCCATCAAGGCCACGACCATTGTGGACTCGCTCTACATGTATATCTGGCAGTTCGGCGTGGTAATTGTGCTCCTGGCGGGAGGATATATGGTAATCGGGGCTAATTTGTCGATTGGCAAGCTGGTGGCCTTTGTATATTATGTCGTCTACCTGATCTTCCCCATGTTCGACATCGGGCAGTTTCTGGTAAAATCACGACAGTCAGCGGTTTCGATCAATCGCCTCCGGGAATTGCAGGCGGCTCCGGCCATGGTTGATGAAAACGGCTCGGTCGGGGCTGACGGCGATTTCAGGGGCGCAATTGAATACCGGAATGTGTCCTTCGGATTTCCGGATTCTGCGCGGAATATTGTTGATGATATCTCTATGAAGATCAGCCCGGGCGAAACTGTTGCGCTGGTCGGCAAGGTCGGGGCTGGAAAAAGCTGGATGGTCAATATGATTCCGCGCCTGGTGGATCCCTCAGAAGGTGAAATCAGGATTGACGGGCATAAGCTAAGCGATTACAGGCTCAGCCAGCTTCGCAGGCAGATCGGTTATGTGCCCCAGGAGCCTGTGCTGTTCTCGGATACGGTCAGGAACAACATCCTTTTCGGTAGAGAGTATATCTCCGAGGAGGTCATGAACTGGGCCATAGAGGTTTCGCAATTGAAATCGGAGATCGATGAGTTCCCCGACGGCATCAACACATATATCGGGACACGCGGTGTTTCGATCTCCGGCGGCCAGAAACAGAGGCTGGCGCTGGCTCGTGCATTGGCCGGCAAGCCCAAGATACTGATTCTGGATGATTGCACCTCGGCCCTCGATTCCAGCACCGAGAGCGCCCTGTGGGCAAGGCTGCATGAGGTCATGCCGGATATGACGACAATTCTAATTACCCACCGGCCGGACACTCTGGAGAGCGCCGATATGATCTACGTGCTGGAAGATGGAAAAATCGTGGAGACCGGCAAACATGCCGAGCTGATCGAAAACGGCGGGCAGTATGCAAAAATGTATCGGCGCTACCGCCTGGCCGAAGAAGTTACGTACGGATAAGATAAGTCCGGGAGTAAAAACCCGGGCTTTTTAATATCTGAGTGTGGCCTTCAAACGGTCCGGATGAAGCAGTAAATCGAGAGCGTCCTGCGCGGAATTCACCAGAATATCGGCCGCCTCCAGAGCCGCGGTCGAACATCCCTCGTCAAGACAAACGCAAATCCCCAGGCGTGCAGTTTTCAATAGACGCGCATCATTGTTGCCGTTCCCGATCGCAACCACCTGCGCGCCATTCAAGCTGCGCAGATAGTTCTCCTTCTGGACATCATGGTCCTCTTTTTTCAGTATCACCAGATCGCAGTCGACATTGACAAGAGATGCTTCCGCCCCGCCATGCGTATCCGAGGTGAGTATATGTATATGCAGCTGCTTTGCCAGTTTTTTAAATCTGCTTTTCAGGCCGGGACACAATTTACCGTCCACAGAGATTGTGCCCGAGAAGTCGCAGATCAGATGTTCAAACTCAAGTCTGCCATATCCTGGAATATCTACCTCTATCAAATGAAATACCTCATACCTTTTAATTATTTAATCGGCCATTATACGTCCATACATTTAATATGGCAATAAATAAAAATGTTAAAAAGTGTATATCCCGGACCTGATCCTGGTTGAAATCATGTATTAGATACTCAACCATACTGCACAAAAACCTGCCGACAGGTTCACCGTGACATACACCGCATGCCCCAACCTTGATTCTTGTCTGGTAAATTCAATTCGCCCTTCAGTGTTATTTATATTAGCGAATAACATTGCACGGGACTGATTTGTTAATGAAAGATAAGAAACAGATGCGAATCGCTGGCCCCCATTAAGAATGCCCGCCAATTATGTGCCTTGCTTTTCGATGCAGATTCTGCGCAATAAAAAAAGTACGCCCAGGAGGAGTCGAACCCCCAACCTTCTGGTCCGTAGCCAGACGCTCTGTCCAATTGAGCTATGGGCGCACGTAACGAATTACTAATATTTCGGTTTTTCCATATAATGTCAAGGGGATTTTACGGCCGGAGTTCCGGGCGGTTCCATTTTAGTGCCTGTTTTAACATAACAAAAAGCTTGACAAGACCTTACATAAATGGTATTTTACAGGTGCAAATCGAATTAAGCGCAAAAGTAACTATCCCCATTTTCCCGGAAAAATCCGCACAGATTGATTAAACATTTTCAAAACTGAATCGTGTAATCTAATAGCGGGGACGGTTAGCATGTCGGCCAAGCTTGTGGCGCTTTTAAAGAGCGCCAAGACAGGTGACATCAAAGCTTTCGAGCAGATCGTCAGGATCCTGGAACGGAGGGTATATATGACCGCCTACGCGATCATACCTGATCCTGACGAAGCCATGGACATTGTCCAGGAGACATTCGTAAAGCTTTACAATCACCTGAAAAGAATCAGGTCGGAGGCTGGTTTCAAATGTTTCGTCTTCAAGATGGCCACCAACTGCGCCATTGACAGGAAGCGCAGACTTAAGCGGAAGAAGATTTCGCTTAGCGAAGACGAGACTGTCCCAGCCTCCGTAGAAATTGAACTCTCAAGGAGGAATGAAAGCCCGGATAAAGATGTAGAAAGGCGCGAGCTATTGAAGATCGTTCAAGCGGTCGTGGACGAGCTTCCGCCCAGGCAGAAGCTCTGCCTGATCCTTGCGGACCTGGACGGCCTCTCCAAAAAGGAGATCGCCAAAACCCTGGGATGTCCGCAGGGTACGGTCAGGTCGAATCTGCATATCGCTCGTCTCAAACTGCGCCGCGCCCTGAAAGACTTCAGATAGAGGTTTAAAGCTATGCCCAAAGCCTATCCCGATTTTGAGGAGACGGCTGAGAGATACCTCGACGGCGAGCTTACGCCTGATGAGAAAAAAAGATTTCTCGGCCGCGCGAGGAAAGATGAAGAGCTTTCCCGGATGCTGAAAGAAATGAAGTTGGCAAAGGACTCCATGCGGATTTATGAGGATGTACTGCCGGGAGCGGCTAAATTCAATTCGGCGCGCAAGAGGATTCTGTCCGCTGTATCCTGAATCGCAGACTATATGATACTGCGGGACTAAATTTCAATAGAGAATGCAGAGCATACAAAGCAAAAGCCCCATCATCACGATGGGGCTTTTAATTCTGAGTAGTGAAAACTCCGCAGCCAGCCTATTTCTTCCTAGCTCTCTTCTTGGCTTTCTTCGTGGCTGACTTGGCTGTTTTACCACCTTTGTGCAGATAACAGTATTTGGCCGGAGGCGTAACCATACGCTTACACCTCTTGCCATCAGCAGTTACACCTTTGCAGCGGACCTTCTTGGGCGCCTTCTTGGCCTTGGCCGCTTTCTTCTTGGTGGTTTTCTTAGCTCTCTTGGCCATGTCTACCCTCCTCGAAATTCTTAAAGGTTTAAACCCAATTAAAAGTGACATGCATATCAGCTAATTTAGAATAATTATAACAATTTATTGTCAACATGCAATGTTTAAACACTAAACTTTTTTTATTTTTTTTCTTTTTTTTTACTTCTTCAAAAGGCGCACAATTTTGGAATAGAGCTTCCCGCTACTAAAGCCCGGTCAGGTTCACTACGATAAATACATAGAAGAACAGAAAAGGATATAGTATGCTCAAGAATGCGATTGCCGTGTCGGCAGTCCTTATGATCATAACTCTAATTTCCCGGTCGAGTGCAGATGACCTTAAAGACTCTGCATTATATCAATCAGCAGACACAACCAAGCCGGAATTGCTCTATCCCGTTGATTACGTCACCCGCTTCGAGGCAGAAAGCGCCTGTACCGTGCACATGGCGGGAGCGGCGCATTGGGCTGTTTCGGACTGGATGATGGGTGATGAAATATACAAGGCCTACCAGGATCCCTCGGCAGAGGGCTTGAATGGCGGCTATCCGTTCCAGATTGACGCCGTGGCCATACACTTGCAGTTCTCGTCACCGGGCACAATACATGCCTCAGCAGATATCGAGGGACTGCATCCTGATCTATCCCTGCCTTCATGTCCGTATCCGGGTGGAGTGATAGATATGTCGTCGGAACAGACCTTCCATATACCCCGGGCGGGCGGGTACTTGTTAACAATCGTTTTTGATGAAGCGATAACAGTCACCTCACCATATTTCTGCGGATTCTATTTTTCAAATGATATATCCGCTATGAAACCGGAAATCGTTCTCGACAACGATCCATATCTCTGTGTGAACTGGAATGACTGGGGGGAAGGCTACATCGATTTAGTAGATAACGAATACTATCCCTTTCCCGGAAATCTGGTGCTGTTCTCGATCGGACGGTCGGGAGGCTCTACCGCAGGTATACCGAAGGTGCGAATGGCATGGCCCCCGGATAGTTCGACATGCTCATCTAAGGTATACTTGAGGGCGGTAGAACTGGCAAACACTATTCCAACCACGCGCTGCAGCTTTGAGTATTACCGTCCCGGCAAAGGCTGGACAGTCATCGGCGAGGATTATAACTCTGATGTTTCGCTGAGAAATGGTATCGGTCCCTCCTCATATCAGGACGGATATTCACTCTCATGGGACGTCTCCTCGCTGGCCGAGGGCTGGTATCAGGTCAGGGCCACAATCTATGATCAGGCTCAGAATTCAGGTTCAGACACAATAGACATCTATCTCGACAACACTCCCTTCCAGCCTGAATTCACATATCCCTCGCGGGGAGACACTATCTGTGACTCGGTGACATTTATAATGAATATCCCCGATGAGGATGCCAGTTTCGTGCAGTTCGAATATCTCGAAGCTCGGGATACTGTGGCTATTGCTCCCGCACTCTTGCTTCAATCCAAATACGGTGATACCGATGGCGACCGACATGACGGTAATTATTTTGCAAATGGTGAATTCGGCGAGTTCTATAATGCTCCCGTCTTAGTGGCCGGCTATATTCGATATTTTGCCGAGCATGGTTTTCCCGGTCTCGCTCAGACTGGCAGGAGATCTCTGACCGACAGGGATATTGTTGAGGAACTCGCTGATTCCATGCAGATCAGGCGGAATCTTGGGGCCAAGGATGATAATTTCATCCGGGCCGTGGAGGAATATTTCAGGCGCCGGGGAAACCAGTTCACTGTCGATTTACTGACCAGCCCCTCCATAGGAGACTTAGATTATATTATGGGCTATAAAAACGGCGCCATACTGACCGCCATCGGCCATCCCTACGGTCACTGGCTGGGATTTGCCGAAATAGATTTCAGTTCAAGCACAAACGGGCTTCACTCTGTCATGATATATGATACCAGGTCAGGCACCATCCTTCAATCCACCCTGCGCTTCAATCCGCTACCGGAAATAATGTACAAGGGATCATACAGAACCATAGATCTCGCAGTGGCAATATATCCCAAAGACAGCAGCCCGAGCGGTACTGTGTTTGGACTGGATTTCGATCCTTCCGACGGCTTCGGGTCTCACTGGGATATACCGGAAGTTGAGGAGTCAGAGTATTATATCGCCGGTAAAGGTATAGACAATCAGTCCCATACCGGCGAGAGGATTGTCCGTATCAATATTTTATGTAAGGACGATTATGCTTCGGGAGATGTCAATGCGGACGGCAATTTGAATGTTTCCGATGCGGTCTGGATTATAAACTATGTCTTTGCCGGTGGTGAAGAACCCAGACCATCACTGATCAAAGGTGATGCGAATTGTGACAATCTCGTGAATGTGTCGGATGCCATCTGGCTGATGAACTACGTTTTTGTCGGGGGTCCTCCGCCCTGCAGTTGATATAATCTATTGTAAGAAAAAAACCCGGTTCGGAAAAGAGCCGGCTTCTTACATTTCTGATTCCAGCGCTATAACCCGAATAAATATGATATACTGAACCGGAACTTCCGCATCACTCCCCTTACCTGCGAATTGATTCCGCTGGCGACGACATATTCTCCTGTATCATCACTGATCAAACGCTGCGTGCCCAAAGTATTGACGCTGTAGTCATTGTACCCGAATTCGCCGCTAATCCACAAGCCATCGAAAATCCCCACAGCAGCGCCCAGTTCAAACAGCCAGGAGGTCCCGCCATCTCCGGAGTTCCAGGCCTCAAGTGAATCGGCGCGGATTATATGATCATCATAATCATCCACACTGACGAAGGGCGATACTCCCAACTTCGTATTTAATTTCAGCTTTTCGGGGATAGCCGTTATTCCGAAATCAGCTCCAAACAAGGGCATATGCAGGTCCTGTTCATAGTACAGAACCTCGCCCTCCACCATTGTGTCACGGGGTGGATCGTATTCAGTGCCATTCTGAAGATCATAATACCAGAACTGGCTTAAATCGGTCAACATAAATTCGGAATGAAGTTTTGTGTAATCGACAAATGGCCCGAATTCGATACTTTTGACTCTAAATTCGTATTCCAGCCTGAATTGAAGGTAATACATATCTGTGTCAGGCGTGGTCCTGCCGTATGCCAGAGGAATATAGTCTCCCAGGTTCGAGCTGAGCCAGTCAAAATCCTCCATCCTATCATCCTTGCTGGAGCGGTACTCCTGCCAGTAACCCGCGCTGGCGCAGAATCCCATATATTCCGCGTGCACATAACCGCCTGAAAAATAGCTTGTGAACGGAAATTTCAGGCGCGAATTGCCAAAGATCTGCAGGTCTTCCTCTTCCACTGTCAAAAATTTGATCTGATACTGTGTAAATCCCTCACGTCTTTCTGAGCCGAATTCTACGGACACGTCAAGTTTTGCAGAATAAAGCATTTCCCCCGGGGGGAACAATAAGAATAAAGCGGCGAGAGCAACATAGAATGAACACTTGCGGCGCATACAAACTCCTGTCTCAAGAGGGGAGATGATATAAACCTGAGCGCGAAACCGGGCCGAACATCCGCAGTCAGGCAGCCATATTGTTAAACCCTGGAGCTTATTTCAGCTCGGCTCTGAATTTCTCCGTCAGGGCGGGGACTATTTCGAATAGATCGCCCACGATACCATAATTGGCAACCTTGAAGATCGGCGCATCCTTATCGCGATTGACCGCCACGATTGTTCCGGATGACTGCATTCCCACCAGATGCTGTATCGCCCCGGATATTCCGCAGGCAATGTAGAGCTTGGGATTAACCGTCTTACCGGTCTGCCCAACCTGATGCGAATACTCGATCCAGTCGGCATCCACAACTGCGCGCGATGCTCCCACCGCGCCATTGAGGGCGCCGGCCAATTCCTCGATCAGCTTGAAATTCTCCGGGGCCTTAAGGCCGCGTCCACCGGCCACGATAATATCCGCTTCAGTCAGGTTTATGGAACCTTCTCCTCCGCCGACATTCTCCTTGACATTAATTTTGCTCTGGACTAAATCAGAGGGCACCTCTGGCTTCTCCGCCTCGCCCGAACGGGAATCATCTTTCTCCGCCTCAGGCATTACCTTGGGCCGCAGAGTGGCTATCTGGGGACGCTGCTCGGAAAAGGTCACTGTCAGCCAGACATTACCACCGAAGGCCGGTTTGGTCGCCACCAGAGTACCGTCCTCCCTAACAGCCAGCCCATTGCAGTCAGCCGCCAGGCCTGTCTCCAGAAGAGCTGCCAGGCGCGGGAAAAGAGCTTTGCCGTAAAATGTGGCCGAGCCCAGGAGTATCTCCGGCTCATGCTTCTTGACAAGATCAGCCAGCAAATTGGCATAAGCGTCATCCCGAAACTGTTCCAGCTCCGGACTATCATAATAAATCACCTTGTCAGCGCCATATTTAAAAAGATCAGCCGCGGCATCATCCATCCCCGCGCCAAACAGGACCGCTGAAATTTCTGAGCTTTTGGCCTCTGCCAGCTTCTTTGCTGCAGCCAGCAATTCATAGGTAACATTGGAAAGGCTGCCGGTTTTGTGCTGTGCGAATATCCAGATTCCCTGTGCCATCACAACTCCTTTATCTTATTGATCTCAAATTGCAGTTTTTGATTAAGGTCTATTATACTAATTTTGTGCTTAAATGCCAATCTTTTCAAATCCTCATATTCAGGATAATAGCGTTTCCCCCCATCAACATAATAAACCTTCGTTTTAACCGGCCCCAGACTCGTTTCTATGGTCTCGATCGAACGTTTGAGCTTGGTGCGGTTTAGAAGTAGATACCTCATCCCGGAAGTCGTTGAATTTGCAAAAATGAAAGATGTTATCTTATCCTTGTCTTCGGGGGCACAAAGTACGGTTAAAAGCGTTCCCGGGCGGTTTTTCTTCATCTGAATCGGAACCGTAAAAAGGTCCCTGGCGCCCAGCTCGAATAACCCGTCAAAAAGAAATGAGAAGACCTCCGGATTCTGATTGTCGATATTAGTTTCAATCTGAAGGATATTGTCATATCCATATGCTCCATGAGGCTCTGCCACAAATACTCGCAGGAAATTCGGAAGTTCTTCCAGATCACGGCTCCCCGCACCGTACCCGATAGATTTGATTTCATACTCGCCAAAATTTTGTAATGGCTTCGCCAGAGTGGTTACGATCGCTGCTCCGGTTGGTGTGGTCAACTCGTAATCGACCTTCCTGAATACGACCGGGAATCCCTTCACAAGCTCGGCCGTTGCCGGTGCCGGAATCGGCATATTACCATGAGCGGCTTTGATAAACCCTCCCCCTAAGCTTATGGGGCGGGAATATATCGCTTCCACACCCAGAATTTCAACAGCTACGCATGTGCCCACAATATCCACAATGGCATCAACAGCTCCTGCCTCGTGAAAATGAATTTTCTCGGGTGAGGTATTATGCGCCACGCCCTCTGCATCGGCGAGACGCGAAAATATCCTCTTTGCGCTGCTTTTGATTGATTCATTGAATGAGCTCTTGTCTATGATCTCGTATATATCTTTCAGATGCCTATGGGCATGCTCCTCGCCAATTCCGACATCCACTTTTACACTTGAAATGTGATGACGCATCACCTCGGATTTTTCAAGCCTGTAGTTACTCAATCCCAGTTTTTTCAACTCAGATTTCAATTCCTCAAAACCAACCCCTGCTGAAACCAGGGCGCCCAGAATCATATCGCCGGCGCACCCGGAAAATGGGTCAAAGATCAGAGTTTTCATCATCTTCCTTCATTGTTCGAATTATCCTGAAAGCGGCGCAGGCCGCCCCGAAACCGTTATCGATATTTACAACAGTGATTCCCGAGGAACAGGCATTGAGCATCGACAGAAGCGGGCTTAAGCCCGAAAATGATGTGCCATAACCAATTGAGGTCGGCACCGCGATAATCGGCTTATTATATAATCCACCTACCACAGAGGCCAACGCTCCTTCCATACCGGCCACCACGATCAGAACTTTGGCGGATTCCAGCTTTTTTTCCTCTCCCAGAAACCTGTGCAATCCCGCCACCCCCACATCATAGACGCAATTGGCAGCCACCCCCAAAAATTCAAGTGTCTCGCGCGCCTCTTCGGCCACAGGCATATCAGAGGTGCCCGCAGAAATAATACTGACCAGATATTTTCCGGCTTTCTTCTTTCTCTTGTCAGTTTTCTTTATTACAAATGTTCTCGCCTGGGAGTTGTACTTTCCTTCGGGAAATTTCTTTTTCAGGCCGCTGGCAATCCGGTCGTCAACACGGGTTGCCAGGACCGGATGTTTGTTTTGAAGCATGCGTCCCACAATCCCCGATATCTGCTGCAGCGATTTCCCTCCGCAAAAAATCACCTCGGGAATACCGATGCGGATTTTGCGATGATAATCCACGCGGGCAAATTCCAGATTTTCATAGGGTGCAATCTTGAGCTTTCGGATAAAACTGCTTTTTGTAATTTTGCCTTTTTCTAATTCGTCCAGAAGCTTTTTTATTTCGCTTTCTTTCATCAGGCCACCTTTTCCAGATCATTGAGATAATTGTACAAAATTTTTTCAATATCCCGGTAATTTTCCACTGAAAACATCAGGGGACGGATTCTGGTAACATTATGCCAGCCCCTCGTAAACCAGGCCAGATGCTTCCTTAATTTCAAACAGGCCGCTCTTTCTCCGAAGTCATCGATCATCAGACGGCAGAACTCCAGCATGATTTCTATCTTCTGATCCAGAGGCGGCTCTCCCGGATCATCCCCAGTCCTGAGATAATGGTCAATTCGTTGAAAGATCCAGGGAGCACCCATAGCCGCCCGTCCGATCATAACATAATCGCACCCGGTCTCATCTATCATCCGCCCGGCTTCCTCGGGAGTACTGATATCACCCGACCCGATAACGTCTATGCCAACACTCTCCTTCAAGAGCTTCAGCTTGCTCCAATCCGACTTGCCCTTGAACCCGGAAGCTCGTGTTCGGGGATGTAATACCAGATATGACGCTCCGCAGGCCTCGGCCATCTTGCCGAACTCAATGAAGCTCATACTTTCACGATTCCAGCCTGAGCGAAACTTGACCGAGACTGGTATATCGACCGCGGTGACTACCGCAGTTATAAGCTTTTCAGCCAATTCCAGATCATTCATCAAAGCCGCCCCGGATAAATTGCGGACAACTTTTTTGGCGGGACATCCAAAATTGATATCGATCATATCACATCCGGTACCGGCGACAATCCGGGCGGCGTCGTAGATCATCTTCGGGTCATGCCCGAAGATCTGGAAACAGACCGGCTTTTCCCCCTCCCGCAATCTCAACATATCCAGGGTCCTGCGATTGCCCCTGACCAGCCCGTCAACCGAGATCATTTCGCTGTAAGCTATTGCAGCGCCATATCTTAAAGCCATCGCCCGATAAGCCGAACCGGCGATATTGGCCAGCGGAGCGGAAACAACCTTACCATTTAGACTTAACTTTTTATCGCTCATAACCGACAATATAATTGTATTAATCCCTGCAGGCAAGCGCAAACTGCCTGTAAGATCAAGCACGACTTTATATTAGGTGCCGACTAACAAGGAGCAAAAAATGCCGGAGATTATTGTAAAATATGACAACAAAATAATTGAAAAAGTTGTCACCGAAAAACCCCGCATTTCCATTGGCCGAACTTCTGATAACGATATCGTACTGGACAACCGCGGAGTGTCCAGGAAACATGCATTAATTGAATTCTCCCCGGATTCAGCCATAGTGATAGATAACGACAGCTTGAACGGCACCTTCGTCAATGACCGCAAGATCATGGAGGAGACACTCAAGGACAAAGACCGCATCTGTATTGGTAAATACGAATTAATATTCAATAGTTCCATGGAGCGTGAGAATAAGTTCTCTGACCTGGACGGCACCATGCTCCTGCAGACAAAGGCTCACAAGGAAAGACTGAAGGCCGACAAGAAACAAAAAGAGATCACCGAAAAACTGGGCTGCTCGGTTATACTGGAAGTGAACAACAAAGGTGACAAAAGGGAACACCTGCTCGACCGCGATGTGGTAACATTTGGAAAGTCAAAATTCTGCAATATCCCCATAAGGGGCTTCTGGGCGCCTCAAATTGCCGCCAAAGTCATCCGGGAAGGGGCCTCCTTTACACTGGCTAATCTCGGGAAAATTGGTTATACTAAGGTGAATGGTGAAGCAATCAGCAGGCGTGACTTGAGAAACAACGATCTTATACAAATTGGAAGGTCCTTCTTCAAATTTATTGAGGCAGGTGCATGAGGGTAGGATTTTTTTCAGATGTTCATGGGAACTGGGAAGCCCTCGCCGCATGTTTAAAAGATTTCGAAACCGCCGGACTGAATAAGCTCTTCTTTCTGGGAGATGCTGTCGGGTACGGAGCTGATCCGGACCGCGTGGTTGAAAAGGTCGTTGAAATAAGCGACCTGAAAATACTCGGGAATCATGACGCGGCGGTTATCGGGCAATTATCCCCAGACTATTTCAATGAGTATGCTCGGGCCTCGTTTTTCTTCACACGCGAAACTATGAAACCGGAAAATCTGCAAAAGCTCAGGGAATTTTCAATTTCCGAGACCTGGAGCGGATTTACTCTTGTGCATGCCCTCCCCAAAGATCCTGAAAGCTGGGGATATATTTCCACTTTGCAGGAGGCCCAAGAAAATTTCGCATATTTCCAGACACAGATATGTCTTATAGGCCATTCTCATCGGCCTTTTATTGTCGAACAAAAAGATGGGGAAAATGCGCATTTGATTACGGCGGAATATACAAAAATCGAGCCAAACTGCCGATATATTATCAATGTAGGCTCGGTTGGACAGCCGAGAGATGGTAATCCCGATGCGTGCTATGTCACCTATGACGAGGAAAGTAAGGAAATCTACTTTAAGCGGATCAAATACGATATTAAGACCGCCCAGGAGAAAATGAAGCAGGCCCAGATTCCGGGCTATCTGGTGGAACGGCTGAGTTTAGGACGATAACATGAAATTACCCGGCTTTTTGAAAAATGTTCAGATCACGGATGTGGATAAGTCCTTCGTTAGAAAACATCCAGGCCTGATACTCTATCTTCTGATTACCCTCCTGGTAATAGCGCTCTTTCTGGAACAGAATAGGCTCTTCGAGAACTTCGAGAATAAGATTCAGGATGCCATGTTCTCCTTCCGGGGCGAGCAGGAGGTTGGAGATGATGTGGTTTTATTGGAAATAGACGATAAGGCTATCGATTACCTGGGATGGTGGCCATGGTCGCATGGCACCCTGGCCCGTATGATCGAGGCCCTTGATTATTACCAGCCCCGGACGGTTTATCTCGATTTCGCAATCAAGAATAACGTTGATGATTATGTTTCCGGAAATTCACATCTGCTGGCTGAGAATATTCAGCAGTCCAGAAATGTTATAATACCTTTTGAGGCTGTCCTGGGAAGCCGTACGCCCTCGACTCAGGCTGCGCCCGAATGGCTGACAGCCTCATCAATCACGCCGGGCGTGATTTCCCAGGATGATGTCGAGAAGATTCAGAGAGCCGATCTGCCCGAGAATATCTTTGGCCTGGCCTCCAAATATCTGGGCGCCGATGTAAATCTTTTCGAAAAAGACAACAGTGTACGCTATCAGCCCCTGATACTTAAATATGAGAATAAATATTACCCCTCGGTGGAACTGATACTTTCTGCCTATTACCTGGGAATCGACCCGAACCGAATCAGTTATAATCCGGGCGAAAACATTCAGATGGGCAACAGATCGATTCCGGTCACCGGCAAAGGACATCTGCTCATTAATTATCTGGGCAAATCGAATCCTTTCAAGTCCTATTCGGTCAAGTCGCTGTGGGAGGGGCAGGTGCCCGTTGAGAAACTGGCAAATAAGCTGGTAATAGTCACCCTGACCGCGACCGGGCAATACGATCACCTCAAAACGCCGATGACCCCCAATATGCCACCGGGCATAAAAACAGCTACAGTCGTAGAAAATATAATAAGAAATGATTTTATAAACTCGCTTGATGCTTCCTCCAACGCGGGAATAGTCATAATCCTCGGAATCGGGCTGTTCTGCGCATTTTTGCTGCCGCGTGTGGCGCTGGTTCACCGCTTCACCATCCTGGTTGTCTTCCTGTTTGTGCTGGTAAATATCAATTTCATTCTGTTCTCGTCATTCAACACAATTACTAAAACCCTTTACCCGGCATTGGAGATTCTTCTGTTCATGGCTGCCGCTCCGATGATGAAGAGTAAAGCGGATATCCGCAGGAAAGAGGAAAAGCAACGCAGGGCGAATTTGCAGCTGCGGAAAAACATGACCCGCGAAGATAAACGGGAAGCGGAGCCGAGAGAGCGCGCTTTTACGATTGAAACCGACCCGAATGTGAAAGTCAGAAAGGAACGCCGCAAAAAGGCGGATGAATTTGCTCCCACAACCGCTATAAATACCAAGGAGCATGAGCAGGTGGGCGAGGAAACATCAGAATTATCATCTTTCGACCACTCGGTTGTGAATGTTGATGATGCGGTGATAGATCAGGGGAGCGGCGATGAATCTGATATAGACCTGGAACATCATCAGGCAGCCCCGGAACTGCACACTCCGGCTCCCGGTGAAAAAGAAATGCATAAGCCGCCGGATGCTTCCGCTACGGGGGGTATCCAAATCTCGTTTGACGAGTCCGGGAGACCCTCACAGTTCGGTCGTTACAAGATTCTGGATATTGTCGGGCAGGGGGCTATGGGCACGGTTTACAAGGGCCTTGACCCGGCTATCGGCCGTCCGGTCGCGCTGAAGACCATCAGGTTCGATAAACTTGCCAACGCCGATGAAATCGAGGAATTGCGAGAGAGATTTATGCTCGAAGCCAAAGCGGCCGGCAATTTCTCACATCCCCACATCGTCACAATCTATGATGTCGGGCAGGACAAAAACATACAGTACATAGCTATGGAATATCTGGAGGGACGCACTCTCGATAATATTATCAAGCGCAAGCAGGACTTCAACTTCAGAATAGTCGCCAGCGTGATATCCCAGGTCTGCAGCGCACTCTCGTATGCGCACGACCGGCATGTCATACATAGAGATATCAAGCCGGCCAATATCATGGTGCTGGAAGGATTCCGTATCAAAGTTATGGATTTCGGCATCGCCCATTTCGAGTCATCCAATATGACCCAGACCGGAGTGGCTATGGGCACTCCGAATTATATCTCCCCTGAGCAATTGAGTGGAAAAGAGGTCACAAAATCTTCAGATATATTCTCTCTGGGTGTGGTGATGTACGAGATGCTTGCTGGACAGCGGCCGTTCGAAGGCGAAAACCTCAATAATCTGATAGTAAAAATTCTGAATGATGAGCCCGATCGCCCGTCAAAAATAGACCCCAAAGTGCCTCCGCTGCTCGACCACGTGGTTATGCGGGCGCTGGAGAAGGACCCGCTCAAGCGCTTCCAGTCTGCCGGCGAGATGGAAAAATCATTACAGGACTTCATCTCTTCCTTTGCGCCAAAGGGAGTGCGCTATTGATTTAAATTTGAGGGATGTACCGGAAAAGCATAACGGCGCCAGTACAGGCGCCGTTTTTTTTGCCAATTCATAATTTTCACTTATTCTTCTTGTTCGGACTCATCTTTTTGCAAGATATCCTCGGCCAGTGAAAGGGCAACTCCCGAGAGCATAACCTCAACTCCGAACTTGGTAAAATCCGAGGAGATCAACTCCCGGTTAATATTGGAATAGAGCGAACAGGCGGCATCACTCTCGACAACCATACCGGAAATCTGTTTTCCGGTCTCGGATACGAAGGTGACCTCGCCCAATTCTTCCGAGCAGACGAATCCTGAGCAGTTATGCAGTTGCAGGTGCGCCCCGCCGGCATACACCACAATCATGGCACCGGTCTGCCGTCCCAGGGCCGTGCTGGGATAAATCTCGAGTACCAGGAGCCTGCGCGATTCTTTGGAGGAGATCTTGAGACGGTAGTGATCAGTATCCCACTCTATTTTTTCCGCGCCTACAACCTTGGCAATCTCATCGATCTTTTCCTTGGAAAACTTTTCCATTACTGCTTGTCCCTGGAATTATCTTCCAGCTCCGACTTTTTCTTATCCGAAGTATCATCCAGGCTGCTGATTTCGTCCTGCGTTTCCTTCATGGATTTCTTGAAATCTCTGATACCACGGCCCAGGCCCTGGGCGATTTCAGGAATTCGCTTTGCTCCAAAAAGCAGAAGGACCGCCAGAAAGATCAATAAAAGCTCGGTGGGTCCGGGCATCCATAACATAATAATTCCTCCTAAACCCATTATATATACCACCAGCGGAAATATATCAACACCAAAATCATAAAAAGAACACTCATAAAATTTATCGCGACTTTAAAACCGAAAGTGAGACTGATCACATAGAAATTCACGCTGGCGGCATCGAAGCCAAGCGGTATATTCTTTTGAAAGAGCGTTTTCAGGGCCCCATCCGGAAGGTAATGCCCTACGATATCTCCGATCAGGCCTCCAACAACACCCGCCAGTATCAGTGAAAAAACAAGAAGAAACAAATCCCTGCGCGTCATACCGCTGCCCTCCTGCTATAATACGAACGAATCGACTCAAAAAGTTTCAATCCATCTGTAGAATTTAAGACATTTTCCACAGCCCGCTCAGGATGGGGCATCATGCCGAAAACATTCTTGTCACGATTGCATATACCGGCGATATTATCCACGGAACCATTGGGATTTGATTCAGGGATTATATTCCCCCCGGCATCACAATACCGAAATACTACCTGGTCATTCCGCTTCAGCTCCTCGATCCGTTCCGGATAATCGTAATAGTTGCCGTCGGAATGAGCGATGGGGATATGCAGAACCTGTCCCGGATCCAGGCCGGCGGTGAGCCTGTTGCCGACCGATTCGACTCTTATATTGACATGTTTGCAGATAAAACGCAGCCCTTTATTACGCAGCATCGCACCCGGCAAAAGCCCCGCCTCCAGAAGAATCTGGAAACCATTGCAGATTCCCCATACGGTTCCGCCCTCGCGCGCGAATTTGATCACTTCCTTCACAATCGGCGAAAAACGTGCAATCGCGCCGGTCCGCAGATAGTCGCCATAGGAGAAACCGCCCGGCAGTATGACTACATCGGAACCTTTCAGGTCGGTATCCAGATGCCAGAGGAACTCCACCTCTTCATTCAGTATATATCTGGCTGCGGCGTAGGTATCATAGTCGCAGTTGGAACCTGGAAATGTTACCACTCCGAATTTCATTGCTCTACCTCTATCCTGTAATCCTCGATCACCGGATTGGCCAGAAGCTTCTGACAGATTTCGTTTAACTCCCGCTCCGCCTCCTGTTTGTCGCTTTTATCCAGGCGCAGGTTGAAAACCTTGCCGGTGGATACAGACCGCACCGAATTATATCCCAGATCCTGGAGGGCATTGAAAATTGTTTTACCTTGCGGGTCCAGAACGCCATCTTTAAATACTACAGTGACTTTGGCTGAAAGCATCTATATTCCTCTCTGATTCAGACTATGTCGATTTTTGATGAGCTCTTTTGCTGTTCAACAGTTTTACCGTTTCTCTTACAAGGGTCATGCCTATATACAGCATGATCATGCAAAAAATCACTAATTTCGGCTTTATAATTAATGGCAAAGCAAAAGAAATTGAAAGTAAAAACTTTAACCACAACGGATAGCTACGTTTGAAAACCCGAAAACGCGGGAAATTTATAGTGGAAACCATCAAAATTATCAACCCCAGCAAAAGACCTGTCAGAACACCCGGAAGGACCATCCCTCCCGAAAATTCAAAGGAAATCAGCACGAATCCGGCCAGGACTATACCGCTTGACGTTATCGGCAAGCCAACATAACCGGAATGCGCGCCCCGTTCATACTCCAGGTTCTGGCGGATCAGCCTGAATGCCCCCGCCACCAGAAATGCCGCCGACAGAAGCCATGACCAGATACCTATGGAATCCAGCAAGAAGCTGTACAGCATGGCCATCGGAGCCACACCGAAGGTCACAAAATCGGCAAATGAATCGAACTCCCGCCCGAAACGCGTGGCCCCCTTGAGCGCTCGCGCCGTGCTGCCGTCCAGAAAATCCAGTATTGCCCCCAGGCATACAAGAGCGGCCGAGGCGACCAGATCTCCGCGTACTGCCGCTCCGATTGCCAGAAATCCGCTCACCAGATTTCCAACCGTAAATGCACAGGGGAATATCGCCTTAAGGTTCACTTGCCGCAAACTCTCCTATCACAGTTTCACCCGCCCTTACCCTGTCCCCCACACGGGACAGCGTGCGGACATTTTGGGGCATATAGACATCGACACGAGAGCCGAATCGTATCATGCCGAAGCGCGCACCCGGGTCAACCCTCTGCCCTTTACTAAGATTACACACTATTCTACGGGCTATTGTTCCGGCTCTCTGGCAAAAGCATATATCGCCGTATTGATTGTTTATCTCTATTACGGTATGCTCGTTTAACTCCGCAGCCCTTTCCGTAAATGCAGGTCTGAATTTTCCCCGGTGATATTCAAGACGCTGAATAACCCCGCCGGTCGGAATCCGATTAATATGTACATTGAACATGGAAAGAAAGATTGAGAGCCGGGTATTATAACCTTCACAATAATCCGGTATCCTGTCATCCAGTGCAATGACCTTGCCATCGGCCGGGGCAAGCACAGCCCCGGATGCATCCGGCACATTTCTATCGGGATCGCGGAAAAAGAACAACGCAAATCCCAGAAACAGCGCCGATGCCAGTACCGGATAAACCAGAATCGTGAAATCCAGTACTATATAAAGTACCAGCAATATTACAAACAGCCCTGCGGCGGGATATATAAGAAACAGACCCTCCGAGGCAATTTTCATTTAAAAACCCGTTTAAAAATCATATTCGTATGTTTGAGATATGATTTTACGTCAAATATTTTCTCAAGTTGCCCGGGGCTGAAATGTTTCATCAATTCGTTATCGGCCAGGATTTCCGCTTTGAAATCGGCTCCCTCATTCCATGCTCTGTGGGCAGCTTTCTGGATTATACGATAGGCCCTTTCGCGCGAGCCCAGCTTATCGGTCAAAACCAGAAGCAGCCGGCCCGAGGCCCAGAGGCCCCCGGTCAACTTTATATTCTTTTCCAGATTTTCAGGATAAACCACCAGCTTCTTTAGAATGCCGGTCAGCCTGACCATCAGGTAATGCAGGCCAATTGTGCAGTCCGGCAGAATGATTCTCTCTGCTGATGAGTGCGAAATATCGCGTTCATGCCAGAGCGGGACATTTTCCAGTGCAGCCATCAGGTTTGCGCGCATCACCCGCGCCATACCGCATATATTCTCTGCCGAAATCGGATTCTTCTTGTGCGGCATGGCAGATGAGCCGGTTTGGCCTTTGCCGAATCCCTCTTCCACTTCACGCAGTTCTGTTCTCTGCAGATGTCTGAGTTCCAGCGCGAATTTTTCCAGCGAGGTGGCGGTTATCGCTATTGCCCAGATAAATTCTGCATAACGATCGCGGCTGTTGACCTGAGTGGAAATCGGAGCCACTTTTAACCCTAGTTTCCTGCAGACTATTTTCTCAATCCGCGGATCGATATTTCCATATGCGCCTACAGCGCCTGAGATCTTACCGTAGGATATAACTTCGGTCGCTTTCTCCAAACGATCACGGTTGCGCGTCATCTCATCATACCAGAGCGCGAATTTCAGGCCCAGGGAGGTCGGTTCGGCATGGATGCCATGCGTGCGTCCCATCTGCGGCTGATCCTTATATTTATATGCCAGACGCTTTACCTCTTTTTGAAGGTCATCCAGACGCTTTAGGAGTATTTCCCCGGCCCCCTTGAGAAGCAGAGCATTGGCGGTATCCAGGACATCCGATGAAGTCAGGCCGTAGTGAACATACTTACCGTCCTCGCCCACGCTCGCAGCCACATTGGTGACAAATGCCACAACATCATGGCGGGTCTTTTCCTCGATCTTGCGGATACGCTTCACGTTAAATGATGCCTTTTTCTTAATCCTGTTGACCGCAGCATTGGGAATCTCCCCCAATTCTGCCCAGGCCTCACAGGCAGCAATTTCCACCTTGAGCCAGGCCCCGAATTTCGATTCATCTGTCCAGAGATTGCCCATCTCCGGCAGAGTGTAGCGAGAAATCATCCTCTCGCCTTCACTTTCTCCCAATCATCCAGGAATTTCTTGAGGCCGATATCGGTCAGCGGATGCTTCACCAGCTGACTGATGACCTTGAACGGTATAGTTGCAATATCCGCACCCATCATGGCGGCCTCGACCACGTGCAATGGGTTTCTTACAGAGGCAACCAGAACTTCTGTATTGAAACTGTAATTATTATATATCGTGACAATTTTTTCTACCAAGTCCATCCCATATTCGGAGATATCATCCAGACGGCCGACGAATGGCGAACAGAATGTCGCCCCGGACTTGGCCGCCAGAAGCGCCTGGGTGGGAGAAAATACCAGGGTCATGTTGACCCTGATGCCCTCGTCGTTCAGGGCTTTGGTGGCCTTGAGGCCCTCCAGAATGCAGGGGATTTTGACCACAACATTTTTATGAATTTTGGCAAGGTGCCGGGCTTCTGTCATCATGCCCTCAAAATCCGTGGCCGTGACCTCGGCCGAAACAGGACCGTCAACAATATTGCAGATCTCAAGAATTATATCTTCGAATTTACCCTCGACCTTTGAAATCAGGCTGGGATTTGTGGTAACGCCGTCTAAGACGCCCATGTCGTTGGCTGCCTTTATCTCTTCTATGTTGGCGGTATCGATGAAGAATTTCACTTATAAGCCTCCATTCTGTATCGGGCTCGAACCCTCAAATAAGATCATTATTCAATTTCGTAAGCGACTTCCATCAAATAAAGCCCATTGGGCGGAGCGGTAAAGACCTTCTCCGATCTTTTAGGCTTTGCCAAAAGCTCCTCAAAAACCTCTTCTTCCGAGAATCCGGCCGAGATTTTTATCATCGTGCCCACCAGGCTCCGCACCATACCGTGCAAGAAGCGGTTGGCAATAATCTGGAAGGTATATTCTTTATCCCGCTTTGTCCAGTGCGATTTTGTGACTGTGCAGAGATTGGATTCTTTCTGCGATTTCCTGACACAAAATGACTTGAAATCATGCTCACCCATTATCATAGCCGAAAGCCGCTTCAAACAGGCAAGATTAATCCGGGCCGGATACTGCCAGTAGAAGTTACGGCGGATACTGCTTCGGGCATTATATATTCTATACTCGTAATGCCTTGCCAATGCGGAATAGCGCGCATTAAAATCCGAACCGACCTCTTCACATTCCAGGATGACGATATCATCCGGAAGCACTCTATTAAGCGCCTTGAGGACCCTCTCATCACCCCAGTCGATTCTTGACTTAAAATTTGCCACCTGCCCGAAGGCGTGCACGCCTGCATCTGTGCGGCCGGCGCAGATAACATTCGATTTACGTCCTGAAATCTCTTCCACAGCTTTTTCGATCTCGCCCTGAACCGTCCGCAAGCCGGGCTGCACCTGCCAGCCATTGAAACCGCCGCCGTCATATTCTATAGTGATTTTATAATTATGCATAATATCCGATTATCAAAGATGCTGCTGAGAAAATCAATACTACGGTAAAAAATACAATGTCCCCGGACTTTATTGTGAAGCTCCTGAGGGAGGATCTTTCCCGCTTTGGATAAAATCCGCGCGCCTCGAGCGCATCCGCCATATACCCGGCGCGCCTTACCGATGAGGCCAGAACTGCGGATAAAAGCGGAATTGAATTCCTGAGGCGTTTTGTCAGGCCGCCCTGCGGATCATATCCGCGGGAAACCTGGGCGGCATAGATGGCCTGCGATTCCTCCGATATAACCGGAACAAAACGAAATGCCATAAAAATCAGGAGGCCCAGTTGGTCAACCGGTATTCTGACAATCTTCAATGGTTTCAGGAGCTTTGTTGCGGCATCCGAAATATCCAGCGGATCCGTAGTCAGATTGAATAATACCGCCACAGCAAAAAACAGGAATATCCTCCAGGCGAAAATCGCCCCGGTAATTACGCCGCCCGATGTGATCTCCGCGCCTGCAACTGAGAGGATAGCCCGTCCTTCTCCCGATGAAAAAAACAGGTGCAGCAGGAATGTCAACAATGACAGAAATAGAAACGGCCTGAAATTTACCCAGAGCAGCTTCCAGTCGGGACCAATGGAAATAGCTCCAGCCAAAAGAAGCATTGTCAGGATCAAATAAGACAGGGGATTTGACACGAGAGCTGCGACTATGATTAAGATCAATACTGAGATCAGCTTGAATCTCGGATCAAGATATCTCAGATAATTATCTTCAAGGATACTTGATCCGAAAATGAGCCTATCCAGGTTCATGGAGGATGATAGTATCAACCTGAATAATCCGTTGATTTATATTACTTCTGACTATACTTACTCGCATCGAAATCGACTGTAAACGATACCCAGGCCGGAACTTCCCTGCCTTTTTCGTCGACTCCCGGCTTAAACAAAGATTTCTTGGCCGCATCCACAGCAGCGTTATCAAACGGTGTGTAAAGTGCTTTTTCGATGATTTCGGCCCGCACCACAGTACCATCGCGATCTACCAGGACCATCAGCTTGACTGTATCAGATCTCTTCATTCTCAGGAGGTGAGGCGGATATTCAGCGACGGCCTTGTATATAATTTCGGGTTCCGTTTTCGGCAGGGGGAATTTCAAGTCGAATGGATTGTAACCCAGCTTCTCAAACTCATCTTCCTGCGAAAACTCATTTAGAAGGGACTTGGGAAAGTTATCGTGCGGAGTGTAGGAGAAAAACAGGAACATCACCTCTTCACTCTCGGAGCTCTCACGGAATGCGTAGACTACCGTGGGATTTACTCGCAATTCCACCGTGAAAGGAAATATCTCCTCGCCGTCTCGATATATGAAATTGTCCACCCGGCTGAGCTGCCGTCCGAGAAGCAGATGGCCCCGGAAATCAAATTGCCAGCCATCATCATTATTCATGGTATTCTTTGAAAAGAGAAACATTATCGAATCATTGACCTTCTTCTCGATTCGGTACGATCCCAGACGAGATATCTTATCGATATTAAAATCACGGTTCAACAACTTCTCCGCATCAGGCGCAAAATATACATTTCTGGGATAATCAATCATCCACATATCAGGATAAACTGGAGGTAGTGCTTCACCCTCCTTCAGATAACCGGAATAAAGCTCGGCAGCCACTTTACAGCGGTATTTATACTTAGCCTGTCCACAGGCATCGGAAGAGAATCCAATCAAGATTGAAACCAGTACGATAGAGACCAGTATCTGTGTTGCTTTCCTCATTATAGAACTACCTCTCTTTATGATTTGAACCATATCAATATATCATTTTTTACCATTTCATCAAGGAAGGGATCGCCATAAAAATAAAAAACCCATCCGGATGGACGGGTTTTCTATAAATTCAGGTCAAAATTATTTCAAAAGTACCATTTTCCTGGTTTCGGTCAGATTATCCGCCTGCAGCCTGTAGAAATATATTCCGGTTGCTACCGGATTACCGCTATCATCCCTGCTGTCCCACACGACCTCATAAAATCCCGCATCCTGAGGTTCATTTACAAGAGTTCTAACCTCCTGTCCGAGAATATTATAGACTTTCAACGTCACATTATCCGTACTGCGGTCAAGCTGATAAGATATCCGCGTTTGGGGGTTAAACGGGTTGGGATAGTTCTGGTCCAGAGCAAATTGACGGGGGACCTGGTCGCTAATCTCCTGTTCATCCTCCACGTCAGTAGAAATGCCGTTTTCCAGAAAATCCAGCACCTTCTGCATGGCCTGCAGCCTGGTACTGACCACAGGGCTGATACTGGTCAGGCCTTCAAGTCCGAATGCCCAGAAGACCAGTTTGTAGTTGCCGATATACTCCAGACCGGCCACTCCCTGAACCTCACCACCATAAACATAAAATAGATTGGCCGAGGCTTCAGGATCGATGTCCTTCAGCAGATCTCGCGAGTCCTGATTCGAAGCGCCATCAAAAGACAATAGCAGTCTGAGGCTGTCGGAGCCGATATAGCTTCCGTCAATTCCATAAAGCCAGGCATACCTGTTTTGACTGGAATCATAATCGCATTTCAGGTAATCCCTGAGGAAAAGAGAATCGGGACCGGATGCCAGGCCCTCGGCAATATTCTGTCCTGTCAAGAACAGGCGCCCTCCCCCATCCAGGTATGATTCCAGGAAATCGACATCGGAGGAAGACAGAGAGTCAAAACTTGAAAACCAGACTATATTTTCAAAATTCAGATATTCCGATCCCGGCGTTCCCATAGTATCGCGGCAATAATAGACATAGGGTAACTTAAGGCTGTCAAATATATCAGTATAATAGGTTTCATACTCTTCAAAATGAAGGTTATCATTATCGACCAGCAGGATCTTCGGCGTCCCCAGATTTAATCGCTGAACCACGATCAGGGAATCGGAATTTGACGGGTCCTTAACCTTGAAAGTCAGGTTGCTAATTGTGCTCTCCAGACCCTCAGGAATGGAAAATTCAATTGGACTGGCTATATTGTCAACCATGCCATTACCGGGTAAATCTCCCAGTAAGATCGAATCCTGCTGTATTTCGATCAGCTCATTATCGATATCAATATACAGATGCACATCCTGAGCATCAGCGCGATAATTCGTTACTATCACTGAAAGCCCGTGGGTCTCGCCCGGCTCGGTATATTGATCCCCATCGCCGTTAATTTCGTTCAGAAAATAATCGATGAGCTCATATCTGGGACGGGTATAATTAACATCAAGATTGGCATACATCAGGCTGTCGGAATCAGAGATGCCCCAGACTGCAGCGTATGTCGTATCCGGCAAACCATTCGTGTCAGGATAGACCGGATATGGATTTGTAAAGCTGGCAGGAATTGTAACCTCGGAGAATTCCCTTTTCCCCAGCCCTCCGGGATAAGAATCGTTGGGGTCGCCTCCATAATGAGACTCAGCTTCAAGCTGAAAGAGGCCATCAGCCTGTTCCAGTCCCACCAGATAGTTATATTCATTCCTGTTGCTCCCCTGGGTTTCATCAACATGCCAGATCAGGAGGCCCTCGCCGGGGAGTTGTGAATCGAAGCCTTTCCTCTGGCGATTCTCTATCAAAAAATATTCCGGGTTTGTGCTGTCGCCGTCAGTCCAGAGTCTGGCGGCATAACCGGAGGTTATTATTTCTGGAAAGGGGTGATCTATTATGCTCTCAGAGATAACGTCAGGGACTATCCATCCCATTTCTTTTTTGCACCAAGCGTCCAGATGCGCCGGGGTCTTGCTGTCGCCGTTATAGCTGCCGGACGCCATCAGGCTCCATGCGCCCACACCGCTGGAACTGTAATCGGTGTCGTATAAATCCGGAAGTCCCAGGGTATGCCCGAACTCGTGGCAGAAGACGCCGATATTGATACGCTCATATGTAGGCTGATAATAACCGGCACTCTCCTCGGGATTCATATTATATTCAAACAAATATGTGCCATCGTCGGAAGTAAAAGTCGAATCAAGATTCCACTTATGTGAATGAATCATGGTCACATCAAGAGTCTCCTCATAGCCGGGACCGGCGTGGACAATAATCAGCGCATCGACATAATTGTCGCCGTCGTTATCATATTGTGAAAAATCTATTTCACTGTCAGTCAATTCCAGCGCATGTCTGACCATCCCCTGTGCGTTCTGCGGATAAGTGCCAAAGCCGCGGTTGCTGTCGACATAATAGTCATAAGTACTGTCCATCAGATACCAGCCGTAAACATCGGCAACGAATACAAATTGATCATAGGAGTTTTCTTTATAAAAGGAGCGCATACTCCCGGATTTCCATGCACCTTCGTAGTTGAAAAGAGTGTCGAAATACTCAGGAGTCGCATCAACACCCACAGGACCATAAGCACGATTATCCCAGAATTCAAGGAGCAAAACGACCGCCCTCATCGTATCGGGTCCGGCGCTTTGCGAGATATCTGATCGCCGAAATTTATCGGTCGAGGGGGCATTCAGGCCCTTCTGACGGAGTTCCAGCATGGACTCTCTATACTCTTCGAATTTGCCTTCCTGTTTCAGTTTTTCGACCAAATCCGGCCGCAAAGGTCTTGAAAATGAGTCGATTGTCGTTAAAAGGAAGATTCCCAATGTAATTGTCAGTATGAGTCTGTGGCAGCTAATTTTCATCATTCTTGTCCTTCCTGAGGTTACCATATTCCATTGTCTATCAAACAAAAGGACAGGAAATTAGTTTCCTTTTTGCAATATAAATATTTTATGCTTCGAAGTAAAGGCTATTTGAGGATCATCAGCTTTTTCGTAGTATATTTGCTGCCGTTGTAGGTCATCCTGTAAAAGTAAGTACCTGAGGCCAGCTCATCGCCGGTCTTATCTCTGCCATCCCAGGTTATCGATACATTTCCAGCCGGATACTCACCGCAGGCCGGTTCCGCAACTTTCCGGCCGAGGATATTGAATATATCGAGCTGGACATGCCCCGGTGAAGCGAGATTGAAGCTGATAGTGGTGGACATATTGAATGGGTTGGGGTAATTCTGATTAAGTGTGAAATTGACCGGCAGAACCGAGCCATCGACAATATCATCAGCGCCGGTGGAGATATTATAGTAATTATACGCCTTGAGAAATCCATATTCCAGATCGGAAAGCGACTGGCCGACCACGACTGCGATTCCGATTTTGATGCTGTCGCCGCTGCCATTATAGGTTTCCCTGGCCGAGATTATGCTGAAATAATCAGTCCACTTCTCTACACCGCCATTAATCTCTCCCGAGGTAAGATGCTGGTACTTGCTTGATTCGCTGAGAAGTGATTTTCCGCCTGGAATATTGGGCAGAATTTTATACCCATAAACAGGCTTGTTGAGGAAGCGCAGGCCGACATAAAGATCATCATCCTGGTTATAGAAATAACAGAAATCACCGCTAACATCGAAGGCTGATTGTTCGACACCGCCTCCGCCATCAGCCAGGTCCCAATCCATCAAGAATCCGAGATAATAAAGATCTCCGTTGAGGCCATTTTCGGGCAAAATGGAATATTCGATAATTACGCAATTTTCAAGTTCGGGATCGTCGAATATAGATGTACGCTGCCTGATGGAAACTCCCAGCGGTTCGGTCGCCAGCGAGTCGCTGTAATATCCGAAAAGATCGGCCGCACCAAAAGAACCGGGATTCTGGAAAACGGCTTCCATTTCCCGGCTGGCCAGAAAATCATTGTCGGAGATAAATTCGGTCTCCGAGCGGGATGCATCTGAAACCCGGGCATCATTCCCGGTGGCAATCATCAGCGAGAATTCGGGAAGTATATCGAACTCACTTTCAACGGGGCTGAAACCTATCACGCCGGCAGGCGATGGTGAATTTTCGCCGTGTCCGATTCCTCCGAAATTATCGACGGTAAGCTTGAAACTGCCGTTGGACAAAGTATGGAATACAGCATTCTGGCTCTGGCCGACTACAATCTCGATGCGTCCGGCATTGATAACCTCGCCATTGACATCGTAAAAATCGATATCCACGGGCATTCTACCGCCGGGCCTGACCTGCTCGGAAAGCTGAATTACGAACGGACTGAAGCTGTTGTTCCCTTCCTGGTCCGATTCCAGATAACCGAAATAGGCAGAATCTGTGAGCACCCGGGCATATTCATCGGCGATAAAAATTCTGGCCCAGAGACTATTGATTGAGGCATACTGGCTGATAACATTAAGCGTCAGGTCGACGATTTCGCTTGACTCAAAAATATCATCATTCCCGTCGCCAGCCACGAAACTCGAAATCTGGATGTGAGGCGAATCGGGAGGAGGAATCAATGCCAGGGCTGCCTCGAGATCTATCAAACCGTTGCCATAGGAATTATCGGCTCCCCTGGCACCGAGGTCGACTGCGGACTGAAAAATAGCCTGTTTGATCTGTTCGGAGGTAGCCTCGGGATTATATTCACGCAATAGCGCTACAGCGCCGGCCACAATCGGCGCGGCCATCGAGGTACCGCTGATAGTCCTGTAAGTTCCGCCTTTGTAGGATGAACGGATACTGACCCCCGGGGCCACAACTTCCGGTTTGGTCCTGGAATTGTCGCAGCTTGAGGGTCCCCTGCTGGAGAACGCCGCTACTACGAAGTTCGGATCGGTTTGGTCAATAGCTCCAACGGAGAAGGCATTCAAAGGTCCGCTGGCCCTGTCGGCCGGGACGCGCAGGGACATTGAATCCGGACCCTCGTTACCGGCCGCAAAAACACATACTATCCCCAGACTTTCAAGATTGTCGATCGCCGACCAGAAAGTATTGTCACAGGGGGGGAAAATACTCTGGGGGATCCCCCATGAATGGCAGATTACATCCGGAACATCGCTGATAGTGTTGGGATCACCATCCGGATCGGCTGCCCATTCAAAAGCGGCCAGGATATCCGAGATGGTCTGCGAAAGGCCTGAGCCCCGATCGATAACGCCGGCCGAGATCCACTCGGCATTGAAAGCTATACCTATTGTATCGCTCCCATCCAGGCCGACCATAATCCCCATAGTGTGGGTCCCATGGCCATTGTCGTCAAATGGGAACGTACTGCCATAGGGGTCGAACCAGGCTGAGGAATAACCGTCAACCGAGTTACCCCGCCAGGCAGAGTTGAGCGCCGGATGAGAGCCCTCCACTCCGGTATCGAAACTGCCGACAATTCTGCCCTTGCCGGTCAATCCACGTCTCCAGAGCTTATCGGCTCCGATTGAGTAAAGATGTTCGGAGGCGCCCTCCGAAAATTCCGAGGACATCGAAATCGAGACTGGATCGATCAGCGCCAGAGTCGTATCCGGAGCCACAAATTCTACACCCTCAAGACCAGCCAGTCTGTCAAGTTCAGCGACCGGAACATCAATCAGGGCTGCAGATGTTATCCAGAAGGTCCGGATGACATCGGCCGGCAGATCTGAATCTCTGAGTCTACCTTCGAATCTATTTATATTGGCATTTGAGCGCGATTTTAGTTCGGTGAAGAGCTCTTTATGAAGCTGGCTGCGGCTATGGTTATAATTAGAAGAGGATTTGGACAAAATCGAAACCCCATCATCCTCAAGAAACACCAGCACCTGTATTCTTGCGTCATTCATGGCGGGAGAAATACCATGCAGGGAGCTGGAAAGCTCCCCGCATTGGATTTCCCTGGTCGGAGCAAAAAGGAGAATTAATGGTAAAAGAGCTAAAAGAAATTTTATTTTTGTGATCTCTGTGCTGTGCTTGGAATTCATTGCATTCTCCTTTAAACGCTCCATGCCTAATCGAGCAAAAGCGATGCCGCAGATGAACCCTGGCAATATCCATGGAAATCATATCCAATTCATCTATTCTGCCGGTACAATTACGGATATAAGTTATATGATGTCAAGAGCTTAAATCCGGCACATTAAAGAGCTCAGTTATTCGCAGGCAAAAATGTTTTATATTTGACGATATGAAAGCGATTTCACATCCCCTCTTTGCATGCATACCTTTGCAATATCTGTGAAAATACTTGTTCAAGATATTTAAATAGCTTAAAATATTATTTGATGGATACAAAACAGATCTCGGCTCGGCAGGAACTCTATTTTCTGCTTGCAGTTACGGCGATTCATATTCTTTTCAGGGTCGTCTACATCTGGCAGTATCAGGGTTCCGAATATTGGGGTCATTTAACTGTTGACGCCCGCTTTCATTACCTCTGGGCCCAGGCGATTGCTTCAGGCGATTTCTGGGGCAGCCAGGTATTCTTCCGGGCCCCTTTTTACGCTTATTTTCTTGCCCTGCTGCAGCTTATATTTTCGGACTCGATACTGGGGATCGTGATCGCCCAGAACATCATAGGAATTATTTCCTTCCTCCTGACATACAAGCTCTGTAAAGAGATCTTTGGCGCCAGGTTCGCTCAAATAGCGGCCATCCTCTATATATTTACCTTCAACTTCTATTTCTTCGAATCTGAGCTGCTGCTGGATTTTTTGCTGTTATTTTTCCTGCCCCTGTTCTTCTTGACAATTATGCGCGCCGAAAAATCACACGGCCTCTTATTCTGGCTGCTGGCGGGCGTGATCCTGGGGCTGGCAACCGCCACCCGTCCCACAGTTTTGATACTGGCGGTAATAGTACCCCTGTTTTTTTTGCGACCCTCCTCAAAATTGTTCAACTTTAAAAGCTGGATCAAAAGAAGCGCGCTTTTCCTTGCGGGGCTGATCATAATTCTCCTGCCGATTGCAATACGAAACCAGGTTGTCGGAGGACAGTTTACCGCCCTTCCGACCCAGGGCGGAATAAACTTCTATATCGGGAATAATCAGCAGGCTGATGGATGGTCGGCGGCTATGCCGGATTCACTGGGTGGAGCCTTCTGGCAATATGCCGAGTGCAAGCAAATAGCGGAGCGGGAAACCGGCCGGGAGCTGAACCCATCCGAGGTCTCAAGATTCTGGTACAGAAAGGGACTTGAAGAGATGGCCGATAAACCCGGAAGGGCTTTGCAGCTTTATCTAAAGAAAATCACATTGCTATTCACAAATGATAATATCTCGAATAATCGAAATATTCCCCAATTCAAGAATTCGATTTCGGTCTCGGCGATTTTGCAGATCTCCTGGTGGCTTCTGTTCCCCTTCGGGCTGGTGGGTATGATCGCCGGGCTCAAACGCAACTATAAGGCCAGATTGATGGCTCTGTTTATCTTATTCTATTCCCTTGCAGTACTGCTGTTTTTCGTCACCTCACGCTTCCGGCTGCCGCTTTTGCCTTTCTGGATAATGTTCGCTTCCTATGGAATTTATTATATGCTCTGGCTGATCTCAGAGAAAAAATTCAACAATACCATTCTTTATTCGATTCTGATTATTGCCGCTGCCGCCTTCAGCCTGATCAATTTTCATAAGACCGATTTGTCTAATCCTTTGCAGGAAAAATATATCCGCGGCAATCGACAATTGGAAGAGGGGAATCTCGAAAGGGCGCGCCAGATATATCGGGAGCTGTTAAGCTCAAATCCGCAATATCCGCAGGCCAATATGAACCTGGCGGCATCTTTTGTAAGATCGGGACAACTTGATTCGGCCGAGTATTATTATGAGCGGGAACTTGATGTAAATCCGAATTCGGCCCGTTCGCTCTCCAGCCTGGCCGAAATCCACAGATTAAAGGGAAATTACCGGACGGCATATGACTACGCCGAAAGAGCCCTGGATTTGAAGCCGTTTTATACCGAGGTAATGATCAACTACGTCAAGGCTGCCCGTACGGCGGCGAGGCTCGACACCGCTCTTGAAAGAATCAATGCGATTGAAAAGGAATACAAAGAGAACCCCTACTATTACTTCTACCGCGGCGTATTGAAGATTGACCTGTCGGCAGTGAATCTTGATCTTCTATCAGGAGCGGAGGCGGATTTCTCGAAATCCCTGGAATTGTTCGAGAAAATCAGCCAGCCTTCATATGACCGTGACCCCGCGCTTCATACTCTGCTTTTTTCGGTCGAGAAGAAGGAGGAGATGATGGCGCTGGCATGGGCAAATACCGGCGTGATCAACCTGAATAAATCAGAGAATTCCCGGGCGCTTGAAGCATTTGAGGCCGCCCTGTCTTTCGACAGCACACTGGATCAGGCCCGACGGGGACTTCTGGAAGCACTAATGAGAATAGGTCATTATAAACGGGCGCTGGAGCTCTCCGATCAGATTATTCCGCAATCAGCCGGAATCGAGAAGCGCACATTCATGCTTTATAAAGCCCAGGCTCTTTATAATCTGGGAAGGAATGCTGAAGCTGTCGAGACCCTGGAAGAGATTCTGACCCTTTACCCGGAATTTGAAACCGCACGCAGAATACTCGAGGCAATAAAAAAGGGAGGATGATCTCTCATCCTCCCGCAGAGTTCTTCTTGAAGTTGATTATTACCTGTCATCCTCAGCAGTCAGCCAATCCATGATGGATTGTATGAAATCGACTGCGTAAGGTTCCGGCATGCTGTAGAGTGAGAAGGAGAAAGATGCAGTTCTATATACGTCGGTTCTCTTTCTCACACCAACCACACGGCCGTCGATCGATTGACGGGCTGTACCAAAGATGCTCTGGAATTCGCGCATGTCATGACCATAGATATCCTTGGAAGAGTACACCGATCTGGCAGTGTATAACGCCTCGGCATTAATGGTCTTGACATAGTAAGAGACCCATGGCTCGGCCCCGCCAGTGAATTCATAATTGTTGCCGAATCTCACACCTTCAACAGGGGCGTAATCAGGCCTGACATAATAATCCCTCATATTACCTTCAGGATCAGTCGGCAGAATTGGCGGTAAATCCGGCACAATCGCTTCTGCCTGGACCATTTCCTCTGGGGTCACTCCCACAATAGGACCATAATTAGTCCCGGTCTGATTCCAGGCCGTAAAATATTCGCCCTGGATTCCAAAATAATCGTAGGCTAAAGTACCCGGGCCGAACGGATAGAGGGTGGGTGTATTTCCAACACTGCCGCAGTATGTATTCCATCCGATAAAGATCACCCTTCCGCCCAGATCCAGATAGTCTTTGAGCGGGGCGAAAATTACTTCGGCAGCCATATTTACGGGCCGGTATTGTTCTATGAAGAAGACAATATATTTATATTGCAGCAGGGTATCGAAAGCAGGCAACCTCTTGATTGTCGGGTTTCCGCCCTCCTGCAGATAGAAATACAGCGTATCCGCCGGATATCCTGCCTGCTCGAAGACCGATGTCATATACTCCTGAAGTGCTACCACGGCAGAATCATCTTTTGTCGGCAGTGGTGCTATAGAATGATAAACATAATCCTGGGCAACATAGGAATTATTATCGACCAGCATCAGACCCTTCTCAAAACCGGGTTCCACCACGTGGAGCACTGCCTGGGCAGGAGTGGGATCGGGCACAAAGGCGTCATCACGGGCTCGAACCTCGAACAGGAAATAATCCGAACGGGTCATGTCTGAAGCGCCTTCATTCCTGTAAAGATTGAATATTGTTGCGGATTCTCTATCGATCCAGACAGACCCTGTCGTCGAATCATAAGATTCATACACGAATTTCGCAGGATCGGCCGTGGCCTCAGCCTGCGTGGCAAAGGGACCATAGACCCTCCAATGATATTCAAGCGGCGGCTCGGCCCTCGGATAATCGATGGAGTCTGAACCGGACCAGCTCACACTGATTCCATTATAAGTATCAGTTAACTGTGCCAGATTAAAATAAATCCGCTCTGTATCGACATTCAACTGTGTCTCAGGCGGATTATTGTTTCTGGAATACATACGGTAAGCCAGGGCAACAATCTGGCCATCAATTGTATCCGTGAAGTTGGACGGCATATCCTCATTATCCACGGCCTGCACGAAGAAATACTGGGGTGTGTAAACTTCGGGGTCCGCCACTGCGTAAAGCTGAACGGTATTCGAGGTCGCAGACTGTCCCGGGTTCAAAGCATCGGTATTGATCACTGTCCAGTCATCAAAGTCGCCGTTATTCATAATGCTCTCGGCGAAAGCCAGAGGATCGTCATTGATATCCTCAGCTTTTTTCACCACATACCGATATTGGCTGATGAAGCCATCTTCGTCGGTTGCATACCAGTACAGGGTAGGATTATAAGAATACTCCTCACCTTCCGTGGGAATATTAGCAAGATAACATTTTGGGGCCGCATTGGGCGGAAGAGGCCCTCCCGGTTCTGTATCACTGCAACCGGCGAAAATCAGGGTAGTAGCAATCAGTGCAGCCGCAACGAATAGTAATATTTTTGCATGCTTATTGTGCATCATTCCTCCAATTTATAACAAGAACATTTTTTCCTGGTTACAGGCTGAACCCGATAGAGAACCTGTGAACGGATTCCAGCACGCCAAAGTCGAAATAGGCGTAGTCCAGACGAACATTGTAATCGCTGATCGGAAGCTTAACTCCCGCTCCGGCCGAAAAGCCGCCCGTGTCTATCTGGAAACGCTGGCCCATCCGAAGTGAAAAGATCTCGTTGAAACTGTACTCCACTCCCGTCGAATACTTCTCCAGATTGTCCGATGGATGAGAACCCTCCACCGAAAAGGTCGCCCGGTGTCTCTCGCTCTCTATCACATTGAACGCTCCACCAAACTTGAAATTGATCGGCAACGGCGCCGACTCCGAGATAAATGTCATGTCCGGACCAAAATTAGATATCATCATCGAGATCCGAAAACCACGAAAACCAGTATCGTAGATCGTGCCTACATCAGCAGCCCAGCCCGTCGAACGCTCCGACTCATACAGCTGGTCGATCAGCTTGACCGTCACTCCTACTGAAAAATGATCCGTCAAACTGCGGGCATAACTGGCGCTCAAAGCATATTCCTTCGCGCCAAATGTCCGCCCCGTACCGGTCGCATGACCATACGTCGTCTCCTCTATCTCTCCAGCATCAAACATGTACACGCCAAAGCCCAGAACTCCTCCCAGGCTCCACATCGGAAGCACAAAGGCCCCAAACTCATAGTTCATGTCCGCCGCATAGTCTATGTGCGAAAACATGAACTCCTTCTCATATATCTGGGTCATGCCGGCAGGATTGTAATATACCGCCGAGGCATCATCAGCAATCGATATAAACGACTCACCCATAGCTACCGCCCGGGCTGATACACCTATCTCCAAAAACTGCGCCCCCGCTGTCGCCACCTTGGCCTGACCATACAATACCCCAGGCAAAAGCAGCAGGATCAAAAACAAAAGGTAAAATTTAGTCTTCATATCTATATCCTCATCTTTAGTTTAAGCTTTCTATTTAATGACTACAATCTTACCCAACTGGGTACCCTGGTCTGATTCTATACTATAAATGTAGATTCCGCTTACTATCGCCTGAGTGTTACGGGTAATCATATCCCAGTAGGCCTTGGAATTGGTTTCCGAGAACTGCCCGCCGGGATAATGTTCGATCTCGCGCACCAGGTCGCCGTCGGTGGTCCAGATCTTGATCGTGCATTCCTCCGGAAGATTAATGAAGTGTATCCGGCGCTCCCATTCTGTTCGGCCGGTACGCTGGGGATCCTCAAATCGGTCTTCAGCATAACCGGCATCGATACGGTACGGGTTGGGATACACCTTCACTTCCGCATCATTCTGAACAACCTGATCAGCCGAATAAATTGGAAAGACCTTGATGGCATTAGTCAGGGGCGAAGATTCCAACGGTTCCAGCGCATTCTCAGGATTGCCGAAATCGAAAGCAGTTACTGATAAAAATACCGGCTGGGAGTGTATCAAACCATCAATTGAAAATTCATATTCATAGAATTTATGATACATGGTATCATTGATTTCGACATAGTTTTCGGGATAAAGATCGATGCCGGTATCTGCGGTAACTTCTCCCGCCTCGATTTCAGCCCTGAAAACTTTCCTGATTCCGCGCGGATCGCCAAAGAACTGGTTCCAGTCGACTTTTTCGAAGTAGTATTTGGTTCCATTTTCAGCAACATAGGGATTTGACATAGGATAAGCGGTTGGATCAAAATCTTCTCCGTAAAGGCCCTCAAGTTCCTCCGGAGTCATAGGAATACCGGTGAGGAACCATTTTCTTTTGCCTACATCCCAATAGTATCTGTTATAATCGATTATATCATGAGAAGTTAGAAGTGCAAATTCATCCATCTTCATTTCCCGGCCCATATAGACCCGGTAGCCCTCAAAATCCTCAAATCCGGAAAATGGATCGCTAAACCTCTCTGTTTCCAGGCCATTCCACCTGATGGTGATCTCACCAGGTAGAGTTGTATACCTTATATATGGGGCAGGAGGAGGAGGGGGACCATCAAAATCCGGAACTCCGTCACCTTCGTAATAAATGCAATCCTCCACAATAGTCGTATCATCGCCTTCTATAATAGTATCAACCACCGGGCGGCACTTTCCAGAATCCAGATCGCCGTCGGTATCGATTCCCGGATTATCGTAAACCCAGGCTGCCCAGGTGGCATTCAAGCCCAGATCCGCAAACACCAGTTTCTGATAAAATGTATCAGGCTCGTTTATATTGAAGTCGCTGAAATCGTCCGGTTTATTGTGGAAATTGTCACCGGCAACATAAGCTAGCGTAACCGGCAGCGAATCCCCGGGCTCAATATTAAATGGCCCGAATGAGATCAGGTAACGAGTATCATAGCCGCGGGCCAGCCTTGAGGCAAGATCGGCCGCCGGAGGAGGCAGCCAACCCTCACTGGAGAAATCAATGGCCGAATAAATCTGATCATAATCGAACTCATTATTCGACATGATATAATACTTATTTTTATCCCCCTCGGGCGTCCCCAATCCTCCGGTACCGTAATCACGATAATTGTCCTCCATCATGGGACCCCAGTCGTATTTTGACGGATCATACTGCTCGGAGACCCACCAGTTAAATGAATACCGAAGTTCGGGATTGGGCGTTCTCACAACCCTGGTACCGGTAACTCCGACCGGGCTGGCATAATTGAACGCCCCCGCCGGGTCACCGTCATTGTCTGCGATCCAGGCGACTCTGATCGTATCTTCCAGATTATCGGATTCCCTGGTATAGGTCCACTTAAACCCGCAGATATCATCCGAAAAACCGTTGGGGTTGGCCTCTGGATGCAAAACGTCGGCATCGATATAAATGCCCATATAAACCTTGCGCAGGCTCTTGACCCCGATGTTGTAAACCAGGAAGTCAAAGAGGATGAAGTCCTCAGCATATTTATAACTCCAGGAATAGCTTTTTTGCTTAATCCTGATATTTAAGGGCGCATGCGGTCTTCTATCCATCGGATCACTGGGCACATAAGATTGATCGGTTAGTGTATCAGTATATATAGCAATATAATCCGCTTCGGAGACTGCATCCGGATGGTAGGCCGGATCGTTGGGCCTGATTGAACGCTTCTCAATATCGCCATCGGGGATAGCATCAGGATACATCTCATTGATATGCTGCCATCCATCAGCTCCTACGCTGACCAGCGTATCGTCCTCAACGATAGCACCGACCCAGAGCGCTCCCTGGAAGAGGTATTCTATCCCCGAGCCTGCCGGAAATTCGCAGGACGGCGCCAGCTCTCCCGTCTCGGGATCCCTGAAGCCTTCGTCAATCTGGCTGCCGAAAAACCCCCAGTTGGTAATGGCCATAAGCATATTACCAACTTTGTGAACTCGAAGCTGGGTGTTGGGAATACCAGTTTCAGTCGGCTTCAGATAGCCGCGCAAGTCTCTAAGCTCCCTGGCCCCGGGATCCTCCATCATAGCGGCCGAGAGAATCGCCGGAAAGGCCACAAGCATTGCCAGTGCGCAGCTTATTAAAAATTTACCAGTTTTCTTTTGCCAAATTTTTCCTCTCATATAAAATCCTCCAGCTTCATGTATCTGTACATCAATAATTTCAAAACCATCTATCTGACATTAGCAATACGCTATAATCATCTCTTTCATATCTACAGGCTGAACCCGATAGAGAACCTGTGAACGGATTCCAGCACGCCAAAGTCGAAATAGGCGTAGTCCAGACGAACATTGTAATCGCTGATCGGAAGCTTAACTCCCGCTCCGGCCGAAAAGCCGCCCGTGTCTATCTGGAAACGCTGGCCCATCCGAAGTGAAAAGATCTCGTTGAAACTGTACTCCACTCCCGTCGAATACTTCTCCAGATTGTCCGATGGATGAGAACCCTCCACCGAAAAGGTCGCCCGGTGTCTCTCGCTCTCTATCACATTGAACGCTCCACCAAACTTGAAATTGATCGGCAACGGCGCCGACTCCGAGATAAATGTCATGTCCGGACCAAAATTAGATATCATCATCGAGATCCGAAAACCACGAAAACCAGTATCGTAGATCGTGCCTACATCAGCAGCCCAGCCCGTCGAACGCTCCGACTCATACAGCTGGTCGATCAGCTTGACCGTCACTCCTACTGAAAAATGATCCGTCAAACTGCGGGCATAACTGGCGCTCAAAGCATATTCCTTCGCGCCAAATGTCCGCCCCGTACCGGTCGCATGACCATACGTCGTCTCCTCTATCTCTCCAGCATCAAACATGTACACGCCAAAGCCCAGAACTCCTCCCAGGCTCCACATCGGAAGCACAAAGGCCCCAAACTCATAGTTCATGTCCGCCGCATAGTCTATGTGCGAAAACATGAACTCCTTCTCATATATCTGGGTCATGCCGGCAGGATTGTAATATACCGCCGAGGCATCATCAGCAATCGATATAAACGACTCACCCATAGCTACCGCCCGGGCTGATACGCCTATCTCCAAAAACTGCGCCCCCGCTGTCGCCACCTTGGCCTGACCATACAATACCCCAGGCAAAAGCAGCAGGATCAAAAACAAACCAAATCTAAATCTCATAATTGTCACCTTAAGCGCTTAAGCCTCCCTCATTATTTAATCACAACAATCTTTCCAAGCTCAGTACCCCTCTCGGATTCTATACTATAAATGTAGATTCCGCTTACAATCGCCTGTGTGTTACGGGTAATCAAATCCCAGTAAGCCTTGGAATTGGTTTCCGAGAAAGGCTCTCCCGGACCATGCTTGATTTCGCGTACCAGGTCGCCGTCGGTGGTCCAGATCTTGATCGTGCATTCCTCCGGAAGATTGATGAAGTGAATCCGGCGCTCATATTCCACACCGCGCCCGCGGGGATTTTCATAACCATCCTCGGAGTAACCGGCATCGATACGGTACGGGTTGGGATATACCGAAATTTCCGCCCCGGTTTCCTCCGCAATTTCAGCTGAGTAGATCGGATATACTTTAATATAATTGGATAGCGGTGATGATTCCAGGGGCAGCAGGTCATTTTCCGGATTACCGTAATCGAAGGAAGTTACAGCAAAATATTTGAATTGTGATGGCCTGAGACCCTCGATTTCGTATGTATATTCATAATATTTGTGGTAAGTCTGGCCGTCTGAGGGATCGACGTAATAATTATCGGGATGGTCCATCTCGCCTGTGTCAGGCGTAACAATACCCTGGTCAATCTCATCCCGAAACACCTTACGGATTCCATTGGGATCGGAGAAATACTGGTTCCAGTCGACTTTTTCAAAGTAATATTTAGTGCCCTCCTGATCAATATAAGGATTCGACTTGGTATAGTCGAGCGGCTCAAATCCTTCACCGTATATGGACTCCAGCTCCTCCAGAGAGAAGGGGATCGTCCTGAGATACCATCGTTGCTTACCCGGATCCCAGACATAACGGTTGAAATCAACTAAATCGTGCGAAGTTAGCAGGGCGAAGGCGTCAATTTTGATCTCCTCCCCCATATACACACGATAACCTTCGAAATCCTTTCTCTGGGAGAAGTCATCGAGGTAGTTTTCTGTCTCTAATCCATTCCATCTCAAGCTCACCTTGCCCGGCACGGCCTCGTAGCGCAACACCGGAGGAGGAGGAGGAGGAGGACCCTTAAAATCGGGGACGCCGTCGCCTTCATAGTAAACTTTCGTTTCGGCATAGGTCGTATCAGTTCCCTCGATTATAGTATCAATCCTGATGCGATACTGTCCGGAATCGCCGTCACCATCAGTATCGACACCCGGATTATCATACATCCAGGCCGCCCAGGTAGCATTAATTGCCAGATCCGTGAAATCAAGCGCCCCATATAAGGCATCCGGATTCTGGGGATCATACAGCTGTGAAAAGTCTGATGGCTTCTGATGGAAGTCTGCTCCGGCAGTGTATGCACATGTAATCAGCAGCGAGTCTCCCGGATCTATATTGAATGGCCCGAATGAGAAAAGGTACCTGGTATCGAAACCGTTGGCAATATTATTTGCCAGATCAGAAGCGGGCGGCGGAAGCCAGCCCTCATTCGAATAATCGACAGCTGCATAAAGCTGATCGTAATCGAATTCATTATTTGAAAGGATATAATATTTATTTCTGTCCCTTTCAGGGGTACCCAGACCGCCGGTACCAAAATCACGATAATTTTCCTGCTTCATCGGCCCCCAATCGTAATTGACATCGTCACCGTTGGAGGTCCACCAGTTAAAGGAGTACTGCAAATCCGGATTGGGTGATCGAACCACCCTTGTTCCGGCTACTCCGGTCGGGCTGAGCTGGTTAAAAACACCGCCCAAAGGATTGCCGTCATTATCTGCGGTCCAGGCGATATTAATCGTATCTTCCAGTCCCCCGCCGGCAGGAGAGGGAACAGCGACCTTGAAACCGGAATAATCATCCTCATATCCCCGGGGGTCGTTGCCAGTCGGTCCGGCCCATATATCAGCGTCGATATAGAGCCCCATATAGGCCCTTCTGATTGTCTTCAGGCCGATATTCCTGAGCATGAAGTCGATCAGGATGAAATCCTCGGCATACTTATAGCTCCAGGCATACGACCTCTGGTTCACCTCAATATTAATAGGAATATGGGCGCGATTCTCGATCGGATCCATAGAGACATAGGTCTGGTCAGTTAGAGTATCGGTATAGATTGCGTAATAATCATCCTCGGATATCGCGTCATCCGCATAATACGGCGAACCCTTACGATTGGATTTTCTTTCGATCGCACCGTCCGGGATAGCGGCCGGCCACATCTCATTAACCCATTGCCAGCCATCCGCTCCAACGCTACAGAGCGTATCATCTTCTAAGATCGCTGCGAACCACAGCGCTCCCTGGAAAAGATAGTTTATGCCGGAGCCTGCCGGAAACTCAAAAGAGGGAGCTTCCATACGGGAAGGTTCATTTTCACTTCCGTAGGTACAGTATTCTTCCCTCAGCGGGTCCTGCCAGAACTTGGCTCCGAAAAACCCATAATTGGTTATAGTCAGGAACACATTCCCGACTCTATGGCTGCAATTCTGGGAATTTGGTATGCCTGTTTCTGTCGGCTTGAAGAAGGGATCGTTAACCCAGCTTTTATAACCCGGGTTATCTTTCATCTTGCCGGACGCGAATTGTCCGGCAAAAATCAGGAAGATCCCTAATATTAGTATTGTCAATTTAAATAATTTCATTACTTAATAATCCTGCATCTTCCATTAGAAATTCAAAGCAAGGCCTAACCGAATGTTACGGCCCCGTCCATAGTGGTATGGATTATTTGCATACTCGGAACCTTCCTTGACCTGCCCTCCAATATTGGTTCCTGTATCCGGACGACCGGTAGCTCCATAAACGGTATCCCAATTCTCCGTGTTGAACAGATTTGTGATCCAGAGTTCGAAGACATAATCCAGCCCTACCAGATTGAAGTTTTTCCGGAAACGCAGGTCAACATTCGAGTAAGGCGGATAACGCAGGCTGTTCTGCTGCGGGTCCTCGCCCGGTACAAGCCTCAGACCGGGATAATCCCTGGTCGGCGTAAACGGATATCCGGTTCCATACTGCCAGATAACCGTGGCGTTCCAGTCATTGGGAATCCTAAAGCCAAACAGCTTTGGCTTGTCTGATTTAGGCACGTTCAGTGAGAATTGTAGGGTCAACTGGTGCCTCACATCCCAGTTCAACGGGAATTCGCGGATCGGAATAGCCCTGTTGTAAAAATCATCAAAATAGTTTGAGGATTCAGAAGAGCTCTTACCATAAGCGAAGGCATAGACATAGCTTGCCCGTCCGGAAACATAGTTACCATAAACCTTTCGCAGCTCGAACTCGAGACCACGTGTCCTGGCGTAGTCTGAATTCTCATATTCGTTGCGCTGGAACGGTCCATAGGTCTTTCGCTGGGAGTTGATCAGGCCAAACCAATCATTGTAGAAACCGGCCATTTCGAAGATATAGTCATTGGAGAGAGTATACGTCATACCGATTTCATACTGGATATTTTTTTGATAATCGAGATTGAAATTGCCTACGATACCGAAAGCATTGGAAGCCTGAGTGGCGCGTCGGTACATATACTGGAAATCAGGAAGCTGGTAGAAGTGACCGTAGTTGAAATATATTTTAGCTTTATCGGTAATCGGATAACTGATACCTACACGGGGTGAAACCTTGTAGCTTGTTTCATCGGCGGTCTTACCTTCCAGGTCCTCAACCTCCAGATCAGTGACATTGTCGGACTGCTTGAAGATGTCCAGTCTGGCTCCCAGCTGGGCGATGAGCGAACCGAACTCCAGTTTGAAAGAGGTATAGAAAGCGCCTTCCCATGGATACTGCGTATAGAAATCACGGAATACACCGATATCCGGCCAGGGACCGCCATCCGGTCTCCCGTCATAGGGCTGCCAGGGATAACGCAGGTCGGCCATTCTCATCTCATTGTACTTTATCTCAAAACCGGTTTTATTCTCGAGCTCGGTGAAGAGCTGCTTGTTAATTTTGAAATCGAGAGTATTGACAATTGACTTACGATTCTGATAGAAGGCCCACTGATTATAGCCATAATCAAAGAATCCGTCGGCAGCATCCCATTTACCGTTGTGATTTAGATCGACAAAGGGTTCGCCATAGTCATAGCGTCCGTTGGGCGGATCATATATTCCATTGCCATTTAAATCCTCAAAGGGTACCCCCGGGGTCCAGGGCCTGTTGGGACCATCGTATTGCGAATTTCTGTTCAGATCCATGTTGACGGCCGGATCCGAAGACATGACGAAATCATCGATACCATTGTCAAAAATACCGTTTTGATTGATGTCGACAAAAGGTTCGCCCAGATTTCTGTCGCCGTCCACATAAGGCTCGGGTCTGTCGACATTGATTACCTGGCCGCGTTCATCATTATAAACACCGTCACCATTGGTATCCCAGCCCTGGTAGAAGAAATCGCCGGCATCCCATTGGCCATTGCCATTTAAATCGACATAGGGTTCGCCGTCGGCATTATCAATGAAACCATCTCTGTCCCAATCCCAGTACATGGTGTCAAACACAAGCTGGGCCTGCTTCCAATCCACTTCGCTATGATTTTCCTGCCCGGCAGGTCCCAGAAGATCCCAGTAATCTCCAATGTTATACCAGAGCCCAAAATAGCCCATAGCATCACCATTGGTATATTGAGGATCTCCAAGATATGTCGTATCACCGGTGGCATTGATAAACGGCTCCGGAGGATCATAACGGCCGTTGTTGTTCTGGTCCTGATAAAACTCCCAGTCCGTGTAAAGCATGAAATCATCCGGCATTAACGGCTCACCCGGGTTTAACGGGTCATCGGGAGCCTGGAAATATTCTTTCGAATAGCGGGACAGTACGACCTCGTAAAATGTGCTCTGATTGAGCTGATGGTTAAATGTCACGCTGAATAGATGCGAGGTTTCTTCCACATAATGCGCGGTCGCCGGGGTATACCGGTAATCCCAGGAATAGTTATCAAATGGGTTGAAAACATCCCAGGTTCCGCTGTAGTTAAGAGTAAGCTTAATACCACCACCGGGATTGAACGTAAGCTTGGTCTGCAGCTGATAGTAATTGTACTGCCGGTCGTTGATCGTCAATCCCAGAAAATCATGCGACTTATAAGACCTTTGGTGAAGCGCGGGCGCATAATCATTATAGGAAATGACCCCATCGGTTTTCTGCACATCGAGATTTATAAAATAGGCCAGTTTCTCGCGGAAGTAGTCAATCCCCAGGGCGGGAAGAAGATGCTGTGACAGGATCGGCTCGGGTCCGCCTATATTGAAGGATATCTGATCGTAGTTTCTGGAATAGTCATTCAATTCATCTACTCTGAAATTATCGGTCCAGTATTCTATACGTCCCTTGGTCAGCTGCATGTCCCCTTCACGGGTGACAACATTAACAACCCCGGACATAACACCGCCGTACTCGGCATCAAAACCGCCCTTGATAATCTGGACTTCCTGCAAGGAATTGGACTGCAGGTTGACACCTACGTCTGTCGCGCCCAGTCCGCCCAGCGGGTCCCTGGTCTCGACACCATCAACAATATAGGATACCTCGCCGGAACGGCCGCCGCGGATATGGATTTCGCCGCCGCGGGTTACCACACCCACCTGGACCGCGAGAATCTGGTCCACATCCTGTACCGGCATAGCACCGATTTCGTCAACGCCGACGGTTCTGATATTCTGAACCTCGTCGATTTTGACATGGTCGATCTTGGCCGTTACAATCTGTTCCTCTCCTTCAATTACCGTCTCCTCCAGTTCGGCGTTCAGACGGAATGTCTTATTTGTCTCAACCGTAATATCCGGGTAAATTTGAGTTTTATAACCCACCAGCCGAATTTTCACGGTGTAAGTCTTGGGAGGGATATTCAATATTGTAAACTCGCCGTCAATGTTCGTCAGGGCACCTATCTTAGTCCCTTCCAGCTGAACAGCCACTCCGGGTAATGGCTCCTGAGTTTGCTTGTCAACCACAACACCGGAAATTTTTCCTGTTGTGGCTGCAAAAGCTGTATTCGTCAGCAATACAAATAAAAACAGGGCCACCAAAAATAATGAAGCTCTTTTGGCAAACAGCATCAGCTAAAACCTCCTGAAATATTTTAAAAAACTAATTTTTCCAACTTTTATTTTCATCAAAACTATGATGTTATCGAAACCTATTCCAACCTTCTTCGTATAGTTGATTTGAATACTATTTTCTCTCAAAAACAAGGTCCAAAATACGGGCATAAATCTGTCTCCATGACAGCATTCAAACCTGTAATTAAAGGACAATTCTGCCTCTGTGTCAAGCGCTTTTTGGCCTGCACAGAGAGGTAATTCTGCCGCAATATAGACCTCGGATCACCCTGTTACGTTCAAAAAAATATTTAAGGGAGGATTTGTATCGTTCTCTCAAATCTCACCTTCATCTATGTTTATTACGCAATATCTGCCATCTGATTTTAATGCTTTCAACAAAGCATTCCTTAATTGCTCTTCCGAAAAGCATCGACCTGTCTGCTCCTCGAGCGAGGTGATGTGGGCCAGCACAGACCCATCTTTGCTCAATCCCTTGAAAAAATTGAAATCATCCGTCAAATAGGCGCAAACTCTGACCGAGGACTGAACAAGGAATCGATCCCGTCCAACATAAAGAGCAATACCGGCGATTTTCCTGCCCGCGGCCAGAAGCTCATAGGGCGTCGCGCTCAGAAAGCAGGGAAGTTTCCCGATTCCGCTTCGATTTCCAGTCGGAAATCTTGGCCCGCGAGCCAATATCGTTTTCGTATTAAGGTTTTCAAAGAACAACTTCAATATGTCCGCAAAGTTGTCATATATCTCTCTGGCAGTGATCCCGCCGGCATGGGCGCCGCGCAAGCTGCCCGCCGACGAAATACAAACATCATTTTTGTGGTAAATGGCCCGGCCACCAGTGGGCCTCTTTACGACAGTGACCCCCGCCTTTGTGAGGTATTCCGTATCCAGAACTCTGCCAATCTCCTGATTCTTGCCGAGCGAGACAGCCGGAGGGTCCCAGGTGTAAATTCTAAAGAACTGCTCCCGGCCCTCAAATCCCACTTTCCCCAGCATTTTCCGGTCGAATTCCATGTTGAATTCGCCCGAACGGCGGAAAGTAGTCAGAAAATGACAGATTTCTCTTTTATTCACAACAGTTTACGCTAAATATACGCAACAAATAACATGCCAATTTGAAATATCCCGGAAATGCTTCAAGTTGCGAATTTACAATAACTTAGGTTAAACCGCAAGTACTATTTGATCTATGAAAAAAACCGGTATTATCGCAAAATCTGCGAGAGAAGCCTATTTTTATATTGCGGCAGTCATAATCTCATGGAAGACAACAAAAAAAGCCCGGGGCAGAAACTGCGCCGGACTTTTCAAATTTAATCATCATTTTTTATTCTTTGGAAATCTTGTACTCTTTTATTTTGAGCCTTAATGTCGATTCTGGAATACCGAGGGCATTTGCCGCATGCTTTTTCACCCAGCGGTTTTTGGAGAGCGCTTCCTTGATATACTTCTTTTCAAACATCGAGATATAATCATAGAGAGTAAATTCCTGTCCAAAATTCTCTATTTCAGGGAAATCGATTTCCCGACGGTTACCGGAATCCTTGAAGAACTTTCTGGAAAGAAGCTCTTTCGTGATCCTGCGGCGATCCCCACACAACAGAACCATCTTCTTGATCTCGTTATCCAGTTCGCGGACATTTCCGGGCCAGGAGAAGTTTATGAAGATCTGCTGCACCTCCGGATCAATCGATACAGAGGTGTCATATTTCTCGAGGAAATGATTGATCAGAAGCGGTATGTCATCCTTCCTTTCACGCAGCGGCGGTATCCTCAACTGCATGGCGGAAAGACGGTAATACAGATCCTGACGGAACCGTCCCCCGTCCATCATTTCCTTTAAGTCACTGTTAGTCGCGGAGAGCAGACGAACATCGACCTTGCGTCCCCTGGTATCGCCCAGACGAACCACCTCTTGATCTTCAAGAACCCGCAGGAGCTTGGCCTGGATAGAAAGGGGCATTTCGCCGATTTCATCCAGGAAGAAAGTACCGCCATCGGCCTCCTCGAACAGGCCCGCGCGATCACGGTCGGCACCTGTAAAGGCGCCCTTCTTATAGCCAAACAGCTCGCTTTCCAGGAGGGTCTCAGGGAGCGCGGCGCAATTCACCGAAATAAACCTTTTCTCCTTGCGCACCGAATTATAATGAATCGTCTTGGCCAGTAAATCCTTGCCGCTCCCGGTCTCGCCCTGAATAAGGATGGAAATTGGAGAGTCTTTGACCTGGATCACCTTTTCCAGCATCTTGAGCATGGATTTGTTGGTGGTTATAATATTCGGAAAGGCGCAGCTATCCTCGAGCTGCGTGCGCAATCTGAAATTGTCTTTTTCTAGGTTGACCTTCTCCTCTTCAATAGCCCGGAAGGCCAGAATATCGGCAAAAGCGATTGAAAGGTTCAGGTCGGTGTTGCTGAAAAATCCGGATCTCTCGGAATCACTGTTTCTCTGCAGAAATACGA
>Ga0209205_1000012_pt1 | contig 116955 bp, 94 predicted proteins | sample ZodSprso05mmetaG_FD_184133 | JGI IMG/M metagenome (GOLD analysis project Ga0209205, IMG submission 184133) | Hot spring sediment microbial communities from Zodletone spring, Oklahoma to study Microbial Dark Matter (Phase II) - Zodletone Spring... ... | reverse complement strand
GGCGACGCCAACTGCGACAATACGGTTAATGTCAGTGATGCTGTTTATATCATCAACTACGTCTTTGTCGGAGGTCCTACCCCCGACTGCGGTGAATAAATCGCATTACAGATAGATAGATACAAAGCCCCATCCTGTTCGGATGGGGCTTTTTTATTATTGGTAATCTCCAAAATTCCTCTTATACTTAGTTTCTATATCTGTATACGATGATCTTTAAGACCTTCAAATAAATATTGAGACGGAGTATGAACTATGAAAGCCATGATACTGGAATCTCCAAAACCCATAGATCAAAAGCCCCTGGTTGAAAAAGAGCTGGAAAAGCCCCAGCCGCAATCGGGCCAGATCCTGATTCGCATCTCGGTTTGCGGCGCCTGCCATACAGACCTGCACACGGTAGAAGGCGAGCTGGAGTTGCCGAAGCTGCCCATTATTCCGGGACATGAGATAATTGGAAATGTCGAAAAGAACGGGCCCGGGGCAGAGCGTTTCAAAGAAGGCGACCGGGTTGGGGTAGCCTGGCTGAATTGGGCCTGCGGGGAATGTGTCTATTGCAGGAACAACCAGGAAAATCTGTGCGAAAACGCCAGGTTTACCGGCCTTCATGCTGACGGGGGCTATGCCGAGTACACGGTTGTGGATGAGCGCTTCGCCTATCCGATACCGGACATTTTCTCCGACCTGGAGGCTGCCCCGCTTATGTGTGCGGGAGTAATCGGCTACCGTGCACTGCGCCTGAGCGAATTCAAACCGGAATCACGGCTGGGACTTTATGGCTTCGGCGCCAGCGCTCATATCGCCATTCAGATTGCCCGACACAAGAATTGCAGAGTTTTCGTTTTTACCCGCAGTGAAAATCACAGGCAGCTTGCCCGGGAACTCGGCGCGGAATGGACCGGCAGCGCACAGGACATGCCCCCGGAACAGCTCGACAGCTCGGTAACATTTGCCCCGGCAGGATGGATTGTTCCGTATGCCCTGAAGCACCTTCGACCGGGAGGCACACTCGCTATAAATGCCATATACATGAGCCCGATACCCGAGCTTGAATATCCGCTTATATATAAGGAAAGAACGTTGCGCAGCGTGGCGCATGTTGCCCGCTCAGATGCGGAGGAATTCCTGCCGCTGGCAGCCGAGATCCCGGTGAAAACAGAGGTGGAAGGCTTTGAGTTACAGGATGCGAACGAGGTCTTGAAAAAAATGAAGGAGAGCCGGATTCGCGGCTCGGCAGCGCTCAAAATCCGCTGAAATCCTGACCCGTAACGGCAATTATCTGCCCTAAAAATGTTGACAAAAGCCATAAAACAGTTAATAATGATTCTCTGCAGAGAACAGCTCTGCCATTCTGAGGGCGCGTGTAGAAGGCATACAAGGGAATAAGTTAGAAGCCGCAGGATGGTCAAACGCGTGTCGTACTTCATAACTGGCGCAGTAAATCTTAGAACTATCTTCACCATCCTCATTACACCCAAAAACCATCGTAGAGGGGATTATGGATTACAGAGGTCAGACCGAAGACTTGGAAACCGGCTCGGGAGAGCTGATGAAAATGGATAAGATCGCCAGGGCGAGCGAAATCGATCAACTCGCCATTAATACCATCAGGTTCCTGTCCATCGATGCTGTGCAGAAAGCTAATTCGGGACACCCCGGAGCGCCAATGGGCATGGCCCCGGCAATCTACGTTCTCTGGGACAGGTTCCTGAAGCATAATCCCAAAAATCCCGAATGGTTCAATCGCGACCGCTTCATCCTTTCGGCAGGGCACGCTTCCATGCTGCTTTACAGCATGCTATATATGACCGGTTATGATATATCCCTGGATGACATCAGGAATTTCCGCCAATGGGGAAGCCGTACGCCGGGTCACCCTGAATACAATCTATCCTGCGGCATCGAGGTTACCACCGGGCCGCTCGGGCAGGGATTTGCAAACGGTGTGGGGATGGCTGTCGCCGAGAAGTTTCTGGCGGCCAAATTCAACCGCCCCGGCTTTGATGTGATCGATCATTATATCTATGCCATGGTCTCCGACGGCGACCTGCAGGAGGGCATCTCCTATGAAGCGGCCAGCTTCGCCGGACATCACGCCCTCGGCAATTTAATCTATCTCTATGACGACAACAGCATCCAGATCGAGGGCAGTACCTCGCTGGTATTTTCCGATGATGTCAGGAAGAGGTTCGAGGCGGTCAACTGGCATGTGATCGGGCCGATCAACGGCAATGATCTGACTGAAGTTGAACATGCCCTCAGGGAAGGTAAAGAGATCAAGAATAAGCCCACCCTGATTATCTGCAAAACTAACATAGCCTATGGCTCGCCCGGCAAACAGGATACAGCCTCCGCCCATGGAGAGCCCCTGGGAGTTGAAGAAGTAGTGGCCACAAAGAAGAAGCTGGGGTGGCCCCTGGAACCGGATTTTCATGTGCCCGAGAAGGCCCGCAGTCATATGCTGGAGTCGATCCCGAGAGGGGAAAAGGTCGAACAGGAATGGAATGAGATGTTTCATGAATACAGCCGGAAGTATCCCGAGGAACATGCGCACATGATAGATTTCATCGAGGGCCGAATTTCTGAAGGATGGGACGAGGGTCTCGATGAACTCTTCGATAACCTCGAATCTGATATCCCCACGCGTGGAGCGTCGGGCAAAGTCTTAAATTCAATCGCAGCCAGGGTGGAAAATTTGATGGGCGGTTCGGCCGACCTGGGACCCTCCAATAAGACCCTCCTGAATGGAGAGAGTGATTTCAGCCGCGACAATTATTCCGGCAGGAACCTGCGCTTTGGAGTGCGCGAGCATTCCATGACGGCGATGGCCAATGGGATGGCGCTTCACGGCGGAATCATCCCATACACCGGCACATTCCTGATATTCTCTGAATATATGAGACCTGCCATCCGGTTGGCCGCCATGATGGGACTTCAGGTCATTTTTGTCTTTTCGCATGACTCCATCGGTCTCGGAGAGGACGGCCCGACACATCAGCCCATCGAGCAGCTCACCAGCCTGAGAGCGATACCAAATCTGACCGTAATCCGGCCCGCTGATCCATACGAAACGATGTATGCCTGGAAAGCCGCAATAATGAACCGCCGGGGACCAACTGCAATCGTGACGACCCGGCAGAAAGTACCCACACTGCGGGATAATCACGAGGCCGCACGCGGCGGATATATTGTCTGGCAGAACAGCGCTAACCCGCAGGGGATCATCATAGCCACAGGTTCCGAGGTTCATATCAGCATTGCAGCCGCCGAGAAGCTGAAGTCAGAGGGTATCGATGTACGCGTGGTCTCCCTGCCCTCATGCGAAATATTCGATGACCAGCCGCAGGATTATCGTGACCTTGTTCTTCCACCTGACATGAACAAGCGTTTGGCGGTGGAAGCAGGCGCCTCGCTGGGCTGGTGGAAATATATCAGCCTGGAGGGTGCTGTCCTGGGTATAGACCGTTTCGGGGAATCAGCGCCATCAAAAATTCTATTCGAGAGATTCGGATTTACGGCTGACAATATAGTCGTGAATATGAAGAAGCTGCTCTCTCGATCATAGGAATTATCAAATCAGAGCATTAGAGGGATAAGTGTATCCTCCGGGTGCCTCGCCGGAAGATCGCCTACCAGCAATATCATGTCTCCGCCTCCCGCACCGGTCGGCTTGGCGCGCCCGCCATTATTCCTGGCCCAGGCCTCGAGTTCATCATGGACAGGAAGAAAAAGGGATAGATTAGCGGCTTCAGAAATTTGCCGGAGATTAGAAGTAAATGCATCTATTTTATCAAATAATTCCTTCAGCGGTGACTGAAACCAGGCATCAGCCAATTCATCAGCAGAAGCAATAAACTCCTGGAGCAGTTCCTTATCTCCGGCGTCGGCCCATTTTTCAAATGCCGCCACCATATCCCGGGTATTTGAGGGCTTGCCGGTCCAGGCAATTTTAAGCGGAATTTTGTATTTCCTGAGACCACCCTCGATCGGTTCGATATGCATCCTATCATTTTCTTTTCTGAATTTGATCGGATGTGCAAAGCCGCAGGCTGCTATATCGGCGCCGCTGCCCAGTCCCCCCTGAACCCTACTATGCACTTCAAACGCATACTTGATGATCCTGTCCCTGTTATCCTGCCACGATAATCCTGCTCTCTCAAATCTGAACGCTATTACACCCACAGCTTCTGCCGCCGACAGACCCAGCCCAAGCTTGACCTTCGTTCCATTTGAGTCTGTGGAATAAAACTGGCTGTCATCCAAAACCAATCCCGGACGCCCGTTCTGGTCCTCGAAGTCATATATTTCTTTAACATCAAGATTTAGCGCTTCACTCGCAACAGGCGGCAGGCTCGAGCTGTTTATTTCATTTGACTCTCTAATTATGAGATAGCGTGGTACGGGAGCCATAACCGCAGTGCCCCCGTGCAGCACGGCATATTCTCCGGATAACATGACTTTGCCGGGTACCTTCAATTCCCTCACAGACACTCCGATATTGATGCACCCCCGGCCGGCAACGACTTCTGTGCGGTTGTGACGCCATTTACATTCCTCGCGCGGGAAACGATTTTATTCAGATCCGAAATCTTTCCCAATATGGCAACATGCGGCCCGGCATCAATAGTACAATATGCCTCCAGACCGCCCTCCCGCCATTTTTTCACCGCTTTGATCAGCCTGACGGTTGTATCGTTCCAGTAAATCAGGGCGGGACGGGTGGCTATCATACAGGCGTGCATGGCCAACGAATTCTCCTCACAAATACTCCCGGTTGATGTAAAATCCATTTTCTCAACCGCATCGAGCATCAGTTTATAATCTTTTCTCGCTCGAGTAACCCATGCATTGAAATAAGGGGATTTGTCCCTGGATAGCTGCATGCCCTGTCGGGAAGGTATCTCTTTCTCATCGGCAGCAACTGTACAAATCACCATGCCCCAGGGTATTTCCTCCGGATCAAGAATCTTCCTGGCGGCCGGATTTTTGCCCGATGGAAGACTGGATAAACCTCCCGTTATCGATCTGGCGGCAGAGCCGCTTCCAATCCTCGCAAGCCTGGATAATTCTGTTTTGCTGATCTGATTCTTTGAAAATACTGAAAGAGCAAGGGCCAAAGCCGCAAAACCCGAGGATGATGATGCCAGACCCGATTTAGTCGGAAAGTGATTCAGGGTATCGACCGAATAGAATCCCGAGATGAGCTTACTCTTCTTCCAGAATTCCAGGTATTCAAAAATTCTCGCTTCGGAGACGGGATCAGGTCTTTTGCCATTTATTTTTATCCGATGAGGCGGCTTGCTAAGCCTCATCACTGCTGTCTCTGTGCAGAGTTTATCTAATGCCAGCGAGATTGAAGGCGTAGCCGGGAAGTTGCCCTCGTCTGATTTTTTGCCCCAGTATTTACAAAGGGCTATATTTGCGAATGCACGGGTAACAACCCGACGCATCATGTCGCCGCCCCCAATTCAAACGGTATCACCATGGGGAAATGCTCGGCCAGATCCTGGGCCAGATAATACTGGGTATCGGGCTTGACGAGCGCCACAACTGCTCCGCCTCCTCCGCCTCCTGTCATCTTGGCGCCCAGAACACCGTCTCTATCAAGCAGAAACTCAACAGCCTCATCCAGCGCCGCAGTAGAGACTCCCAGACGGGCAAGCTGTTCATGATTGCGGTACATCAGCCTTCCGGTTTCCTGCATATCGCCGATTCCCAGCGCAATCCCCGCATCAACTGTGATGTTGCCGATCTCCTCCAGGATGCCGTCAACCGTTTCTCGATCATGCTCGCGGTTTCTCTGCACCCTCTCGACCAGCTCGATAGTACGCGCACCCGGTTCGACTATACATAACAGGCCGGCAGCCGGAGTCGGCACCCGGATCGGCAGAATTTCTCGCGGCGGGCCCTTGCGGAACCAGAGCACGCCCTCCGACAATACCGTGGCAGTATCCATGCCGCTGGGATTGCCGTGAAATATAGCTTCCAGTCTCTGGGCATCCTCAAATATTCCGGTGTCCCATTTTCTTTCCTGGTCAAGGTGTTTATATTTTCGCAGGGCAGAACACAGACCCACGGAAAAGGCGGCCGAGGATCCCAGCCCCATGCCCGGGATCAAATCGGATTCAATCTTGATAGCTATCTGTTCATGCTGCAGGCCGTAATGCTCGAGCGCATAATCCGCAGCCTTGGAGAATAGACGGATATCCTGCTCTGATTTTGGAACAGGGAAGACCTGCTTGAAATGCGGATACACAAATCGGGGACCATCGGGATCGTGGCTGATCCGGACCGTCAGTCCCTTGTCGATGGTCGAAGTTATGCCGGGATAGTTATATACTGTGGCGTGCTCGCCGAAAAGCACCACCTTGCCATGTGCAAATGACTTTACCGGAAGATCCTCTTCAACACAGCCATTGTCGGATAACTGCCTCAGTCTTCTATAAATCTCTTCAGCCACGGCGACCTTGACCTCACCCCGCCTGATCATCTCCTGGCTGACATCTTCCACCTGGTTGGCCGGAACGCCCACAGAAATCGCCACACTCCTGGCATGCAGGGCCATGTGTCCCTTCTGGATGCCGTCGGTGGCCAGCGCCAGGTTGGCGGTGAAATTCTGCCCCAGCCCAACCGAAACCAAAAGGCCGGCCAATTGACGTGAATTCCGCACTCCGCTTATTTCACGCAGCAGTTTTACACCGGGATGAGAGTTTACAGCTCCTCCAACCCATCCGACCTGCATGGGCAGTTCTATCCTGCCCTTGAGACAATTATCTTCATAATCATATGAAGTAAGGCTTGAATACCTGCCATTACGTGCGGCATAGGCATGACCGCCTGCCTCAATAGCTCTCCAGTCCTGTCCAAGGGCTACTGCCGCGGCGCACACGCCGTTGAAGATACCTTTGTTGCAGGTCGCTGCTCTATACGGGTCGATACGCGCGAACTCACTTGCTTCAACCATTCGTCGGGCAACCTCCAAGCCAGACATATTCTTAGTCGCCAGATATTCGACAGGCAGATTGAATTCTGCCCGCGCCACCCGCCTGTCAGCGAGGTTCGAGAGTATGCGAAGATTTACACGTCCGCCGGTGATCTCCTCGATGATCGGTCCCGCCGATTCACAAGCATAATTTACCGCGTTGGCGCCCATTGCCTCGCAGACATCATAGAGCAGATGCACCGCCAGCATCGGACCGACCTTGCTCTTCTCATCCAGAATTCGCGCCTCTATATCAAAGACCCCGCCCCCGCGTTTTCTCATTCTGATTGCCGATTGGTTGGCGGCATCGATTATTCTCTGCTTATTTGCAAGCACGGCATCTGCAGATTTCTTTGGATCGGGTAGATCGAGTACTTGAATCTGGCCGATCATAACAGGATCATCAACTTTCGTGTAAAAGCCTCCTCCTTTACGGATCAACAATGCAGCTTTTGAAGCGGCGGCTATAATCGAGGCCTCCTCCACCGCCATCGGTACCAGATGTTCGCGGCCGTCCACAATGAAATTCAGCCCCAGACCCAGGGGCAGGCCGAATACACCGATCGAATTCTCCACCATATTGACCGCATGTTCAACACGCAGCGCATTGCCATTCCTGAGCATGGAAATCTGCTGCTCTGAAAGTTTGAATGTACGTGCCAGATAGGCAAGCCTGCGCTCCACCGGCAGTCGATAGAATCCCGGTATCCTCGAGGTTTTGAGCTCGGGAACAAGTGATGATTTCCTGTGAACCAGATTTACTTTCTTCATCTTATCCTTTATCTCCCAGATGACTTTCCGAGTTTTTAAGCCACTCCAGCAGTTTTCCGGTATAAACTCGGGGCGCATTTTGCAGGTCCCCTGTTCGGCGCGAACCGGTCAACAGCATGGCGGTCTTGAGTTCATAAATATTGCTCTCTATAAAGTCCGAGGCTCCCTGAACCCCATTATCCATAAAAGCCATCAGAACGGCCCTGGCAAAGCCCGCGATATCGGCTCCCAATGCGATCGCACGGGCCGAATCCAATCCGTTTTCTATGCCGCCCGATCCGATTACACAAACTTCCTCTGGAAGAATTCTTCGGGCATTAATAAGACTATACGCAGTCGGCACTCCCCAATTGGAAAATGTTTTACCCGCACTGCGTAAAATTTTTGACTGGGCCCTGTACGATTCCACTTTGGTCCAGGATGTTCCCCCGGAACCGGAGACATCGACATAGCGCACACCAATCGCGGACAATCTTTCGAGCACCTGCGGAGACAGGCCCGCGCCGGTTTCCTTGACCAGCACCCTTCCCTCAAGACGATCGACAAGCCGGGCAATCATGTCCAGATTGCCCCTGAAATTGCGATGTCCTTCGGCCTGCATCAGCTCCTGGCCGGGATTAAGATGGACGCAGATACCGTCGGCCTCGATCTGCTCAACCAGTCCTGTAATCTGCTCCAGGGAATATTCCTCCAGTTGCACCGCACCGATATTTCCCAGCAGAACACCGTTGGGAATTGCGCGTCTGACAGCAAAATGACCGGTCACCTCGGGGTGACGCAGCATCACCCGCTGGCTGCCCACTGCAAAGGCGATTCCGTGCATCTCCGCCGCTTCGGCCAGACCGTAATTCATTTTCTCCGCATAATCCGCTCCGCCGGTCATACTTGTTATCATCAGGGGAGCTTTGAGCTTCTTCCCGAAGAAATCGGTTTCCAGCTCGAGCTCATCCAGATTTAATTCGGGAAGAGCATTATGCAGTAAATGCACCTCTTCCAGCATTGCGGAATCCCGGTGAACCACGTCATTTTCCATCACAATCTGGAGATGCTGGTTCTTGCGCTCAACCGTCAATTTTGATTTGTCGGAAAAACCCATCTCTCTAATTTCCAGATACTGTCTGCTCAGAAACGAAAAGCCGGAACATACGTTCCACTAATTATTTTTGTACAAAGCTCTTCAATATCCGATTCAAATTTTCATTCGTCAAGCTATTTTATAATTTAGCCTCTATCCGCAGGGCCCGCTGGAAAGAAATGTCAAAGCCTTATTCCTCATCGGCTTTCCCCACGTCTCCTTCCTTGCGCACATAAATATTTCTGATCGGATATGGTATCTCGATGCCCTCCTTGTTAAAGCGCTTATGCAGGCGCTTAATAAATTCGCTGCGAATCTTGTACTGGTCGATGTACTGTTTGACCGGCAAACGGGCTGAAAAGGATATGGCTGAATCTCCGAATTCCTTGAATCTCACAACCGGCTTAAAAACAAAATCTTTTGGATAATATTCTTGGATTACTTCGGTAGCAACCTCCATTGCCACTTTTTCCACCTGGTCCAGATCCGATTCATAATGCACGCCCACATATATCCGGATCCAGATATGTTTACGGGGCATGCTGTAATTGGTGACTATCGACGACGCCACCTTGCTGTTAGGCACAATATATACCCGGGTTGAGCGAAGCGACCTGATGGTGGTGTTACGCCATTTAACATCTGTAACATACCCCTCCTCTCCCGCCTCCAGGCTGACAAAATCCCCCGCCCTCACCTGCTTAGAGATAATAATTTGAAATCCCGCAAAAAGGTTGGAAAGCGTGTCCTGGAGCGCCAGAGCAACTGCCAGACCTCCAATACCAAGGGCTGTTATCATGGGAGTAATAGAAACACCCAGGTTCTGCAGGATTATAATAATGCCGGCAATCAAGATGATCAGGCTGGCGATATTCGAGAACAGGGATGTTGCCGGTATACCTCCCTCGGTACTGCGGGAATAAAGCTTAACAAAACCTGAAGCGGCCCGGGCCACTATAATCGTGACAGAGAGTATCAGAAGAGCCACTATAATTTTCTGGACGGTATTTTCGACAACCTCATTAAAAGAAATGGTAACATGCAGAGCGATGTAGAGACCAATAATGGTAAACCAGATCACAAATGCGCGTTTGAAAGACCCGATTAAAACATCATCCCATTCCCATTTGGTGCTTTTTGCCATCCGGCGCAACCCCCGGATTATAAAAATCTCCAGAATTATTCCAAGGATGAATCCCCCGATAACTACCGATATCGCAACTATCCAGTCCTTAGGATCGATGTTCCGGATCGATTCAAAAAAGCCGCTGACTGTGTCCTGTGCGGCCTGGGCGCTGTCGCCTGCCAGTTCATCAAATTCCCCGGCGATCGTTTTTACTGAGTCGCTTATGTTCTCCGGCATATCGCTACCTGCAAATTTTACCTAAAACTTGTGTCCCCCGACCAGAGAGCCGTTCCTGTATATTTCTATTTTATCGATATTATATTCCTCGTCCCAGTAAACCCAGATTCCATCCCGGTCGCCCTTCACAAATGTACCCTCAAATTCCTTTCTTCCAAAAGGGCTCCAGCGAGTCATAAGTCCGTGCGGCTTTGCGCGCATGAAGTTGCCCTTCTCCATTAATTCTCCGCCCTCGTAGTACCAGACTGTCGCAGGACCGTGATTTATGAAGATAGTGCTGGTGCGCGGATAACCCATTTTTTCCACCTCTCTGCCGGTGGGAATGACCACTCTCTGCATCTGAAGTATTTGCTGAAGGGTATCCTCCACTCCCTGCGGATACAGTCCCAGCGAATCGTATTCAACCTCCTTGACCGCTTCGCCATTCTCATAAGTTATCTCAGACTTGCGGGTCAAATCGGGCCGGTATTCAGTCACTACTCCGTCGAGCTTGCCCTGCTTGTAGTTACCCTCCAGATGCCTGATGCCGTCCTCGGACCATTCAATAAAGATACCGTGCCTGATTTCCTGGCCGGAAGAATCCGTTATGACCGTGTAGATCGCCTTGGTAGTCAGACTGTCATATCGTTCTTCTATTATTTTACTCTCCTGGGCACTGCCGGATACAAACGAAAACACAAATATCATAAAGAATATTGCTATTTTTCTCAACCTGATCACCTCCCGGGATATTGGATATCGTGAAAACTGTCGCTCAATTGATAAGTTAATAAGTTATAGCCTAAACACAACAGAATTTATCCCAAAAATAAAACTGCCGGCCAGAAACCGGCAGTTGAGACCATATTCCTATTATCATTTATACTCAAGAGCTTTGGTCGGGCAGAATCTGGCACAGGCCGGGTTGCCCTCACAGAGATCGCATTTGACAATAATTTCCTGCTCCTCATCGATCAGCGAGCATCCAAACGGGCAGGCCGCCACACAGGCCCGGCACTTGATACATCTCTCCTGCAAAAGCTCGATATACCCCAGCTCCTCATTCAATCTCAATGCGTCCACCAGGCACGATTTCACACAGGCCGGATCATCGCATTGCAGGCAGGCAATCGGTACCCATTGCTCCCTGCCGACAGCGATGGGGTAAATCCTGCTGCGCCCGGGCTTCTTATTCTCCTGGTGAGTAAGGGAACAGGCCAGTTCGCAGGTGCGGCATCCGATGCAGAGCGCCGGTCTTATCAGAAATCGCTTGGTCATGCCGACACCTCCTCCTCAGCCTCTTCCTTTTCTTCCCAGTGAACCAGTTTCTTGAAATCCCTGGCCGTGCCGGAGCGTTTGCAGTCATCGCAGATATCGAAATAATCTGCCGGTATATCCCGATTTTCTATCAGGTAATCCGCAAATTCTCTGGTGATCAGGGCCTTCCCGCATTGCTTGCATTTGACCAGTTCGAACTGCCGTCCCCAAATCTCGCGGGTGGTTCCGATATCTTCATACTGGATGTGATGGGTGGGACAGATCTTGACACAGGCCAGGCATCCCACACAATCGGGCGGAGCCTCCTTCAGGGGTGTTGCGATTTCACGGCCATAGCCTCTTCCGGCAACCGAGATCGCATTGAATCCCATCTGCGTGCATACACGGGTACAGAGACCGCACATGATGCAGTTGTCGGCATCCTCGCGGGGTACGAAGCTGGTGGTATCGATACCATATTCGGATGCCAGCTTCTGGATCTCGGGAGAATTCGGGCAGCGCGCCAGGAGCAGATTCAGAACCGTCTTGCGCAGTTCGATTATATCCTCTGTATGTGTCTGGACAATCAATTTATCTTCAACCGGGTACAAACAGGAGGTGACATTGCCTTTCCATCCACCCCAGTCTTCATGGGTGATCTCAACCATACATAAGCGGCAGGCTCCGTACGGTTCCACCGCCTCGTGAGCGCAAAGTGCGGGAACATCGATTCCCTCACGGCGCAGGACATCCAGAACCATTTCGCCCTCTCTCGCCTCGTACCATCTTCCGTTTATCTGGATCTTCACCTTATCAACCTCTCTTAGATTATATCTATTGCATCAAACTGGCATACAGCATAGCATGCGCCGCATTTCGTGCATTTTTCCTGATCCAAAATATGAATCTTGTCCTTCTCACCGGTGATTGCATCCACCGGGCAGGGCGCGATGCAGGCGGTACAACCGGTGCATTTATCATTTATCTCGAACCTGATCAGATCACGGCAGACTCCCCCGGGACATTTCTTGTCGATTATATGCGCCAGGTATTCGTCGCGGAAATACCTGACCGTGCTCAAGAACGGATTCGGACCGGATTTACCCAATCCGCAGAGCGAGCCCATAATTATATACTTGGATAGATGTTCCATCAACTGCAGGTCAGCCTCGGACGCCTTGCCCTCCGTGACTTTCACGACCATCTTGTGAAGCTGGTAGAGGCCCTCTCGGCAGGGCACATCCTTGCCGCAGGACTCATCCACCAAAAATTTCAGGAAATATTTGGCGACATCGACCATGCAGGTATGATCGTCCATCACGATCATGCCGCCCGAGCCCATCATCGAACCGGCCTTGGTCAGCGTGTCGAAATCCACCGGCAGATCCAGCTTGTCCTCGGGCAAACATCCTCCCGAGGGTCCGCCGGTCTGCACCGCCTTGAATTTCCTGCCGTCCTTGATTCCTCCGCCGATATCATAAATAATTTCGCGCAGCGTGGTACCCATGGGTACCTCTATAAGACCTGTATTTTCGACTTTGCCGACGAGTGAAAAGGCTTTTGTACCGGTTGATTTTTCGGTGCCGATAGACCTGAACCAATCTCCGCCCTTGTTCATTATCAGCGGTATATTAGCAAAGGTCTCGACATTGTTCAAAACCGTTGGCTTATCCCATAGGCCCTTTACAACCGAATGGATATACTTGGCGCGGGGCTCACCGACTTCCCCCGCAACAGATTTCATCAGAGCAGATGACTCGCCGCAAACAAACGCCCCGCCGCCCCTGCTGATATGAATATCGAGGCTGAAATCCGTGCCCATAATATTTTCGCCCAGAAAACCGTGCTCTTTGGCATCGTCTATCGCCTGGTAGAGGTGCTGCACTGCCAGGGGGTATTCCTCGCGTACATAGATATAGGCATCGCGCGCGCCCACAGCATAAGAGGCGACTATCATTCCCTCCAGCACCGAATGCGGATCGCCTTCCATGATACTGCGGTCCATGAATGCCCCGGGATCGCCCTCGTCACCATTGCAGATCACATAGCGTACATCAGATTCAACGCCGCGGCAGGTCGCCCATTTGCGTCCGGCAGGAAATCCGCCGCCGCCGCGTCCGCGTATTCCCGAGAGCTTGACCTCGTCAATTACCTCTTCGGGCGTCATCCCGGTCAGCACTTTGGCCACCGACTGATAACCGTCCCGCATGACATAATCTTCGATATTGTCCGGGTCTATATGCCCGAGGTTGCGAAGTGCCAGACGCGTCTGTTTTTTGTAGAAATCTATATCATGATATTTGAGCACTCTCTCTTTTGTCTTGGGATTCTTGTACAGGAGCCTTTCTATTATTTCACCCTTTGCCAGGGTTTTCTCTACGATATCCTTAACCTGACTGGTCCTGACCCTGTTATAGAAGATACCCTCCGGCTCTATTACCACCAGCGGCCCTTTTTCGCACAACCCGTGACACCCGGTTTTCTTGAATGACTCAAGGGTGATGTCGCCGAGCTTCCTCTCGGCCAGAATCTCCTCGAATTTTGCATATATTTCCCTGCATCCGGCGGCCAGACATCCCGGGCCGAAACAGACCATCACCTTCTTCTTGAGTTTGGCGTCCTTCTGCAGGCATTCTTCTTTCCATGCATTAAGCTTATCCGGTGAATCAATCTTCATCTCGCACTCCATCCAGATATCTCTTCATCTTGTCCACGCGCACATTGCCATAATACTTCTCATCAATAATCACGACCGGGGCCATCGCACATGCTCCCACGCAGTTGACAACCTCCAGCGTGAAGCGCAAATCCGGAGTGGTCTGCCCGGCCTTGATCCCGAGCTGATCCTCTGCCTGCTCCAGCGCCATGGGTGCGCCCTTGATATGGCAGGCTGTACCCATACAGATACGGCAGGTATGCTTGCCGCGCGGCTCAAGGCTGAAGGCGCTGTAAAATGTCGCCACGCTGTACACCTGTGAAAGCGGAACTCCCAGTGCGCTTGATGTCTCCTTTATCGCTTCAGGCGGAAGATAATGAAACTTCCTCTGGATATCCTGAAGCACCGCGATCAGTGAGCTGGGTTTCTGCGGACTGTGACTGATTATTTCTTTGAGCTCAGCAACGTCTATTTCCGGTTTCATCCTTTAACTTTCTCCTCTTTGGCCTTCCGGCCAAGCTCATATCCCTCATCCAGAGCTTTATAGTTAATCTGCAAAAGATCTTTTTTGCGCCCCATCTTCTCGGTCAATGTTTCCTTCAGCTTGTCGAATTCGACAATTCCGGTTGCGCCCACAAATGCTCCCAGGACGACCATGTTGGTCGCCTTTCCGCTGCCCGCTTTCTGGGCTATGTCATTGGCCGGGATTTCCAGAACCTGGATATCATCCCTGTCCGAGGTAGCATCAACAAGCGAGCTGTTAATAATAAGCAAACCTCCCGGCTTGACCCTGGGACCGAACTTATCCAATGATGGACGATTGAAAACACATATTCCCTGCGGGCGGTTGATAATCGGAGAGCCGATTCTTTCATCCGAGACCACCACAGTGCAATAAGCCGTACCGCCGCGCATCTCCGGACCGTATGACGGTATCCAGGCCACCTGTTTGCCCGCATTCATACCGGTATAAGCGAGCAGCTGGCCGGCGGTCATAATCCCCTGTCCTCCGAATCCGGCAAAAGTCACCTCATACTGACTCACTTCTGCCCCTCCTCATCATTATCATAGTAAGTGTCTTTGAACACTCCCAGCGGGTAGAAAGCGATCATATTGTCCTCCAGCCAGTTCTGCGCTTCATCAGGCGTCAAACCCCAGTTGGTCGGACAGGTAGAAAGTACCTCAACAAATGTAAACCTCTTCCCTTCCATCTGGTTTTTGAATGCCTTCTTGATCGCCTTCTTGGCCCTGATGACATTATGCGGATTATGCACCGAAACACGCTCGATATACGCGGGAGTCCTCAACGTTGAAAGGAGCTCGCTCATCCTGATGGGATAGCCCGCCTGGCTCACATCACGACCCATAGGCGAGGTTGTGGTAACCTGCCCGGGCATGGTTGTCGGCGCCATCTGCCCGCCGGTCATGCCGTAGATAGCGTTATTAACAAACACTACGGTAATCTTTTCACCGCGGTTGGCGGCATGAACGATTTCACCCATTCCGATCGAGGCCAGGTCGCCGTCACCCTGATATGTAAATACAATCAGCTCCGGACTGACGCGCTTAATGCCGGTCGCAAGCGCCGGGGCGCGGCCATGGGGCGCTTCCAGGAAATCGGTCCTGAAATAATTATAAATCAAAACCGAGCAGCCGACCGGGGCGACCCCGACAGTCTTGCCACGGATGCCGTATTCATCGATTGTCTCAGCAATCAGCCGGTGAATAATACCATGAGTACATCCCGGGCAATAGTGCGTGACCACATCGGTGAATGATTTCGGTCTTTCAAAAATTTTCAATTTTGCCTCTGGCATAGTCACCTCAGCTTTATTTCTTTCCGAGAATTTTCAAAATATAATCTTTAACTTCTTCGGGCGAGGGCACGATACCCCCGGTGCGTCCATAGAATTCAACGGGCTTCCTGCCCTGTACCGCTTTGTCGACATCCTCAACCATCTGGCCAGTGCTCATCTCAACCGAAAGAACTGCACGAATATTTTCCTTCCAGGCCTGCTCACGAATCTCATTCTCCGGGAACGGGAAGAGAGTTATGGGACGAAGCAATCCGACCGATACGCCCTCCTCTTCCATCTCATCAATTACAGTCTGGCAAATACGAGCCATGGTGCCGTAGGAGATCAGCAAAACCTGGCAATCATCTTTCACCTTGTAAAGCTCGTAACGGACTTCTTCCTCTTTCATCTTCTTATACTTATCCGCCAGAGCAAAGCTGTTTTTTTCCAGCGCCTGCGGATCCAAGTAAAGCGACTTGATAATTCTCGGATCGCGGCCCTCACATCCGGTAGCGGGCCAATCCATAGTCATCGGATCATCTGTCTCCTTGATACTCTCGGGAAACTCCACCGCCTCCATCATCTGCCCGATCATACCATCACCCAGGACCATCACGGGATTAAGATATTTATGTGCCAGGTCAAAAGCCAGCATTACCAGATCAACCGCTTCCTGAACCGTTGACGGCGCCAGCACCAGAAGGCGGTAATCGCCATGTCCCCCGCCTTTGGTCGCCTGGAAGTAGTCTGACTGCGCCGGAAGAATTCCACCGAGCCCGGGACCGCCGCGCACGATATTTATAAATACCGCCGGAAGATGCGCTCCGGCTATATACGATATCGCCTCCTGCATCAGTGAGATGCCGGGGCTGGAGGAGGTCGTGAATACACGTTTGCCCGAGGCGGCCGCACCGAAGAGCATGTTGCCCACGGCAACCTCCGATTCGGCCTGAACGAAAACACCGCCCACCTCCGGCAGTCTTTTTACGAGATATTCACCAACCTCGCTCTGAGGTGTAATCGGATAGGCGAAGTAATGCAATCCTCCAGCACGCACAGCCGCCTCACCGATTGCCTCATTTCCTTTCATCAAAATTTTTGCCATAACATTCGCACCTTCTTCTTAGTATTCGAATAAGACATACCTGGTGCCATGCGAGTGCACCTCAATTGCCGCGTCGGGACAGGTTATCGCACACAGACGGCAGCCGATGCATCTCGACGGATCGTGAACCATGGCGTAGAAATATCCCCGCTTGGTGATCTCCTTTGACATCGAGATGATCTGCTGCGGGCAGGCCTTAACACAAAGCTCACAGCCTTTGCAGTAATTTTTATCAATTGTAATTCCGGGCATATTATAAATTCCTTCTGGATCGACTGCCCTTATCTCGATTTAGATTCCAGTTCCCACGGCTTCAGCATGAAGCGTTCCAGCGGAAGAATCGCGCAGTCGATCTCCTCGGGTTGTATATTTTCAAAAACCTTAACTTTGGCGCTCACAAATTTTAGAGGCAGCCCTGACTCCTGGCTGAATTCGCGCGCCAGCTTCATACCGTCCAGTACAGTTTCTTTTACGGTTTCATCAATTAGATGAGTATTCGAGACTATTCCGGTGAACTGAAGACGGCAGGATGCTTCGATCTCCGCCTTCATCTTCATACAGCCTTTAACGTCCGATGTGAAAGGCCTGTTGGCATTTAATACGAAAAGCATCTCGTAGTCATCCTTATGAAATGCATCCGCCATCGAACTCATAACCCTCGCGCCGACATCATCACCGCCCACGTCAAGAATCACCCGCTCATCCTGATTTTCTATTGCGCCCTTGACCTCCGGCAGGATGATCGGCAAATCGGCGGAGCAATGTTCTCCGGCAGGCATAACCACACGTACCCCCAAAGCGATCATTGGCTTGGCCGCCTCGCGGGAGCGGAAATATGGGTTGACGATGTCGAGATCGACAATAGTCAGCGGAAGATGACCCAATCTGGCAAGATAAGCGGCATAATTTACGGCGACTTCAGTCTTGCCGCTGCCATATCCCCCGGCGAATATCAGGATGCGTTTTTCGAGGCTGGAGAGCTTGTGTTCGGCCATCTCGAGTGCTTTCGACAAAGTTACCAATTTCACATTCAAGATATATACGATACATTATAAACTATTATTAGTCAAGAAATTTACCAAATATTTGTGATTTCCTTGAGACAAATTTCACATACTATCTCTGACTTTTGGAGCTTCCCGAAATGAACCTGGAAAAACATGGCAATTTTTATCCTGAAAGGCTTGATTTGCAATAGGTTTTGCTGATTTTTCATCAATTTTTGCTTCCGAATATGGCGCAGCCGAAATCCCTTTCTGCCTTCTGAAATCGTCAGGAAATCGTGAAAGGGTACAATATCAGCCTTGAGCCACTTCTCGAATCTATGTCATCTATAGATTGTTCCGGTGCAGTTATTACCATCGACTTGATACTTTTTCTGATATGATGAGGCGCGTGGGGATCTATATCGGGCACGATTGCCTTTATATTTTCCGCACGGAGCCCATTCCCAGCGAATTAGCCGCAAGAAACGGGGCATGGTTTTTTGATGATAGCCGGCAGTTAATTCGATGTGATTTGTATGGTTATGATCAAACAAAAATGCCGAAGGCGGGATTTGAACCCGCACGCCCTTGCGGGCACTGCGCCCTGAACGCAGCGCGTCTGCCAGTTCCACCACTTCGGCATCAAATCGTCAATATGTTTTACGGGCAACCAATATATGCGATCCGAAACTTTTGGCAAGAATTTTTTACTGCTGGGGCGAAGTTGAGGTCTCAAAGCGGACAACCCGGTTATTATCGGTGTCGGCAACATAAATATACTGCTGGTAAGCGTCAATTCCGCGCGGATTATCCAGCCGATCCTCAGGCGGAGCATCCTGGCCGAATCTCAAAAGCAACTGACCATCACGGGAGAACTTCCAAACCTCGGAAGCGGCAGCCATGGTCACAAATATATTGCCCAGATCATCAACTGCAATATCCTTATGGCCGTTGACAGTGGTAAGATAGATATCCGCCGAATCTGAAAACGGTATCACCGGCTGACCGGTGGAGGCCTCTATCAACTGCACAGCAAAACTGGAGCGCCCCGAGGTATAGCCGATATAATACTGCCCCCTGATATTGAAGCTGTTGACCGCCACCGGTGCCGCCACCCGTCCGGCAGCATTGCCCGAGGGCACCTGCACGTCAACATACTCATCACCAGAATCGAAGCGGTATATCTCATTTAAGTAGAAATTTGAAATGCTGTATGTTTTATCCGGGAAGGGCGAGGCCGCGATTCCGAAAAGCACCGCATATGTCGTATCGTCAATCGGTGGGGGACGAGGAACGTCTGGTGCGGTATATACAACCTGAAAATCACCACCCTCACGAAAGCTCCTTCTAAGCACCACGCTGGAATCGTTAACCGCCAGAAGATCGAGGGCACGATCCTGGTCAATCTGGGTCGGATTGGGAATCTGATAGGATTCCACGAACTCGCCGGCCAGGGTCAGCTTGACCACACGGTCATTGTTGCGGTCGGCCACATACACAAAGCGGTCATAACCGATCATGACATCCGTGGGCCGGTCGAAGGTGATGCCATCCGCCTCGGTCCAGGCCGGGGTAATCATGACATAGGTAGTGTCAGGGTTAATGGATCCGGGCTCAGGCAGGTCTGTCGGCTGGTTGACTTTCTCGCTGCAATCGAGCATGAGCAATATAAGGGCTATAATCAATATTGTCGTAATGAATGCTTTCATCAGAAGCTTACCCCCATTCCCAGCCTGAGCTTTCGGGGCGCAAGGTATTGTGTCGGATTATTCCAGATCGGAAGATCATAGCCCTCCGGAGGAACCTCAAAGAAATTATCGCCGCCAGGTATGGTGTCTCCCTGTTTATATTCTTCACCGGTAAGCGGATTTATGATGGCCACATTTTTGTGATCGAGAAGATTTTCGGCCTCGAAGAATAATGACAGCCGGTAGTCCCCAAAATCGAAATATTTCCTGAACGAGAGATCGAGCCAGCTCTGATATGGTCCCAGCTCGGAATTGGTTTCGCCCGAGGGAACATACTGAATTACTCCAAATGAATCAGTAACCTCGGCATAAGGTGTGTACCTCTTCCCTGCCCGGGCAGCATATTTTATGTAAAGATTCCAGTTTGACGGCAGTTTCATTCCAAATAGCTCGGGATTCTTATCTTCGGGAATGCCGATATTGGCGCCGATCGAAAACTGCCAGGGAACATCCCAGTCAAACGGCACCTCTGTAAAAAGCTCGCCCTCCGCCCTGGCCTCGAGACCTCGCAGTATATCGGCCGGAAGTGACCTTTCACCTTCAGCGCGAGACACTGCAATATTGGTAAAACCCCTGATATATTGATCGAAATCATGAGTATAACTTAGCTCGACTCCTCTCGACTTGGCAAAATCCAGATTGAAATAAACCAGATAGGACTCATCGGGAAAACGCGGATCGGGCTGGATCTGCGTGGCGGCGATATAATCGCTTATGTCCTTGAAATACGCTGATATCGACAGGGCCCGCCCCGGCGAGGGCAGGTATTTCACACCGGCTTCAATCGTCGTTACTTTCTCATATCCCAAAGCCGGATTCCCGAAAAGCTGATATGCTCCCTGGGCCGGGGTGAACAGCCGGGCATAGACATATTGGGCCGGCGGCTTTTTAGCCAGGCGATTATAATTAACATACAACGTCAGATTATTGGAAAGAAGATAGGAAATTCCGAGTCGGGGCGAAAAGTTCGAACGGGCGCGGCGCCCGAATACGGTAAAGGTCTCATCCTCGAACATACTCTGAATCTCATCGCCGATTACCGGTGATTCGCCGGACAACGCAGCCTCCTCCGCATACTTGCCGGGAACCCAGAGATCGTACCTGACCCCCAGATCGAAGACCGCACCGGAAAAATTGAACCTGTTCTGAAAATAAGCGGCAAAGCTGGAGGGATACACCCGATAAATATCATAATTCAGACCAAGCCCCTCTTCACCCAGATATGGTTTGAAGATATCCGTCATCTGCAAAGTCTCATATTCGTAAGAAATGCCGCCGGACATACTCTGGTTCATGGCGAGCTGTTTGCGGCCGCGCAATGCAACTGAGTATGTCTCCAGAAAATGATCGTACCAGAGATCGCCATCCCCGCTGTCCCAGAAACCATCCCCCTCTTCAATCGTGTAGTAGGATGAATCCTCTGAAATTTCTATAATTTCCGGAAGAGTATCAACCGGAGCGATATATTCATCCCAGCTCTTGCCGTTGACATCAGAATGCAGATTCGTGAAGACCCGGGAGAGTATCAGCTCCAGGCCCGATCTGGCCTGCGGATTTGTCTCCAGCTTTATGATCTGCTGATTGGTGAACTGCGTAAATGTATTGTAATTATCGAGATTCTTCTGATACTCGAATGGATAGCCGTAGGAGTATGTCGCCAGGCGGAAACGTGTATCCAGGATGGCACGATCCTGATTGATATTGACCGAGCCATTGTATGAAATGGTCAGCTTGAACTTATCTTTCAGCCAGCCGTGCCATTTAAAAAACAATGACCAGTAATTGTCCCCCCTGGGAGCAAAGGTATTGCCGTGAAAAGATGAATATTGCGAATTACTGTAGGGCAGATAGCTGTCGGAGATGGACATGCCCGCGGATAGAAAAAAGTAGCTCCGATCGCCGAATCCGAACGATTTCAGGAGATTGGAGAAGATCGGATCGCGGCCGGACAGTTCCAGGTTGAGGTTGTCGGTGTCATAATCAAAGCCTGATCCGAAGCCGAAATTGTCCGTACGGTACTCGATATTACCCATAAAAAGATCGGTGCCTTCGCGGGTCATGATCTCCACCACGCCGCTGGTAACTCCGCCGTACTGCGCCGAAAGGCCGCCGGAGATTACGCGTACCTCCTCCACAATATCCGGACTCAAATTCAAGGAATAGCCCTGGCGCACCATCGGATCGGAGATCGAGACCCCGTCGACCAGGAACTCACCCTCGTATGTTCTGCCGCCCCTGATATGAATTTCGTTTTCAAGCGTGGATACCCCGAGTTGATCCTCAATTATGGTCTTGATCTCCTCCGGTGCAATCAGCTCCAGTTCCTGGCGATCTACGGATCGTGCGGTGGTGGGCTGGTTGAGATCAAGAAGGGGCTTCCTGCCGACCACGATCTGCTCCTCTCCCTGGGGCAGCACAGTCGGCTCGAGGACAATTTGAATTCTGGAGGTGTCATTGGCTTTGACCTCAAAATTGTAATGAACATAGGCCTTGTATCCGATCAATTCGGCCCGCAAGGTGTAGCGGCCGGAACGAATCTGGCGGATCGTGAATATTCCCAGCGAATCGGTAAGATCTCCTAAAGCAAGCTCATCGATCCAGACAGCGGCCGATGGTATCGGCTGATTATCCTCCGAATCCACAACAGTGCCGGTCACCACGCCCTTGCTTTCAGCCCTGATAAGCGTAAATGGAGTCAGCAGGAAGATCAAAAATAATGTGTAGAGAAGTTTTGTTTGCATAATCGCTATCTTGACGATCCACGGCCCATATTGTCAAACCGTAAATTAATCTTACAGCAAAGATAAAGTCAAGCTCCAAGCGTTCGATTTCTTATTTTACTTGATGATATCTTGAAAAACTGTATATATTAGCGCCATGGCTCAAAATGCTGACGACATAAAGATTGTAACAACCAATCGCAGGGCCTATCATGATTATCATATTTCAGAAAAGTATGAGGCCGGAATCGAGCTGGTTGGAAGCGAAGTCAAATCCATCCGTCAGGGGCGGGTCTCGATCCAGGAGGCCTATGCTGCGGTGGAGAATAGCGAGGTCTGGGTCTATTCCATGCGCATAAATCCCTATGAGCAGGCTTCACAGGAAAAGCATGATCCTGACCGCAAGAAAAGGCTGCTTTTGCATAAACGGGAAATCCGCAAGCTCAGGGTCAAGACCCAGGAACGGGGTTTTACCCTGATTCCGCTCAGGCTGTATTTCAGAAAAAATCTGGCCAAACTCGAGATCGGCCTGGCCCGAGGCAAGAAGCAGTATGATAAACGTGAGGCGATAAAGAAAAAAGAGGATACCCGCCGTATGGAGCGAGGGCTGCGGGAACGAAATCGATAATCTTCCGTACAATTTTGATATGAAGACCAGAAGAGCATCTTTCATAATAATCCTGGTATTGATCGGTATATGGCTTATTCTGCCCGCAAACGTAACCGGCGCCAGGCTCTATTATAAAGTACCTGTCCAGATCGATCACATAAAGGAAGGGGATATCTATTATATCTCGCTGAGCGATTTGGCTGAAGCCCTCGATATCGAGATGGATTATGATCCGCTGACATTCGAGGCCATCTTAAACTCTGGTGACAACAGGGCTAACTTCAATCTCTTTTCAACATATGTACGGCTCAACAACAGTCTCCGCAATATCACTTATCCAATCCTGTATCAAGATGCGGATTTCTATGTTCCCGCCATCACCTCCGTACCGGTGATAGCGGACCTGGCCGGAATTACCATGGTCTGGGATGCTAATGAGCTCTCCATCCGGGCCGCGGAACTGCAGCATAATGTTCTCGATCTTAAATTTTCTCCCAGGAGCAACGGTTACCTGTGTGAGATCATCCTCGCTCACCCGCTCGAATACGAGGTCCTTGTAACCGAGGGAAGCTGGATCAATATTACCCTGCAGGGCGGAAATTTAAATCCGGGCTATATCTCAAACCGGCCCCACAGCAGTGTTATCAGAAAAATCCGCGCTTTTCAGTTCGAAAGCTCTTCGCAGATTTCCATAAATTTCAGGCGTGATGTAAATGAAATGCACCACAGCCTGGCCTTAAATCCGCCTCGTATACAGATATCCATAATCGATACCGCTTTTGACTACTCTGCAATCGACACTATCTTCTCGGATGATGAATTTGATCCGATCGATGTCATTGTCATCGATGCCGGGCACGGCGGCGCCGAGGATGGCGCTATCGGCCCCAAAGGAACTCTGGAAAAGGAGATTGTACTGGACATCGCTCTGCGGCTGGAAAAGTTGTTTGAAAAGGATGATGTGAGAGTTGTTCTCACGCGTCGGGATGATACGACACTTCTGCTCGATGAAAGAGCCAACCTGGCCAACAGCTCTGGCGGAGAGATGTTTGTGTCGATTCATGCCAACTGGTTTGAGGACGGTGCCGCAAAGGGCTCACAGACTTTCTTCCTGGCCGCGGCACTGAACGACGCCGCCCGCGCCACCGCCATGCTCGAAAATAAATCCATACTTCTAAATGAAGAGGGCGAGATAACCGATACTGCCGATGAGCTCGATCTGATTTTATTCGACCTCCTGCAGACCGAATACCTGGCCGAATCACAGGCCCTGGCGCGCGAGATCCAGGCCGAAATGATCAAGAACCTGAGAACCCGCAACCGCGGGGTGGACCAGGCCGGATTCTTTGTGTTGAACAAAGTTTACATGCCCTCAGTCCTTGTTGAAGTGGCTTTTATCAGTAACAAACACGAGGAGGCATTGCTCGGCAAAGAGAGTTTCCGGCAAAAAGCGGCCGAGGGAATATATGCCGGAATTAAAAATTTTATTGACAAATATTCTCCCGATAGGTAACAAACCATATGGCAAATATCGATAGTTCGCAGCCGATAGGCATTTTTGATTCGGGTCTGGGCGGCCTGACAGTTGTCAAAGAGATCCTCAAGATTCTGCCCAACGAGGACATAATCTATTTCGGCGATACCGGACGCACCCCCTATGGTCCCCGCTCCAAGGACATAATCATCGAATTCTCGCGCCAGGACACAAATTTCCTGCTGGAACAGAATGTCAAGATAATTGTGGTCGCCTGCAATACAGCTTCTGCACAGGCCCTGGACGAGATAAGAAAAGATTATGATATTGAAATGATCGGCGTGATCGAGCCGGGAGCGATTTCCGCTGTGAGGGCTACTAAAAACGGCAAGGTCGGTATAATCGGAACTGCCGGCACCATCTCCTCCGATTCTTATGCCCGTACCATAAACCGTCTCGATTCCAGTATCAAGGTGTTCTCCATGGCCTGCCCCCTTTTCGTACCCCTGGTGGAGGAGGGTTATCTTGATAAAGAGGCCACCCGTTTGATTGCCGAAGATTACCTGTCCATATTCACAAGCAATGGTATCGACACTCTGGTCCTGGGCTGTACGCACTACCCCCTCCTGAAGGGGATTATCCACGAGATTCTGGGCAGGGACATCGTCTTGATAGATTCGGCGGAAGAAACTGCACAGATAGTGTATAAGAAACTGATCGAAATGAATTTGCTCAGAGAGAAAACCGCCAGTGTACTCCATAAATTCTATGTCTCGGACTTTCCTGAGAGGTTTCATCAGGTAGCCCGGCATTTCATGGGCGACAGGATTCAGAATGTGATCCGCATCGATATAAACAAATACTAATCTAAAAGGGGCAATACAGAGATACAATGAATCAGATAGTACTGGCGACAAACAACGAGCACAAGATCAGGGAAATCTCCTTTATCCTGCGGGACCTGCCGCTTTCAATACTCAGCAAAAAGGACTTCAGTGACTTTCCGGATGTCGAAGAAACCGGCCAGACCCTCGAGGAAAATGCCATCCTTAAGGCCAGGGCCATATTTGAAGCCACAAATATAATTTCCATTGCTGACGATTCCGGACTGGAGGTGGCCGCTCTGGGAGGCAGGCCGGGTGTAAATTCCGCCCGTTACGCCGGCCCGGGATGCAGTTTTGAGGACAATAACAGAAAGCTCTTGAAGGAAATGGAAGGTGTGCCCGAAAGCCAACGGGAGGCATTATTCAGATGTGTCATTGCTATCTCTTTCAGGCCGGATGATGTCGAGCTTGTTGAGGGCCGGGTGACAGGAAAGATCACGACCGAAATCAGGGGCCTGCAGGGCTTCGGGTATGACCCTGTATTCTTTCTACCCTTCTACAACAAGACTTTCGCAGAACTTCCCCCCGAAGAGAAGAACAGGATCTCGCACCGCGCCATAGCTATAAACAAGGCCCGGGAACTTCTAATAAAAAGACTGAACCTCCGTGTTCAAAATGAATAACTGCGAAACTGGTCCCGCTAAATAAAAAATGCCGCTCTCTCCGGCGGCTCATTTTTTATGCACGAAAAAAATCAAGCTCTACTTTTCAAATCTCAATGATATGCCCCAGTCAATCGGTTCCGGGGGAGCATAGTCGTTCCATTCTGCATATGAATGCGAGTCATCGGTAACGTAATAAACCTCATAGGTCCCCTTATCGAGCATAATCACGCCGTCATACAGCCTGTTTTTCAGCGCACCGCCGGCGTGTTCTGTTTTCATATAGGTCATTTCCCAGATGACTGCGCCGCTGTTCTTATCGGTAATCCAGCCGTAATCATACATCCTGCCATTCACGCCCTCTCCCAGGGCATGGATTCTGACACGATTCGGCCTATCGAGTTTGAATGTGGTTTTGAGGTTGGCATTATTACCGACTCCCCCGATGCGGACAATAAAGTCCGAAGACTCGCTCGAGGGATGCACTTCAATAAAATTCTTATTATCCAGATTATCCAGCTCTTGCCGGAGCATCTTCATCTGGATCTCCAGCTCTTTATTTTCAAATTCTATCTGTTCGCGGTCGAATTCGGCCTTGAGTTCTTTCATATCTTCCGCATATTCTTTCTTCAGCTCCTCCATGTCCTGCCTTAATTCCTCGATATTTTCCAGGTCTTTGGCAGACTCCCGCAATTCTCTGCGCAGATCACTCAATTCATCCAGGTACACGCGTGTAATTTCCCTCTGCTGTTCCATCAGTTCACGGATTTTTTGAGGGTCAGGGGCGGGTGGAACCTGAAATTGAAATTCATACGTAGTCGTGGTTTCGCTGGGCCCGCCCAGTACCTTTAATGGACCTACCTCGACCAGATCAGGATTAAAATCTTCTTCATAGGCAAAGAGGGTAATGCCATAATTACGGCTGTCGGAAGGCTGGGCGGAATTCCATGATCCGTAGGAGTGCGATCCATCTGTCTTATAGCGCAGGGTATAATTTCCCCGCTCCAGTTCCAGAATCCCGTCGAAAACACGATTCTTTGCGGCCCCTCCGGCATGATCTGTTTGATCCTCACGCATGATCCACACGGTCTCGTCATTCTCGGCATTCTTGATCCAGCCATAGTCATACATATAACCTTTCCTGCCCTCGCCTATGGCATAGACATTGACCGTCATATCACGCTTGAGCTGGAAATCACGGGCAAGGTTAACATCATCTGTAACTTTGGTAATCTGCACAATCGTCTTCTTGCGTTCATCGATGTCCGAGGGCTTGATACGATCGGCGATCTCGGATGATGATGCCGCTAAGGTTACGCCATAGAAAAACGGGTCATAGGGCGGGGTACCGTTCCAGTCATCGAATGTATGCGATTCATCAGTCCAGTAATAGACAATATAATCGCCCGGTTCCAGCCTGATCTCGTCGTGAAAACAGCGATTCTTCAGCGCCCCTCCGCCCCAGTCGGTATTCCATCTTTCCATCGCCCAGACCTTCTCGCGCGTGCGGGCGTTGATGATCTTGGCGCCATCCATGAAAACGTCATTGCTCTCAGAATACTCTCCAATCGCATAGACCCTCACGAAGGCAGAGCCGGTCACCATAAAAACGGCCCGTTCATCACTGAGATTTCTCGGACGCACAAGCGAAATGACCTGGTTTGGAAGTACCGGTGGCTCATCACCTTTAACCCTGAAATTATTCTCAAAGGAAGCCAGTTGAAATTTAAATCTCTTCATCTGATTAGAATATATTGTGCCGTCTTTCGAGAATTCACTATCCAGGGCGTCTCCCACAATTCCCAGTAGATCGCCCAGGCCTTCAATATCCCCTTTCAGGTGAAAATCCGTAAGCATCTGCAATGGATTTCCAGCGAAATAGTATGCCTCGTATTCCCCCCTGTCCAGATATATGGTGCCGTTATAACGGCGCAGTTTGCGGTCCTCTTCCAAACGCCTGGTAGCCTCTTCAGACATTGACCAGACGACCTCACGGGTTTTTGAATCCAGAATCCATCCCAGAGCGTACATCTGGTCTGAATCTCTATGCCTCGCACCAATAATATCGATCTCAAGTTCGGAATCGTCATTAAGACTGAAGGCCTGCATGCGCAGTTCCTGGGATGAAAAATCCTGCATATTGAAGATTGTATATGATGCCCCATGCAGCGTCACTGGCCCAAAACATATGAGAGCCAAAAGCAGCAGAGCTGCCGTTTTGATGCCTGACCTGCCATGTTGTCGTTCAAAGGTATTCATTTTTCAATTCCCATCCATTCCTTATAAAAGGATACGGGATTGAAGACGATATGTTTCACGGGCTCGTCGTAATCATGCTAAATACTTGCATAATAATACTTTATCGGAATGGTCAGAAATCTGTTTTTCCCGAGAAATTGAACTCCGAGACGCGCATTGCCGGAACATGATTGCAGCCCATAGCATCCCACCATCCGGGAATAGACACAGATTCACTCGATATTTCAGCCACATTGGAGAAAACATCGAGCATGCTGTCCGTAAATCTCAGGTTTTTTATTCCATTGCTGAGCTTGCCGTTATTGATCAAAAACGTGCCGTCACGGGTCATGCCGGTCATCAAGGCTTTGCGCGTATCCAGAAATCCATTGATATAATGGAACCTGGTAACCAGTATGCCCTTCTCGACATTGGAAATCATCTGCTCCAGCGATGAATCACCGGGCTTGATAAATACATTCAACGGCATGGCCCCTTCGCCCGACTCACTCGGCATAAGTGCATGTCCGGTAGACTGCTTGTTCTCTTTATTACCGGAAATGGTATCATATACAACGCCCCTGGCCACACCGTCGGCTACAAATTCCACCCCCTTCTTGGCCACGCCTTCGAGATCAAACGGGAAGGGTACCCCGGCGGGATTCAAGGCGTCATCGAATATACTGATATTCGATCCCATAATTTGTTCGCCGATACGGCCCGCCAGACAGGAGGTCTCCTCCTGAAATGCCTTCGATCCGAAAGCTATAAAATTCATCCATTCCAGCAGATTTGCCACAGCAGCAGGCTCCAGAATTACTTCATATCTCCCCGGCTCGATTTCTTTGGGATTCTTCGACTTTTTGCATTTTTTCAGCGCCGTATTCGAAAGAGCCGTGAAATCGAGATCGTCGATATTGTGGGAGACAAAATTGACATATCCCGACGAATCATCACCCATAATAACGATATTTCCCGAGGCAGTCGTGTATGGCTGGTAGCATCTTAAGCCATTGGAGTTCAGAACCGCGACCTCTCCCTCGCCGGTGGAAAAGGCTCCGGCAGCATCCAGGTTGTTGTTAATGGTCTTGGTGAATATCCTCTTGAGCTTTGTGGCTCTCTGCCTGGGAGAAAATTTCGCAGTCTTTTCGAAGAACGTCTCCACTTCCGGATAATCCTGTTGTCCGGGGAATTGGTCGAAATGCCGATTTTCAACCTGACGTTTGGCGATATCTGTGGCCGCGCGCAGACATCTCCTCAGGTCAGTCAATGACATCGATGTTGTCGAGGCAACTCCCAGCTTTTTACCCATTGCCACTCGAAAATAGACGGTAGTGTTGGTCTCGGCCACATTCTGATGGATGTGAGAATTGGCAAAGCGTGTCAAACCGACCGATGACCCCAGGAAGACCGCTTCCGTCTGATCGGCCTTCGAATCGGCCATGACCTTTTCAAGCGTTGTAAATAATCTGTCTTTTCCTATCATTTGCTTACCCCCACCTGTATTTTTCTGAATCTTGCCGGTGATGTGCCGTGAGCGACATGGGCGACCTGCATCGGCTCGCCCTTGCCGCAATTTGCCACACCCCAGATATGCCAGTGGTTTTTGTTGCAGATTGCATCACAGGAGTTCCAGAATTGCGGAGTTATGCCTGTATAAAGCGGATTCTTGTACAGGGTCTTCAGTTTGCCGTTCCTGATCTCCCAGGCGGCTTCCACACCGAACTGGAAGTTCAGGCGCTTGTCGTCGATCGACCAGCTCTTGTTGGTATCCAGGAAGAAACCGCCCTCTGTATCGGCGATCAGATCTTCAAGCTCCCATTCACCCGGTTCCAGATTGATATTGGTCATCCTGATCAGCGGTATCCGATTCCAGCCGTCGGCGCGCATGCATCCGTTGGAGTTCTGGCCCACCACTCCGGCTGTCTCACGAGAGGTCAGGTAGCCGACAAAACGGCCCTGATCGACCAGCGGCATCCGCTGGGCTTTCACACCTTCGTCATCGTAGCCAAACGTGCCCAGTCCGCCCTCGCATGTGGCATCATGCACTATGGTAACCTTGTCAGAGCCGTATTGCAAACTACCGAGCTTATCCAGGCTCATGAAAGACCCGCCTGCGAGAGAGATTTCGGTGCCGAGTACACGGTCGAGTTCGGTGGGATGTCCGCAGGACTCATGCACCTGCAGAGCCATCTGCGAGGCGCCTATTATTATGTCGGCCTCGCCTGCCGGCAAAGGGGGAGCGCTCAATAATTGTATCGCCTCTTCTCTCACGCGATTGGCATTTCTCTGCAGGCCCATATTTTCTATCACCTCGAAACCGCCGGTCATAAAATCGCCGCCATGAGAGTTGGGGAACGATCTCTTTTGAACCTCGCCTCCCTCGACCGCGGTGGCGGTGTATCCTGCCCCGGATTCCATGAGGTCCTGCTCGATAACCGAACCGTCTGTATTGACAAAAATCTTATTGGTCTTGAAAAAGGCCATGGACGATTCTGCTATCTTGATTTCAGATTTCTTCTGCAAGGTCTGATTGATCTTCATGAGCATGTTGATTTTTCTGGAGAGCCTGACCTTGAAGGGATCGGTCTGGAACGGGGTTTTGTAATGATCGTTGTATACCATGCCCTCATCAAGCTTGACATCTTCCCGTTTGGTAATAGCGGAAGCTTGAGCTATTTTCAGGGCCTGGTTGGATACCTTCTTCAATTCACCCGATGTCAGCTTTGAGGATGAGGCAAAGCCCCAAGCGCCGTCAGCTAACACCCTGATTCCAAAACCTTGATCCAGAGTTCGCGAAAGTGTATCTACATTTTCATTGGTGACCTTGATAGATTCGACATCCCGGCGGGAAAATCTTATATCGGCGTATTGCACCCCTTTGGATTTCAAATAGTCGATTGTCTCTAATAGCTTGTCTTTCATTAATCCTCCTTTCAGGTATTCGGGGAGAGCTTAAAAGATTTAATTTATTCAAATGCATCCTTAAGTCAAACTGAATTTGGAGCGGCAAATTGCCGATTTTATGTCGCGATCAATCAATCCTTTGACAGGTATTGCATTGCCAAAAAGAATTAATTTATATCTTTAAGCCCTTCGGAAACCGTACACTACATTTTTCGCATATCGATTTAGCTTGTTTCAGGCAAGCGGAAATATTATCATTTAGTCTGGTATCTATATATGCAGCAGAGGAAAACATGAACACAATAAAAATCTCCCTTACATTGATAATTACACTATTTTGCGCCGCTCTCTCAGCGGAGAGTGACCGGCTCTCGGATGCACTTGAAAAGGCGGATGATAACCGCGCTGAATTGGAGAGGGTTCTTGATCACTATCAGGATGATTCCCTGAAATATCAGGCAGCCGTGTTTCTCATTTCTAATATGAACGGTCATGGTTATATGAGATATGAGATGGTGGATTCGTCTGAGGAGAGGATTGATTTTGACGTCCTCGATTATGAGGATTACGATGCATTACTGGAGGATGTGGACAGAATTGAAGCGGAGCGCGGTTCGATATCGTACCAGAAACAGGATTTCATTGAAGATCTGGAAAATATTACAGCAGACTTTCTTATAGAAAACATAGACTATTCCTTCCGGGCCTGGCGGGAAAAACCATGGGCCAGAAATCTCAGCTTTGAACAATTCTGTGCATATATTCTGCCCTATCGTGGAAGCAATGAGCCATTGGAAAGCTGGCGGCCAATCCTGTGGGAGAAATACAAGGATATCGAATCCCGGATGAAAGACCCAGCCGATCCAATCGAGGCAGCTGCGATTATCAATAATGATATAATGTCATGGTTCAAATTCGACGAGCGCTATTATTACCATCCCACCGATCAGGGGCTGACGGAGATGATGCAGACACAGCTTGGTCGCTGTGAGGATATGACCAATCTGGCTATCTATGCCATGCGCGCCAACGGGCTGGCAGTTACCAGCGATTATACCCCGCACTGGGCCAACACCGGCAATAACCATGCCTGGAATGCGATTGTCACACCTGGTGGCGAGGTCATCCCCTTCATGGGCGCGGAGGCCAATCCCGGAAAGTACGAACTGGCAAACAAGCTTGCCAAGGCGTACCGAAAGATGTATGCCCAGCAGACGAATAACCTCGCCTTCCAGGAGAAAAAAGAGGAGAGTGTTCCCGGATGGCTTAACGGCAAGAGCTATATCGATGTGACAAATGATTATGTCCCGACTGCCGATATTGACATTCTGTTCGAGAAATTAATTCCCGATTCAGCAGACATAGCATACCTCTGTGTTTTCAATGATGCTGAATGGAAGCCGATTGACTGGGCAAGAATTGATGTCGGCAAAAATCAAGCTGTCTTCACAAATATGGGCATGGAAGTGGCCTATCTTCCGGCGCTATACCTCGAAGAGAAAGTTGTGCCTTATGCCGATCCTTTCATAATGCGTGCGGATGGCATCAGAAGAACATTTCTGCCCAATAATGACATTTTAATAGACATAGAAATAAACGCTACCACCAAACGAGCGCCTGTTAAATCCACTACCGGCATCAAGGAAAAAACGCTGAAAGGCGCAGCGGAATATGAATTGTTTTACTGGGATGAGGGCTGGCAGTCGTTAGCGAAAGAGACCGCTACTAGCGGTAGTCTTATTTTTGAAGATGTTCCCTCGAATGCTCTTTACTGGCTGGTCGAGGTTGACGGCGATAAAGACGAGCGCATATTTTCGATTGAAAACGGACGGCTGGTATGGTGGTAAGAGCACGGACGGTGGGTTCGATTATTCCCCCTTGCGCTCCCTTTCCTCATCGGCCCTGATCTTGGCCCGCTCGAGAAATGCCACTATCTCCTTGTATTTTTCAGGATTCCAGCGTCCAATTCCCGCCTCTTTCAAATTGTCGCGGGCTTCGCGAATCAGTTCCGCCGCTTTCATGTAATTGCGGTTCCAGAATTCAATCCGACCCAGCTCCCAGTATGTCCAGCCCAGGAACTCCTGCTCATCAAGCTCCTCACTGCGGGAGACCAGAGGCCGCAGGATATTCTCCGCCTGTTCGAGGGAATCGACTTTACGATAAGCATGCCCGACCGCCCAATCCGCAATCAGCTTATTTCTTTCCGAACCGTATTTATAGTGGTATTCACGGGCTTTTTTGTATGCCTGCAGTGCCTCGGGGTATTGCTCGAGGTCTTCATATGTTGCGCCCAGATTATTCCAGAGCGGCCCCAGCCATGAGGTCACCTCATGTTTCTCGGCAACCTCTATCCCCTTGTGCGCCCATTCAACCTGGCCGGGAAGATCGCTGGTTATCGCCACCATATGAGCGGCATCGACTGCGCGATCCCAGAGTTCATGCTCCTGACAATAATAGAACATCTCCTTGAATGTTTCTGTAGCCTTATCCAGGGTTCCATTGTTCCATTCAAAACGGCCCCGTACACTGAGATACCGCGACCATCCCATGGGATCATCGGGAGTCGCTGTCTGAAGTGTCTTCCTTAGATACTCCATTCCCTCATCTACATAACCCTGCACCAAATAGGTCCTTGCTATCATGGCATTGGCTTCGGTCAACTCACTATTCAGGCTGTCTGTTTCGGCTTTCTCGGCCGCCTGCATATACCATTCACGCGCTTTCTCGTATTGATCCGCATTGAACAGGCTGTCGGCTGCAATAATCAGATATGGAGCATCAAAATCTGTCTCAGGTTGATCCTGAGCTGCGGCAAGATTTATCGAAAGCAGGATAATTATCAATGTTTGCACAAATAATGATGTCGCTTTTTTCATGAGATTTTCTCCTCCGGATGAAGTTAATACAATATTATCGCAAACCCGACAGTTTTTGTCAAGACAGAAGTGGGGAGCCGGTTGAATCAGGTGGTCTGTCACATTTACATAAAGCGGCAGATCTGAGGATCTGCCGCAACGATTTCGGGCTATCTCATAAGCTGTTGCGTCAGTTCCTTAGCCGCAGGCGGTGAACTGACGCCTTTATGGGTGGCCTGCTCAAACTCTGTTTGGCCAGGTGTTGCTTTTCCTATAATGGGTGCCGCCGACAAACTTGTTTTGTCGGCGCTGCATCCGCCACAAATAAATTTGTGGCGGGCACCCTTGTAAGATCCAATTCAAAACACGCCCAAATAAATTTGGGCGTGCCACCCGGAACTACATTCGGCCGCTATAACAAAAGCCGGAAACATGCAATTCCGGCTTATATATTTTACCTGTATACTTTCCTACTTCGCTTCCAGCTCTTTTTCAATCACCGCCACGACTTCATCATCAAGCGGGCTGACCTTGGTGGCGAATCTTGCCACCAGATTACCACTCTTATCAAGAATGAATTTCTCGAAATTCCATTTGATCTCGCCTTTCATATCGGTGCCCTCTGTCAGGTAAACAAACAGGGGATGCTGGTCCTCGCCCTTGACGCTGACCTTGGACATCATCGGAAAGGTGACATCAAACTTGCTGGTGCAGAATTTATAAATCTGCTCGTCTGTGCCCGGCTCCTAGTTGAAGCTGTTGGAGGGAAAGCCTATCACCACCAATCCCTTATCTTCATATTTTTGGTACAGCTTTTCCAGGTCGGCATACTGTGGAGTATAACCGCATTCGCTGGCGACATTGACGATCAGTACGACATTCCCTTTATAATCCTCAAGGCTGACGGTATCGCCCTGAATCGTATTGAACTGTATCTTCATATGGTTCAATTTATCAGTCTTTTCCGCCTTCTTTTCGTCCATTCCCGGCACCGGAATTTTTGTCATACTTGATTGACCAACCAGTACTGCGGAAAGAATAAAGATCATTCCCAAAATCGTTGTTGATATAATTTTAAATTTCATATCCTCCTCCATTATTTCAACGGCCCAAATTTTTTTCATATGTTACGGAATGAAAAACAAGACAAATGGCTGAGACGTTCCGGGCATTTATGTCTGAATGAATTTATTGCAGGGGTCAGTCAGAGAGAATAATCTTATAACTCTCCAGGGATTTGGGAATCAACGGTTTTCGCAAACTGAATTTGACGGTTTTGTTAACGGGGTCATAATAAGGGGCTTCCGGGAAGAAGCTCGAAACAAATTTTGCTTCCAGAATATTTGTCCTATAATCATAGAAACCGGCCTCGTTAATATCAAATTTAATTCCACAGACAGCGCCGTCATATTCGTGCTCCGGCAGCTGCTCCGCAAACATCCAGCTTTGATACTGATCGGGGAGTCTGATAGAATCATCAAAAAGAAGAATAGTACCATCGAGCTTGTCCTTTACACCGCCAATTATGAAATTATAGCAGTCTAGGGACTCTGAAATCTCTATTTCGAGGCTGTCCGACGTTAATTCTTGAATGCTCACCGCATCAGGATTATCCTCATATACGAATATGCCCCCACCCTCATGCATCGCAGAATATTCCAGAAATCCTACCCTTATGGAATCAAAGGGCAATCCCGAAAGGGCCCATATTTTCGAGATAACATATTCCTTAGAGTAATCATCGACCTCCTCTGAACTTCCCGATAGCTCAAGATAAAGGCGCTTGAAATCCTGTATGCCCATCTCTTCGACCAGGTATCCTGAGAATAATGATGACACGGGATAGCTTATATCCGGCATACCGACAGTTACATTAAATCCCTGCAAAGTGAGGATATCATCCAGGTTGCAAAGGTCGTTCTTGAGGATCGCGCTTCCAAGCTGATTTATGACTTCAGGAGACTTGCCCCATCTGCCGCCGCACATACATGCCAGCCCCTCCTGCAAAAAAGGCAAGGTGTAGAGCGGTACCGAATCGAGGGTATAGTTTATGATGAGATGTGTCAGTTCATGGGGGTGCGGAAGATGTCTTGTAATTATTGCATCCGCTGACAGATACGCCAGGCCGTGAGCATCATAACCGGTAATATTCTTGAAATCCTCCTTTGTGCAGAGATAATAATCGATCTTCTCTGTTCGCAACCGGTCGATTTTGTCTGGATTAAGCTCGAAAAACTCTATCAGAAATTCTATGTAATCATCGAGCCCATCAACAGCATAATCATTTATCATGCTCTTATCACTGTAGAAGATGTCCGCATATTCAGTTTGAAGCCTGTCCCACCCGGATGCCAGAGCGGTCATGGGATAAACCAGAAACCATTCAGCATCTTTTTCCAAGGCATAATATTTTACCGTGATGGTGTCTCCTCCCGCAAGAAGGAGAATATCAAATACTGCAAGCGTGTCACTTATTTCAAGCTTGCCGATTTCGACTTCAACCCGGCCATTTGAAATTTCCGCTTGTAAGCTAATCAGCGGTGAGGAGCAGTCGTATTTCGCTTTAACTCCTTGATAGGTAATTTCCAGACGTTTTGATTTTTCAACCTCTTCAGGAAGCCAGCATTTTTCGGCAGCCTCCCAATCCCCCGCTTCTACTGCCTCAACGTATGACTCAAACAGGGGATCAGGGGCCCGATGTGCAGAGGCACTCAAATCGAGAAAGGGCATAACAATAATCAAAAAAGGTGATAGAATAAACAGGTACATTCTTTTCATTCGGCAAAACCTCGGACGTTGATCTGATACTGATTATACATCCGATACACGGCATTTCTTCAAAAAAACAGTGTTTCTAATAGCCTCTGCGCTTCCGCAGCTCCTTCATCTGCTGATGATATTGACGGATTTTCTTATCCCACTCGCGCTGCTGGCGACGGGCCTCTTTCTTATCCTGTCGCACAGCCAGAAATCTCAATTCTTTTTGAAGCTTCTGGTAATTGCTCCAGCGCTTCTTATCGAGACTTCCATTTTCAAGCGCCTTCTCAACGGCGCATCCGGGTTCGCCGTTATGGCTGCAATCGCGATACTTGCATTGAGAGGCGAAGGCCTCGATATCATCAAATACATGGCTCAGTCCGCTTTCATCACCCCAGAGTTGAATTTCGCGCATCCCGGGAGTATCGACCAGTATTCCTCCGCCGGGAAGATGTATCAGTTCACGATATGTCGTCGTATGCCGTCCCCGGCTGTCGTCCTCACGAACCTCATTTACAAACTGCCTCTCATATCCCAGCAGGCCGTTTATAATAGTCGATTTGCCCACACCCGAGGAACCGAGAAAAGCCGCCGTCATTCCCCGTCCAATCGACTTTCGCAGATCATCCAGCCCGGTTCTGTTTCTGGCGCTGATCGGCACGATCGGTATTCCAAAAGAAATTGAATCAAGCTCGCTGACTTTTGCCTCGACATCCTCACACAGGTCGCTCTTGTTCAGAAGGATGACAGGACTGGCGCCGCATTCCCATGCGAGCGTCAGATAACGTTCAATCCTGCGGGGATTGAATTCATTGTCAAGGCCGCTCACCAGAAATACGGTATCGATATTGGCGGCTACAACCTGTGCCTCGGTCTCATTCCCCGCGACCTTGCGTGAGAACGCGCTCTTGCGCGGGAGAATTGCATGAATCGTGCCTGTCCCTTCATCCGGACGAGGACTGACAGCAACCCAATCCCCCACAGCCGGAAAATCACTTTTCCCCAAAGCCTCATGGCGAAACTTTCCGGAAATTTCCGCGCTCAATTCGCCCGCCTCGCCAAGAATCACATAACGGCTCTTATGTTCCTGTGATACCCTGAAAGGCACTAAATCCTTTTCACGATACTTGTGAAAAAGACTCTCGAAATAATCGTTCCATCCTATATCAGATAAATTCATTTTATTCAACCTCTAATTCAGTTAAAAATATACCGCGAATTCCCTCCGCGGCGGATAAAATTAAATAAAAAACCGCGGACGACTTATGCCCGCGGCCGGATTTATATAATGGCCCTCATATTGAAGGCTCTTAGGGGACCATGTCAGCTAATATGATACCGTAACCCGGGCATAACAATCCATTGTATTATCAGCAAATATGGCAAGCATGAATTGTCCTCCTTCCCGGATTATCAGTTTCTATTCTTAAACGTCTCTTCCGACCGGAAGTTACATTTGATCTGCAATATTGTCAAGAAGATTTGCAGACAGCAATATATACAGGGCGGCTTTTATGACCGCCCTGAATAAATCTCCTACATCGAAGCCATCATTTTTTCAGCCTTGTTTCGCACAAATGCCATATTCATGCTGTTGAGGGCATTAAATTCAGCCGCCTTCCTGCACCACTTTTTGGCCTCATCTATTTGCCCCAAACCCTTATAAGCCAGGGCCATACGGTAAATATTATAAGGGTTTTGCAGGTTGGATTTTTCAAACTCTGCAATGGCGAGCTTGTAATCTCCGACCTCGAGAGCGATTCTGCCCGCCAGCTCATGGGCCTGGCGCACCTGGAAAGGATTCTGCAGGCCTTGAGCGAAATGGCTATATTTTTTGGATTTTTCCCTGGCAGTGGCAATATCACCCCGGGCAAGCGCGACACATCCGGCATTAAAATTATGCACTCCGTCAGCGAGCTCCTTTACCTCCCAGGAAACATCAGCCGCCTGAGTCATCTTGACAGATTCCTCAAACCTGATCAGAGCCAGATCATACTCGCCCATCTCCAGCAGGATCTGACCCATAAGAGCAAGATCTCCAGCCATGGCCGGTTTGTCGTCGATTTTCTGCGCAATCTCATATTGCTTTTTGACGGCATTCAGGGCTTGATCCAGATCTCCCTGATCCGCATACGAGACTGCCGTGCAGAAATGGGCGGCCCGGCGCTGGCCGTCATCTTTGGCATTGGCATACATCGCCTTGATTTGCCTCCTTGCTTCTTTGTGATCCCCGAGGAAATTGTAATTTGTTGCTATGCCTATGTGTGACGCGACAAAATTCGGATTGACCGAGAGGGCTTTCTCATAATGATCGATCGATTTTTCATACTCACCCATCTTCATCAGGAGCTCGGCATACGAGTCATGCGGGTTAGGATCATTCGGAACTAACTCGATATACTTCAGAAACGCCTTCTCGGCCTCTCCATATTCTTCCATCGACCTGTGGGAATATCCCAGCATATTATAAGCCAACGCATGATCGGGATCAATCGCAACCGCTCTGTTATATGCAGAAACAGCCTCCGCGTACCGCTGTTGACCGAACAGGAAAGTGCCGTAAAGAACATGCCCGCGTTCATCATCCGGATAGGCCGCAACCAGCTTGGAATAATATTTTTCCTGCTGGACCACATCGCCGTTGCTTCCGGCCTGCAATCCCAGGATCCAGAAGCGCTCGCCCTCTGACACATTATCTTTTAACGCCACCGCCCTGTTCAATTCCTCGAAAAAGCCCGTGGCGGTCGGCAAGGACTGCCCCAGGTAGAGATGTGCCAGGGCGAATTCAGGATCCTCGGCCACAGCATTCTTGAAAAATTGCCGCGACTCCTGGACACGCAGTTGTTCAAATAAATCCCGGCCCTTCAGAAATTCTTGCAGGGCCGCGTCAGAATTGGTGGTGATCGGAATTTTGCCTTCCTCACCGCCAAGCAGATTTCCGGCAAGCATGGCCACAAGACCTGCTGCCAGCAACACTGTAAACCTGAAAACTCTGGTTAAGCGCATGGTAACTCCTTCCATGACATTTTGAACTATTCTCCCTGCCATACAGAGCCCGCTGCAGATATTGTAATTGAGAATTTCTCTGTTGCCGAAAAAGGCTGAGGTTATTTTTTATTTTCGTATGGGGAGGTCTAATGTTTCAAAAAAGAAACAAAAATAATTTTATTGGGGTCTCTCTTCGATTAAAAAATTAGCAGTCGGGAATATCATCACCATCTACATCGCAGGGCTGGCTGGTTCCCAGGAAGACATAGTTTATGATCCAGACTGCGTCGCTGACGTTGATAGCTTCATCACAGTTGACATCACCCGATTCCAGCGGATCGGGCGCGGCCGTACCTAAAAATATGTAATTTATTATGTGTACGGCATCACTGACATTAACCGCCTCGTCGCCGCTGGCATCCCCGCAGATATAGGTTATGATTTCAACATATATGGAATCGAGAGCGGTTGCGACTGTAGCCATGCCATCGGAGAACTGGAAGTAGTAATCATACCATCCAGTTTCAGCCACAATGGCGCTCTGCTCAAATAGCGCTCCAGTGTCATAGCTTTTGACACATGCAAGCATCGGATATTCTATCCCCTCAAAGACGAAATTTCTGACTGTGGGCAGGTGGGAATCCTGATCGGTATAGGTTATCTTCGCCATTACGGTATCCTCCCCTGCCAGGGAGACATTTACATCGGAAAGCAAGGGAGAATTATTCTCCAGGCTGAAATCAAGAAGATTTGATTTTGGCACGAACACGCCGGCTTTGCCCATGTCATTAACGGAGAGGTCCGTAAGCAAAGCAGTCGCTGTGACCGGGGCCATACCGATAAAACCGGCCGGGGGCGGCCAGTCGGACCAGGCCGGATGGGAGGTCAAATCAGATATATTGCAGGACAGATTGAGCATATTGCCGGAAATGCTGGTCGTGATCGAAGCAATTTGCGAAAAGGAGCTGTCCACCGCATCCATGACATACAGGCCCGGGCTGAAAAGCCCCGGAACATTGGCATAAACCAGGGCAAAGGCAACCGAATCGGTTGTATTGGGATCCAGAATTCCCACGGTATAGATGAAATATGTGAACAGTCCCTGGCTGGTCGGGAATCCTCCGCCATTGTTCTCGAGACGGAAGTACAATTTTGTGTCGGAATAACTTGCATATAGGTGAGTTATGTCCAGATAACTGCCTGCAGCATTCTCCGCATCACCCGCAGGATCAGCACCCATGTCAGTCACTAAATAATCGGGAGCCGGAAAATCATCGCCCTCATTTTTGGGCGACTGGCTGACAACTGCGGTGTCATTTTCCGACCGCCAGTACCACTCCAGAATATCCGACGGCGGCAGATAATTAATCTGTCCGGAGAAGGTAAACGTGCTGCAAACATGATAGACGAATCCGGCCTCGCCGCTGCTCCATATTGCTGCCGGCTGGTCGCGATAGATTATCTGATGAGTCGCCAGGGTGTCGGCAAACAGGGAATCGGTAACATCGAATTCAAACTGGGTCATCAACGCGGGCGCGCTGGTAAAATCGGGGACATATGGTGTTGGGATATCCTGCGCGAAACCATTCGAAGCCCAAAATGCGCATGTCAGCAAGGCAATTATTCTGAACATATTTTTCATTTCTATCTCTCCCGGCAGGTAATTCTGGTCTTATTAATACATAATAATATAAAATGCTCTTTTTGCAAGATTTAACCGCAAAGCATTTATTAATATTAGTGTACTCGATGAGCTCTTCTCAATTTCAAAAAATACTTGTAATAACGGATTGCTTTTCTTTACTTATGTCTGATTCGCGGCTGAGCCCTGGAAGCTGAATCGGGAGCGGATTCAATGGTTGAAAATCTTCAAAATTGGCTGATAGACCTCGGGTTATCCGAATCAGTAGCACTCTACCTGAAATGGATAGTGCTCTCCATCGGGGTAATTATCCTGGCCTATTTGTCAAGCTTCGTGACCCGCAGAATACTTCTGGTCGCCCTCTCCCACTTTATCAAGAAGACACAGACAAAATGGGATGATGTGCTCCTGAGACGGAGGTTTTTCAAACGCCTTTCGCAGTTTGCGCCGGCGATCGTAATCTACCTCTGCGCTCCCCTTTTTCCTCCCGTCGAGGATATAATCAGACGCCTTGCCTATGTTTATATGGTTCTGGTGGGGCTGCGGACTCTGGGAGCATTTCTCAATGCGGTCAATGACATTTACATCACCTATGAGATCTCCAAACAGAAACCGATCAAGGGCTACCTGCAGGTGGCCCAGATAATAGCCGCGGCATTTGCAATCCTGATCATTATCGCCGCACTGTTTGACCGCTCGGTGTGGCCGCTTCTGACCGGACTCGGTGCGATGACGGCAGTCATTATCCTCGTCTTCAAGGATTCGATTCTGGGCCTGGTGGCCTCGGTTCAGCTCACCAATAACGATATGGTGCGCATCGGGGACTGGATCGAGATGCCCAAGTATGGCGCTGATGGGGATGTTGTCGATGTTACCCTGACCACTGTTAAGGTCCAGAACTGGGATAAGACAATCACCACCATCCCGGCCTATGCGCTTATCGCCGATTCATTCAAGAACTGGCGCGGCATGCAGGAATCGGGGGGCCGGCGAATCAAGAGAGCGGTCCATATAGATATGTCCTCGATCAAATTCGTCAACCCCGCCATGCTGGAGAAATTCAAAAAATATCAACTTATCAGGGATTACATGGAATCCAAGGAAAAGGAAATAGCGGAATACAACCGGAAACACAATATTGACACATCAGAGCTGATTAACGGCAGGAATCTCACAAATGTCGGCACCTTCAGGGCTTATGTAATTGCCTACCTGAGGAGTCATCCCATGATACACAATGATATGACCTTCCTGGTTAGGCATCTTCCTCCCGGCCCGACCGGTTTGCCGATAGAAATATATGTCTTCAGCAAGGACCAGGTCTGGGCCAATTATGAAGCCATTCAGGCCGATATCTTCGATCATATACTGGCAGTCGTCCCGCTGTTTGAATTGCGCGTATTCCAGAACCCGTCCGGAAACGACTTACGCGAGCTCTCGAAAATTCGCTATTAATTCGGGCCGCAGACAACTGGACCGTTTCGGTAAATATAGAGTTTATCAGTGCGGTTATACAATTCCAGATGTTACAAAGGAAGGAAGATCATGAAGCCTGTGAGAATAGAGCCGGGTCCCGGCCAGGAATCGGTGTGGGACTATCCCCGCCCGCCGCGCATGGAGGATTTTACGAAAAAAATCGAGATCATCTTTAATGGAGCCACTATTGCGGATACGGTTCGCTCGAAGAGGATCCTCGAAACCAGCCATCCGCCGGTATATTACATTCCGCCAGAGGATATCGTCATGGAGTTCCTGCAGCAGTCGGATAAGGAATCGTTTTGTGAATGGAAGGGCAAGGCTAAATACTACCACGTAGTTATCAATCAAGCCAGAGCCGAGAACGCCGCCTGGTATTATCCTGATCCCAATCCGGAGTATGCAGATCTCAAGGACTATGTCGCATTTTATGCGTCGCCCATGGATGCCTGTTTTGTGGATGGTGAGATGGCAATTCCCCAGCCCGGCAATTTTTACGGGGGATGGATTACCAAAGACATTGTCGGACCTTTTAAAGGCGAACCGGGCAGCATGAACTGGTAATCCGGGATAACAGCCGTTTTTATGTTTCTACGTATAAATACGCCTTTAAAAGCATGTAAGGTAATGCTTTAATAAGGCATGACAGGAATTTAAAAGCATCCCGGGCATTCAATTTTCCTTGACAAAAAAGCCTATCGTATATAACTTTTTGATGCGCTCTTGAAGTATATGATGTGCGTCCCCAATCGTTAGCATGGCGATATCAAACTTTAAGAGGCGCTCACCGCATCAACGGATGATGCGGTGGGTTTTTTTGAAAAAGTCGACACAGTAGCGATAGATCAGGCTCATCCAGATTTCACCCAAGATTATCCGCCCACCGTTTTACAGTGTTGTCGTTTGCATCAGAGCTGCCCTGCTGCTGTCGGCGTTTGCGGACATAAGCCGGACAAGAAACTGAGACAGGACGACTAAAACGGTGGGCCAGATATTAAAAAGCCCGCCCCTGATCGGCGGGCTTTTTTTATTCATACAAGCAGGATCAGCAGTCGGGAACACCGTCATCATTGGTGTCACAGGGCTCGGAACCGCCGATGAACACATAATTCAAAATCCAGACCCCATCGCTGACATTAAGCGTACCGTCACAGTTCACCTCACCTGAAAGGAGTGGATCAGGCGGGGGCCCAGCAATAAATATATAATTGATTATATAAACAGCATCAGTTAAATTAACATCCCCATCATTATTTGCATCGCCGCAAACATATTCGGGATCTGTGATGGTTATGCTGAAGGTAGCGGTATCCTTGAGAGGAGGATTGCCCGCATCGGTCATCTCCATCTCGAAAACGAAGGTCGAAGCCCAGGTGGGTACACCATCCAGGGTACCAATCGTGTCATCGTGTAAAGTCAAACCGTAGGGAAGCTGCCCGAAGATCTTTCTCCAGCTATATGGTGCGGTTCCGCCGAATCCCTCGAATTCATAGAAGTACTCTAATCCCACATGACCGACCGGAGGGGCTTCACCGGCAATATGAATGTTGCCGTCGCAGGCATCCCCGATGCCATCATAGTCTTCATCGCTCTGATCCGGATTCGGCTCTTCGGGACAATTATCGCAGGCGTCGCCAACACCATCAGCGTCATAATCGACCTGGTCGGCATTGGGAACCATCACACAGTTGTCCCCCGCATTGGCAATTCCGTCCTGGTCAAAATCATTGGTCTGGGAAATAGTATAAACCAGTGCCAGGGTGCCCTTGATCATGCGTGTGGCATAATCGAAGCTGACATAAGTGGTGCTGTCGTGGCTGGAATGATATACATCCGAAAACTCATATTCATGCAGAAAGACGCCGTTGTAGCCCAGCTCGGTAAATGGAAAATGGTCGGAACTGGGCGACCATCCGCCCAGATATCCCTGGATTCCCACCAGGGGTAGAGCCGCATCGATCCAGAGCTGTGCGTAGAGGTCGTTATCACCGTGATAAACAATTGCCTTGTCGGTATTTTCGAAGTTTCCAATCATATCCATATTGAACATGAAGAGAATATCATCGCCCCTGTTTTTTGCCATCTCGGAATAATGGGTGGAACCATCGAGACCGGTCTCTTCCGCGTCGAAGGCAATAAAAACAAAGGTTAACTCAGTCTCTATATCCTGGAGTACCCGGGCGATTTCCAGCACTCCCACCGTGCCGGTGCCATTATCATCGGCGGCGGGTGAGTCCGGCACGCCATCATAATGTCCTCCGATTACGATCTGCAGGTCGGGATAGACAGTCCCTTCCTTCACCGCAACGACATTGTAACACGGTTTCTCCCCGGTATAGAAAATGTCGGCCATAAAAAAATCCAGGTAAATCGAATCGTAGCCGAACTGCTCGAACTTGGATACGATCCAGTCACGGGCGGCATAAGCGGAATCGCTGCCCGCCACCCTGCGGAAGAATGCCTCCAGGCGATAAAGGTAGGTTTCGACCGAATCCTGTACAACCAGATTTATAAGTGAATCGAGGTCAAGATCCTGGAAATCCAGACTTTTTTTGACTGCAGATGGCTCCACGTACTTTATGACCGCCCTTTCCGGGCGAAGCGGCAGAAGATCTGGTGCCAACTCAACATTTCCAAGGTCCCCCGGCGCAACTTTGAGCAGCCTCACGGCATCCTTTTCATACAGAAGCTCATACTTCTCGACATTCTGATTATCCCTGCGGCGGTCTAATGCCAGATTATCGATCTCGATATCTTCCGCCAGTATTTCGAAATCAAGACCGCTGTCCTCCAGATCGTTTCGATCCGCCAGTACCAGGTGGTCATTTGCGAGCCTGAGTACCACCGTGAACGTGGAATTCCTCAGAATTTCAGCTTCATTATAACCATGAACTTGTACCAGGAAGAGATCGGCAGCTTCAGCCGTGGAGAAAGTTATTAACAATAAAGCCAGTATCAGGATTGCTTTTCTCATAATGTGTTATCCCTTGTCTGTAATTGTGCATCCTATATATAAGAAGTATTAAAACCAGTATTGTTTAATCGCAAGGCCCAAAAAAAATTGGCTTATCCTGTTTTTTTCCAGGAAAGATGAGTTATTCAATTCAGGTATGAATTTACTGCAAAGTTAAATTTTGTCAATAATAATGGTAATTTACTCCTGAACATACATTACTGTAATATTCAAGATTGCCACTGCACTTAGCCGCTATAAAGCCAGATGGGAATAACAGGAAGAGTCATAAATATGTTTCAATAACTTCCGATTATCTGCCGCCGATGATGCGGGCGGGCAGGTAGAACAGCGCCTTGAAGAAAGCCAGTATTCCACCGACGGCGAAGCCAAGTAACATGAAAGGCAAAAGCAGGAGCCAGATAAATGGATAGAGTATCAGGGCTATGATCGCCACCGGCCAGCAGATTACAAATAGAATGCACCATAAAATAAAAGTCAGCATATTATATCCTCAAAATTGCCGTTACGTATAATCTAAAAATCAGCCTCAATCATCTTATACGGATTTCAACCTTAAAATGATTCACTGCGGTCAAAAAACAGAACATATAGAATTTGACTGATCGACCGCAGAATTGTTTCAGTTATTTTTTTGTGAAAGCCTGCCCGGAAGTTGTTGGTTGGTATAAATTTTCTCTGACTTTTTGGCAAAGAAGTTCCACAGGACCAGCCCGAAAACGCTCTCCGGGTTCCAATTCGTTTCATCAAACGACTCCACTGCCGCCCAGCGGGGTTTATTGCCGGCCAGCTTCTCCCTGAGCCTCATGTCCGGGCTCAAAAGATCACGCACATATCCGAACACGCTCTCAACCAGGTAGACAGGCGGTCCCTCCTCCGGTTCAAAATGTTCATGTCCCAGTTCGCCGGTGCGTACAGTTATTTCTGAACTTTTCGCTTCAATCACTACATCAAAGCCGGAGACCGACTGGCGCGGGAATTTCAATTCAGCTCGGGGCTTGTCTCGGTTTATCTTCCATTCATGGGGCAGGTCCGGATGTTTTGAAAGCAGTTCCTTGCCGTAGTCTATGAATTCCTGCACCAGGCCGTTATTCATAATCATCTCACTCCTTCCAGCGGTACAACAGCAGGAAGAAAGACCCTTGATCCTGTGATATTAATGTATCACTACTCATCAATGCTGTGGAATGGCATCCACAGGTCCTTCTCCGTTCCGATTCCGGTATTATATGAATGCAGCATCCCGAAGTTCGAGCATTTGACCGAGAACCAGTCCACATACCTGTTGTTGGCAAGTTCGGTCTTGAGCTGCTCTGTCAGATAAGTGCTGCTGACTTCGACAGTATGAGCTTTCTGGATTATAAAGATCTGATCTTCGGGATTTAAATAGGAATACACCGGAGATATCGAATATTTATCCACCAGGTCGACCAGATCCTCGGGGAAAATTTCCTTTCTGGAGTCCACTTCAATCGTAACCACACTCAACTGGCCGAATAGACCGCCTTCCTTTTCAGGGTCAGAGGCCGGATCGGTGGTGATAGCGGGAACATGAATTTTGAAGATGATCTTCGGATTATCCCCGACAGAGGACAACTTAGCATTATAAGTGCACATGTATCTGACCAGACATTTCTCCCCGGTAGCAGGCAGTTTCTTTTCCACAAAAAACGGATAATCGAAATCAACCCTGACCATGGTGGCCTTGAGTTCTTTCAAATAATCGGCAATGCTCTCATGCAGGGTCTGGGTGCCGACCTTGAACCTGTTCTTGTGGATGATCTGGATAAATTTGTCAATCCAGCGCGATTCGAATCTATTGTCGATACGGGCTATCACGGATAAATTCGCTATGGTGTATTGCCCTTCGCTCTCCTCACGAGAGAGCACTCTGAAGGGAAAGGGCATACCTTTCATACCCACATCAACCAGAATTCCCTTTTCTTTCGGCATTTCTTCCTCCTGAGACAGTCCCGACTCAATAATTCATCTTGAGCTTGGGAGTGCCGGGTCTGCCGGTCACCCCGACCGAATATCTGGTCTCGTCCTCGTCGTTAATTTCTAATGTAAATGAACTCGAAAATTTTGTTTTAACGGCATCCGGGGTCAGCTTTACGACAGCCACAGCAGTCTCGCCCGCAGGTATCTTCTCAGGCAGTTCTATTCTCACCAGATTAGCAGGATATTCAATAAGCTTAAGCTCATAATCCTGGTCTGAGATATTGGTAATCTCGATTTTCTTGGTATGTTTGGGCTCGCCTGCATCGATCATGAACTCCAGAGACAGGGGTTCAACCACTAACGGGAACATGGAATCCTGAGCCGTGACTATATTCGCTATAATCGTGAGCTGGCGCAAATCCGAACCCTCATTTGTCTCAACTATCGGGCGCTTAAATGTACGGCCCTTATATCTGCCGGTGTCGAAAATAATTTTCAACCGCGCGCTGTCCCCCGGCGCAATAACATCTTTTTCCAGCGGAGCCTTGGTGCAGCTGCAGCCGGTTTTGATATTATTGATAACCAGATTCTCATCCCCCACCGATTTCAGCCAGAAATCATGTGTCAACTCGGCATTCTGCGGAGAATATCCAAAATCGAAATAGGAGTGCTGAAATTCCATCTTAGGCTGAGCGCTGATAGCAGATGGGATCAGAAATATGCAAACTGTAAGAATAGCTGTAGAAACTTTATGCATAAAACCTCCTGCGTTGTTCGTTGCTATTAATATAATACCAAATTCAGGAATTCGCGTTCCAGGATACAAATTTAATTCGAGGGCAAGACAAGATCGGCTGATTATTAGAATAAAATAGGTTACATCATCAGATGTTCGATCAAAATCTTTACCCCGATACCAATTAATACAAGCCCCCCTATTATCTCCATCGGCTTACCCAATTTTGCACCAAAGCTGCTTCCAATCACCATGCCGATGATCGTAATCGCTCCTGTGATTACCCCGATAATCAGGGCCGGATACAAAATATTTATGTTAAGCATGGCAAAGCTCAAGCCGACAGCAAGTGCATCAATGCTCGTGGCCACAGAAAGCATCACCAAACTGACTCCCCGGCTGGGGTCGCATTGGGTCCCGGGCTCGATCTCTCTGGTCAAAGCGCCGTATATCGCCTTTATTCCGATAAATGCCAGGAGTCCGAATGCTATCCAGTGGTCGACAGGCGCAATATATTTCTGGATTCGGCTGCCCGCCAACCAGCCAATAACCGGCATCATAGCCTGAAACAGTCCAAAATGAAAGCCCAGGCGAAAAACATGCCTGCCGGTTATCTTCCCAATTATCGCGCTGGCTGAGATTGCCACCGCAAAAGCATCCATGGCCAGACCGACAGCGATACCTATGATAACAATCAGATTCATTATTATGCGCTATGCTCTTCGTCCCATTCTTGCATCACATCCAGATACTTGTATCCGCTTCCTGTAATGAAAAGCACCACCCTCTCATCCGGCTTAACAAAGCCGTCATTCAAAAGCATCTTAAGACATGTAAGGGTAGCCCCGCCTTCCGGGGATGAGAATATCCCCTCTTTGGCAGAAAGCTCCTTTGTATCCATCATAAGATCATTATCAGAAACAGCCACCGCAGTCCCACCGCTTTTTCGCACCGCCTCGAGCATCAGAAAATCCCCCACCGCGCCCGGCACACGCAGCCCGGCCGCCAATGTATGCGGATCTTCCCAGACCGGAGCATAATCCAGACCTTCTTCGTAAGCCCTTGGTATCGGGGCGCATCCCTCTGCCTGAACCGACACCATCTTCGGGCGGAAGCTGCCGATCCAGCCCATCCGTTCCATCTCATCAAAAGCTTTCCACATTCCGATCAGGCCGGTTCCGCCGCCGGTGGGATATATTATAACATCAGGAAGCTCGAAATTGAAATCCTCCGCCAGCTCATATCCCATAGTCTTCTTGCCTTCAATCCGATATGGCTCCTTGAGAGTGGCCGCAGAAAACCAGCCCTCATTTTTGACCAGATCCGTCGCCCTCTCCCCGCAGTCCTTGATCGTGCCGTCAACCAATTCAATCTGGGCGCCATGATATTTCGCGTCCACCAGAAACGGCCCCGGGACATCCCGCGGCATGATGATCTTGCACTCCAGCCCGGCCCGCGCGGCATAGGCGGCAAGCGCCGAACCGGCATTCCCGGCGGTAGGAATAATCAACTTTTTCAAACCAAGCTCTCTGGCCCGGCTGACGGCCATGGCCAAACCACGGGCTTTGAATGATCCGGTCGGGTTTGTGGTCTCGTCTTTTAAGAACAGGTCAGGCATACCGAGCTCAGGGCCGATAGTCTTGGAAACCAGAAGCTGTGTGCCGCCCTCGCCCAGCGTGGCGACGTTGTCGCAATCAAAGACAGGCAGCACCTCCAGGTACCGCCACATATTGGCAGTCCTGCCTTTGAGCTTTTCCCTGTCAATAACACTGGAAGCCTTTTCGTAATCGTAATCGACCAGAAGCGGCGCGCCGCATTCGCATAGAGTCAGCACTGCAGTTATATCATAATGTTTGGCGCATCTGGGGCAGAATATATCCTTGGCTGTTGTGTTGGTTGTGGGCATAATGTGTCATTCTCCCGCTGTCAGTTCACGTTCTCCCTAGAATATGGACATCTTAATCATGTCCCTGACGGACGAGTGTTTGGTATTCGTCCTGAATTAAAGTCGTTATCTTCCCCGGTTTACCATTGCCGATCTGCAGATCATTGACCGCAACCACGGGAGTAATTTCAAGCGTCGTGCTGGTGACAAATGCCTCATCCAGCTTTTCCACCATGCTCTCCTCTATCGCTTCCATCAGCAAATCAATGTCCATCCTGCTGCAGATCTCGATAACTGTCCTGCGGGTCACGCCGGATAGGACTCTGTTTGATCGGGGATGTGTATAAACCTTTCCGTCCTTAACAGCGAAGAGATTGCTGTGGGTGCCCTCCAGCAGGACTCCGTCCCTGACAAAAATCGCTTCTGTCCCGCCTTGATCGAATGCTCTTTGATGCGCCAGAACATTGGGCAGAAGGTCGATGGTCTTGATATTGCAATGTCCCCAGCGGTCATCCGGCACAGTTACGGCCTTGATTCCGTTTTTCTGATGCGCTCGATTGGGACTGAATTCGCCGGCCGAGATATACAGAGTGGGAAGGACATCACCCGGAGGGAAGTGATGAGCGCGTTTATAAGCACCGCGGGTTACCTGGATATATATATTGGCAATCACATCCTCCAGATCGTTTTTCTCGATAAGCAGGGCGCAGACTTCACGAACATATTCAATGTTTTCCAGCTTGATCCGGGCAAATTCACAGCCGCACTTAAGACGGGCTATGTGATCCCTTAGACGGAATGGCCTGCCGTTATATGCCAGCACAACCTCATAAAGCCCGTCACCAAATAGAAATCCCCGGTCATCCGGAGAAATCTGAACATGCTGCTTGTCCAAAAATTCGCCGTTAAGAAAAACTATCACAAATCCGTCCCATGCATAATCCGAGCGCTAATATTGGTCACTCAATAATAATCAAAACTGGCCCGTACCGAAACATAATTCTCGCAGAGTCTTCGGCGATGTCAGCAAACTCAACAAATCTTTATATTGACAAACCAATCAGCCCTCGGCTTATACATGATGTGGGTTTTGTAAAATCTTTGCATTGCAAAATATTGAACCGCTATGACTGATACTCGAAAAGATTCGATCATGGGCATCATGTGGCCGATAGCCGTAATTATCATGGCTATCGCGGTCATATTCATGGCCTATCAGAATTATCAACTGCGCAAAGAGATTTTGCGTCTGAAGTCTCGGCCATATCCTGCCGACCACATCCCTTCAGTGCATGAGGGGGATACCGCCAGACCATTTATGGGGCAACTTTCGGACGGCCGTGAAATTTATTTCCATCCCGATTCACTTGTGAATCCCGTTATCATGGTATGGTTCAGTTATGACTGCGAGCCGTGTCTTGATGCCCTGCATCGATGGAATCAGCTTGCCCGGAAATACCCGGATCAAATTATCGGAATTGAGACCGGGGAATGGTATGATGGGGCTTTGTTTTCAAGTAATGATGCAGTTTTCCCGGTTCTTTTTCCCGCTTCGGATTCAGTCAAAGAACATTATCAGGTTTATTCCACACCACAGACTATGGTAGTTCTTCCGGAGGGAATAATCGGATATGTCAAGCACGGGATCCTGGATGAGAATGCGGCAGCGGAGATCAAAGCAATCCTGAACTCTGATAAATAAAACACCTTTCTGAACAGTTCCTGTACATTCAGTATGCACTTGAAGTCTCGGACGGGTTGGTAATCATTAAGGCAAATAAATTGTTATTGGATTTTGTCCGATTTTTCCAGATTATGCCTGGCGCAGAGAATTCTCACATTTTCGGAAGTAATGCTTGTTCCGCCCTTGGAATATGGCAGATCATGATCAAAATGAAGTTCATCTGTGGCGCCACAGATAACGCATCTACCCTTATCACGGATCCACACTTCCTTCTTAACCTCACTGGGAATAACCCGGGACCTCTCCCTTAATACGTTTTCCTTCAATTCACCACTATCGATATCAATTTGCGAGCTTTCCAAGGTAAATATAAACACTCTGCGATTATTGGCATCCATCTCATATTTATAATCTATTAACCTGAAAAATCCCTTCTCCGACCAGATTCCAGAAAAGAGTTTCTCATAGACCCTCACAATTTCAGCCTGACGCTTTCCGGACGAATAATCATCAACTGCCGAAGCAAATAATCCATTCTGAGTAGGCTTTCCATTTTTTGTGAATCGCGGCTGGTCAACTGCCTTTGGATCATCAATATCTGCAGTCCTCGGAATATCATGCCCTTCATATTCAATTCTCAAACCATCTTCGCTAATCTTATCTCTGTAAGGGGCATTTTTCCTCTGAGACATCAGAATTACAGAATAGTTGGGATTCAGGCGATAATTCATCCCCGCTGAATAGTCTGGATATTCTCATTATCGCACATTTCCCGATATGAAATAATCTGGTCTTTCATTGTGACTAAGATAATAAATTCATAAGTCAAATTCAAATTATGTATGTGAGAATAGGGATGGCTGGACAGTTCTGTAGATTAATAAATACCCCCGGCAGGACTCGAACCTGCTACCCTCTGCTTAGAAGGCAGATGCTCTGTCCGGATGAGCTACGGGGGCATCAAAATCTAATCTTCAAAATCGGCCGACATGCCAAAGAGCAAGTGGTCCAGGGAGTATTTATTATAATTTAACAATATAATGTCAAGTGCGATTATTATCAAATACGGAATATTTGACTTTGCATCACCACCATCGCCGCGAACTATCAGACCAAAATTCAGAACTACAAGCAATAGACCGGCAAGATACAGGGCGGGACGGGTCAGGAGCCCGAAGAAAATCAAGATTCCAAGGATTGTCTCCGCAAATGGCAGAACATAGGCGAAAATCGTCACCAGGAAGGCCGGCAGCCATGTTTCTGCGAAGCTGCTCTGAAAATATCCAACAATCGTCATGTAATCCAGGAGTTTGAACAACCCCGCCATAAAAAAGACAATTCCGACCATAAGTCTCAGAATCAAGAAACCGAAGCAGATGTCGTTTTCGCGAAGTTTCATTCGAACCTCCAAAGATTTAGAAAATAGTGTTTCCGCTATTTAAAGCCCCTTGCAATCTGAAATGTTCCCTGTAGAAAGAAATCGGGGTGAGAGGATTTGAACCTCCGACATCTTGCTCCCAAAGCAAGCGCGCTACCGGGCTGCGCCACACCCCGAATTAGAAAGAATAAATTCATTTTTCAAGCACTGTCAAGCAGTCATTTCTTTTTAGCTTGAATTACGGCGGTTCGCCCATATATTCTCTTGCATGAAACTGAACAGGCTCTTATTTGTTTCGGCAATTTTGATATTTCTTATATTGGCGGCATCCCTCTTGAAGCCGGGATTCCTCTGGGGCCTGAAACTACCGGGCTATCTGGACCTGTACCAGTCATTCCTGATCATATTATCCGCTCTGTCAATTTATATATTGATCTCGCTGGCAGCCGGAGTCCCGGGCATGGAACAGGACACTTCCGATGTGAAATTGAAACGAATTGCAATCCTGCTTTTTTCAGCCATATTCCTGGTCATAATATTCTACCAGTTCCGTTCGGCCACCATGCTCCTCGGGGATGGGTACCTGCGTGCAAATGAAACCAATCTGGGATCCAAACTGCACTTCACAGAACCCCTGGACAAATTTTGGCAATATATCGTCTATATCACGCTGGGTGACTGGTTCGGCCTCAAAAGCTATCAGACCTACCAGATTGTATCGATCTTCGGAGGTGTCCTGTTCTTCATGTTCGGGCTCTGGTTTGCCGACCGCTATGGTAAATCGCGGCCGGAGAAAATACTGATGGCTGCGCTTATCTTCTCATCCGCGATTATGCAGATATTTTTTGGATATGTGGAAAGCTACAGCCTCTCCAATCCGCTCTTCCTGTTCGCAATCGGAGCCACCTATGTCGAAGTAAAACATTCCCGCTCCATTATACCGGGCCTGCTGCTATATTTTACCGCCTGCCTCTTCCATATGTCGCTGCTGGCCTATTATCCGGCCTTTTTTATACTGGCGATAATCTTATGGCGTGCTGAGCGCAGTGGAAATTCACTGGCTGAATTCATCGCTGCGATTGCTGTTCCCATTCTATCAATAACCATGGTAATTGTACTAAATAATCTGCAATTTGGAGGGAGCTTTGATCAAAATATCTTCGATTACCTGATTATCCCGCTCCTTCCCAATGATACCGGATACTGGCTGCTGTCCCCGACGCATCTGCTCGACATGCTGAATCAGATACTTTTGGTGGCACCGGCGGCGATAATAATATTTATCGCTTTCAATCCCTTTAGAAGAAAATTTTATACCGATCACTTCAGCTTTTTTGTGGCCCTGTTATCAATATGCGGCCTGCTGTTTCTGGCGTTTTTCGACACCGCTTTCGGAATCGCCCGGGACTGGGATCTGTTCAGCTCGATTGCAATTCCCTTAAACGTCCTGGCAGGAGTTATGTTGATCAATGCTCATAGGGCATCTGAAGATTACTCAAGTTTCAAGAAATTTTCCCCCGTGCTCCCGGCATTAATTATAAGCTTCGCATTCATTCTCCTGAATTCTCAGGAGAAACCGTCAGTGGAGAGATACAAAGACATAATCAATCAGAGCGAGCATGGGCGCCATCTCAATCTGGAAAACCTTGGCAATTATTATTCCATGGAGGATGATACCGTCAACTATTATGACGTATTAAGAAAAGCGGGTAAATATGTAGAACATCCCCGCTATCAACATAAGATCGGAATGAAGCTGCTGGAGGATGGCCTGACTGAACGTGCTGTGGAACATTTTTACAAAGCTCTTCAGATAGATCCATCCTACTTGCCCGCGCTGAATTATCTGGGTATGACCTATGGCCTTATCGGCGAAAAAGAACCGGAAGCATTCACGATAGCCGAAAAATATTTCCGGCTCGTGCAAAGATATGATCCTGACTACCCGCATCTTCACCACAATCTCGGCGGTATCTACTACCAGTCCAGGCGATATGATCAAGCCCTGTCTGAATATCGCATGGCGATCGAGGCCGACCCGGATCATTTGCCCTCATATGAAAAACTCGGCATGACATTCGAAAGAACGGGACAATATGATTCCTCGGAGTACTATTATCGTTACGTAATCGAACACGATCGGGAGGGCTTTGACGCTTATCTGCATCTGGGGAAAATGCTCTACTCCAGCGGAAAGAAGGAGACAGCATCGCAAGTGCTATCAAGTGCGGAAGAGAATTTTCCTGACTCCGAAAAGCAGATCGAGATTGCTAAAACCTATGCCCAGATTAATCTTTACAGTGATGCAGTCAGAGTTCTGGAGGAATTGACCCAAAATCCCGCATCCCCGGTCGATGCCTATGTTACTCTCGCCAATCTCTATAATCTGCTGAACAAACAGGTCCAGGGGATTTCCGTCCTCTCACGAGCAGCCGAGAGAAATGCCGACCCCCGCTCCTTGATAGCATTGGCAGAAACATTTCTTCAACTGGGGGCCAGCGATTCGGCCGAGGTACACCTGCTCAATTCCATCTCTCTTGATCAAACATTTTATCTGGGCTACAGGAAACTGGGGACATATTATCTGCTTCAGGGAATGCAGGAGAAAGCCCGGCAGGTGCTTGAAATGGGTCTGGCGAATGTCGAAAATCCCCGGGACAGGAAGTCCTTAAGCTCTTTGCTTGATAGAATAAATGATCAGTAGATGTGTCAATCCTGACACGCCGCATTTAATATCCGCATCCCTCTTTTTACCCTAATACTTTATAGTACAATAGATTACAATTCCGGCACGGTTTCTGTTTTATATCTGCTGTGAAGATACAAAACTGAAACCTTCAAACAAGGAGTTCGAGATGAAATCGAAATTAGGATTTATCGCCGTCTCATCAGTCATAGTCCTCTCGATAATCATAATTTTTGCAGTGAGTATCGAGCGGAAAGATTCCGGGCCAAATGAATTGCAGGGCAGGGCCGATTCCGGCCGGGTTAAAGATGGAAATTCAAACCCGGGAGAGGTCCCCGAGCAGGTCATTCCCATAGAGCCGGAACCGGCTGAGACCCTGCAGATATCATTTGCGCATGTCAAGGACCTGACATTCTGGAACGATAGAATCGCTGCCGGTACCGAGGGCGGTGTATTCACCTACAAACCTGAAGATTCTTCTTATCAGTTTTTCTACTATGCTAATGGTCTGACCGAGTATGACGTTAACGCCCTTCTCCAGATCGGTGACAAACTCCTGGTCGGCACCCAGGGCGGTCTGGCGCAAATCGATCAGGCCGGCAGGATCGAAAAAATCGATTTCGGTTTTGAACCGCCGGTTACAGCACTGGCAGAATCCCGGGGCAGCATCCTGATCGGAACCGCCAAGGACGGCCTGATTTCCTATCAGGACGGCAGCGCCCGGCAGATTTTCCAGGTGCTCGACATAACCTCGGTTGTTTCTTCAGGAGATCAAATTTGGGTCTCTACAGGGGGACACGGGCTTTTCAGCTTCGACGGCATGGAATGGAAAAAGCGCTTCCTGGTGGACGACACTACCGCTTTCGATTATGTGGCCGATCTGGACTTCAAGTTCCAGCGCCTGTTTGCCGGTACGCCCTACGGCCTGTATGTCTTTGACGGCGGCAGATGGAGCCTCTACAATGAAGAGGACGGCCTGATGATCTGTGATATCAGGCATATCGACTTCAAGGGCTGGAAAATCGTGGTCGGCACAAACGACTGGGGCATCTATGAGATCTTCGAAGACTGGATTACGCCCAGAGACTGGACAGAGGGTATGGAAGTAACGGCTTTGGCATGCAAGGACGACTACACGGTCGTAGGAACTCCGCATGAAGGGATCTATATCGCGAAAGGTGACCAGATCAACCATATCAATCCTACCCCACAAACCTTTACGCGACCGGTTGTAGCGTCAATTCACTAACAACCTCCTCCAACGGAAAAGCCGCTCTTCCCAGAGCGGCTTTTCTACTCTCGATAAGAAATGGATAGGGATTTCTTTTCCCGACTGGTTAAAGCCCAATTAGCAAGTCAAGAATTATTCAAGAAAAAAGTATTTTTATGATAAATTAATTTACACAAATCCTAAATATTGGAAGAGTAAATAAAGAAACACGAACCACAATATCGGAACCACAAAGAGCATCAAGATCGCCCGCAGCGTCTTGCAGCCGAGCGCAACGACCGCTCCGAAAACCGCCAGGAACCAGCCGTACAGGATACTGATTCCAGGAACGGCATAGATCACGATATTTAATATCGGATTCTCCGAAGGAGCGCTATGGTAGTGACTTCCAAATGCAATAATCAGTCCCAGTTTTGTCAGGAATACCGCAAGCACAAACGGCATCCAGGCATAGATTGTGACCGCAACCGAGTTTTTCATATCCTTTCTGGAATCTGCGAGGTAGGCATAGAAATGGAATAATATCCCCCCTATCAGGTAAAACAGTCCCATGAAAACCAGGCTCATCAGCATCAACAGGATAAAAGAGGAGATTCTTCCCGTAACCAGCCCACCCGGGGTAAGCAGGGTTCTATCCATCAACTGCAGGGCCATTGCCAGTCCCAGGAGCCAGGCCGAAAAAGTCAGGTACGGAAAAACATCCCGGGCCACAGTCTTCTTAAAAAAAGTATAGGGACGGAAAAGGAGCAGTTTTAACATGCCGGGAAAACCGGGGCTCTTCTCCTCAACCTCGTATGCAGCCATCAGAGCATCATCCATATTTTATGCTTATGGAAATTATTTACAAATGTTGCATAAAAGTTCATAAAATTAATTTTCTCCCACGGGCCAATTTTACAGAACACCATCTGTTTTTGCTTGAATTCAACTTCCGGATTTGCGTAATATATAAAAATTTCGGTGAAACTTCAAAGGAGTGAAAAAATGAAAAGAATATATCCCGCATTGATTCTCGTATTTCTTCTGATTAGTCCCTGCGCGCTTCAGGGCCAGGACGATGTGGATATCACCGGGCGCTGGGAGGGGAGCATCTATCTCAGGGAGATGGATCTGCAGATAATAATTGATTTTGAACTGGATGCAACTGGTGAATACAAGGGTGAGGTAGATATCCCTCAGCAGGGAGCCGAGGATTTGCCGGTAACCAATATCCGGGTGGACGGCAGAATTGTAACCTCCGATCTCCCCAATGTTCCGGGAGACGCCAAATTCGCCGGTGTAATTTCCGGGGATGGCGACACTCTAAGCGGTGAATTCACCCAGGGCGGAGAGGTATTCAAGTATCTCCTGATCCGTGAGGATCCCGAGGAGGCCGCCCGCCGGCAGGCATTGATACAGGAGAATCTGCAGAAAATAAGGACTTTCTGTGATTCTATGCTGGCCGTATGGGAACCGCCAGGATTTGCGGTCGGAGTCGTTTACGACGGTGAGGTTGTTTTTCTGGAAGGTTTCGGCTACAGGAATCTGGAGGACAGCCTGCCAGTAACTCCCCGGACACTATATGCCATCGGCTCAACCACCAAAGCATTTACCACCATGGCCATGGGTATACTGGCCGATGAGGATCTCCTCGACTGGAATGAAAAAGTCATTAATTATCTGCCCGACTTCAGATTGAAGGATGAATATGCAACTTTGCATATGACCCCGATAGACCTTGTGACCCACATCTCCGGCATGCCCCGGCATGATCTTCTATGGTACAACTCACCCTTCAGCCGGGAAGAAATCTTCAATCGCATGCAATATCTGGAATTCAATGAGGAATTGCGCGCGGCATTCCAGTACAACAACCTGATGTTTATGACGGCCGGATTTCTGGTCGGCCAACTCACCCGCAGCACATGGGAAGAGTTTGTTGAGGAGAATATCCTTTTACCACTCGAAATGCTCAATACAAATTTCTCGGTTACCGTATCCTGGCAGTCGGATGATTATGCTCTGCCCTATAAATACGAGGGCGACTCGGTGGTGCTGACCGAATTCAGAAACCTCGACAATGTCGGCCCGGCCGGCTCGATCAATTCATCTATCGAGGATATGGTAAACTGGCTCAGGCTTCATCTGAATAAGGGCGAGTTCAATGGAAGGCGGCTTATCTCTGAGATCGAACTGGAACGCATGCATACCCCGCATGTGATTGCGGGTGCGATGTCACCCGGCCAGTATAAAGAGAACTCATTTGCGGCGTATGGCCTGGGATGGGCGGTGCAGTACTACCGCGGCAACAGGCGGGTCTGGCATAATGGCGGCATTGACGGCTTTTATACGCATCTGAATCTCTATCCCGATGACGACCTGGGCATTATCACATTCGTCAATCTCCCCGGCAACCGGGTCATCGATGTGGTCAGCTACTACATCGCCGACTTATTTATGGGGCTCGAACCTGTGGACTGGAATACACGTCTCAAGGGGATCGACACCGGCCAGGACGAAGAAAAAGAGGATGAGGAACCGGAAAAGGAAGAGCCTGTAAAGAACACCAGGCCATCACATAAACTTGAGGAATATGCCGGCCAGTTCGAAAACCCCGGTTATGGCACTTTTGCGGTAGAATACAAGGATAAAGAACTGTTTGCCAGTTTCAATAACATGCAATCCCGGCTCGAGCACTGGCATTATGATGTTTTCAGGGCAAGTGATGATGTCTGGGAAGATACCAAAATAAACTTCCTGACTAATATTAAAGGCGATATTGACCGGATTTCAGTACCGCTGGAGCCCGCAATCGACAATATCATATTCACCAAAAAACCGGATGCCCATTTATATGATCCGAATTTCCTTTCTATGCTGGCGGGGAATTATGACATCGACGGCACTATCTGCACGGTCGAATTAAGAGGCGAGAATACCCTTTTTGTTACTGTGTCGGGCCAGCCGCCTTATGAGTTGGAGCCTTACAAGGGCACGGAATTCAACCTGAAAGGCCTGAGCGGATTCAGCGTCGAATTCGAGCTTGATGACGAGTGGGAAAAGGTAAAGGGACTGAGATTCATTCAGCCCAACGGCGTTTTTGAGGCGAAAAGAGTAGAAAGCGAAGATTAAGGCTTCATTTGTGGAACATGCGGCCCAGTGGGCATATTATACTGATAAGAAATCGAATAGGAGATAGAATATGTCCGATACCGATACAAAAAACAGAACATCAAAATTAGATAACATCAAGGCCGAATTTCCCGAATTGAACCGGGTAATAAACAGCAAACCGGTTGTTTTTCTCGATTCCGCCGCCACCTCACAGAAACCGATGCGGGTCATAGATAAGCTGGTAGAATATTACTCCAATTATAACGCCAACGTGCACCGGGGAGTCTATTCCCTTTCGATGGAATCGACCGAGGAATACGACACTGCCCGCGAGCTGGTGCGTGAATTCATCAACGCACGTTCGACCAATGAAATTATCTATACCAGGGGCACGACCGAGGCAATAAATCTGCTTGCTCGGTCGTGGGGTGATGCTAATATTGGAAAGGACGACGAAATCATCCTGACAGAACTAGAGCATCACTCCAATCTGGTTCCCTGGCAGATGCTCTCTCAGCGCACCGGCTGTAAGCTAAGATTTATACCTGTAGATGATTTTGCCGTATTGCTTATCGATGAATATAAAAAACTGCTTTCAGAAAAAACAAAACTGGTGGCGTTCAACGGGCAGTCCAATTCCATGGGCACCCTCAATCCGATCAAGGAAATAACCGCGCTTGCTCACGATGTGGGGGCTCTGGTATTGGTGGACGGCGCCCAGTATGTGCCCCACAATAAGGTCGATGTGCGGGATCTGGATGTCGATTTCCTGGCCTTCTCGGGCCATAAGATGTGCGGTCCCACAGGCATCGGAATTCTCTACGGCAGGGAAAAGCTCCTTGATGAAATGCCGCCCTTCCTGGGCGGGGGCGATATGATCGATACTGTGCACTACGAATACTCCACTTACACCGGGCTCCCGATAAAATTCGAGGCGGGCACCCCTAATATTGCCGGCGCGATTGTGCTGGGAGAGGCAATCCGCTTTTTGAATGATCTGGGGATGGAGAATATCAGAAAACATGAGTACGAGCTGACCGCCTATACAATGCAGAAACTTCAGCAGATTCCTAAGATAAAGATTTACGGCACCACAGACCTGAGGCAGCGGGGCGGCGCAATATCGTTTGAATACGAGGGAATCCATCCCCATGATCTGGCCCAGATTCTCGATTCGGAGAGTATCTGTATCCGCGCAGGTCATCATTGTACCCAGCCCCTGATGCGGAAGTTCGGGATAGCAGCAACCTCGAGAGCGTCGTTCTATATTTACAACACCAGGGAAGATGTGGATCGGCTGATGGAAGGACTGGCCAAAGCGGATCAGATCTTCGGCCTTTGATTGAGGGCTTTTGTCGACCGGCGGCATGCCTTCAGGCCGCTATTTTACTGCAAAAAGTCGATATTTTGTCCAGATTTCCGACATTTCCCGGATCGATATAACCTCATTAATACCCATAACTTATAAAAAACTCCACTTTGGGGTGTCGGAATTCCGATCAATCGGGGGCAATCCCCGCGCATCGGCTTCTAAACCGCTTCTCTAAATCCAATGATACCAATAGCTTAAGGATGCGCATCCCGGGCTTTATTCGGCACGCAATCTGCTCTATATTTCCCTGAAATATGAAAATAAACGTTTAACTCTTAGATGGGGCTTTATGCTATGAAAAAGCTACTTGCCACAACAGTAATACTGCTTCTGATCTCCACATCGGCATTTGCACAGTTTACCTTCCATGGTTACCTGCAGACTCCTGATGGTGTTCAGGGAACTGTACCCTGGAGCGAAAACTTCAGGATCGAATGGTGGGTCACACAGCAGATGGACAATTCCTGGTTATACCAGTACAACCTGACTCTGATCGATGGTAGTCCAATCTTAGACCACGCTGTCAGTCACTGGTACGTTGAGGTTTCCCCTAACGTCACAGCGGCGGACTTCTGGGGTTTTGAGGGCGGCTGGGAATTCGTCGATGAGACTCACGGCGGAACACCGTTCCCGAATGCTTTGAAACTCGATTATGGTGATGCCGATGCAGATGGTTATTCATTCTACTCATGGAGAGCGCCGGTCTGGGGCGATTTCTATGCAAAAGATGGTGTCGATGACGAAGGCCAGGTTTATGCTTGGAACACGGGATTCTATGATCCCGATCCGTTAGATGCTGCAGCGGATGGGTCCATCGGCTACAAGATTCTGCGTCCGGATACGACTACTGTAATTCCGGAGCCGACCACGATGCTTCTCCTTGGTATGGGAATGCTCGGTCTCGCAGCCCGGAAACTGCGCAGGAAATAACACAGAATCGGTATTCAAAATTAAAAAGCGCTGCCGTCAGGCGGCGCTTTTTTTATTTATAGTGCAACACCCGACATACCATCCCTGTTATAAGCAACAATCAATATGTTAAGTTAACTTGCCGGTTTATTGCATGCTGAATTTTAACAGGTCAAACGAAATTGAAATCATGGACTCGGGAGATTATACCGACGAGGAGCTCCGGGGAGATTTCAAAAATATTCGTCTGGCCAATAAACTAACCCGCACATACAGCAACCTGAAGAGTATTCTAAATGACATAATCAATAAGAAGAATCTGGAGGATATTACTATTCTCGATGTCGGTACCGGAATGGCCGATATCCCCCTGGAACTTGCAAATCACTGCAGCGAAAATGGCACACGCGCGAAAATCAAGGGTATCGACCCCAATCCGCGAGCGATAAAAATTGCCAGGGAGTTTATCAAAGACCATAGGGATATCGAATTCGAAGCCAGATCAATCCAGGACTTCAGGGATGATGAGAAGTTCGATTTTGTGATCAGCAATCATACCCTTCATCATATCCCCGATGCTGATATTCTGGAGACACTTAATAAGATGTTTCGCATGGCCCGTCACGGCCTGATCATCAGCGATATCCGCAGGACCAGGCTGGGCCATTGCGGCGCAAGTATCATCTCAAAATTCATAGGCAACCGTCTGACCTCCAACGACACCCCCGCCTCGATCAGAAAAGCCCTCTCAAAATCTGAACTAATTCAGGTTCTGCAGGAATCCGATATCGAGAATTATCGCATTGAATATAGCTTTCCCTACAAGTTTATTCTGGTAGCGGAAAAAGGCCAGAATAGTACAAAATCTTTTTAAATCAATTATTACGATCTGATCTGCAATTCATTCCCGCCTTTATTTCGCTTGCTTTTTACATCTAACAGTGTTAAAATTATGGCCTTATGAAAAACAACAGTATGGTCAGAATTGACGGTTCCTATGGCGAGGGGGGCGGACAGATACTGCGCACCAGCCTGATGCTGGCCACCCATCTGGGCCGTCCGCTGGAAATCGTAAATATCCGTAAAAACCGCAAAACTCCCGGACTCATGCCCCAGCACCTGACAGCAGTTCGGGCGCTGGCGGAGATTTGCTCGGCCGAGGTCAAGGGGGACGACCATCGCTCAGAGAAGCTGTATTTCAAGGCCGGAAAAGTCAGGACCGGCAAATATACATTCGATATCGCCGCCGAGAAGAGATCGGCCGGCTCTGCCCCTCTGGTCCTGCAAACCCTGGCCCTGCCGCTTTTTCTGGCACAGGGGGGCGGCTCCACGCTCAAAGTCAAGGGCGGAACTCATGTCCCCTGGTCCCCTCCGGGGACATACCTGAAACAGATTTTCTTTCCCATGCTGGCCAAAATGGGGCTTTATGCGCATATAAAAATCCTCAAATGGGGCTTCTACCCGGAGGGGGGCGGCGAGATCAGCCTGCAGATTAAAAGGGCCACCAACAGCAGAAATATAAAATGTTTCAATTTTACCGACAGGGGAAAACTGCTTCGCGTAACCGGACTTTCGGCTGTCTCGAACCTGCCCATGTCAATTTGCGAACGCCAGAGGCGCCGTGCGAATGAAATCCTGACCGAAGCGGGTATCAAACCCAACATTGCCGCCAAAGAGGCCCGGGCGCGAGGCCGTGGCACAGTTTTGTTTCTGACCGCTGAATATGAAAATGTTCTGGCCGGTTTTTCGCGGCTGGGAGAAAAGGGCAAGCCGGCTGAAATCATCGCCGAGGAAACATGTCAGGATTTGATCGATTTCAATGGCAAAAATGTGGGCATCGGCCATAATCTGGCCGACCAGCTTCTTCCCTATCTTTGCCTGACAGGCAGGAAGTTTACGCTGGAGGTCTCCAGCCTGACAACCCACCTGCTGACAAATCTCTGGGTAATCAGCCGTTTTCTTGATGTTACCATCGACATAAAAGGGGCCCAGGGCCTTCCCGGCACTATTACGGTAATCCCGAAATCAGGCTAAATTCTTTATAAATCAGGCCCAAGCCGCAAAACCATCCTGAACTTGCGCCGTAATATATTTTCTAATGGTTGAGATGGCATATGCGATTAACACCCGGAACAGACGCGCGGATAAAAAAGATTGACCTGACCGAAGGCAATATTCTAAAGAATATTTTCCGCATGGGGATTCCCTCGGCCATCGGATTCTTCTCGGTAAATCTCTACGACTTTATCGATGCCCTCTGGGTTGCTCAACTGGGGGCCTCGCATGTCGCTGCCATCACCATCTTCTTCGGATTCTACTGGGTTATCTCTTCTCTTAATCAGCTGGCTGGCACCGGGTCGGTATCAGTGATCTCCCAGAATTACGGGAATAATGACCATGACCGGGCGGAAGCCGCAATTAAGGAAACGTATCTTCTCAAATGGGGAATTGCGATATTTTTCGGTACCCTGGGGTTGATATTCCTGGAGGATGTCATGCGGCTGCTGGGCGCATCCACCGAGACTATCGGCGAAAACGGCGATTCGGTACTGAGCCTGGCAATAGATTACGGTACTATTCAGATTCTGGGATTGGGCTTCTCAATGTGCGCATTTACGAATTACACCGCCCTGAGAGGAGTGGGCAATCCCAAGATGGCCATGTGGATAATGATTGCTTCGGTCTGTTTTAATATTATCCTCGATCCATTCCTGATTTTCGGATGGTGGATATTTCCGTACATGGGTATCAAGGGTGCGGCGCTGGCCTCGGTCATATCTCACATACTGGCATTCTTCGCAGGATTGGCCATTTTTTACGGCGGCTTTGCCAACGTCAAATTGAATCTTAAAGGCAAGATACCCATACGCTTGAAGACGATCCTGAAAATCATAAGGATCGGGGCGCCTTCCGGGCTCAATTCGGTATCATTCAGCCTCTCACGTTCAATAATCTTAGCCTTCGTGGCGATGACCACCACCGAGGCGGTGGCAGCCTATGGTATCGGCAACAAAATCTCGGCCTTGAGCATCATGATAATAGTCGGCCTGGGCCTGGGGCTGGCGGCTCTGATAGGCCAGCTCCTGGGCGCGGAGAAGCCGGAACGTGCCCGCAAGACCGCTTATCAGGCGATGGCAATAGCGTTGGTCATTACAATTTCAATCGCGCTTCTCACGATTATTTTTGCCGAACAGATCATGAAAATATTCTTCGACCCATCCATCGGTTCGTCCGAGGCCGCTGTTGTCGCAATCGGGGTCAAAATGCTCAGGATCATTTCTATCAGCCTGCCCTTCGTGGGATTATATATAATAATGGAGATGACTTTCACAGGCGCAGGAAATAATGTTCCCCCCATGGTTTTCGGAATCCTGACTGGATGGGTCCTGGAGATCCCGCTGGTTTACGGCGCTCTTCGAGTTCTGGACGCTGGGCCTGTCGGTGTCTGGTGGGCGCTCACCATTTCCTCAATTATCGGCATTTCGGCCTGCTTCTGGTGGTTCCGTAAGGGGCACTGGATAAATGTGAGAGTCAAGGGAGATTAGTTTTATCCATAGAGGGACATAAAAAACCAAAGGCAGAATCTATCGTCTCTGACCCCCTATTTCTATATGCCGAATTCTTCCTTCAAGCATGCTTCGGCTTCATCGATCTGATCCACTCTCACCACTACTGTTATGGAGGAAAGAGAAGTCGAGATCGACTGAATATTAATGCCCTTCTTGGATAAGGTGCCGAAAATCCGTCCCGCAGAACCGGGCTGACTGGAGAGCATATGCCAGGAAAGCGTCAGAAGGCCAATATTCTCGCGATATGATACCTTCTCGAAATTGATGTCCGGCTTCAGCTCCTCCAGCACCTTGAGCACATCATCAAGCTCATCGATCTTCACCGCAAAGGATATATTGGCATGTTTTCCGACCCCGGGACTGGAGATTACGAGTTCAACATTGAACCCCCTCTGCCCCAACTGTCCGAATATCTCCGCCGCAATACCTGGCTGATCCGGAACCTGATGAACGACTACCTCAGCCACCTTAACATTTTTTGTGAGGGTAATGTCAGCCATTCGAACCTCCTTGTGGTATAAAGATTAAGGGATTATAAGCCCAATGTCAATCTGTTTTTAAATTGACTGATAACAATATGCTGTTTTTATTAAAAAATATGAGAATTCCAGCCACAATTCTAACATTTGTTATGCTGTTTGTCCTCTGGAACGGCCTTTCAGCCCAGCATTCAGAAGACATCCAGACACCTCTTCAAGAAGATTCTGCCGGCGTGGTATTTGAGTCCCGCGGCAGGATTTACATAGATAAGGGAACTCTCGATGGCATCGATGAGTCATGGCAGGTGGTCATGCCCGATCCATACGGCGATTCGGTTGAAGTTCCTATCCAATGGTCGGGCAAGGATATATCATATTTTACAAAACCGGATTCGATCTACTATTTCTTCCAGATCGGTGAAAAACTGGCCCTGCATAAATATGAATATGCAGAAGGCAAAAATCATAAGATCACCCTGGCATTCCCGCATATACCCGCCCTGCCGCATGAGGGCGCGGTGGATTTTTATGATCGGCAGTTTCAAAGGCTCATAGCGAAAACATATGATTATCACACATTCAAGAATTTTACTAATAGCTCAGATCGAATGTACAGCCTCATGACGCGGAGGTACGGCTCTGTAAATGTCTACTTTCCCGAACAGTGGATCAAACACTACTCGAATGGCCCCCTGATCGGAACGGCTGAAATTTATGCTAATATGCGATTTTTTGCAGCTAATCTGATCCCCTCCTGTTATGCAATTAGATACTTTGAGAAAATGGCAAATCCCGCATTTCTGGATACATGGACCGATCCGGACGATCTGGGTATATATATCAATCAGTGTTTATCCACTGTTAATTTGCCCATATTATTTGCACATTATCAGGGAGAAAAGGAACCTGAGTACGATACGCTCTCTAAGTTTCTCATCTCATCATACCACATATATGAAATCGATAATTTCGAAGTTGACACGACCCACAGAGTGTCCAGTGGGCCATATCGAATTCAGAATCTCAACCAGAATGAGATACTATTATTAAAAAACAGATATTATCGCGGTTCTGCCAAGTTCCCCGACACGATCCTGATCAAAATCGAGCCGGATTATCTGAAACGAAAGCTGATGTTCCAGCTGGGCGAAATCGACATGCTCGACCTGCATTTCTCGGATATCGATCAGTTCAAAGGCGATTATGAAATCAAAGAGGTTGTTCTCGATGAGGCCGCATATTTATCGATCAACAATATCAAGGAATATCTTTCGGATGGAGTTCTGGCGGCGGCCCTCTCCTATTTGATAAATAAAGACGCTGTATGCCGTGTTGCGCTGAATAAATCCGCGGAAATGATTGATAATCTTCTGCCCTCATGGGCGCCGGTTGCGGAACCGATGTACGCCTACAACAAATCCAAAGGCCGGTCATTGATTCGTAATATGGGCGGCGTGAACCGCTACCTTTCACTTTATGTCAGCCCTGATGACTTCTGGGGACGTCGCATGGCCGAATATATTAAGGGTATTCTGGAACGCGAAAATATCTATGTGACCATTTACTCGGAACTTCTGGAGGGTGAGGGGCGCGACTACGACCTTTTCCAGCAGTTCGATATGATGATCGGAAGAATTGATCTTTTCAACGATCACCCGGTCTATATCATGAACCAGATGGTATTTCACTACGACCTGGCAGATATCAGCAAAAACCGCAGCCTTCACTACTCACCGGAACACGACAGCATTATGACCGCATATTTCGAGAATCCATCTGAAAATGAAGATATGCTCAAAGAATATTATCGCAATTTGGTCGAATTCCCGGTTGGAATACCGCTGTTCAAGCCGATTCGACAAACAGCAATATCAGGTCGTATTAAAAACATTGAATTTAACGATCAGGGGCTGATCGACTTCTCCACCATCGAGATTGAAGATGAAACTCAAAGGTAAACTTTCATTATATTTCGTCCTGGCCACCGGCCTTCCGCTTATTGCCGCCGTGCTGATCCTGTATTTCTATTTGATCGGCGGCCTGAACAGGATAGAAACCGATAATATCCGCGCGGCCCTGAAGAGCGTGAAGACCCATTTCGAACGCGAGGGGGACAATCTTTCTCAAAGAGTGGCGCGTGCGCTTCGGGCCGATGATTATCAGCTTCTGCAAATACTCTTAACGAAGAACCGGCGGGGCCAGATTGACCAGAGCAAGCTGATTGATCTAACCGGCGAATACCAGAATCTTCTCAAGCTGGACTTTCTGGAAATAGTATCTCCCGATGGAACAATACTGGCCTCCGGCATCCGTCCCACCGATTTCAATCGTCCCACTGACTTTGAGTTTTTCGATCTAATCAATGAAAATGGTTCTGTAACCGGATTTACTTCATACAGAGTTGGTGAGGATAAATACCTGAGTTATATCAACGGCCAGGTCCTGACTTACAATGACTCAACTGTGGCGATTTTTATAGGTGGCATCTTCCTTGACGATTACTACCTGCGCGAGATGCAGCTGCCGTATAACGTTCAATCTGCGGTGCTGTCCGGAAGGGAGCTTTATGCCTCGACGTTCGATCCAAATCTTGAGGAATTACTGAATTTGGAATTGAAAAACAGGATGGCCGAGGAATTCACGGATGATTTCGCGCTTGGCGGGGTTGATTATAGTCCTTACTATCAATTACTTTACAGCCTTAATGACGATATCCGTTACCAGATTATGTTGCTCTATCCCCCCTCCTACGCCCGCCTCCTGACCGCCCAGAGCTTCAGGATTTATGCTGTTGTCGCAATCGCAGGAATCCTGATCGCCGGTCTTCTGGGATATGCCTTCGCACAGAAGCTCTCTGCGCCGATCATGGAACTGGCCCGGGCATCCGAGAAAATTTCACAGGGCAAATTCGACCGCAAGATAATCTGGTTCTCCAATGATGAGATGGGTACTCTGGTGGACGGCTTCAATGAGATGTACGACCGTCTGAAAAGATCACAGCAGAAACTGATCCAGGCCGAGAAGCTGGCGGCATGGAACCAGATGGCGCGCAAGGTGGCGCATGAGATTAAGAATCCTTTAACGCCCATAAAGATTTCCATCGAGGATTTGCGCCGCAGCTATCAAAAAAATGAAAAAGATTATGATCATATTTTGGAAAACGCCTCTTCCACTATAATTAATGAGATCGATAAATTAAAGCGCATCGTTGACGAGTTCTCATCATTTGCGAGGCTGCCCTCCCCGGAGCTGAGCCAGATACGGGTTGTGGATTTAGTTAAGGCCTCGTTGAAGCTGTATGACAATCTGTTGCAGGAAGGCAGGCTGATCATAAAAACGGAAAAAGATCCCGGAAATGTCCTGGCTGATAAAGGTCTTTTCTCGCAGGCTCTGGTTAATATAGTGAAAAATGCGATCGAGGCTGATCCGGAGGGCAGAATCGAGGTGACAGTCAGCCGTGAAGAAGATCAGGCTCTTATATCGGTCAGGGATCATGGCCCGGGGATTTCGGAAAAAATTCGCGCGCAGATGTTTACCCCGTATTTCACCACCAAGGCCGGTGGAAGCGGATTGGGGCTGGTAATTACGCAAAGAATTCTGTTTGACCATGAGGCCGATATTTCCGTTAATAGTGAGGAAGGAAAAGGAACCGAGTTTATAATCAGAATGCCGGTGGTGAAATAACATGTCCGCAAAAATACTTATTGTCGACGACGAAGAATCGATCCTGGCCTCCCTCTCAGGGCCGCTCGAGCGCGAGGGCTACGAAGTTATTACATGTGAGAATGCCGCGAGAGCAAAAATGGAAAACGGCCGTGATGTTGACCTGTCGCTTCTGGATGTCTGGCTTCCTGATGGTGATGGGATCGAGCTTCTGGAACAGTTCAGGAAACTCTACCCGCTCCAGGGCTTCATCATGATGTCCGGGCATTCCGATATCGAGACGGCTGTGAAAGCGGTCAAGATGGGCGCGTATGATTTTCTGGAAAAGCCCCTTTCCCTTGATCGCGTGCTGATCTCGATCGAAAACGCGCTGGAAATGCGCCGTCTGGCACGGGAGAACCTCTCCTTCAAACGCGATAATGCCCGCAAGTATGAATTCGTGGGTGAATCGGATGAGATAGAGGAAATGAAGATCCTTATCGACCGCATCGCCCGAACCGACAGCCGTGTATTGATCCGAGGCGAAAACGGCACCGGTAAGGAAATCGTCGCCAGAAATATTTTCTTCCGCAGCAACCGTGCCGACAAACCGTTTGTGGCAGTAAACTGCGCGGCCCTTCCCGACGAATTGATTGAATCCGAGCTCTTCGGTTTCCAGAAAGGCGCTTTCACAGGCGCGACATTTGCCCGCGGCGGCCGTTTCGAGGAAGCTGACGGCGGGACAATCTTTCTTGATGAAATCGGAGATATGTCGGATAAAACCCAGGCCAAGCTGCTGCGGGTTCTCGAGGAAGGTGAGGTGGAGCGTCTGGGAGGCGGCAAACCGAAAAAGATTGATGTGCGCGTAATCGCCGCCACCAACCGCAATCTGGAGAGAAAAATCGAGGAAGGCAGATTCCGGGAGGATCTATACTTCCGCCTGAACGTTGTGCCGATATACGTTCCTCCCTTGAGGCAGCATAAGGATGATATCCCGATCCTTGCGGAATACTTCATCAACCGTCTCTGCGAGGAATACGGTCATCGCCGTGTGAAGATATCCAGGCCGGCTTTAAATTCGCTTATGAAATACAATTACCCCGGCAACGTCCGCGAGCTGAAAAACATTATCGAACGGCTTCTGGTAACCGGCAACTTTTCCAATATCGGCAAGGAGGATGTTGACTTTGTATTGTCAACAGCATCGCTCAAGGGCCGTCAGGCTGAGCTGAAAACGGCGGTGGAGGAATTCGAGCGCAGTTTCATACTGGCGCGTATAAAGGAAACTAACGGCAACATGGCCGAGGCCGCGCGCCGTCTGGGCCTGGAAAGAAGCCATCTGTACAAGAAATTGAAAGGGCTGGGGCTGGAAATTAAAGAGTCTTGAATTATTCAGTCGAGATTTCCGGCTGCTTCAATGAATCCGGCAGCACGTTCTTATAAATATATTCACCAATAATATTCCCCACAACTTCAGTACCGACCAGGGTGAAATGGATACCGTCATTCAGGAAAATATCCTCAAGATTATTCAGGCTGCCGATTCTTTTTTCTAAATCAAGCAGATAGGTGTTTTCGTCCGCGGCAACACCCCGCACCACATCATTGTAATTGCTGTGTAATTCAATTACCGCCTGCTTGCTTTTAGCGTACTGATTCTTCACCAGATAATCCGGCACGCCCAGCCTGTAATACGAGGTCGGTGCAGTAATAAATATTACAGGCACCTCATGGCGCTCAAACCTGCTCTCGATCGCCTCCAGATTTTCCTCGTACTCATTGATCGGCACACGGACCTCATCAATTATCTCCACCTTCTCCCCTCCCGCAATCGGACGAGTCAGCTTGAAGAAAAATTGCAGGAGGCGTGAATTATGGTAGATGTGCCACATAAGTCCCGGATCGCCGGGAGACTTTGTCTCGGAATCAATCGAGCCGTAGGCCTGCCAGTGATCGTTCCATCCAAAGAAAACAACCGCCAGATCGGGCTGAAACTTTTCGGCATAAAGCCTGGCCATAATTTTGCCCTGATATGAACTGTATCCAGCCACAGCCATGGTAACGCATTCGACATACACATGGCCGTTGCCGAGCAGCATATTCAGGAAGCGCTCCACAAATCTGGGATACCCAAGCTGAGTGACTGAATCCCCGAGAAACAGGATCCGATAGACATTGGCCGGTTTGGGAATCTCGATCTCCTTATCCGGGAAACCGAAAGAATTGACATTTTCATTCGAGGGTGGAAGCTTCCAGAACAAATTCTTGTCCGGGACAAAAATTGACCGCGCCTCCGGCCGCAGCACCGCGAACTGCTCCTCGGCCATATTGGCAATCCCGGACACATAGCTGAATCCGGCTACCCGCAGGGAAAGCTCGGGCACAATGATAAACAGATTCAGGACCGCGATAGTGAGCAGCCATGAATATGATTTGCCGCACCTGTCGAGCACGTCAGCGACCCTTATCCCCAGAAAAAACAAGGCAGCCAGTATCGCAATCATAATCAGCCACTTCGCCGAACTGAATAACAAAACTACAGAAAGCAGTATCGATACAATTAGCGAGAAGCTGTATATTGCTTTTGTAATACGCAGGTTTTTTTTCTTCTCGGAATCCATTTACCCATCCCAGATAGAGGGACAATATAAAGTGTCTTTGGTTCAATCAAAACAAAAATCTTATGGGTGATCTTTTCGTGGTTTCTTTCATTCTGAGGAACGAAGCGACTAGGAATCTCCATCACTCAAAAAGATTCTTCACTTCGTCCAGAATGACAGGATTCTTGAAAACGCTGTGAGTTTTTGATACCTGTCAAATGTCAAAGACATCTGACCTATATCTGCAGTCCACAGGGTGCCCCAAGTTTCAGCTTGGGATATTATGGTTCAACAAACCCAATCTAAAGGGCTGGTTGAAAAGGCCAGCAATATAGAAATAAGAACCATACACGTCATTCCGAGGGAGTCCCGCCGAAGGCGAGGACGACCGTGGGAATCTCCGCAGCTGCCCAAGAATAATCGCGGAGATCGCCAGGTCCGTCAGGAGCCGGATTCAAAATCGCTTCGCTCCCCACGATGACGAATATCGATGCATTCAGGGTTTATCAACATGCCCTGGAGATCGGGTCACCAAAACCAGAGTCTTTAATCTTAAAAATCCACAGAGACACAGCATCATTTATCTTGCCCATCCATCAAATATTATTTAAGATTTATGCGTCATTTGATGGCAGCGGGAAAATCATCTATGAACATAATTTACTTCTTCACAGGCATACTCATATTTCTGTTCTTTATCCAATTTGCAATTACATCAGTCAGGGAGAAAAAAACTCGTGCAATTATTGTCAGCCTGTCTTCTGCAATCCTGGTCGCCATGATCTGGTTTTCATGCTACATCCTGGCTCCCTCAAATAGTCCGCTTTTAGTAATTCCCATCGGTGTTGTGGTAATTTTGCTGGCTCTATATCTTTTGCCATATGGAAAACCGCAGGCCATCAAAACTAATCCAGCAGATGAACGTGTCGATGAGCGCGATATTATGTTCGCGCGTGAGGAGTATGAGCCGGGGAGTAAAAAATACGATGTTTATTACAAAATGCGTCCGGAGAATAAGAAGATTGATGATAAGATTCGCAAGCTTCCGGCAATCTTAGAGCCGGGAGGACGGTATTATGATCCTGCTCTGGCAGATTATATAATAAGGCTCTTTGATTTTAATGAATCGATGATTGCGATGGTTGATGGCGATGTTAATCCGAAAAAAGAGGACATAAATCCCTCGGCAATGACCAAACAGATTAAACAAATGACATTAGACCTTGGCGCTGATGAGGTCGGAGTTGCTGGTCTGAATCCGGCCTGGGTCTATTCACATGCCGGGCGCGGCCCCAAAGAATGGGGCTCTCCGATTGAGAATAATCACAATTATGCCATTGCCTTTACGCTCGAGATGGATTACGGCCATGTTGAGAAAAGCCCGTATCTAACAATCACAGAGGAGACTGCCAGGCAGTATATGCACGGCGCCCTAATTTCAATCAAGTTGGCTGATTATATCCGTTCGCTGGGATATCCGGCGCGCGCCCATATCGCCGGAAGCAACTACCAGATTATGCTGCCGCCCGTTGCTTATGACGCCGGTTTGGGCGAACTGGGACGGCATGGCTATTTGATCTCGCCCAAATATGGTTCGCGAGTCCGTCTCGGAGCGGTCACCACCGACTTACCCCTGATAGCCGACAAGCCAATTGCTTTCGGAGTCCAGGACTTCTGCGAGAAATGCAAGAAATGTGCAGTGAACTGCCCTTCAAACGCGATACCATACGGAGATAGAACTACAGTCCGCGGAATCGAAAAATGGCAGCTTGATATGGAAGCCTGCCTGATGGCATGGCGCGCGCTTGGAAGCGACTGCGGACTCTGTATGAAATCCTGCCCATTCAGCCATCCGCCCGCATTCGTCCATGACATAGTCCGCCTGGGAATCAAAAACTCCCCCCTCGCCCGCAAAATCTCTGTTTGGGGCGATGATTTGTTTTATGGTAAGAAGGCAAAATATTGATATGGAAAATATGAGCTGTAGGTCGAAAGTCAGAGATTTAATCTACTTCAGCCCCTTCATCGATAGCGAAATCCGGTTGCGCTCCAGGTCAATCGAAAGAACTTTAACCTTGACCTTCTGGTTGACACGTACCACTGTCGAGGGCTCCTCGACATATTTATCCGCAAGCTGGCTTTTATGCACCAGACCGTCCTGGTGAACCCCTATATCGACAAACGCACCGAAATTGGTAACATTCGTGACGATTCCCGGCAGGACCATATTCTCCTTCAAGTCCCCAATGCTGTTAACATTCTCAGCAAAGCTGAAGACCTCGAATTCCTGGCGCGGGTCGCGTCCCGGCTTGGCAAGCTCATTCATGATGTCCTTCAGAGTGGGCATGCCGATCGTATCGGTCATGTACTTCTTCAAATCAATCCGTTTACGTAAATCTTCCGATTCCATCAAATCCTCAACCGTACATCCCAGATCCTTTGCCATACGGTTGACTATGTGATAACTCTCCGGATGCACCGCGCTTTTATCCAGCGGATTTTCGGCATCCCGAATCCGCAGGAAGCCTGCCGCCTGCTCAAATGCTTTGGGGCCGAACTTCGGCACCTCCATCAATTCCTCGCGCGTCTTAAAATCACCATGCTCATCCCTGTACTCAATAATTTTCTGGGCCAGATGCGGCCCCACCCCGGAGACATAGGTCAGAAGCTGTTTGCTGGCAGTGTTTAGCTCCACCCCGACAGCATTCACGCAGGACATGACAGTATCATCGAGGCTCTGCTTCAGGGCTGACTGGTCGACATCATGCTGGTACTGCCCGACCCCGATCGACTTGGGATCGATCTTCACAAGTTCCGAGAGCGGATCCATCAGGCGGCGTCCGATGGAAATTGCCCCGCGCACAGTCAGATCATAATCGGGAAATTCCTCCCGCGCCACATCGGATGCCGAATAAACCGAGGCGCCGGCCTCATTGACCATGACTGTGATGATCTCCTTTGGAAGATCGAGTTTTCGGATGAATGATTCGGTCTCGCGACCCGCGGTACCATTTCCGATAGCGATAGCCTCGATTCTAAAGCGCTGGCAAAGAGCCTCAATTGCTTCAGCCGATTCCTCCTCTTTGAAATCCGGCTCATGCGGGAATATGGTCGTATTATACATCGGATTGCCCTGGCGATCGAGGCAGACGACCTTGCACCCGGTTCTGAATCCTGGATCAATCGCCAGAATGTTTTTCTGTCCCAGTGGCGGCGACAAAAGCAGCTCTCGAAGATTCTCGGCAAAAACTCTGATCGCCTCATCATCGGCGATCTTTTTATATTCGTTACGAATTTCGGTCTCCATCGAGGGCGCCAGAAGGCGTTTGTATGAATCCCTGATCGCGAGCCTGACCTGCTCCAAGGTCTGGTAGTTCCCATCCACAAACAGCTTATTCAGAAGGCGAATCGCATCCTCTTCAGCGGGCAGGATATGAAAGGATAAATTCCCCTCCTTCTCGCCGCGCATCACCGCCAGCACACGATGTGTGGCCGCCCTTTTTATCGGCTCCTCCCAGTCAAAATAGTCGCGGTATTTGGCGGCCTCTTCCTCCTTACCCAAAGCCACTTTCGATTTCAAGCGGCCCTTCTCATGAAAAAGCTCGCGTATGCGTGAACGCGCGGTCATATCCTCATTGATCCACTCGGCTATGATATCGCGTGCGCCGGAAAGAGCATCCTCGATATTCTCGACTTCCTTTTCAGGATCGATAAATTTCTCTGCTTCTCTATCTATCTTGATATTCTCCTGCGCAAAGATCATCTCGGCCAGTGGCTCCAGACCTTTTTCTTTTGCGATGATCGCCCGTGTACGGCGCCTGGGCTTATAGGGAAGGTAGATGTCCTCGAGTCTGGCCATTGTCTCTGCGGCCATTATTTTGTCCTGTATCTCCTCGGTCAGAAGCTCGCGCTCATCCAGGGATTTGAGTATCGCATCGCGGCGCTTGTCCAGCTCCCGCAGCTGCTGAACCCGGTCACGGATTCTGGTAATTTGCACTTCATCCAGTGAGCCGGTAGCCTCCTTGCGGTAACGAGCTATGAACGGCACAGTGGCGCCGTCATCAAGAAGTTCAATTGTCGCGCCCACCTGATGCTGCCCCAGGTCAAGTTCACGCGCAATTATGGCTATGTGCAAAGCCGGACGATCTTCCAAAGCTGTCTCCTCGAATTCTGATGAGGATGAAAATAATTGATAATTGCCTTTTGGTCAAGCTATTGCGTTTACATACGTAATCTAAAGGGCTTGTTGATAAACCCTGATGGCGTAGCGTTGGGTCTTGATTCCTTCGCAGACGGAATTGTGACCCAACGCAAATGCCTGCTATATAATAAGGCGCAGGGTCACACCCCCAGATTCCATCGAGTGCCAAGACCCTGCGCGACAAAAGTACCTTTTTCAACACGCCCTGAATCCTGGGTAGCACGCCCAAACTCGCTTTGGGCGTGATCAAAACTGCCGCCTGCCGGAACTCAGATTGGGCAGGCCGCCACCACCCGGTTTATTTCGTGCGAGGCAAAAAAAAGCATCCGGCCGAAGCCGGATGCCGGGAATTAAGTAGCCCACTTTTACATTGTTTCAAATCAACTACCTTACAAATTTCTTGTAACGGTCGTTGATTCGGCCCCAATGTAAATTATCCATAAAATTATCGATATACTTGGCACGGCCCGGGCCATCCTTGTGGTAATAGGCATGCTCGAAGACGTCCAGTGAAATCAGCGGTATGCCGCCCCAGATGGCGCCGTACTGGTGTTCATCGACCAGCACATTCATCAGCCTGCCGCTGTAGAGCTGGTCCCAGACCAGAAGTCCCCATCCGGAAAGCTTGGCCGCAAAAGCGGTCTGTTTGAAATCCTTCTTCCAGTTTTCGATGCTGCCGAATTCCTTTTCGATTGCAGAGACAATATCGGGACCTTTAGAGGTATCACCATCACCACCCAGGACTTCCCAGTATATATCATGCAAAAGCGCACCGGAATGATTCCAGGTCAGCCTGCGCTTGAGTTCCCCAAACTCGGACCAGTTGCCGTTGGCCGCATCAACATCGGCCTTCTCCAGAGCCTGCTCAATTTTGTTGAGAAATGTGACATAGCCCTTGTGATGTGTGTTGTAGTGCCAGTCAGTCGTCTCCGGGGAAACAACATTCTTTAAAAGCTTTTTGGCCTCATCGTCGGAATAAGGCCTCGGATTAAATTTCCATTCATAAGCCATGATTACTCTCCTTTTTTTATTGTAGACCTGTGCAAAATTTCTGATATAATTCCTTATGAGCTATAGTATTACACGATCACCTCGAAAACTTTGAATTCATCTTCATAGCACCCGTCCAAATAGTAATCTATATAAACTGTGCTTAAATACTATTGTTCCTTATTTGGATAAAAAAAGTGTACTTTTTAGTAAAGATTGAGCTGTGGAGTGTTATCGATTATATTCAACCTCAAGCGAGGACATGTTTTTTGAACCAATCCAGGGTTTCCCGATTGGCATCCTGCATAGGGGTGGGCTTGAAGTGGGGAAGCATACCCCTGAGTTTATCATCATTGAGTTGAATATTATTCTCAAACAGATACGCCATCTCTTTTATTTCCCTCACAATCGGTACAAATGGGCTCAGGATTGTAATTGCCAATTTTGAGATGGTCTTGATTTTCGGCTGTGTGCCGGCCAGCTCGGCGATCTTGCGCAGCCAGTGTTCGACCGAGCTCACCGTAATTCCGCCAAAATTGATTTCCTCATAGTTGGCCAGGTCCTCACGATACATCAAGCGCACAAATAGCTCTCCCGCATCGAGAATATAGACGAGCTGATGGGGGATGTCGGTCCTGATCAGCCATTTCATCGGTTTGCCTTCAAGAGCATTCTTGAATATTGGCATCATCAGGCCATTGGTAACATTGGGGCCGAAGAAATCCGGGAGACGCAGCAGTAACACACGGCAGCCACCTTCGATCACAGCGTCCTTGAGCATCAGCTCAAGCTCAACCCTGATTCTTCCCTTTTTTGTGATTGGCGCCGGTTTCGAATCTTCATAGATGGGCGAGGTCATGCCGTAGTTATATACATTGCCGGGAAACAGAATTGTGGCCTTATTTTCCCGCGCCGCGTTGATCACATTTCGAGTGGCATTTTCCATATTGCCTTCCCACTTGTCATAGGGGAAATTGATACCGTGAAAAATGAAATTTTTGCCCTTTGCCAGTTTGGAAACCAGCCTGGAATCCAAAGCATCACCCTCAGCAACTTCCAGCTTTGGATTCTCACCGAAAAGATTCAGAGCCTTCTCGCGCTTTCTCACCAGTGCGGTCACCGGCCTGCCTGTCTCCAGTAGTTTTGTTACGAATGCCGAACCGATCGAACCGGTCGCCCCCAGAACCAGACAATATGAATTAGCGTCCAATGTTTTGCTCCTTTTATTGCTTATCCCTTTTTAGCTTATTTAAGAGATATCATCCCTTCCCGGTCCCATAGTTTTCTCCGGGATTCAGTTTACTAAATTGTAATGCTGCCTGTCAATGGATAAAAGTGATGTTCCCGCAGTTATGAGGATAACATGAAATATGTATTCACTTCATCTGTTCCGCTGCTGAACCACCAAACCCTGAATCCCTTTTCCTTTGCCTTATCGATTATCGGGGCCGGTATAAACGGGGTTATCAGCACGAGGATCCGGTTCTGTTCCAGTTTATTCAGGGCGGACATAACCTTCCCGAGCGGCTGCTCTCCGGCGTCGAGCAGGGGACGTGCATCGATTGTATCTGCAATCCTGGAATCATCCGCCCATTCCGGCCGGGCAGCTTCTTCATCGGAAGAATCAGCGGCTAAACCAGGCGCTTCCGCCAATCCCGCTTCCCGCCTCAACCTGTTAATCATTTCGCCCAGGCCGACATTACCCACCCTGGCCGCCTGTCGGAGTGATGTCACTCTGGCGATGGTCTTCCTCAGAATTGGATTTCGCAGTTTTTTGAAGGCCGGAGCGATATCTATTAATGTCTCTTCCAGATGCGGATATTCATTGAGTAATTCACCCACCTTAGTTTTGGGAGTTATATCTAATTTTCGGCCACTGTCCATATAGCTCTCCTATTCAGCATAGTTCAGGAGCCTCTGCTCGCCCTCGAGCTGACGCTTTTCTGTCAGGTCCTGGCTGACTTCCAGAACTCCCTGGTATTCCCCCTCTCTGGATCTAAGCGCATAATACTCGATACTTATAAACCTGCCCTTCATCTCGATCCAGAATGCCGCTCGATCATGTTTGCCTGACTTGAAATCTTCCAGAATCTTTTCCACGATGTGCACTGATTTGGGCGGATGACATAGCTGCACCTGCCGCCCGAGGATGGCGCGGCTGCGTTCAAAAATCCGCTCTTTGCCCTGAGTAAAGTAGCGGACTGTATCATCTTTATCGACAAAGGTCAGGTCGAACGGGATTGTATTCAATATGGTATTTATCTCATCCTTTGTGAAACTGCCGCTGGGAAGCTGAATCCTTTCTCCGTCCCTTACCTCTTTTTCCGGTATATCGATATCCTGCGGCCTCCATTCATCCTTCGGATCGTAGAGACAATATCCGATCTCGAGGCTTTGATTATAGATGTCAAACCATTCGGAATCCTCGAGGGTATCCATACTCATGGGAAAGAGAATTTCCTCTTCCTTGTAAATCATTTCCTCGATCGCCTCAGCGGCAGGTTTAAGTGCAAGCTCAATTACGCTTTCCGCTTCGCCGGCAGAATATTCCTGCGTGGCCGCCAAAGCCTCAACGGCCGAATTCAGGAGCTCGCGGGCCTCGTCATGCTTGCCCCACATCACCGTCGGGGGGCCGGTTATGCCATGTTTTTCCAGGTATGGAAAGAGCAGGTTCTCCTTGCGCTTGTAGTGTTTGTCAACATCCGTCAATGCATGAATATGGTTTCTGACCTCGGCCATCTCGGCTGAAGCATCCTCATCGTCATCCATCTTCTCGATTTTTGAGAAACTCTTCTTGAGTTCATTCAGATGCCATCCCAGGCCGCGGTTCTCCTGCAGAAATGTGTGCACAGGATGGCCGGGAGGAGCCTCTTTCGAGCCTTCTTGAGAGATCGCTCCCTCCAGCGCTTTGGTGTGAATATCGCAAAGTTTTAAAATCTCGCCGGGAGGCATTCCCTCCGAAATAAGCTCCTGCTCGACTAATACCACGTCCTCGTATGGAACCTTGCCCAGAAGCTGTATAAGCTGAGCTTTTACCGCTTCAGGGGCCTGCCCCTCATGAAGCTGCTTTATCATGTGTTTCAGGAGGGCGCGTCTCTTTTCGGCATTATTTATTAACTCGCTCATTTTCACTTCCTTTCATTTCAATTCAATTTTCACGCTAATATAGCCTTAGGAGACCTAACTGTCCTTGACCTAAATCAATAATCAGGATATAATCTCTCTCCTTTTGTATATAAAAATAGCTTATCAGAATATAAAGAATCACCGCCCTGATTTCTTGGTGACGGGCCACGATAGTCCGAAGAAGAGGCCGAAGAAAAGGAAATTCTGCCACCCAAGACTGCCCGTGATCAGATATATAACGGTATTCAGAACAATCGTGATAATGGCGCTTATTCCAAGGCTGACGAGTATTTGCCTGAGCATAATTCCTGCATCTAAGATAAACCCCGCCAGTCAGCAGCGGGGTCGAGATCGAAGCTGTTTTTTATGAGCCGATCATATCTATAATCGCTTCTTCGGTCCTGTCGGGCGCGGTTAGCCTGATGTTTTCCGCCAGGTCACCCAGGAGTTCCTTGGCGCGGCCATAATGTTCGCGTCCGCATATAAGCAGTATCGGTATTTTGAGCTTGATGCAGGTCCAGAGAACATCCTTCACTGTCATTTCCATCTCATGAGTCGGCAGCACCTTGTGAAAATACCCCACCACCACAGAGATATTGTCATCTCTGGTGATATGGCCCACGTATTTGCCATAGTTATCAAAACCATTTCCAAGCGGCATAGTTGAATGTCCCGTGATAGATAGATTGGCCAGTACCAGCGGGTCGGTTCCCTCGAAATAGCCAATTACGCCCATGCTGTGTCTCCTGTTTTTCTGCCCGATAAAGACTTTGATTTTACTGGATTAAAGAAAAAGATGGCGGGCAAAAAGTCAACTCAATTCTGTAAAGGGGATGATCTTATAGGGACAATCGAAAATATCCGATCTATTTCGAACCAGGAGGAGCACCTTTTCAGGAGGAATTTGCGACAGGTCGAGGCTGCCGAAATGCCTCCATTCACGTTCCGGTTCCCAATCACCACCCATTTCTCCGGGATTTTGATAAAAGGGTTTTTCCTTATCACTGAGTTTATAATACTTTTCCGGTTCGTCATAAATGACCGGTTTGATCCCGATGCGCAAAGCATAGTCTTTTTCTATGGCAATCCCATACGGTTCGAAGTTCCAGCGCACATAACGGGGGCGCCATCTTATAAGCGAGACAGCGTTGCGGGGAGAGAGCTCCGTGAAGGATACGACCTTATGTCCGCCTCGAATGTGGTAATATGTGGACCATATCTTTTTCACCTCCACTATTCGCTTCAATGTCTGCAGGGCTGATCTGGGATACTCGCTGTCCGACTCAAAAATTGCCTGATAAAACTTCGCCGAGGATTCTCCCGGCCAGGGCGTATAGGTTGAACGGGTATAGTGTGTCAAATGCTTCCATTTAAAGCTTTTTAGCTCGTCCGAAAGCTCCTGCCTCGAAACTGCAACTTTTGCTTTTCTCGCCGGGAAGTCCCGGTTGATGTTAAAGCGCAGGGTAGCATCGGAAAATTTCGCCGGGTTGTCCCGGAGAAGGGTCTCCAGATTTCCTTCTTCCCGAAGGCATACCGGATATATCTGATTCGCCAGTGAGACCACGATCTTGTCGCGCTCGCTCCAGGCAGTCTTTCCCCTCAGGCCCCTTTTTTTGCACTTGAAGAACATGAATCCTGTTTTAGAGTTGTCGAGCTCAAAGTCCTCTATGATATCACGCCTGATCTCCTCCTGATCCTCTCTTTCATCCAATGGGGCCACTATGACCTGTTTTCCTCCAAGATGTCCGGCTGCCCAGACCAGAAATTCCCACGTGTTCATGCCAATCGAGGTGACGATGGCGCAGCCCCGGGATATGGCGTCCTCAACTGCTTTATAGCTGTTCTGGATCCATGGATCAGACCCAACCGGAGTCTTTGATTGTCGGGAGTTCAGGATAACCGCCTTCTCCCCTTTTAGGATAGCATCATCCCCCAAATAATACATTTTTAAGCCCGCTCAAATGTTGTAAGTCCAATTTTCCAAGCCCCTACTTGTGGTATTTCATAAATAAGCAGCCATGGGCTTCTGATAATTCAATTTCTGAGATGACAATATAAGCCAAAAAAGCGTCTATACAAAATCAAATTTTCAAAAATTGAATAAATGAAATAAAAAACGCGCGAAAGATTAAGATTCTCTCACGCGTTCAATAAACAATTCTATTCCAGCCTATTCATCCCGTATCATAGGCAGTTTCACACCCTTCTTTCGCGCCACCTCTATCGCCTTCTCGTATCCTGCGTCGGCATGACGCATGATCCCGGAACCGGGATCGGTTGTAAGTACCCGTGAGAGTCTCTCGTCCATCTCCTTCGAGCCGTCACAAACCACAACCATGCCGGCATGAATCGCCAGGCCAATTCCAACTCCGCCGCCGTGGTGGATTGAGACCCAGGATGCCCCGGCACAGATATTCAGCATGGCATTCAGAAGCGGCCAGTCGGCGATGGCATCGGAACCATCCTTCATGGATTCGGTCTCACGATAGGGCGAGGCCACAGAACCGCAGTCGAGATGATCTCGGCCGATTACGATCGGGGCAGAGATTTTGCCCTTGCGCACCAGATCGTTTATAATCAGGCCGAACTTCTCACGCTCGCCGTAACCAAGCCAGCAGATTCGTGTCGGCAGCCCCTGGAAATGCACCTTCTCATGGGCCATCTTGATCCAATTGCAAAGCGATTCATTGTAGGAAAATTCTTTCAGAATAACTTCATCTGTTACATGAATATCCTTCGGATCGCCGGAAAGCGCCGCCCATCTGAAGGGTCCTTTGCCCTCACAGAAAAGCGGACGGATATAAGCCGGCACAAATCCGGGAAAATCGAAAGCATTTCTGAGACCTGCCTTCTGCGCCTGGCCACGAAGATTATTGCCGTAATCAAAGACAATCGACCCGGCTTTCTGGAAATCGAGCATCGCCTGGGTGTGCGCAACCATAGAATCATAAGCACGCTTTATATATTCATCCGGATTCTTCTTTCGCAATTCCAGAGCCTCTTCATACGGCATTCCATGCGGAATATAACCGTTGAGCTCATCATGGGCCGAGGTCTGGTCGGTCACAATATCAGGCACCACGCCCATCTCGACCATCTTCGGCTCGATCTCGGCAGCGTTGCCGACCAGCCCGATGGATAGCGGAACTTTGGACCTCTTGGCCTCCTCGACCCATTGCAGGGCCTGTTCCAGGCTGTGGGTCTTGCGGTCGCAGTAACCGGTATCAAGGCGCTTATCGATACGAGCCTCATCTACCTCAACACCAAGCATAATGGCCCCGGCCATAGTAGCGGCCAGCGGCTGGGCGCCGCCCATACCGCCATATCCTCCGGTCAGGATAAATTTTCCGCTCAAATCGCCGCCAAAATGCTGGCGCCCGCATTCAGCAAAGGTCTCGTATGTACCCTGGAGTATTCCCTGAGTACCGATATAAATCCAGCTTCCGGCTGTCATCTGCCCGAACATAATCAGGCCCAGCTTTTCCAGTTCGCGGAATTTTTCCCACGTCGCCCAGTGCGGTACCAGATGCGAATTGGCGATCAGCACGCGGGGGCAGTGCTCGAATGTGCGAAAAATTCCCACCGGCTTGCCGGACTGAACCAGGAGAGTCTCGTCATTCTTCAATTCCTTCAGGCTCTTAACTATCGCATGAAAGCAGTCCCAGTTCCGCGCTGCTTTCCCGGAACCGCCGTAAACCACAAGCTCTTCCGGCTTCTCTGCCACCTCTGGGTCGAGGTTGTTTTTGAGCATGCGCATGGCTGCCTCGGCATGCCAGTTCTTGCAGCTCAAGCTGCTGCCACGGTCGGCTTTAACGGGAGTGTATTCTGCTGGCGTTTTTGTAGATGTATCTGACATAGCATAAACTCCTTTATTTTTGGCATGTAATACATTCAAGGTATATAGACTGAGTCCGCAAAGTCAATAAAAAGTTGACATTGGCCGTTTATTGCGAAATATTGGAGGTATGGAAAAATCCAATCACGGAATGCTGAACATCGTGGCTGCCGGACTCGGCATGGGGTTGTTCGGGGTGTGCGCCATAGAGAACGATGCCGAGCGTTTCCACAAAGATATTCGCGAGCGCGCCCGCAGTCTCCCATACGCTGTCTGCATGGGAATCCCCCTTTCCCGCGAGATTTTCGAGACTATAACCGACGGCCCCAACGATATTTACAAAACGCATTATCGTCAAGCTAACAGCCTGCTCGATAACGCTGCCTACATGCTCGCCAGGCATGTCGAGGCCCAGGGCTACCGCGCTCTTCCGATTCCGGCATCTTTGACAGTTGACGAAAAGATGCAGACCGGGCACCTGTCGCATAAATGGATGGCCGAGAAGGCAGGTCTGGGATGGCGCGGGCGAAATAATCTCCTCGTTACGGAGAAATTCGGCTCGGCCGTTCGTCTGACCACTATTCTAACTGATATGCCCTTGATGACTGATATCCCGATGGAGTTTGGATGCGGCGACTGCTATGATTGCATTGATGAGTGTCCGGCCGAGGCGTTGGGCGAGAAGCCCTCTGACTACAATTTCGATCGATGTTATTCGCAAATTCTCAAATATTCGCGCCGCGATAATTTCGGATTGATGATCTGCGGCCATTGTATTAAAGCATGCAAACCAAAATGAAGAAAGAAATAACCGAGGTAAAACTTTTCTGCGGGCTGATCTACCGCGATCTCGATCTGCTGCGGGATGCCACCCGAACACTTTCCAAGGCATTCGGGCCTCTGGATCATGAAAGTGATGTCTACGATTTTGATCATACCGAATATTACGAGTCTGAGATGGGTACGCATCTGGTACGGAAATTCATCTCATTTGAGCAACTGGTAGATCCCCTCAAGCTTCCGAATATAAAGGCCAAAACCAACGAGATCGAAAAGAAATTCGCAGATAAAGAAGAAGATCAATTCAAGAGAAATATAAATATCGATCCTGGATACATGGAGCTGTCCAAGATTGTTCTTGCCTCGACCAAGAATTATTCGCATCGAATTTATCTGGGCAAAGGGATTTTCGCCGAAGTCTCATTGATTCGCAAGGAGAACAAATTCAAGTTCCTCCCCTGGACCTACCCGGACTATGCCCATCCGTTAGCGCTTGCTTTTTTTGAGGATATGCGCAGTATTCTGAAGAACCGGATTTCGCAATAAGAAAGCTGTAGAATAGTATCATCCCGGACCCCGACAGAAAAGAATCAGATTCCCAAATAATCAAAAGCAGAGTGCCGTCCAACTTGATTTATGCGAGTAGAACACGAATTCGTCATGTCCTGATCAATCGACCGTCGAGCCGCTCTTTCAACTTCGCACAGCAGGCATAGTGCATGCAAACACTATTCTCACTACCTACACTTGCTGTTCCATTATACGGGTGATCGAGTTATACCACTTATCATCCAGCTCGGTCAAAACGATCTCGATCAGATCATTGATAATGAGCTTCTCGCCCTGGACATGCCCGATGAATCTGTAATCGATGCCCAGCTCTTTAAGTCGTTTCTCGACTTCGTCGTTATTTTTCGGATCGATGGAGATAAGGAATCTGGACTGGCTCTCGGAGAAAAGCAGCACGTCCGGCCGCAGATCCGATTCAATATCGATCCGGCAGCCGACCTGTTTCTCACGATCCATGATACAGCTTTCGGCCAGCGCAATTCCCAGTCCGCCCTCGGCCAGATCGTGGCAGGATTTTACCAGCCCGGATTTTATCAGCTCCAGCACCGCCTCCTGATTCTTCTGCTCATAATCCAGATCCAGTGCGGGAATATCGCCCTTTATCAAATCATGGATGACTCTTATATATTCGCTGGCGCCAAGCTCATTGTGCGTTTTGCCGATCAGGATAATCGCATCTCCCTCGCTTTTAAAATGCGAGGTCATGCGATGGTCGATATCCTCCAGAACACCCATCATCCCGATTGTCGGTGTGGGATAGACAGCCCTTCCGCCGATCTGATCCTCGTTGTAAAAACTGACATTTCCGCCCGTGACCGGTGTATCGAACTTGCGGCAGGCCTCCCCCATACCCATCACAGCCTCATAGAAACACCAGAACATCTCGGGCTTATAGGGATTGCCGAAATTAAGGCAGTTAGTGATGGCCACCGGTTTTGCTCCCGAGGCCACAACATTACGAGCAGATTCCGAGACAGCAATCATCGCCCCCCGGCGTGGATTGATATAGCAGTATCTGCCGTTGCAGTCGGTGCTGAAGGCCAGCCCCTTGCGGGTTTTTCGGACACGCAGGACAGCGGCATCTCCACCCGGGAATATAGCAGTATTTGTGCGGACCATATGATCGTACTGGTGATATATCCAGCCCTTGTTGGCGATCGACGGCGCCGACAGCAGCTTGAGCAGAGCCTGATTGAGATCATCCGGAACAGGAACAGAATCTATATCCAGCATCCGGATTTCATCCAGATACGAGGGCTTCTCTCTTTCGCGCTCATATACCGGAGCCCCACCGCCCAGCACAAGATCGTAAGCGGGCACCTGCGCCACCACTTCACCATTCCGGTTGACGGTTACCATACCGTCATCGGTAACCTCACCGATTTTCACTGCCGGAAGTCCCCATTTCTTGAATACAGCCTTAAGCTCCTCTTCCTTGTCCTTTTTGCCTACAACCAGCATGCGTTCCTGAGATTCCGAGAGCATAATTTCATATGGTATCATACCTTCCTCACGCACCGGCACTTTGGAGATATCGATCTTCATCCCCGAGCCTCCCCTATCAGACATCTCGGTTGTGGAGCAGGTAATCCCGGCCGCACCCATATCCTGTATGCCGACGACCAGGTCTTGCTTGATGATTTCAAGCGTGGCCTCCAGCAGGAGCTTCTCAGTAAATGGGTCTCCGATCTGCACTGAGGGCCGTTTGGATTCCGATTTCTCCGATATCTCTTCAGATGCAAAGGTGGCGCCATGAATGCCGTCCCGGCCTGTCGATGATCCAACTATAAAGACCGGATTTCCCACACCCTCGGCAGTACCCGATACGATTCCATCGGACTTGACAATACCCACCGCCATAGCATTGACCAGCGGATTACCGAGATAACAGTCGTCGAAATAAATTTCTCCGCCCACAGTAGGGACACCGAAGGAATTGCCGTAATCCCCTATCCCCCTTACCGCTCCGTCCAGAAGATAGCGCGCACGCGGATGCTTTAGGTCGCCGAAACGGAGGGAATTCAGGGCTGCAATCGGACGCGCACCCATAGTGAAGACATCGCGCAGAATGCCGCCGATTCCGGTGGCCGCCGCCTGATATGGTTCGACTGCGGTGGGATGATTGTGACTTTCTATCTTGAATACCACCGCCAGGCCGTCACCAATATCGACCGCTCCGGCATTCTCCTCACCGGCTTTGGTCAGAAGCGCTCTGCCCTCGCGCGGCAAGGTCTTTAAAACCGCAATCGAATTTTTATAGGAACAGTGTTCCGACCACATAACCGAAAATATTCCCAGTTCGGTATAATTGGGCACCCGCCCCAGGATTTCGACCATGCGGTTATATTCTTCCTCAGAAAGGCCGTGCTGGAGGCCAAGTTCGAGATTTACTTCAGGTTCTATCATCATTTTCTCCTCGAGTAAAGAGGACATTTACATAAAATCCGTCCCAATGTCAACCAAATCTTTGCCCCTAAACAAAAAGGCCGCCCAATGATGGACGGCCTTCACATAATCCTTTATATATCAGTATTCCGCTCCAAGCGAGAAATAATAGCGCGGACTTGAGGTCTTATCAAGATCGGTCCGCCAGGCGGTATCGAACCTCAGGAGCAGGAATCCCAGATTGATTCGGGCGCCCCAGCCGAAGGCGGCCTTTATATGATTCAAACGGTTCTCGGTACCGTCTCCGCCCTTGAACTCAGTATTCACATCCCAGGCCGCGCCCATATCCCAGAACAGGGCTCCGTTAATTCCGCTCAGGAATAATGGCAGCGGGAAGCGCGTGATAAGATAATCGACCAGCGGGAAACGCAGCTCGATATTTGTCAGGAAGAATTTCCGTCCGCCAATCTCATAATAATCATAGCCTCTCAGAGGTGTGATAACTTCGGAGAAGTAGAGATTATCGACATTGTAAATATTCTGGTCAACTTCTATATTTTTGATCCAGTTCGTATTTCCGCCCAGGAAGAAGCGCTTGGGATTGGAGCCGCTGGATGCGCCCCCGGCAATTCGGATGGCCGTTGATATCCGGCCGCCCAGGGGAATATACTTGCGGTAATCCAGGCTGGCCGACCAGTAGGATATTGAACTGTTATATATATCCAGGGTTCTTTCAAGCTTGAGTTTATAACGCGTGCCGTCGAATGGCCCGGTATGGCCCCACAGGATATTATCGAAGACATAGGAAAGGGTGGCCGTCGTATTCTTGTTATATGAATCGTCATAAGGCTCGTCATAATACTTGCGGTCGATATACAGGTGCGAGACATCAAGCTGCACGCGCCTGAATGTGCTGAACGGGTAAGCCGCCGAAAATAATCCGCCGTAATATCGGTCTGAGAATAAGCGGTCTATGGCATCGATATAATAGTACTTGGTATGATAAATTCCGCCGCCCCAATCGATACGGTTGGTATTATTCAGATAATACACCTGGAAGTTGGTCTGATCGATGGTATTCACCAGATCTGTAAAGATCAGGAACTGATGATTACCGAGATAGTCAGAAATCACCATCACCGACTGGCCCCTCAGCCCGAAGAAGGTATCATAGGATACACCTCCGGCCACAAAGTCAGGCGTAAATTTAGTTTTATAATCCTTGACATCGTACTCGCCATTTTCATTCATGCCGTAAAGCGAATCACGCTCGGCCTGGACCGAATCCGGATCAAAATTCGCATCGGATGAATCCGAGGGCGTGGGCATCATGTCCTCGCGGCCCGAACGGAAAACATAATCGCCGTAATCAGCCTGCTTTTCTTCTTCTTCTTCTTCATCGCCTTCTTCAGCTTCAGCTTCCTTCACCTGCGCGGTATCACTTTCGACGTACTCCTCATCCTCAGCGCCGAAATCCTGGGTAACAAATTCAAGCGGCGCGCTCATCTCGCCCTTATACAACGCTGTCTTCTCGAGCTCCTCCGGCGAATCGGCAACCGGCTTGATCTTGGTCATTAAAAAGATATCATAGCCGCGGTTGTTGAAACTTGAAAATGCTATTTTATCCCCCTTGGGTGACCAGTGCGGAGCCTTAATATCGGTAAGCACATCGGTTACCGGGAAAAGATCGCCTTTTTCCAGGTCCTTGACATACAGGTTCATGATGCCGTTGTAATCGGCTGTAAAAGCCAGTTTCTTGCCGTCCGGAGACCAGGTCGGACTGCGCTTCTGGTCCATCCCGCGCGTCACGGCCACGATCTCGTCGGTCGCCAGATCATAACGAAAAATATTGTAATGACCATATTCGAAATCAAGCATCTCGGGATCTATCATGGGGTTGTCAGGGTAACGGTCCGAGGCAAATGCGATGTAGCGACCGTCAGGAGAAAACGAGGCCTCGGTATCATCATAAAAATCATTTGTGAGCCGAATTATCTCTTCGGTCTTAACATCGATCATGTAAAGATCGTTCTGGCCGTTCCGCAGTCCGGTGAAAACGATCTTATTGGAATCGGCCCCGCCCCAGGTGGGATTGACGATGCTGACAAATTCACCCTCGAGCTTCTTGACGATTTTTCCTCGATCCAGATCATAAATCCTGAGCTGATCCTTGCCATGCGATTTTGAAACGAAAACAAGAAACTTGCCGTCGGGTGAGAAGGACATGCCGGAAACAAATGAATGCAGCGACTCGATATCCGCAGAACGGCTACTCTTAACCAGTTCCTTCAGCACCTCACCATCGACCGCCGAAATCAAAATGATTTCCGTGTATCCATTCTTATCGGTGAAAACCGCCAGCTTGTCCCCGCTGGGAGCTATTACCGGTTTTTCATTGTAATATGAGCCATCCTCCTCATGATCGGTGAGTCTCTTTGAGAACTCCTCGGCTTCCTTTCGCTTGGAAAGTTCGGGCCAGTATATACGGCGGCAGTATTTCGCAAAATCCTCATCAAATTCGTCCGTCTCGAGTCCCAGGGTCTTCTTGATCGCTTTATCCATGCTCAGGTAGGATTTGCCCTTGAAAAGCAGTTCAGAGATTTTCTCCTCGCCGTATTTGTCGGCGATATAGATCATCATCAGATGGCCCTGCTTGTAAGCCTGGTAACCGCCGATATAGTCCAGGGGCAGGATATAATCATTGATGGTTGCGTCACGCATGAACATATCGCCAAAAACATCCCAGCCCAGCCTGGATGAATACTCCGCAAAGCCCTCGGCATACCATAAAGGCAGCTGGAACAGGGCACGCCGCGAGAACATCGATCCGATTGCGCCGCCGTAAAGCAGATCATATGTAAAGGCATGCGTTAACTCATGATGCAGAACATGCCGAAAATCCTCGTAGGAGCCGTTGAATGGGAACACCATGCGGTTTTTGAATGCCTCCGTAAAACCGCCGACTCCCTCCGGCAGAATCGAGGCCACAATATTTGTCTGCTGGAATTCATTTGGAGCATTGTATAGAAAAACCGGAAAACGATTCCGGGGCCAGTATTTCATGTCCTCCGCCACTATCTCATAAGCCTTTTCCATTTCTTCAGCGGCAAATTTGGCCAGCTCCAGCTGTTCGGCATAGAAATATATATCGAAATTTGGCGTCTGAATATATTCCCAGTCAAAGTCACGATACTGGACTTTGTTCTTGCCGAAATATACCTCCTGGCCAAAACCGGAACTTGTCAGCAGTACTCCCAATAAAAGCGCGGGCAGAAAAATCTTGAGTACTCGCATAATAAACCTCATCTATCTTAAATTAATCTTTAACTCTTTCTATGTCCGCGCCGACCGCGGCCATACTCTCTTCGAAATTCTCATAGCCTCTATCTATATGATACACTCTTTTCACCTGTGTCTCTCCCCCGGCAGCGAGCCCGGCCACAACCATAGCGGCACCAGCCCTTATATCGGACGCCATCACATTAGTACCGGACAGATTCTCGACTCCTTCTATGGCAGCCGTATCACCGGAAATCGTAATATTGGCTCCCAGGCGGATAAGTTCCATAGCATGCGAAAAGCGGTCCTCAAAAATCGTCTCCCTGATACGCGACGTCCCCTCCGCGACAGCTGCCATCGACATCATGCAGGCCTGCAGATCGGTCGGGAATCCGGGATATGGAGTTGTCACAATATCTACCGCCTTGAGACGGGCGGGGGCTCTAATAGTTAGTCGGTCATGATTAAAATCTATTTCACATCCCATTTCATTAAATTTCTGAATGACTATTCCAAGATGAGACGGCTCCACATTTTCGAGCGTAACCTCTCCCCCAGAGGCCGCAACCGCCGCCATGAAGGTTCCGGCTACCAGACGATCCGGAATCGGTTTATGTTCAATTGCCGTAAGCTTTTTCACGCCTTTGATGGTTATCGTGGCAGTTCCGGCGCCCTCGATGGAAGCGCCCATGCTGTTCAAAAAATTAGCAACATCCACCACCTCGGGGTCCATGGCGGCATTGATAATCGTCGTTGTTCCCGACGCAGTAACTGCGCCCATCATGATGTTTTCCGTTCCCGTATGGGAGGGGCGGTCAAAACAGAAGGCGCCGCCGTCCAAACGGTCGCATTCCGCAATAACATAGCCGGCCTCCTCAATCACCGTAGCGCCGAGTTTCTTGAAGCCCTTTATATGCAGGTCGACCGGGCGCTGCCCCAGGGAACACCCTCCCGGCAGCGATACCTTGGCCCTGCCCATGCGAGCAAGAAGCGGTCCCAGCACAAGAAAGGATGCCCGCATCTTGCTGACCAGCTCATACGGAGCCACATAATCTGTCAGGTTCTCGGCATTAATCACCACTGTTTTCTCTTTCTTATCCCGATCGATTTTGCATCCGATCGCCTCCAGCAGCTGCAAAATCGTCCTGATATCCCGTAAATCCGGAATATCGTGAATAATTGAATTGCCCTTGTCGGCAAGAATAGAAGCGGCCAAAATCGGCAGAACGGAGTTTTTTGAGCCGTTTACACGGAGATGGCCCTCTAATCTACGGCCTCCCCTGATCCTGAATGCATCCATAAACCCTTCCAGTTCTTTAAACGAGATTAATCCCCGGCAGTTCCCTTTATTGCATGGCCTGCAGGCCCTTTGCCCGCATGCTCATACAGTTAAACAAATCATTTTATGAATGTTCAAGAAAAAACGCAAACGCTCAATATCTTGCGCTTTAATTAACGCGTAAAAATCGACTTTGATCCACATATCTGACACACCCGCAAAAAAATACTTTCAAAAAAAATCATCCTAAACTATACTCAAGGCATGTCAGTCCTGTTTATTTCCGATATCCATCTGGGCGAAAGATTCCCTGAAAGGGAAAAGATTAAAAAGGAAAAACTGAGCGCTTTTCTGGAAATGGCTGCGGGCAGTGCCAGCCGTTTGTTCGTGGTTGGCGATCTTTTCGACTTCTGGTTCGAATATAAGCACGCCGTCCCGAAGGGGCACCTGAATATCATTCTCAAGTTATCCCAGCTGCATGAGAACGGCACTGAATTATCATACATAACCGGAAATCATGATTTCTGGCTGGGGGATTTTCTGGCCAGCGAGGTGGGGTTCAAGATCTACCGTGACCAGCTCGATATCGAATTGGATGGCAAGCGGGTCCATATTATCCATGGCGACGGCCTGGCAAAGAAAGACCGTGGGTACAGAGTATTGAAAAAGGTCCTGCGCAACCGCCTCAATATATTTCTCTACAGGCTTCTATCGCCCGACCTCGGAATACCCTTCGCCAAATTTGTCTCCGGAAGGTCCCGGGGACATACCCAGAAGCGTCCCAAAGAGATATTTCTGGAGGAATACCGGCAGTATGCCAGGAAGAAACTCGATGCCGGCTATGACGCGGTCATTATGGCGCATACCCATGTCCCGGAGGAGATTTCATTTGATAACGGCATCTACCTGAATACCGGGGACTGGATAGAAAACTTTACCTATGTCGAATTTTCCGAAGGTCGTTTTAAGCTGAAAAAATGGGACTGATCACTCAGCCCTTCCCGATGCGGTCGCCATAATTGCGGTTTCCCCGGAGCAAAATATCAATTTCAGATCTTCACGATGCGGAGGCGGGGAATCCGGTACCGAAAGAACCGTGCCTCTAATATTACCGAGTCTCAAAAAATCAATCAGTGACATTCCTACAGGCAATAACTGGCACCCATAATCCACCAGCGTAGAGATCGACTTCTTTTTGATACCTTCAGACAGGTCGCCCTGGGTCAATGGAGAAATATAACAGGACACGCTCTTTTGCAGGTGCCTGCCCCGGGCCTGGTCCGCAATTGACTTTAGAATACAGGCTGTACCTCCACAGGGCCCCCCGATAAAGGCTGTATCCGGGCGAATAGAATTCAAATTGCCGGCTTCCCTGGAAATAAACATCTTACCATCAGGAAAAATATAGTTTACCAACCCAACCGAATTCAAATGAAACTCCGCTTCATAATGGGCTTTTCGGTCAGAAAAATAAATCTTGTCCTGCACTTTGGTCTTCTGGGCCAGTGATTTCCTGGTCGATTCGTCGAAAAGACAGAAGACTGCTTCGGCGCCCGCCAGCCGGGCCATATAGCAGAGGGCCATCTTTTCCTCGCCGGTAAGCTTCTCCGCCCCCGCGCCCGAAAACTCGATCATCTTACCCTTAAAGGAATCGGGTGGGAAGGTTTTGAAAAATCGCCCTAAAAGATCCACAACCGAAAGATCCTTCTGTATCCGGCCGGAGATGGTCACCCTGATCGCGGGCGGCACAACCAGCTCGACCTGTCCCTCAAGAGCGGCTGCGGCAATTTTCTCATCGAGATTCACGACCGCCGCCGAATAGGCGCCCAGAGCATGAATCTCCGGAAAGGTGGTCGCAATCAACTGATTGGGCTTAACATGACCCTTACCGAGAATATCCAGCGCTCCGTTCAGAAGCCGCGCCGATTTTCCCGAAGGCAGATCAGATTTTGTGAAACCATTACCCTTGTACCACCAGCACTTCTGCTCGATCCTGGGATCCAGGTCAGAGGAGGCCAGTTCTACTGGAAGAACAATCAGGTCGGGTATAATCCTGATCACTTCTCCCGGCTGAACGGTCTGCCTCCCGCTCGCACGCGCCAGTATCTTCTGATATGCCGTCTGGTAGTATTCAACATAGCTCCCGTTGGGCCCCAACTTGGTTTCCCATCCAAAACTGAATTCCAGCTGTTCCAGCTTGAGAGCCTGGGGCTTTTCCTTGATCCCGTATATTCCCCGCCACCTGTAGAAGGCCGCCTTGGAAATGCCCAGTTCACGGCCGCAATGAAAGTCGTCGCCGTGACGCTCCCATAGCTCGCGTATCTGTGATTCCGAGTACTTCGGAAAGGAGTGCTTGGCAACACCCTTTTTGCGCCGCCAATAGGCGACAAGATACTCGGGAATTCCGCCCAGGGCCTCACCGATTTTCTTATCAGTGCGATAAGTCTTCTGAAGTTTCAAAAGCTCCGATTTGGTCGGTATCCTTTTTCTTTTCACAGCTCAATTTCCTGAAACGGTTTCACAAGTTGTCTGTAAACGTTTGTGAGGGATACGGATACCACCCTCGTATTTCCGATCACGGACAAAAAATTGGTGTCCCCATGCCAGCGCGGAACTATATGTTGATGCAGGTGGCCGGGGACTCCCGCCCCGCTTTGATGTCCAAGGTTGATTCCGATATTCAGTGAATGCGGCTGCAGAATCTGTTTGAGTATCTTCACCGCGCGCTGTGTTTCATACATCAGCTCCTCTGACGTCGCCCGCGGGAGTTTCTCGATATGAGCGATATGCCGGTTGGGCACCACCATAAGATGCCCCGAAACATACGGATATCGATTCATAACTACAAATACTTTCTCTCCGCGATAGAGCACATAATTCTGTCTATCCTTCTCTTCCCTGAAAATCCTGCAGAATAAACAGCCCTTCTCCTTGGGGCCCAGAATATACTCTTCCCTCCACGGCGCGTACATCTTCCTGTCCATAAAACCATAATAAAAAAGGCGGCTTCTTTTGGCAAATAAAAATAAAAGCCTGGAAATACAATCTGTTTATCGACAGTATCTTCGGGACTGATACTGAGATTCATCCAATTATTGGCCTTACCTAATATCTGCTATGCAGTTACATCCACTCAATAATAATAACGGTCAGGAAAGTCTGAATTTTCGGGATATGAACCGCAACTTGCTCATATACTTTTGATTAGAGACAATCGATCCCGCGATAATCCTTCGCGGCTTCATGCAGGCTGAATTTTTTCCACGGCTTTCATGCAATTGCGCAGGAAGATATCAAGACAGCATCCATTTTTTATTAAACATTGCAATCAAGATTTCATATAAACTTAATGAGGAATATAGATGGAAGGCATTAGTTCTGATTTTGACATTTTCGCACGCGGAATACTGGATTCGCTGCTTCTGTTCCTGGTGATACCCTTTTCTATCCCGACCTTTATCGGTTACCATTTTCTGGCCCTCAAAAGAAACAAACATGCCGGTATCGCCTTTATCTTCAGCTTCTTGATAGCGCTGGTGTATATCGCCTGGATCGGCTTTTTGCCGACACTGGTAATATTCTTTTACATTTCCGCATTTTATCTATTGGTGATGGGGCCTTTCTGGCTTCTCGATAAACTTATCAGATGGTATGAAAACAAATATATTTACGAAAAATACAGGAAATACCTGGATGACAGGAAAACGGAATCAAATTCAAATGGCTGAATCTACTCGCCCATTCTCAGCACAATCACCCTCTCGATCCCGGAATAGTCTTCAACCACTTCGACCACATCAAACTTCGTTTCATTTTCTGCCAAATCCCTTATGGTGTCCATCTGATCGAAGGCGACCTCGAAAATAAGATAGGCCCGGCGATTCAAGTATTCCGGAGCCTCGGTCAACATCTGCCTGATGAAATCCATGCCGTCCTGCCCTGATGTCAGGGCCAGCTGGGGTTCATATTTTCTGACCTGCTCATGCAGTTTTGCGAGCTCACTTTCCTTGATATAAGGGGGATTCGCCAGGATCATATCGAAGACTATATCTTTCTTTTTAAATGGCTCGAATAGGTTTCCCTGATGAAATTCTATTCTGTCGGCCAGGTCATTAAGCTCGGCATTCTCCCTGGCCAATGAGACCGCATCCAGGGATAGATCAGAGGCATAGTAATTCTGGTAGGGACTGCTGGCCGCCATTGCAATCGAAATATTACCCGAGCCACAGGCCAAATCGAGTATATTCAGTCCCTTTTTGTCTTTTATAAGGTTCAATCCTTTTGATACGACAAACTCCGTTTCGGGACGGGGAATCAGCGCCCGCCTATCACATTTCAACCTTATGCCGTAGAATTCCGTTTCGCCCAGGATATACTGCAGCGGTTCGTTGTTCAACCTGCGGTCGATCAGGCCCCGCAGCTGTGCAGCATCCTCGTCCGAGACCTGGCGCTTTGGATCGAGGTACAAATCGACCTTGCTCAGGCCCAGAATTTTCTCCAGCATCCGCTCCACATTCTGGCGCGGGGCCTCCACCCCGGCTACATCAAGAATCTTATCAAATGAATTTATGATGTCGATCAACTTGACTGGCATAGATTATAAAACTTCAGAAGGAAGATTGTAATCGTTACAACAGCTCCAGCCCGAACATCCATGATACTTATCGCCGTGTAAAATCCTTCGAGGCTGCCTGTGCTTAAGAATTTCGGCAGGCTCCGCAAGGATAAAGCTGTCCGGAACAAGCAGTATGGCGGTAGCGCTCAATCCCATAATTTTGATGAACTCCCTGCGTCCGATCATTTAGGCCTCCTCCGCAGCCAGGTTGAAATTTTCGACTTTGAGATAAGGCAAGAGCATGACCACAGAATATTGCGGGTAAAGCTGTTTCTCGGCCGAGATCATGCTGCAGCTCTGGAGCATCTCCTGAATCGACTGGGCCATACGCATGTTCACAATCGGCCTTGTAAGCTTGCCGTTTTCGATCAGGAAAGTTCCATCAAGGGTCGTTCCCGTAACCATCGTACGCATCGGATTGAGATAATTCACGTACCAGAAATGGGTGATATAAATTCCTCTCTCGGTCGAGGCGATCATCTCCTCCACACTGCTGTTACCCTCTCCCATAACCAGATTCCCGGGATAAGGTGAAAACGTCTTGTAAGCCGGATGGGCGTGGCCGGTCGATTTCTCCCCGGCGATATTGGCGTAGTAAGAATTCCAGACCACACCCCGAGCGATACCGTTTTCGATCAAATAGACTTTTTGACGGGGAACACCTTCAAAACCGAAGGGCATACCCTGCATGCGCTCATGGTAGGGATTTTCTATCAAGGTGATGTTATTTCCCACTATCTGCTGGCCGATTTTGCCGCTCATGAATGACCGCTGTGAGATGAATGTCTTGCAGCCGAAACCCAGGAAAGAAAAGAGCAGTACCATCTGCCCCACCGCGGACGGCTCGAGGATCACCGTATACGGCCCGGATTCGAGTTTAATCGGATTTACCGAGTTCACTGCCTTGTCAGCGGCCTTCTCCGCCAGAGCGGTTGGATCGATCTTCTCAACATCGCGATTGTAGCCGATGGCATAGCCTGAGTTTTCATTATCGCCCGAGAGCGTGAGCGAAAGTTCCGCTTTGGTTCCCTCAAAAAATTGTTCCGTCCCCAGGGAATTTAAAACTGCCGCACGGTCAGTGGTGATTCTGTATGCTCCGGATGACAGCAGATTATTCTTTTGACCGACGTCGTTGATTTTTCCAATCGCTTCGGCACGATTTACGGGGCTGTAATTCGCGGTCGATTCGTAATATGCTTTGACCGGAAGTGCAGGTGGGGATTGCGGTAAGGAGACAAACTGCTCATCCGGAGTCTGCACAGAACTTATCTCCCGCGCAGCCTTGAGCGCCCGCTTTATACTTTCCAAATCAAGGCTGTTGGACACCGAGACGCCAATTCTGTTTCCCTCTATCGTGCGTACTACCACCTTGTTATCTGCGGTCGTCAAATTCTGGGTGATTTTGCTGTCGGCAAACCGTGTGAGCGAAAGCTTCTCCGACTCCAGCACAATCTCGGTCTGATCGGCTTCCGAAAATTCCAGAGCCTTCTTGAAAGTTGAGAGTATATAATCCCGGCTCAATATTTCTAATTTTTCCGGCATAAACTTATCCGATCTTCACTTTCCTGAATCTGCAGGGTGAACATCCCTGCGCAGTTCTCATATTCTGGCCGGGCTGACCTTTGCCGCAATTGGGCGTGCCCCATAAAACCCAGCTATCGGAGTTCCCCACCGCATCACAGGAGTTCCAGAAGTCCACCGTGTTTCCCGAGTATCTTGGCGACTTAACCATATCGCCCAGTCTGCCGTTCTTTATTTCCCAGCCGACTTCACCTCCCAATGTGAAGCCCTCACGGTTGTCGTCGATTGACCAGCTATTGGGAGATATCACGTAAATACCGTCATCAATGCCCGATATCATCTCATCCAATGTGCTCTCTCCCGGCAGTAGCAGAATATTCGGAATCCTGACAATCGGCGTATTCATCCAGCCTTCGGCACGGGCGCAGGCGGTTGATTTTTTTCCTATTCTATGTGCAGTCTCCCTGTCTGAGAGATAATTGACCAGCACACCTTTATCAATCAGTATATTACGCTCGGTCTTCACACCTTCGTCATCGTAGGCATAGGTTGCCAGCCCGCCGGGATAGGTTGAATCCGCCACAAATGTAAGCATATCTGAAGCATATTTCAGACTGCCCAGCTTATCGGTTGTGGCAAAAGATACTCCGGAGAAATTGCGCTCATAGCCGAAGACCCTGTCGAGTTCCAGCGGATGCCCGACCGATTCATGAATCTGGAGCGAAACCAGGTCTCCTCCCAGTATCAAATCCAGCTCTTTCTGCGGACATTCCTTTGCGCTCAGAAGCTGAATCGCCTCCTGCGCGATCCTGGGCAGTTCATTCTTGAAATCGAACATATTTATTATCTCGTATCCACCGGTAATCCATTGACCATTGGGGGTGGGGAATGATCTCTCGCTCCTGTCCCTGTGTGATCTGATTACACCGCATGAGGCCCCGCATCCAGCCTGATAAATATCCTGGCTGATTCGGGAGCCATCCAGGGAGGCATAGAATTTCTGAGTTCTGATAAATGTCATGAAGGCGGAGGTCGAATTGATCTGTGAATCGATCCGCATCATCCTTTCCAGCTCGCTCAAAAACTCGATCTTTTCTGATAACGGCACTGCGAACGGGTCCTTTTTAAAGGGGGTGGCGTAAGCATCTTCGACCACCTGTCTTTCAGCCAATTCCAGTGCTGATTTATTTATCCTGGCCGAGGCTTTGGCTATCTCAACTGCAGTTGCGGCGGTCTTCCTTATAGAGTCCTCATTAATAATCGAATCAGCCGCAAATCCCCAGGCGCCGTCAGCGATTACCCTTATGGCAAAGCCGGTAGAGAATGACTTATTCAGAAGCTCGGGAGAACCATCAGAGACGGACAAGCTCTGTTCGGTTATGTCCTCCTCGCGATAATCGGCATACGTCGCCCCCAGGCGGCTGGCCTCATCAAGGGCGAGACTGTATAGATCATTTATGGGCATTCCTCTAAAACTCTCCTGTCCCATGCGGGACCAGATAGGCCGCGGCAGTGATCAGAAAGCCAATTACAGCAAGAACCCGCGCTCCCGAGGGAGGCAGGATATTCTTGGATGGATTGGACACAAAGGCCGAGCCTTTCATCAAGATCATCATGATCAGCCAGTAAAGCAATATAATAAATCCCAGGCTGCCGGTTATATCAATTCCAAATGGCAGCCCCTTCCAGTAGGTTCCATACATCTGATTATTTAACAAACTTCCCAGCGGTACGAGCCCGACAAAAATGAAAATTGCAGCAAGGAAAATCTGTTTTCCGAGAATCGTATTATTCCGCTTATCTTTAAGGTTTGATAATGCCGTCAGGAATGCGAGAGACACAAAAACGAAACCCGCCAGCATAACAATAACATGCCCTAAAAACAAATAGCGAGGTCTTTGGCCGGCAAACATCAGCCGTGTTTCCTCGGTGCTCTCCGCCCCCTGTTCCGACGTCAGCAAAGCAATCTCATTTCCTTCACTGTCATTCAATTCCAGATAATAAAGGACCCTGTCCCCTTTTTCACCGCGCGGAATAATGATTTCATAGCGATCCGGATAGGCGAGGGCCTGCTTCATCTCATACCGGGTATACCCAATTTCACCTTCGTATCCGGACAGCCGTGCCGGTTTGTAGAAAAAGCCGAGGCTGCTTCCTGCGGGCAGGCTTCCGTCCTCGACTTCGACAGAAATTATAACATCCCGATCTTCATTGTAGCAGATGTGATTGAATTCATGAGCCAGGATAAAGCCATCACCATAGGCTTTTTTCTCGATTTGATTATAATTTTGGTTGGTGTATCTGATTCCGATTATTATTGCCAATGTAAACAGGAGCGCAAGAAAAATCTTGTACGGCTTCATCATCCCCCCGTCAGGCCACCTCGATCTCATTCAGTCTTTCGGCGCGGTCCTCGAGCTTTAATGCCTCAATAACGTCGTCCAGTTCGCCTTCCATTATAGAATCAAGTTTATAAAGAGTCAATCCAATTCTGTGATCGGTCAGCCTCCCCTGAGGGAAGTTATATGTCCTGATCTTGGCTGATCTGTCCCCTGTCGATACCTGTGCCTTTCGCTGGCTGGCTCTTGCGGCATTTTGCTCGGCAGTGGCCTTATCCAGTAAACGGGCCCTTAAAACCTTCATGGCCTTATTCTTGTTTTTCAATTGCGACTTTTCATCCTGACAGCTCACCACCAGCCCTGTGGGGACATGTGTGATCCTGACAGCGGAGTCGGTCGTATTAACAGACTGTCCGCCCGGGCCGGATGACCGGTAAACATCTATACGAAGGTCATTCGGATCGATATCGATATCGACATCCTCTGCCTCGGGAAGCACCGCTACTGACGCTGCAGAAGTGTGGATTCTCCCGGAGGCCTCCGTTTCGGGCACGCGCTGGACACGATGTACCCCCGATTCGAATTTCAGATTGCCGTAGGCGCCGTCACCCTCGACCAGAAAGATTATCTCCTTGAATCCACCTACTCCAGTTGGATTGGAGGTCATGACCTCCAGTCTCCAGCCGTTCTCCTCAATATAGCGCTGGTACATACGGAAAAGATCGGCCGCAAAGAGGGCCGCCTCCTCGCCGCCGGTACCGGCACGGATTTCCATAATCGTATTTTTGGCATCATTGGGATCTCTTGGCACCAACAGGAGCTTAAGCTGTTCTTCCAGCTCCTCGAGCCTGGGACGAAGTTCCTCGAGCTCGGCATGAATCATCTCCAGAAGCTCCTTATCCGATTCCTCGCGTCTGACCTTTTCATCATCCTTGATAGTCTGATAGACTTTCTTGTATTCCCGTCCAACCTCGAGGATTTCCATCAGCTCCTTGCGCTCGCGCGAAATTTCCTTGACCTTCTTCTGGTTGGAAAGCACTGCCGGGTCAGAGAGCTTTTTGTCCAGTTTTTCCAGCTTTGCTTCCAGACTGTTTACGATATCTATCATGCTTACTTGGCCTTTTTTGCTTCAGCTTTTGCGGCAGCTTCCATGCCCAGCGAGGAACGCAGCGCGGCCATGGCAACTTCGAGCTGGCTCAGGTCCGGCTCCTGGGTGGTGATTTTCTGCAGCCATAATCCGGGCTGGATCATAATCTGTGTCAGCTTATTGTCACGGGTCTTGCCCGATAATTTCAAAAGCTCATAGGAAACGCCCGCCACCAGCGGAAGCAGCAACAGATGTATCCCGAATCGGGTCAATAACGCCGGCGGATATCCGGTAATCAGGTAGAAAATCGTATCCGAAATCGAATAAGTCAGTATCGCCAGAAGCACCACGATCAGAATAAAGCTGGTGCCGCATCTGGGATGCAGCCGGGTATATTTCACAGCGTTCTCGGCCACCAGATCCTCGCCGCTCTCATAGGCGAATATCGATTTATGTTCTGCTCCATGATATTCGAACACACGCCTGAACTCACTAAATTTCGATAACGCCCAGACATAGGCCAGAAACATGGCGGCCCTGATAGCGCCGGCTATCAGGTTGAACCAGAGCGCTTCTTTCTTCACTCCCGCCAGCTGTGAAAACAGAAGCGGCAGGAAAAAGAATATGCCGATTCCAAGCGCAAACGCGATTACCGCGCTCACGCCCAGCATAAAATTATTCGACTTGTTATTCGGCTCCTTGCCCTCGGCCTTATCAATATCCTCGGCGGCGACAGATGCTGAATAATTCAATGTCCTGATACCTATTACAAGCATCTCGAACAAAGATACCGCTCCTCGTATAATCGGCAGCCCCATAAATTTTTTGCGTTTGGTCAGGGAAACGAAATCATTCGATTGTATTTCGATTTCGCCCGAGGCGCGTCTGACCGCTGTGGCAACACGATCCGCGGAACGCATCATGACCCCTTCAATTACCGCCTGTCCGCCAACATTTAAATCCGGCATAATCTAACCCCGGCTCCAGTTCAGGATATAAAAATAGACAGCATTATAGAATAGCTGTCTATTTTAACTAAACAGAATCTATTTAGACTTTGAGTCTTCTTTTTGGTCTTTTTTCTTGTAGTTTGCGTATTTTTTCTTGAAACGCTCGACACGACCGGCCGTGTCAACCAGCTTCTGCTTGCCGGTGAAGAACGGATGGCATGCACTACAGATATCGACCCTGATTTCCGGCTGCGTTGCACGTGTCTCGATCACATTACCACAGGCGCAGGTAATCTTGGCGTCGACATATTTAGGATGAATACCTTCCTTCATTATTAATCACTCCTTATACAGGTTCCGTAATGAACCTCATAATCTAATTTTTCTTACCGAAAAAGCAAGCAAAATATCCAGTTCTTATAACCCTTTAAACAATCCCCGGTTCCCGTTTGATATAAGTATGTGGGGTATAAGGCTTTGCGCATCGACTATCGTGCCGGGCAGACCTCCCGATGCGCACGGTTGAACTCTGGGTGCCCCATCCCCGTTGGCCTGCATTCAGGCCATAAGGGGTGGGATTTGCTGTATCTAACGGAAACCTCAACTAAAGTTCAATGTTCAGTATAAGGATGTGATCAAAAATTGGAGCAAATCAGTATGGCTATAATCCGTTTTGAAGCCAAACTATTTAAAATTGGCTGATGGACCCTACTAAGGCTCCCCAAAAGCGCAAGCGCCAAGCTTCCATCACGAGGCATGGCAGCGGTTGAGGGAACCATCAATGGCTTCCACTTTCAAGCAGCTCTCGAACCGGATGGCAAGGGTAGCCACTGGTTCAGGATTAACGATAAAATGCGCAAAGGCGCAGGAGCAGATGTTGGTGACACCGTAGGGCTGGCAATTAAACCGACCAAAGAATGGCCTGAACCAGAGGTGCCAACAGATTTGAAGAAGGCTCTTAAGGCCTCAAAAGTACATGATATATGGATGGATATCACACCGATCGCACGCTGGGACTGGATCCGCTGGATAGGCTCAACCAAACGACCCGAAACACGCAAGCGGCGAATCGAGAACACATGCTCAATGCTCAAGGATGGCAAGCGGCGGCCATGCTGTTTTAACCGCAGCCAATGTACCGAACCATCTGTATCGAGTAATGGCGTGCTTCTCGAACCAACACAGATGAATGAGAAAAAGCGGGCGTAAGGAGTGATTTCTGCGTGGCGTTGGGTCTTGCCCCGACGAAGTCGAGGGTGTTACCCAACGCAAATGCCAATCACTCAATCGGGCGCAGGGTCACAATCCCGATAAATCGAACTCTAGACCCTGCTCAACGGTTTTATATTATTCTATTCAATAGAATAAATAAAATCTGGGTGGCACGCCCAAATTTATTTGGGCGTGGTTTATATTATCTGAAATGAAAATTCTCTGTAGGTCAAATCCCTGCGGGATTTGACACTCTGTCAAAACTCACAGAGTTTTGACCTACAAATTCTGCTCAACTACTTTAAGATATTTCAGATCACTATACTGTATACCCACCCCTAATGGGCCGAAAGCGGCCCAACGGGATGGGGCAGCCAACATTTTATTCCACCGTCACACTCTTGGCAAGATTTCGGGGCTGGTCGACATCGCACCCGCGAAGAACCGCGGTATGATATGCCAGAAGCTGAAGCGGTATTATCGACAGGAGCGGGGTCAGATGATAGGGCACTTGCGGTATGTAAATCACATGATCGACCATCCTGGCAATTTCGGTATCGCCCTCGGTTGCAATTGCCAGAATCCGGCCGTTGCGCGCCTTGATCTCCTGTATGTTCGACATGACCTTGTCATACACCTGGTCCTTAAGCGCAACCACAACCGCCGGCATATTCTCGTCGATCAATGCGATCGGGCCATGTTTCATCTCCGCCGCCGGATAACCCTCGGCATGGATGTAGGAAATTTCCTTCATCTTCAACGCGCCCTCGAGCGCCACCGGGAAATTGATGCCGCGGCCAAGATACAGGAAGTTTGAACTTGCGGCATAGGTCTCGGCAATGCTCTTTATCCTGTCGCTGGTGGACAGAATACCTTCTATCTGCTCCGGAATTTTCTTGATAGCGGCAACTATCTGCCGTCCCTTCTCGATCGACATATCGCGCATACGGGCCAGCAGTACACCGATCATCTCCAGCACCATTATCTGCGAGGTAAAGGCCTTGGTAGAGGCCACACCTATCTCCGGTCCGGCGTGGATATAAATTCCTCCGTCGGTCTCGCGCGCGATTGACGAACCCACCACATTACATATTCCCAGCACGGTTGCGCCCTTGCGCTTAGCCTCGCGCAGCGCTGCCAGAGTGTCGGCAGTCTCTCCGGACTGGGATATCACAAATGCGACGGTGCCATCCTGGATGATCGGCGCACGATACCTGAACTCAGACGCATATTCAACTTCAACCGGAATACGCGCCAGGTCCTCGATAATATATTCACCGATAAGACCGGCATGCCATGATGTTCCGCAGGCCATCAGAAGCACGCGATTGATTTTTAAAAGCTGTTCATATTGAAGCGTAAGCCCATGAAGACGGGAGGTGCCCTCCTCATAATTTAAGCGTCCGCGAAATGCGTTGGCAACCGCGGTCGGCTGCTCAAAGATTTCTTTCAGCATGAAATGGTCATAGCCGCCTTTTTCGATAGCTTCCAGAGACCATTCAATCTGCTGAACATTAGGAGAAATCGCCACTTTATCGATAGTGGAAATCTTGAAATCATCGGGCGTAATGTGCGCAATCTCGCCCTCCTCCAGGTAGACCACCTGACGGGTATGCCTGACCAGCGCGGAAACATCAGAGGCCACAAAATTTTCGCCCTGACCGCATCCGATAACCAGCGGCGAACCCGAACGCGCCACCACAATTTCGCCGGGATGATTGGCCGAGATAACCGCAATCCCATAGGTACCCTCGACGAAGACAAGCGCTGTCCGCACCGCCTCGAGCAGATCACCCTCGTAATATTCTTCAATCAGGTGGGCCAGAATTTCTGTATCGGTTTCGGTACCGAACTGATGCCCATTTTTTTCGAGGTATTCGCGCAAACTGCGATAGTTTTCGATTATGCCGTTGTGGACGATTGCAATTTTTTCTTTGGAATCGAAATGCGGATGGGCATTGACTGTCGTCGGTTCCCCGTGTGTCGCCCAGCGCGTATGCGCTATTCCACAGGTGGCCTCGAAATTCTTGCCCCGGATTTTTTCTTCAAGCCGGGAAATCTTGCCCGCAGCCTTATCAACAATTAAGCCTTCCTTCTCGATCACCGCCAGGCCGGCAGAGTCATACCCTCTATACTCCAGCTTCCTCAAACCGTCGATCAAAATCGGCACCGCCTTCCGGGGGCCGGTATATCCCACTATTCCGCACATTTAAAACGTCCCATTTTTTTATAATTTTTCTTGAATGAATGTTATCAGTTCCCGCGCCTCTTTCCTTGTTCCGGCCTCGGAAATCAGCCTGTAAATCGGCTCCGTGTTTGACCTCCTGATATGCACCCATCCGTTATTGAAATCGACACGAACTCCATCAACTGTACTGATTTTTTGATCAGCGAGCTCTCTTTGCAGTTTCTTTAATTTTACATCGAATTTACTATCAATGTTCCCCTTACTTTTCAGGATCGTATAGGGACCGATACTTCCGGCAAGCTCGGATATCCCTTTCTTATTATCGGCCATATACTGCAAAATGAGAGCCATGCCAACCAGACTGTCGCGTCCATAATGAAGTGCGGGAAGTATCACCCCCCCATTTCCCTCACCGCCGATAACCGCCTTCTTCCTGTGCATCATCTCAACTACATTGGCCTCTCCGACTTTTGAATAATGCAATTTACATTTATGTCTGGCGCAGACATCACGATTCAGGTTTGAAGTCGAAAGGTTGATAACCATCGGTCCCGGATTTTTGGAGAGAACATAATCGGCCGACAACGCCAATGTATATTCCTCTCCCAGGGGCTCGCCTTGTTCCGAGACAATAGTCAGACGGTCGGCATCGGGGTCAACAGCAAAACCGATATCCGCCTTCTCTTCGAGAACTTTTGCCGAAAGATCCTTCAAATTCTCGGGAACGGGCTCGGGTACATGCGGAAATCTGCCATCCGGAGTACAATGCAGGCGGATGACCTCGCAGCCGAATTTTTCCAGCAGCATCGGCGCGGCAACCGCCCCGCCGCCATTGACCGCATCAATAACAACCTTGAACTTCCTTCTTTTCAGCTTATTGACTTTGACCAGTTCCAGCCTTGAAAGCGCATCGATATGCTTCTCGATCCAGTTGTAGTCGATGTAGATTTTGCCGATCCTGTTCCAGGCGCCTGTGGGAATATCTTTCTTATCCAGAAAAGTCTTGAATTTATCATACTGAGCTTGCGTTAGAAATTCCCCCTTGCGGTTGAAGAATTTCAGGCCATTCCACTCAATCGGATTGTGTGAGGCGGTTATAGCAACGCCGCCCGAGGCCTCTTCACCGATAATGGCCATCTCAATAGTCGGCGTGGGGCATATCCCGATGTCAACCACATCACAGCCCTGTGATATAAGGCCGGATACCACCGCGGACTTGAGCATTAGATGAGAGGTTCTTGAATCTCCTCCCACAATCACTTTCTTGCGCTTGATATAGGCTCCATACGCTTTTCCCACATTCAGAGCAATATCCGGGGTCAGGGTTTGACCAACAACCCCGCGTATGCCGGAGATGGTCGAAATAAGTTCATCCTTCATAATAGCTGAATTTCCTGTTAAAAACCGCCGATTTTATCCGCCGCAATTTATAACATAAATAATAGTTTATGGCAAGAATTAAAGCGTGACAATTCATAACATGTGCAATCAAATTCATACCAGACCATATTATTGTATTCCTTATTTCCTGCTATCTCTTTATATTTCTGCATAATACAGGAGATTTACCAATGGCCTCTGGCCGCGGCACAGTATTTGTGCCTTAATATTGAAAATAGCTCCTATTTGGTTGCAGGAACTGAAATTAGATTCTTGACAGATCCTATTTAATGGGTACATTGAAATTGGAAAATAGACCAATCTAAAATCTGGTATAAATAATAGCCATATTAATTGGATTGTAAAGTGTTATATGTATAGAAAAATCCTGATCCTCACCTGCATTCTGGCTGTACTCCAGATCCCGAACATGAACGCTGAAGCGCCCGTTACGGTTCCAGATTCAAGACTGAGAGATTTATTCAATCCTGAATCTGAACAGGGAACACAATTCCGGGAACCGGGCAAACAGCTGCAAGAAAGCATTGTCTTCTCCGCTCCTGATGATGAGCTGATTTTCACTTACGAGAACAGCGCATTATGGAGCGGCATGAAGGACATCTACATCTCGGGCAACCGGGCTTTCTGCTCATTCCATTATGGTCTGCTCATTCTGGATATCAGTGACACGCTCTCTCCGCAATTTGTCTCCCGGGTATTCATTGCGGATGGAGACGGCTGGCGGATTGACTCGGATGGCCAGAATATTTATCTGGCCGATGGATACGGTGGGCTGAAAATAATCGATGTTTCAAATATCGAGAATCCTCTTCTCCTCGGGGAGCTGGCAACTGATGATTACTGCTATGACGTGCGTGTCATGGGCCAGTTTGCGTATATCGCCGATGGATTAGAGGGACTGCTGATTGCGGATATCTCAGATCCCGGAAATCCACGTCTGATCAACAGCTATCCTGTCGATGATGAGGCTACCGCGCTGGAAATCCGCGGCTCTCAGGTTTTCCTCGCCAATGGAGGTGCGGGCTTGAAAATATTCGATATCTCGAATCCCGAAAATATAGTGCTGGTTGGAGGCGCAGCGGATACTGACTGCCTCATCGATATCGATCTGGATGGGGACTATGCATATCTGGCCGCCCAGTCGGATGGGCTGCAGATAATAGACATCTCCAATCCCGCCGATCCCGTGTCAGTTGAGATGCCATTCGATCAGCAGGGAGCTCTGGGAGTCGATGTTGAAGGCAACTATGCCTACTTGAGCTACGGCAATCGTCTCGGCCTGCGGATTTTCGACATAAGCGATCCGCTGAATGCCCGATTGGTGGAATCAATCGAGGTACCCGGTTCGACTCTCGGGGTGACCGCCTTCGGGAGCTATGTTTTTGTGGCAGGAGTGGCTGCGGGACTGCAGATAATAGATGTTTACGATCCCGGGGAACCTTATATTGCGGGAGAATATGCCACTCCCGGAAAAATATTTGATATTGATGCCGACGCAGATTACATCTATGCAGCCAGGACCGGATGGGGAATCGGCAAAAGCCGGATTCAAATAGTTAAATATTCAGAATCTGGTTTTGAGACGCTTAGCGAGCTTGAATTCGATGGCCCGGATGTCACCGATTTGCAGATCGATGAGAACTATCTGTACCTCGTGGAATATGGAACCGGCTTTCACATAGTTGACGTCAACAATCCTGAGAATCCATCCCTTACCGGCTCACTGCCGATTTCCGGCAGGCCACTGAGTCTGCATACAGTGGGCGAGACTGCATTTATAGGAACGGATGCCGCGGGGCTCCTGATGGTCGATATAACCTCAAAAACCTCCCCGGCGCTCCTGGGTGCATATAACGGCATCGGGCCTATATACGGAATTGTGTCTGATCAACAATATGCATACCTCGCAGACGCCAACAGCGGCCTTAAAATTGTCGATATTACCGATCCCCAAAATCCGGTGCTAGCCGGCAGCCTGGATATTGATGGTTCTGCACGGGATCTTGAATTGGACGGTGATTTAATCTATCTGGTTGATAGCAAAAACGGTCTGCAAGTAATAAATATTCTGGACCCCCAGAATCCCATTTTGCAGCAGAGTCTTCCTGCCGTCACAAACGGCGCCGGCATTGAGTTTGCAGGAAACTATGTCTACGTCTCATACAACTTTAATGGTCTCACCGCTTACGGTGCGCCAGTCCCGGATGATGTCTATTTTGCGGGCAGTTATCTGACCCCGGGATATGTCTGGGAGGTTGCAGTTTCTGGCGATAATATATTTGTTGCAGATTATCACGGTTTGATTGCGCTGAAACAGTCCGCGCCATATATGACCATCGCGCCCGATTCTCTAAGATTCGAGGGCAACCAGGATGGTTATGATCCTTATCCGCAAACATTCATGATCGAAAATGCAACTACAGGCAATCTTCGATGGTCGCTTGCAAATTCTCAAGCATGGCTCAGCCTGTCTCCCTCAGAGGGCGAATGGGCCGCGGAAATAACCGCTACTGTAACTATTACGGGATTATCGGAAGGCCTGTATTACGACACCATTATGATCAGTTCCAATGCCGCAAATTCGCCGGGAACCGTTCTGGTGGAATTGCGGGTCAATCCGATCAACAATGCACCGGTATTATCCGGCCCCGGTAACGCCGCAGTAGACGAAAACAGCAGCTTACAACTGAATATACTGGCATCCGATGAGGATGGTACCATTCCCCGATTACGGGCCGAAAACCTGCCCGAAAATTCGGTCTTCACAGATAATGCCGACGGCAGCGGAGTCTTTGAATTCGACCCCGGCTTTGAGCAGGCCGGTGAGTACTTTATTACCTTCATAGCCATCGATGAAATTGATTCGCTCCTGGCCGACAGTCTCCAAATTACCATCACTGTAAATAATGTGAATCGCAGTCCTTTCTTCGCATCCGAATTTGTGGACGTACAGATAAATGAAGATGACCTGTACGAATTCATCGTCGAGGCGGTTGATCCCGACGCCGATGCCATCATGCTGGCATGTTGGGGTAAGCCTGAGAATGCAGAATTCACTGATTCAGCCAATGGAAAGGGCTACCTCAGGTTCCAATCGGATTACACAAACGCAGAGCAGACATACACAATCGAATTCACTGTCTCCGACAGTTATGGGGAAACAATCGCGGATACGATCAGCCTTAATGTTCTCAATCGCCAGCTCGAGGTTATACAGGTTGATCCCAATCCTCCAGGTTCAGGCATAAAGGACGTGCTGATAAGCGATGACATAAATGTCATTTTCAATGAACCGGTTGATGCAACCACCCTGGAGGGTAATGTCAACCTTTCCGCATCGAGCGGGGATAAGTTGCAGTATGCATATAATTCCGAGCTTAATACGCTGGTCATTTCCAGTCTCGGGGAGTACTTCTCAATTCTGGATACTATTACAATTACAATTTCATCGCAGGTCACGGACCTGGCCGGATTTCCCCTCGCCGGGGACGTCAGCCGCACACTTATCACGGGTACAACGGTGTATCCGGGGGATGCGGATAACAACGGAGTTGTTGATGAACGCGACCTCCTGCCTCTGGGCGTTTACTGGAATTCAGGTGGCCCTGCGCGCATCGAGGGTGGTGATTGCAGTTGGGCCATGTCCCCTGCGCATCAATGGGAGCCGTTGCCGGCAACCTATGCCGATGCCGACGGTTCCGGGATAATCGACGCCGATGATATCTGCGGCATTTCGGAAAACTGGGGACTGACCCATGGCGGAGAGGGGGATTTTCAGAAAAGCTATGATGACTTGGCGGCCAATTTGAACCGGCTGAATGGGAACGTACTGGGAAACATGTATTCCAGACTTTCAACGTGTCCTCAGAGCGAGGGTAGGGACGAGCTCTTGATGTTCCTGGGTTCTATGACCGGGCAGAGCGATTCTCGCCTGCCCGTTGCAGTAGAGCTGTACCAGAACTATCCCAACCCCTTCAATCCAATAACCTCGATTCAATACGCAGTGGACAGCCGAAAACCGGTGCGGATCGACATCTTCGATATCCGCGGAAGACATCTAACCACCCTTGTGAACGAGACAAAAGAGGCCGGGATATACAGGGCTGTCTGGAACGGCACTGACAATAATGGAACACCGGCCGCCAGCGGTATTTACTTCTACCGCCTCAAGACCGGTGATCTGACAATGACAAAGAAGATGATTCTGCTTAAGTAGTTTTTTGCTTCAGGTATTCCTGTTCCAGCCTCTCGACCAGCTTCAGAAATTCCTCATGAGTGCCTACACCCATATCATCATGTTCAAAAGACTTAAACCTTTGCAGTATCCTGTCCTGCTGTTCCGAAGTGAGCTTCTGGTCGGCCATGGCGAACAGGATATTATCCTCTTTATGGATATGGTCGCTCAGCAGGCCGATATATTGCTGAGCATTTTGCAGGAACCTGACTCCCGCGTCCTCTTTACCGTCTCCAAAGTCCTCAGCCGCCGAAGCCATCTCAGCAATCAATTTCCTGCCCATAACATGCTCGGCGAGCATGGCCCCCACAGGTCCGCCTTCTTTCGGAAATCCTGAATCCGTAAGCTCCCTGAAGAGTATTTCTTCTTCCTTGCCATGATGGCAGGCGTCTGCAAATCCTTTGAAAAACAGGACGATGTCCTTCAGATGCCCGGGATTGACCGCCTCATTCGAGGATATCCTCTCACAAACTTCCGAGGTTATCTCCAACATCTTCTTTATGACTTTATGTTCGTTGCTTAATATCTCAGTGGGTCTCATATTCGACCTCCTGTCCGCCCCGCGTCGATTTCGATTCAAGATCATGCTTATTTCTTCTGGAGAGCCAGATTCCTCGTGCCATAAACACGAAGATCAAAACTGCTCCGCTTATAAATATTATATCCGGTATAATTCTAACAATGCTCAAAGCCCTGATAACAGGTCCCGAGGCAATCTCCGGACTCCTGGCAAACCATGTCCCGAATTTCACCGCATAGTAGAATTGATAGAATCCCGACGGCACCAGACTCAAGAATGTCATGGCCAGAAGGCCGCCGTTGAGGGTCCAGAAGCTCCACTTCAAGAGCCTGTCCGACCAGGCCTGACGGGCGATGATATGCCGCACCGAGAAGAGCATCAGGGCAATCGCCAAAAATCCGTAGACGCCGAACAGGGCGGTATGCGCATGGATTGGAGTGGTATTGATACCCTGGGCATAATAAAGCACGATGGGTGGATTAATTAGAAATCCAAATACGCCTGCGCCCAGCATATTCCAGAACGCGACCGCTATAAAGAATAACACAGGCCATTTGTAGGCGTAATTCCTTCCCCCCTTTTTGATTATATCGAGATTATGCACCGCTTCAAAACCCAATAGCGTCAGCGGCACAATCTCCAGCGCCGAGAATACCGCCCCCAGGGCCATGATCGGGGTAGGCGTACCGGTCCAGTAGAGGTGATGGAATGTGCCGATTATGCCGCTGCCCAGGTACAGGAAGATACTGAAATATATAGTTAGAAGTGCGAATCTCTGGCTGACAGCTCCGATACGTGAAAGTATAAAGGCCAGTATCACTGTTGCGAAGACTTCGAAGAAGCCCTCCACCCACAGATGTACCACCCACCAACGCCAGTATTCGGCATCCGATATATGGCTTCCGCTTCCGTACATCAGGCCGGCCATATAGAAAAGCGGTATACTGACCGTGCTGTACAAAAGCATATGCGTCAACCCGCCGGCATCTTTCTCCCCCCTGATGGCGGGAATTATGGCGCGCAAGACGAGAATCAGCCAGATCAGCATCCCGGCTATCAGAAGTAGCTGCCAGAGCCGTCCCAGTTCGATGTACTCATAGCCCTGATGGCCGAATATGAATCCTTCCCCGCCGAACTTGCCCTGTATGGATAGCCATGACCCGACAAGTGTCCCCAGCACGACTATAACCACGGCGCCAAATAGCGTTTTGGTCAGAGGGGCCTGAAATTTCGGCTCTCTGCCGACAAAGGGGCCGATAAAAAGCCCGGTGGCCAGAAAACAGGTGGCGATCCAGAAAATGGCCAGCTGGATATGCCATGTCCTCAGGGCCGCATACGGCAGTATGTCGCCGATCGGCACTCCCAGAAAGTGGGTACCCTCGATCGTAAAATGCCCCGTGATTGATCCCAGCACGGCCTGTATCGCAAAAAGAGCCATGGCGACAATAAAATATGGCAGGGTCGCTCTCTGGCTCGGGGTCGGATTGGGTTCATCGAATTTAGTCACAAGCTCAGTCTTGTAATCGTCATCGCGCATATATTTCAGGTAAAGAAATATTACCACTGCAATCACAAAGATCAGGACAATCACGCTCACAATCGACCAGATCAATGCGCCGGGAATAGCCTGGTTGCCCACCAGGGGATCGTAGGGCCAGTTGCTGGTATAGCTCAGGTCCAGATCGGGACGAAGTGTTACCGCCGCCCAGGCCAGCCAGGCGAAGAAACTGCTCACATTATGCCCCTGCTCCTGATCGGTCACAATCCCCGCCTGCAGGCCCATTCGCTCATGCCCCTCTCTGAAAAGACTGGTATAATATTCTCTGAGGACCTCAAATGCCTCGGCCTGATACTCGGTAAATGTGAGCGTTCCGGTGTTGGGGTCATATCGGTTGGGTTTGAGTTCATCCTGAACCTTATCCCGCAGCGTACCGCTTTCTACTACCAGGGTAGAGTCCAATTCCTGGGTAGCGTACTCTGCCGCCTGGGCTTTGGTCATGCCATTATGACGACCGGCAATATACAGGCCCATGCGATGCAGGTAGTCGGCGGACCAGTCCGGAGCGAGGTACGATCCATGCCCCCAGATTGTGCCGATATGCTGTCCGCCCCGGCTGAAATAATAATTCTGGCCGTCCAAAATGTCAGCGCCCGTAAATACAGTCGAGCCGTCGGGAGCAACTACTTTTTCCGGAATGGGCGGCTTTTCGCGGTTAATCACATATCCGCCGAATATCAACACTCCAAAGGTTAAAACCAATAGAAATAGAAGTACTGCCCTGACTACAGGATTATTCATTTACACCTCCAGATTTTTGACAGAAGTCGAGCGGTTGATTTTGACTTTCTTTATACTCGTATTTTCCAGCAGCTTTTCGAACCTCTCCATAATCGGCGCCCACTCTTTGTGCAAACTGCAGGAGCCGTCACATCGAGTCAACCCCAGGAAACAGCGCTTGAGCTCATCCAGATTCATGAACAAACCGGCAATCTCCCTCATGCTAACCTGATTGGGATCATGCTCCAGCATAAATCCGCCATTCGTGCCGCGGATCGACTTCAAATAGCCCGCCTGCACCAGGCGATTCATGATCTTCGATAGAAAGTTTTGCGGAATATTCATTTCTGCGGATATAGTTCGGGACAAAACCGGTTTGCCATCCCCGTAATTGGCGATAAAGCCCATGGCCTTAATCGCATACATAGCTGTTTGCGACAACATCTTAGCCGTCTCCCTGGTCAATTTCGGCCAAATATATGACTTCTTCATCTACATGTCAAGAACTATTTTAAAAAAATACGATATTTTATTCAGCTGTCGCGCAATGAGCCAGATTTATCGGGATTGTGACCCTGCGCCCTATCCACAGATTAGCCATGTAGGGAAGAATCTGGAGCGGAATCAAAGCTCCAGCTTTGATGAAGCGGAGCGATTCTGCCAATGATAATGCATGTGCTGGGCGTACCTCCCGGTGCGCACAGTGGACGCGGAGCACGAGGACGCACACAACGCACGAGGAGAATCGTAGGTCAAAACTCTTTGAGTTTTGACAGAGCGTCAAATCCCACAGGGATTTGACCTACATGGCTCCTCGCGTCATTCTGAGCGCAGCGAAGAATCTCCTTATTTCAAGTACAACATCTTCTTTGAAATGACCTCATCCCCGGATTGAAGCTGATAGAAATATATGCCAGAGGGGACATCGTTATCATAATTATCCCGGCCATCCCAATAGATTGAATGGCTCCCGCCGGATTGAACGCCCTTGTATAATGTCCTGATCTTCTGGCCGAGGATGTTGTATATGTCTATCTCGATTTCCCTTTCAGATATGCCATGTAGATAATATTTGATGATTGTGCGATTGTTGAAGGGATTGGGATAATTCTGTT
>Ga0209205_1000011_pt1 | contig 119711 bp, 103 predicted proteins | sample ZodSprso05mmetaG_FD_184133 | JGI IMG/M metagenome (GOLD analysis project Ga0209205, IMG submission 184133) | Hot spring sediment microbial communities from Zodletone spring, Oklahoma to study Microbial Dark Matter (Phase II) - Zodletone Spring... ... | reverse complement strand
TAAGGAATATCCCTGTAAATTTCTCCGTCAAATGTCCCGCAAGCCACGTAGGGATCCAGCGAGACCCCTTTCACGTTTGTGCTAAACAATTTGAACATATGGAAAAACGGGGATTTATATGTCTGGTCGTCCCCGCCCCGGGACAGCAGACTGGTAAACATGGTAAAGTTCGCTCTTTTCACATAGTCTGCATGTCGCAGAAATGTGTTGAAATGCAGTGCTCCTGCCAGGGTTTGCATGTGACCGCGGGCATGGGGCGCCCATTCTGTGAAGGCGATGTGAAAGGGTTTATCGGGAACCTGATGCTTGATTTTCGCAATTTTGATCTGATTCGCTGTGGTTGAAATATATTCGTCGAAATGCCTTTCCCAGTCTCCCAAAAACACGCGGGGTGCCCGCTGGTTTTCAATTTCGTTGCTGAAGCCACCGCCCCAGTAGCGGTGGATGGCAATGTATTCCACATTTCTCTGGGTGATCATTCCATCGATGACATCCCAGTTCCACTGCTCCCATTCAGCAGGCACTCCGTCGTGGAACACCCATGAAGATCCCATTGCAAGAAAAATGGGTTGTGTGCACGTCTCGCATCCCCTGTTGACAAAATACATGATGGTTGCCACATCCCTGGCATAGGACACGTATTCCTTGGAAGTCAGGGCCACCGCCTGCCAGGGAACTCCATCCACTTCATTGCCAAGATGCCAGTACTTTACATGATAAGGCTCAGCATGCCCGTATTTCGCCCTTAAATCGGCCCAGTAGGAACCTGTGGGTGAATTTACGTATTCGATCCAGTTCCGGTTGTCTTCAAGGGTGGCTGTGGTCACGTTGATGCAGATGGAACTCTCCACCCCCATGGCACTGGCCAGTTGCAGCCATTCATCGGTGCCCACCTGGTTTCTGTCCATTACATTCCATGCAAGTTCCCTTCTGACCGGACGCTCCTCTTTCGGACCGATCCCGTCTTTCCAGTCATAGGTGAGGGTGTAATTGCCGCCGGGCCAACGCATATTGGTAAGCTGCAATTCCCTGGCAGCCTCAATATAATCGGTTCTGAATCCATCCTCATTGGCCAGGGGATGTTCAGGATTGTACAACAGGCCGTCCATCGTATTCCGGATGGGCTCCATGAAGACCCCGTAGATGTTTCGGTCAATTTCTCCGATTTGCCGGAGGATGTCAACTTTGATGGTTGCTTCTTGTGCGGAAACATCAGTAACAAACATGCATGGCAATGCACATAAGACCAGAAGCAGGATTTTTTTCATTGTATGAAGGTTTGGTGTTTTATATGATGGATTTCCCTTTTTTCTCCTGGACTCCGCGGGTCCTTCTACAGTGGAATTACCACTCCCAATTTAAGCAATATTTGCACGTAAGGCAACGGGTCTTTCGATTGGCACCCATCACTGAACGATCCGGGCGCCCCTTATCACATTAACCCACGTAACCAAATCTCTAAGCAAATGAAATACGGAGTGAACAGGGTGACGCTCGTCGGAAATGTGGGCGAGGTGCCCAGGGTATCTGAAAAGGACGGGGAGGCCTTCGTGGCCAATTTTCCCTTGGCGACCAACGAGGTGTGGCGCGACAGGGAGGGGGAGGAGATCCGCAAGACCGAATGGCACCGGATCGTGGTCTGGAACAAAGCGGCCGAGATCGTGAAGCAGTACGTGAAGAAAGGGGATGCGCTGTATGTGGAGGGCAAGATCTCAACCAATTCATGGGATGACAGGGAAGGGAACCGACGTTACAGCACGGAGATCATCTGCGACAATTTCCTGTTCCTGTCGCCAAGGAACAACGGGGATCCGGCGGAACCGCAGCCGGAAGCGGAATGACAGGGAAATAGCGGTCCGGCGGCAGATGACCGTTGCTCATTCAACCGGAATGGGAATGGCTGTCGGAGGGTTCAGAACCCGGGGGACTATTGTTCCCTGCTGGCAAGTGCTTCCTCGACCAGTCCGATGTGGTTTTCCAGCTCGTAGCTGTAACCGGGGTAGAGTTCCCTGGCCCTGTGAAGGTTGTGAAGCGCTGCCTGGTGATTCCCCTGGAGGTAGTGCCCGTATCCCTGCTGGTGGATGAAAACCGCATTATACGGATCTGCCGCGATGGCCCTTTCAATGAGCTCCATGCCCTCTTTGATCTTCAATGCATTGCGGATCAGCACCCAGGCAAGGGATCCCATTTTTTCCGCGTTGTCCGGATCATATTCCCAGGCGGTCCGCAAATGCTTCTCCGCTTCCAGGTAATCCGTGGTCATGAAAAGTCTGCCCAGTTGGAAGGCAATGTCCGACTCGGTAAGGCCCTGCTTTCTCAGTATATTGATGAGCTCGGATGTATAGTATTCGGCCTCTGTGTGTCTGAGCCTGGAGTGGGCGCAGACCGCGTACCTGCCAATGATACCGGGATGATCCGGGTGGATCAGTGCCGCTTTTTCAAGGATCTCCTTTTCTTTCTGGTGCCTGCCGACCTTGTGGTAACAGAAGCTCAGGCTGATATAAATGGGGACAAGGGTCTGACTCTGCGGTGAAGGAAACAACCGTAATCCCCTGTTAAGCGCATCCATGGCATGCAGGAACTGATGGATCTTCATGTGTTCCATTCCCAGATCGAACCAGAGATGATACTGGGTTGTGTCCATCTCCAGGATCTTCTCAATAATGGGGATCAATTCATAAGGGGACCTGTTGTCATTGACTGCATTGAGGTATTCCAGGTTCAGGCTGAACAGCACGGAATCCATATGCTTTGTGGGGACCGTGTCCGGTAACTGGACCGGCCAGTCTTCCAGTATCAGTTCCTGCTGGGCCTGTGCGTGGATGATGAAAAAACTCAGGGCCAGGGAGATACAAATAATTTCAGCGTACCTGTACCACCTGGTGACCCTGCTGCTTAAGGTGTGGGAACCGGTTTTTTCCATGATTTCCGGGTGTGTGGCAGATATGACGCGATTCCGGCTGTAAAATTCACTGAGAAATATACGACTTACATGGAAAAAAGTCAATATCGCCATACTCACGACTGGTCCCGGTACGCTTCGACAGGTTCGCAGGAACAAACCAGGTTCCGGTCGCCATATGCATCATTGATGCGGCCCACCGAGGGCCAGAATTTATTTTCTCTGACCCAGGCAAGGGGGTATGCGGCCTTTTCTCTCGGATATTCGCTCTCCCAGGTATCAGATACCACCATGGCGGCTGTATGGGGAGCGTGTCTGAGGACGCTCTTTTCAGCTTCCGTATTTCCGCTTTCTATCTCCCGGATATCCCCGTGAATGTCCATCATGGCCTGGATGAACCGGTCCAGTTCCGGCTTGGATTCGCTTTCGGTGGGTTCGACCATCAGCGTCCCGTGCACGGGAAATGAAAGTGTGGGTGCATGGAATCCGTAATCCATCAGTCTTTTTGCAATATCTGACTCGGTGATGTCAGCGGTGGATTTGAATTTCCTGCAATCCAGGATCATCTCATGGGCTACAAATCCCTTTGCTCCCCTGTAGAGGGTTTGAAAATGGTCCTTCAGCGATGCGGCGATATAGTTGGCATTGAGGATGGCAATGCAGGTAGCCCGGGTGAGACCTTCGCCTCCCATCATCTGAATGTACGCGTGTGAAATGGGGAGGATCCCCGCGCTTCCGTAGGGAGCCGCTGAAACGCTGCTGATCCCTTTTATACCGCCGGTTTCCACGAGGGGATGGGTGGGCAGGTATTCCACCAGGTGACGGGCTACTCCGATGGGGCCCACCCCGGGTCCGCCTCCGCCGTGGGGGATGGCGAATGTTTTGTGCAGGTTAAGGTGACAAACATCCGCCCCGATGTAGGCCGGACTGGAGAGTCCCACCATGGCATTCATGTTGGCCCCGTCCAGGTAGACCTGTCCCCCGTGTTCGTGCACAACATCAATGATCTCCCTGATGTTTTCCTCGAATACCCCGTGTGTGGAAGGATAGGTGATCATGATACAGGAGAGCGATTGACTGTGCGAAGCTGCGACCTCTTTCAGGTGACTGGTCTTGATATTCCCCTGGTCATCGCATTCCACCACCTTCACCTGCAGTCCCGCCATCACTGCACTTGCGGGATTTGTACCGTGCGCCGATGCAGGGATCAGCACCACATTCCGGTTTTTTTCACCACGGTCCTTGTGGTAAGCCTGGATCACCCTCAATCCAGTGTACTCGCCCGCCGCACCTGAATTCGGCTGAAAGGAGACCGCATCAAAACCGGTGATGGCTTTGAGGGCGAACTCCAGTTCGTTGATCAACTGGTGGTATCCTTCTGTCTGGTCGACCGGGACAAAGGGATGGATGGAAGAGAACTCGGGCCAGCTCACCGGCATCATCTGGGCTGCGGCATTCAGCTTCATGGTACAAGATCCCAGCGAGATCATGGATTGGGTCAGGGAGATGTCTTTTCGTTCCAGCATCCTGATGTATCTCATCATGTCGGTTTCGGAGCGATAGCGATGAAAGACGGACTGCCGGAGGATGGGCGATTCTCTTGTGTATTTCTTTTGAAAGTGAAGGGATTCGTCTATGGATTCCTGAAAACGGACCGCTTTGCCGGCAACCTTTGAAAAGACTTCCAGGATCGCATTCAATTCCGTTACCCGGGTTGTTTCATCGGTGGACAGCTGCACGAAATCGTCTGACGGGTAATAAAAATTGATCCTGTGCGCTTCCGCCACTTCTTTCACCCGGGAGGATGAGATTCCCTCCGGCATCCGTACAAGGAGTGTGTCAAAGAAGTCTTCGTGTACAACCCTGTATCCCATCTTTTGCAGTCCGCCGGCCAGATAGGCCGCCCCGGCATGTATGGAGGTGGCGATCCTTTTCAGTCCCTCCGGACCATGATAGACCGCATACATCCCGGCCATACTGGCAAGCAATGCCTGGGCGGTGCAGATGTTTGAGGTGGCACGCTCTCTTTTGATATGCTGCTCCCTGGTCTGAAGCGCCATCCTCAGTGCGGGCTTGTCGTTCACATCTACTGAAACCCCGATGATCCTTCCCGGGATATGTCTTTTAAAAGACTCCTTTGTTGCAAAATATGCGGCATGGGGGCCTCCGTAGAAGAGCGGGATCCCGAAGCGTTGTGTGGACCCGACCACCACATCGGCTCCCCATTCACCCGGGGGGGTGGTCAGAATGAGGCTCATGATATCCGCCGCCACTGCTACCGAAATCTCTTTTTCATGCGCCGATCCGGTAAAGGAACGGTAATCCCTGATCTGTCCGTCGCCTGCGGGATACTGGATAAAACAACCGAACATGGAATCATCCAGCACGGCATGTTCATAATCTCCGTGGACCAGTTCAATTCCCAGCGGTTCGGCCCTGGTTCCAAGCACGGCCTTGGTTTGCGGGAAAATATTCTCATCCACAAAGAATTTTGTCCTGCCGGTCTGAACGGCGGAACGTGACCGTGCATTGAACAGCATGATCATGGCTTCGGCTGCCGCGGTGGATTCGTCCAGCAGTGACGAATTGGCGATCTCCATCCCCGTGAGTTCCATCACCATGGTCTGAAAATTCAGCATGGCTTCCAGTCTTCCCTGCGAAATTTCTGCCTGGTATGGCGTGTAGGAAGTATACCAGTTGGGGTTCTCCAGGATATTGCGCTGTATGACCGCCGGCTGGATCGCACTGTAATAGCCCAGCCCGATATAGGATGTATATACTTGATTCTTCGAAGCAATGCCGCGGATATGGCCCAGGTAAGCATGCTCATCAATGCCATCAGGCAGTTCCAGGGTTGTATCATCCAGTATTGCAGCGGGAAGGGTCTTCTCTATAAGTTCCTTCATGGAGCCAACGCCAATTTTATCAAGCATCTGCTCAATTTCGGACTGCCGGGGACCGATGTGCCGTTCGGTGAATTGATCCAGTTTCATTCCCATGATTCCTTATGAATGAATAATCGCATAGGTTTTTGAAGCCCAAAGATAACAAAACAGGCAGTGAAAAATGGTGTGTGAAATCATGTTATTCAGCCATGGAGAAGTATGGATTCTCCCGGGCTTCCCGCCCGATGGAGGTGGACGGGCCATGACCCGGATAAACCGCTGTATCCCCTGGCAGGACAAGCAATTTCGATTGAATGGATGCGATGAGGATCTCGTAATCACCGCCCGGGAGGTCTGTTCGGCCGATACTTCCTGCAAATAAGGCGTCGCCCGAGATCACGAAGCGCCCCTCCGGGGAATAGAAGGCAAGGCTGCCCGGTGAATGTCCCGGCACATGGAGTGCGCGCAGCATGTATTTTCCGGCTGCGATCCTATTCTCATCGTCAATATAACTCTCGATGATGGGTAGTGGCTCCGTTTTCAGTCCGAATATTTCCCCCATCCGGTGGGCGGATGCCGCGACAGGAACTTCTCCGGGATGGGCCCTGAAAGGTTGTCCGTACACAGATTTCAGGTGATGAACTCCCAGAATATGATCGACATGACAGTGGGTATTGACCTGCCCGGTGATCCGGAGGTTGTGTGACGAGATGAAGGCATCAAAATGTTCCCTTTCATCTGCCGTGTGGAACGCCGGGTCCACCACAAGGCAGTCTCCGGCTTCATCCCAGACGAAGTAGGTGTTCACCTGGAATGAATTAAAGGTCATGCTGTGGATTTTAATCATGCGATTGGTTTTTACCGCGCAACAATGGAACAAAGGAAAAATACCCGTGCTCTGTGCGGGTGTGATCCGCTTCCGAAGTACGGACCACCCGGATCATCTTCTGACCGAAGCGGTCGCCTTCTGGAAGCACCAGAATCCCTCCCACTGCAAGCTGCTCCAGGAGCTTTTCAGGAACTTCGGGGGCAGCAGCTGTTACCAGGATCCTGTCGAACGGGGCAAATGCCGGCAAGCCCTCGTATCCGTCTCCATAAAAGAATTTGGCGTGATAATTCAATTCTCCCAGGGTTTTCTGCGCGCGCAGGAACAATTCACGCTGCCGCTCTATGGTGAATACCCTTGCTCCCAGTTCCAGCAGAACGGCAGTCTGGTACCCCGAGCCGGTCCCCACCTCCAGCACTTTCATGTGTCTCTTTACATCCAGCAGCTCGGTCTGGAAAGCGACCGTATAGGGTTGGGAGATGGTCTGTCCGGCCGCGATGGGGAACGCCTTGTCGGTGTATGAGAAATTGATGAAGCTGCTGTCCATGAAAATGTGCCTGGGCACCCGGTTCATGGCTTCGAGCACCTCCTCATGGCGGATCCCTTTTGTCCGGATGGAATCGATCAGTTTTTGTCTTAATCCTTTATGGCGGTAGCTGTCCAAGATTCAAAGATTGTCCGGTTAAAATTAGCAGTTATTATTTACTTAACGAATGATAAAAAAGACAACCTGTTCAAACGGCCGGGAGTTGCACATATTCTTAAACATATCTGGCAATTTTTTTCTCTGTCCCATGCAATTATTTGCCATACATGAGAGTTATAGTAGGAAGAGCCTGCCCCTAGCTTGCATGAAAAACCACAGGAAACAGCGATTACTTTACATCGTATTCGACTATCTGGCTGCTTCTGCGGCATGGATCCTTTTCTATATTTTCAGGAAAATTCAGATTGAACCACAGGTTTTCGGAATTGATGTACCCATTGCCCTGGGGCCTCGTTTCTGGACCGGGGCCATCGGCCTGCCGCTGGTCTGGATCGTTTTCTACTATTTTACGGGTTTTTACAACAACGTATTTCGCCGCTCCAGGCTGGATGATCTTTTTCGCACCTTCATGACCTCGATTCAGGGTGTGATCGTCATCTTCTTTCTGCTGATCCTGGATGATACCATCCTGAATTACACCAATTATTACAGCCTCTTCTTCACCCTGTTTTTGCTTCATTTTACCCTGACCCTGATTCCCCGGATGATCATTTCCGGAAGGACAGTGAACAAAGTGCATAACCGGGAGATCGGTTTCAAAACGGTGATGATCGGCAGCAATGAGAATGCGGTTGATGTTTACAGGGACATCAGGGAGCAGAAGAAATCCAGCGGACATGAGATCCTGGGATTTATCCATGTGCGTCACAAGGAGCATTACCAGCTTTCGGATTACATAGACAACCTGGGGGGGCATGACAACATGGAAACGATCCTGCGGAACCTTGGAGCAGAGGAGGTGATCATTGCTCTGGAACCTTCGGAGCACGAAGAAATCGGAGATATTATCAACCGGCTTTCCATGCTCGATGTGCGTGTAAGCGCCATCCCGAGCATGACTGATATTCTGTCAGGCAAGGTGAAGAGTAACACCATTTTCGGCACACCCCTGCTGGAGGTGACCCACGAGCTGATGCCGGCCTGGCAGCAGAACCTGAAGCAGCTTTTTGACATCATCATCTCTGTGATCACACTCATCTTTCTCACTCCCATGATTGTATTCCTGGTCATCGGGGTGAAGCTTTCGTCACCGGGACCTGTGCTTTATAAGCAGCAAAGGGTCGGGAGGTACGGCAGGAGTTTTAAAATATACAAATTCAGGTCCATGTACCACAATGCGGAGGAGAACGGGCCGGAGCTTTCCTCCCGGCATGACCCGAGGGTGACCAGGTTCGGACAGTTTATGCGCAGGCACAGGCTGGACGAGATCCCCAATTTCATCAATGTCCTGAAAGGGGAAATGTCCCTGGTGGGCCCCAGGCCCGAAAGGGCATACTTCATTGAGAAGATTACCCGGAGAGCCCCACATTATATCCACCTGCAGAAAGTCAAGCCCGGCATCACCTCATGGGGACAGGTGAAATATGGTTATGCGGAGAATGTGGATGAGATGATCAAGCGGTTGCGATACGATATTTTGTACATCGAGAACATGTCCCTTTTCGTGGACCTCAAGATCCTCTTCTATACGGCCATTACCATCATTCGCGGAAGGGGGGTCTGATCCCGCCTGCCGGACTCCCTCACCCGGGATCATACCCGGGCAGCATTCACTCATTCAAGCAAACCCCTGCCCCTCAGCAAAGGTTCTATGGTGGGTTCCTTACCCCTGAATTTCAGGTAGAGTTCCATTTCATCTTCCGAACCTCCTTTTTCCAGGATGTTCTCCCTGAAAGCTGTGGCCGTTTCCCGGTCGAAGAGGCTGGTCTCCAGAAATGCATTGAATGCATCCTGGTCCAGCACTTCCGCCCAGATATAGCTGTAGTAGCCGGCTGAATAACCTCCGGAGAAAATGTGCTGGAAGTAGGTGGAACGGTAACGGGGTATGATCTCATCGATCAGCCCGATCTTATCCATGGAATTCGCTTCAAATGCGTTTATATCAATACCCGCAGCATCCTTCAGGGTGTGATAATCCATATCCAGGATCGAAGCTGCCAGGTATTCAACGGTGACAAAACCCTGGTTGAATTTGCTTGAGGCAATGATCTTATCGATAAGCTCCTGCGGGATAGGCTCCCCGGTTTGGTAATGTTTCGCATAATCCTTCATCACATCCGGATGGCCCTGCCAGTTCTCCATGATCTGGGAGGGAAGTTCCACGAAATCACGGGCTACGGATGTACCCGAAACAGTCAGGTAATTACATGCTGACAGCAGGGAATGCAGTGCGTGACCGAATTCATGGAAAAAAGTCTCTGCCTCATCAAAGCTCAGCAGTGCAGGTTTGTCGCCCGTGGGGCGGGTAAAATTCATGACGATCAGCTGGACCGGGTGAACGAATTCGCCTTCCCTGATATGTTGCTGACGGATGCTTGTGCTCCATGCGCCGCTTCGCTTTCCGGGTCTGGGGTGAAAATCCATGTACAGGATCCCTACATGGGATCCGTCGATGTCCTTCACTTCATATGCAAGTACCTCCTCATGATAGACCGGGAGATCATTCCGCGGCTCGAGGGTGAGTCCGTAAAGTTTGTTCACCACGCTGAACAATCCATCCTTTACCGCCTCAAGACTGAAGTATGCTCTCAACTCTTCTTCATCAAGGTCATACTTTTCCTTCCGGATCTTTTCTGCATAGTACCACCAGTCCCAAGACTCCAGATCGAAATTTCCGCCTTCCTTACTGATCATTTCCTGCATCATCGCGGCCTCTTCTTTGGCTTTTTTCAGGGCAGGGTCCCATATTTCCAATAAAAGATCGTATACCTTTTCCGGCTCACCGGCCATCCGCTCGGTCAGTACATAATCGGCATGGGTTTCATATCCCAGCAGTCTGGCACGCTCGATCCTGAGCGCCAGCAATTCGGCAACGATCTCCTTGTTGTCGTATTCATTTCCGTTATTGCCCCGCATGAACATGGCCCGGTAGAGCTCTTCCCGAAGGTCCCGGTTCCCGGCATACTGCAGGAAAGGGATCCAGCTGGGTGAATGAAGGGTGAACATCCACCTGCCCTCGTATCCGGCCTTTGCAGCAGTTTCTGCCGCAGCAGATCTGACCGATTCGGGCAGACCCTTCAATTCGGCTTCATTTTCAATGACCAGCTCGTATGCGTTGGTTTCCTTCAGCAGGTTATCCCCGAACTGCAAGGAGAGCATGGAGAGCTTTTCATCGATTTCCCTGATCCTTTCCTTCCCGGTCTCATCCAGATTGGCACCTCCCCTCACAAAACTCAGGTAGATCTTTTCCAGTACCCTGGATTGCTCGGTGGTCAGATCCATCTGATCCCGGTTATCATAAACGCTTTTCACCCTTGCAAAGAGTTCCGGGTTCAGCATGATATTGCTCTGGTGGGCCGAGGTGATGGGGACCAGGATCTTTGCGATGGAATCAATTTCATCATTGGTCTCAGCTGATCTCAACCTGTAAAAAACACCGCCCACCTTTCTGAGGATCTCCCCGCTGGCATCAAAGGCTGCGATGGTATTCTCAAAGGTGGGTGCGGCGGACTGCCGGATGATGGCATCAAGCTCCGTTTCCTGCTGCCGGATCCCTGCCTGGAAGGCGGGGATGAAGTGTCCGGTTTCAATGAGGTGAAAAGGAGGGACGCCAAAAGGGGTGTCATAATCGCTTAAAAATGGATTCATGGTTTGTTTTTTATCCCCATTGCATCCGGTAACGAGAGCAGTTATGGCGATGAGGAGGATCACATAATTTTTCACGGGAAGTAAGTTTTAGATGTAATTGTATCGATTAAAGGTGATGGAAGGGGTTCCATCAGGATCAGATCTCTTCGGTTTCCACCACCTTGCCGAGTATATCCGCATAGGGCATCATCAGGTACTCCTTCCCCTCAAATTCCAGTTCCGTACCTGTGAAATTTTTGTAGAATACCAGGTCTCCCACAGAGATCTCGGGATCTTCAATTCCACTCAGGGCCACGACCCTGGCAAATTGCGGCTTTGCTTTCACGGTATCCGGGATGATGATCCCCGAAGCTGTTTTCGCTTCGGCTTCTTCAAGCTCCAGGAGCACATGTTGATTAATTGGCTGTAACTCTTTCATTTTGATTGAGATTTAATGTTTAAGGTGATTATATTATTGTAGATCAAGCAGTTGATTGATTCTGGCTTTATCAAAGCCCACCACGATCTGTCCGTCTATTTCTGTTTGGGGAACCCCCTGCTGTCCGCTTTTTCTGACCATGGCCTCCGCCAGGGAGGGATCAGCGGCCACATTGACCTCGCGGAATAGCACATTGTGCGCTTTCAGATAAGTCTTCAGTGTGTTGCACCAGGTGCAGGCAGGGGTGGTGTATACAACCACCTGCCTGTATTTTTTCTGACGGTCTGCCGGAGCGATGCCGGGTCCCCTTCCGGTAAGCACGGATTCATAATGGGAAGCTGTCTGGCATCCTTTAACGATGCTTACGGCCTGTCCCCGCTTCAGCAGTACAAGACTGGGTGCTGTCCTTATGCCGAAACGGGGATGCACGTCCGTCACCCTTGACACATCCACCGTAAAAAGGGGGATGCCGTTTCCAGCGTTTATCTGCAAAAGATTTTTCAGTGCACACTCGCTCTGATCCGAACCGCGTCTGTAAATAAAGAGGAAGGATTTTTCCTTTCCCTGCAGGGCATTTTCAAGATCCGCGTAGGAGTGTATGTCAGTGGTATGCATGTCCGGTATGTATTCAGAGAATAACCAGGTACAAATGTAATGAAGTGATGGGAGGATTTCAGTAACTTTTGTCACACAGCGGGGCATAATCAACCCTGTTTCGCGACAGGGTGACCAGGCCTTTTCTTTCCATCTGCTTTAAAAGCCTGGAAATCACCTCCCTGGAACTGTTCAATGCGTGGGCGATCTGCTGGTGTGAGCCTTCATATACCATGGCCCCGGTGGATCTGAAACGGTCGGTAAAGAATTTTTCCAGACGCTCATCCATCTTCATGAAAGCCATGCTTTCGATGGTCTCCAGCAATTCATCAAATCTTTGCTGCATAGAGTGCATGACATATTCTTTCCACGTCTGGAACCGGGTCAGCCATTGGTCCAGGTTTTCAACGGGTACCAGGATGACCGATGTGGGTTCTTCGGTCACCGCCTTGACCCGGCTCCGGGTTCTGTCCATGCAGCAAATCAGTGAAACGGTGCAGACCTCTCCGGCCTTCAGGTAATACAGCAGGAGTTCTTTCCCCGCTTCGTCGGTCCGGCAGACCTTGATGAGACCCTCGATGACTATGGGGAAGGATCTGATGTACTGCTGTTCCCGGATCAGCTCCTGGTCCACCGGGAACTCCTTGTAGGTGCCTTCCCCGATCAGGGCCCTGCGAAGTCCGGCTTCAAAAAAAGGGAAGCGTTTCTTTACGGTTTCCTCCTCTACCATGACTTTTTTTGCGAAGGTAGAAAGAATGTCCGTACTAACGAAAGGTACCTGACTGAAGATTGATGGAAATGTTGTTGTCCGGAGGGGGGAGGTCATTGTACATTTCCCTGACCATTCTTTTTCTGAAACAGACAAGGAACCTCTCCAGCAGGCACAACCCTTCCACATCAACGGGCGGGTATCGGGGGATCTCATCGCCCTCACAGTGGGCCGCAAAAGCCTCCCCGATCTGGAATGCCACTTTTTCAGCGCTTTTGGGCCTGAAATGCCAGCTCAGCAGGAATTGTTCCACATGGCTGGAGACGCCTTTCTCGGCTGCATGTCTGGCATAACCGGAAAAATTCTCACCCACAGAAGGAATGGAGGCAATGGTCAGGGTTTCAATATGCATGCTATCCCCTGCAATCTCAATTCTCCTGAGGGGACAGGGGTAGGTGACCAGCGATCCCGTTTCCACATCAAACAGGAATGTGTCGTCGGTCCATTTTTTCAGGGTGATGTCATTGGCATGGAAGTGACCCGTCAGCACGACTTTCACACCATGTTCCGCCAGTAACCTGGCCACCCGCTTGTGATCGTTGACCACATACCTGCTGAAATATCTTTTTTGTCCCCTGAAATGTTCCAGGACCCCGTAGTGCATGATGACGATCTTTCTCTTTTCCCGGGCACCGGGCAACTCCATCACCGCTGCCAGCCACCGGATGGTTTCGCGACCGATTTCCCCTTCCCTGGCTGGATGACCGGATGGATCGCCGAGATGAGAAAGCGAGGGATCCAGTCCGACGATCCAGAGCCCATCCACCGGTTCGGCAACATAACTGAGTGAACACGAATCGCGCAGGATCGCTTCACCGTATCCGTAGGGAGCATAGATCTCCCTGAAACGGGCTGCATCCACGTATTCCTCCCTGTTCGTCATGTTTCCGTCGGGGGACAATGCCCCGGTATTCCGAATATCATGATTCCCGGGGATCACATACACCTGCATCCCCTGTTCCTCCAGGAATGCCAGATGGTCCGCAAACCCCATGTGCGAGACCATTTTCCCGTCCCCTGTCAGGTCGCCCGGTATCAGGACCAGTTCCGCACCCGAACGGAGTGTCATCTGCACTGCTTCTTTGAGAATCGCATCGCTTTCGACCAGCAGTTTCAGATTCTCCCCGGAGGTGTCACCGGAGGAAACAATGTCTTCACAAAGGGAAGGATCCAGGTAATGGGGATCGCTGAATACGACCCAAGAGGTCCTCAGGCCGGGAATGGAATCTTCCGCATACGGGGGAAGTCCCCCGCTCAGAAGCAACGAAGCAAGCCACAGCTGTTTGATCAGATAAATCATTCCGGGACGTTTTTACTTATAGGGACGCTTGCTCCTGATCTTTCCCGGGCGCTGATCGAGGGGATTGCTCTGCCTGCGCTGCAACATCCGGGCATAAAGCATCAGCGCGATGCCGGCAAAAAACGGACTGTAAACCAGGATCTTGGAGCGTCCGGCCAGGAAGAGTCCGCCGTTGGAGGATACGGTGATCAGCAATCCCGCTACGGCCAGTATGATCCCGGCCCAGTAAATCTGCCTGGAGCGTTTGCGGTTCAACCGGTTGACCTCGGCCCGGAGGACCCTGTCGTCAATCTGCCTGACAGCCTCGGTGACCGCATCGTCAGAGAGTCCGGCCTCCCTTAATTGCGACCGGATCTCGCTGTAGCTCTTCCCTTCCAGTTTTTGTTGCACATATTCCTCCAATGTGCTTTCAGGCAATGGTTCCATCTGCTCTGAATTTCTGACTGCTTCGACGATAAAGGTACAACAGGTCACCCTGAAAACAAAGCACTTTTGTGCAGTTACTTTCCCAGGAATTTACGCTTTGTTCCCCGTGTGGCATCGGAGGCCAGGATATTGCCTCCGCCCCAGGAAAGGCCGGATTTCCTGTCCCTTCACCTGGCGCTGATCTCACGGCTGGAGTAATTGAGTACTTCGGTTTGCTGCGTGGGACCACCAGCAGGAAGCAGTCTCCGAAGCGGGCTGTGAATGAAAGTGATCATGAATGAAAGGGTGAGGAGCACAAAGAACAGGATATTCCTGATCCTTTTGAAAATCAGCAATAACAGGGAAATCAGGTCCACTGCCAGGATCACCCAGATCAGGATCCAGATGTAATCCACGGCCCAGGTGTAGAAGGGAAGGGAAAGAAATGAGAGGATGGCCAGCAAAAGCTGTAGCCCGCTGAAAGCGATAAACCAGCTGTACCTGTTCCGGCCCCCGCTGCCCTGGGACAGCCTTCTCTGCCTGATGAAGTAAAGGAAAACGACCAGCGAAAGGATCACATAACTGAAGATCATCAGATCCACGCTGTGCCCGTGCGTATTGACACGGTAGTTGACCACCAGGAAGAAAAGGATGAATCCGCTCATCACGAGCAGTGCGGAAAGCAGGGTGCCGGCACCCAGCCATATGTTGGAGCGGTGGTGTCTGTGCGAGCGGAAAAAGTCCAGTGAAAGGAGGATCAGGGTGGTCCCCATGGCCATGAACGAGACCGCCGACATAAACTGGCCCGTACGGAAGGAAAAGAGCCAGCTGACGGCGAACAGGCCGAATGTGACCCACAGGAACAGTTTGATTCGGTAATACCGCGCATTCAGGATCCCCTGGTACTGGCCGGCGGTGGCTTTGATCTCTTCTCCGCGGGTTTTTGCGAAAACCTGGTCCCATGCCTCCTCTTCACCGATCCCCTGGTCCAGCATATGCTCCATGTCACAGGCAATATGGTCGCCCATTTCCGACTGAAGGTAGCGGTTCCTGATCCCCTGCTGTTCAAGGGCTTTTTTGATCCTGTCGATGGTTGATGGCTTGAGTTTCATGCGTTCCGGTTTTCTGGTGGATTGCAGAATGCCTGCAATGCATCCAGGAATTCGTACATTTCCACTGTTTGTTCAAAGGCTGCTTTTCTGCCCCTTCTTGAAAGCGTGTAGTACTTTCTCAGGCGGTTGTCAACTGCCTGTGAAGATGTTTCCAGGATTCCTTCGGATTCAAGTTTATGAAGCACAGGGTATAATGCACCCAGTGTAAGTGCGATCTTGCCGCCTGTCTGTTCCCTGACCACCTGGGTGATCTCATACCCGTACATCCTTTCCTTCTGGAGGAGCAGGTGCAGGATAATGGGCCTGATCATGCCTTTGATGAGGTCTTTTCCGATCATACTTCTCTGCTATTCCATGTCCCAGAATGAAGCGCATTTTTCTTTTTCGGCAATTCTCAATACCGAAAAACCTAGCGCAATCGCTCTGCTGAAGTCTTCACATCCCGACTCTTTGTCGCCCAGTTCATACCTGGCCATTCCACGCAGGAAATAAGCATTCTTATGATTGGGATCGATGGATATGGCTTTGTTACAATCCGATACAACTCCTTCCAGATCACCGGGGAATCTTGTTCCGGCCCTGTTTACATACACACCTGCATTGAACGGATCATGCCGAAGATATACATCAAAATCTGCTTTCGCCTGTTCTGGTTGACCCAATGCCATATAGATTCTTGCCCGGTTTAAATAAGATCCTGGTTCCGGCGAGGTTGATATTTCTTTTTCAAGGATCGCAATCAGGTTCTCGAAATCAGGTCTCGTCCAGAATCCCATGGTCTGATTGATTCTTCCAGCACAATCGTCTTCAAGTAAGTCGAATGTTAGGTAATAATCTGTATGATGCACTTTATAAAGACCTTCACCCGGGCACATTTGCCCTTCCTGATCTGTAAACTTGATTGTATCTCCGTTTAGTGCATAAGCGGTAATGACGTCGATCGATCCGTCATTTCCAAAGTCAGCCTCGGCCATCCCGTTGTTTTTGAGGTTTAAACCAATTGGACCTGAATGTCCAATCCTTACCCAATTACCGGTCACCGGGTGATCGTTCGTCGCATCATGCAGGCTTTTTGTCTGAGTACTTTGATTGTAAGCAGACAATGATCCGGTCGTCAACAAAGCCAGGAGTATCAATTTTATGTTCATCTTACTGTTTTTTCAATGAATGTATTTCGCAAGTTACATACGGTATTTGACAAATATATATAAAAAATATTTATATATAAGTAACTAGCATATAAAAATTATTGTATATAGATATACGGGTGGCAACTCCCGGGGCGGGACCGGGTATCATTCCCGGATCTCGAGCTGGCTCTGGCCGATCCGCTGAAGGGCTTCCTTCAAAGAAGCTTCGGGTTCGATGGTGTTGTGGACGCCCCAGAATGCGGGATCAAACACAAAGGGCTGGTCGGCCATCACAATATCTGGCCTCACCCGGTCTGCCAGGTTGATCTTCAGCCTTTCGCCCGGCACCACATCGGTAATGGCCATTTCGATGGTGATCCGGTACCGCGGGCCGATCCACTGTCTTTTTTTACGGACCTTCATTTCCACTTCGGCCCGTACCTGGCTGATATGGTATGTGCCGTCAAGTTCCCTGTAGTCCACATGGTACCTGGCAAAAACGGGACGGATCCGGATCTTCGGGGAGCTGCTCACAAGAAAAAGGCCGGGTTCTTTCTGGATCAGATCCGGGTTAAATTCAAAATCAGCGGCCAGGATGGCCAGGGTTTCCTGATCGAGATAGAGCTTGCCCCGGAACATCAGGTCCGTAATGTGGCTTTTCTGCCGGAAACTGATCACATAGGCCAGCCTCTCCCCGTAGGTCATGATATCCGTAAACTCCAGGTCGTAGAGTTCCTGGAACTCATGTGTAAGGAAATCGGGACGGTTTTTGACCACATCCAGGGTCAGGGAGGTGTAGATGCCGGAGCGGAGTTTGACCATGACCGTGTCCTCCGTGCTGACATCCGTGATCTTCATCCCTTTTCTGATGCTGACCTGGTCGCCCGCTGACAGTGGCGTATAGGGTCCCTTGGCCACATCCAGCACAGCTTCCGAATAGAGCATATAATGATCGTTCCGTTTCACAGATTCCCTGTAGAATGCGGTCATGGTGGAGTGGTCATTCAGATAATTACCGGCAATCCCCTGAAGGGCTTTCCGCCAGAGGATCACCGGGTCCGTATACCTGATGACCACTTCCTGCAGGGGGATGGTTTCCTTTTCCAGCTCGACGATCAGTTCCCCTTCAAGCGGGTAGTTGACCGGCAAGAACCTCCTGCCGTATCCCATGTAGGAAAAAACCAGCAGGGGGTCCTGGAGTTCCGGCGGCAGTTTGAAAGAGAATTCTCCCTCCTGGTTGGAGATGGACCCGAGACTGCTGCCGTAAAGCGCGATGGTTGCATAGGGCAGCGGTTTGCCGGACCTGCTGTCCACAACCCGGCCTTTTAAGATCGGGCGGTTTATTGCTGCATGGAATGGAGAAGGCCCGCTGTCGTTTTTCTTGAAGATTACAATGTTGCGGTCGATGATCCGGTATGCGAACCGGGACTGCCGGAGGAGGGAATCCAGTGTTTCTTCCAGGGGAAGCCCTTTCACATGGAACCTGACCCGGTTTTCCCCGCTGATCAGCGACGCGTTATAGGTGAAATAATAGCCGGTCTGGAGGGTGATCTCATCCAGCACCTGCCGGACGGTCCTGTTCCTGGCATCCATGGTAATGGGGATCTCCGGAAGTCTCTCCTGGCAGAACAGGAGGGGGGAGAATCGGGGGAATGTCAGAAACAGGAACACGGTCAGAAGTGGAAGACCAGACAGATGCCCCATTTTTCTGTGCCCCATGGCGGGATTTTAATTATTTATCAGATAATAGGTGTTTTGCTCCTTTCGCAGGGTCATCCCAAATGCCGTGGCAATGGTTTCCAGGATGGCATCGATGGATTGTTCGCTGTATGTGGAAGTGAGCCTCAGGGACCGCAAATCCGCATTCTCTGCAATGATCTCCACATGATAGGCTTCTTCCAGTTTCCCGATGACCCGGTCAAGCTCCGCATTTACAAATTTAAAATCTTTTGTTTTCCAGGCGATATAATTTGGATCTTCCTGCACCGTACGGGTCAATTGCGTGGCTTCCGTCCTGCCCATTTCTCCTTCCTCCAGGGTGATGAACTGCCCTGAATTTTCCACGGACATCCTCACCCTGCCGGTTTCCACAAAAACCTCCACTTCCGGTGATCGATCCGATTGCCTTACGTTGAAGGATGTTCCCAGCACTGAGACCACAACATTTCCCGAACGCACCGTAAACGGATTGACCGGATCGGACATCACCTCGAAAAATGCTTCCCCGTTCAGTTTCACGGTGCGGTTTTGTTCAAAGTCCGAGGGATAGCTGATTTCCGCATCCTGGTTTAAAAAAATCCTGCTTCCGTCAGGAAGGTCTACCGTGTTCACTCCCCGGGCGGCCATGTGCGTTTCCACTCCATATTTATCCACATTCCTCTTGACCCCGAACCAGAGCAGTGGTCCTCCGACAGCCAATAGCAGCAGGATTACTGCGGCCACCCTGAGGAAGGGAGTTATCTGCCTGTCTGGCGGTCCCACGGGATTTTTTCCAAGTAATCCGTCTTCCCTCAGTTTTTTCTGAAGCCGGCTCCATGCCTCCCCGGTATTCCTTTCCGTACCCGGCGTTCCCGCATGAAAATGTTTCCAGGTCTCTTCCATTGCTTTTAGATCCGATATATGCTGATTGTTGTTTTCAATTGTCTTCCTGTATTCCATTTCCTCCAGCATGTCCATTTCACCGGCCAGGTATCGGGCCAGTTCGCTCCATTTATTTGCTCTTTTGTTCATGGCACGCTTTTATTGTCCGTATTTTTCCAGGCTGTTTCTCAAGGCTTTCAGTGCCTTTCCCATATGGGCTTCCACCGTTTTCACCGAGATGTCCAGCTTCCCGGCGATTTCTTTGTACTTAAGTCCTTCCTGGCGGTTCAGCCGGAAGATCTCCCTGGTTCGCCCGGGAAGTCTTTCAATGGTCCTGCTCACCAGTCCGGTTACTTCATGGTACTGCATTTCTTCCAGTGGATCCGGTGAGCCAACAGGTTGTTCAAACGGCTGCAATTCATCCAGGAGCAATTCCCGGCGGTGTTTTCTCAGGTACATCATCGCGTTGTTGTACACCGAGCGGTACAGATAACTCTGCCAGCTCACGGTGATCCAGAGAGATTCCCTGTTCTTCCATACGTTATAGAACACGTCCTGAACGACTTCTTCCGCCACTTCTTCCTTTCTCAACAGGCTTATCGCGTAACTGCACATCCCGGGATAGAACCTGTAAAAGAGCTTCTCAAAAGAGGCCAGGTCTCCTTTTCGTATCCTTCTCAGTTGCTGTTGTTCGCTCAGGATCATGATAATAAGTAGAAAGCGCTGTCCTTGTGTGGCTTGTACAGGGATGGTAAAGTTACACAATTCTTGCGGACAGCGCTTTGATGTATATTTGGCTGCCTGATGTGCCAATCAGCTGTTCCTCCTCAGGTATCTCCGGTTCAGGCGCTGAATGGCACTTTCAATGGACTGGTCAGGTTCAATCAGGTTGTACCCTTCCCAGAAATCCTGGTCGAAGAAAATGTAAACCTTCTCGTTCATCACATCGCTGCTTTTGAACCTGTCCTTGCCCGCAAATCTTTCAATGCCCTGGTAGGTCCGGTCTGTGATGGCCAGTTCCGACATGGTGGAATAGGTCGTATTGAAAAGTTTCTTCTTCCAGTCCACTTTGAATCTGACCTCTGCCCGGGCATAGCTGAAATACCAGCGGTCTTCCGAAATGGTATACTTGGCCCTGTACACCGCTTTCTCAGGAATGATGGTCATTCCCAGGGGCTTTCTCCGGATGAAAAGCCTTGCTGCTTCCTCAGCATTCTCCGTATTGAGTTCAAATTCGGCTTCGGTTATGGCCAGCTTCTCCATATCGATATACAACTTCCCCTGATAATAGGGATCGTCCACATAAAATTTCTGGTTGAAAGAAACCACGTAATGCAATTGATCATTGATGGTGATCACGTCACTCAGATAGAAATCATAGATCGCCGCATACTCTTTGCTGAGCAGGATATAGGGATTTTTTACGATGTCAAGCAGAATGGTGGTATTGGGTCCCCCCTGCAGTTTGAAAAGTACCGTATCCATTTTCTCCACATCGGCACTTTTCCTGCCTTTGAATAATTTGACCTGGTCGATCTGAAATTCGTTGGAGTAGGCACCCTTGAATATATCGATCACGGCTTCCGAAATGGAGACATACCGCCTTCCCCGCTGAATGGTTTCCCTGTAGAACCCACGCATCATCATGGGTTCTGAACTGTAATTGTCCTTGACACTGCCAAGTGCGTTCATGATCAGTTCCAGCGCGTTCTCCGGCCGGATGGTGATCTCCCGCAGCTGAATGGAAGTCGGGTCAAGGGTGATGGTTGGTGACCGGTTTCCCCTGAACTCATCCAGCGAAACATTTTTGTTGCTGTACCCGATGTAGGAGATCTTCAGGTTTGAAACATCCGAGTCTTTGCCCAGTTTGATGATGAATTCCCCGTCGATGTTGGTCACGGTGGCCACATTGCTTCCCACTGCCTCGATAGTGGCAAACGGTAGGGACTTGCCGTTCTGTGCATCGATTACCTTTCCCTGGTAAGAAACGAAATCAAGCGAGTCGGTGGCAGCCTCTTTCCCTTCATAAGCTGCATAGCCTGTGATCCATGAGAAAAGCAAGGCTCCCATGACCCAGGTTGCTTTTTTGAATGCTATTTTTTTCATGTTTTCGGTTTTATGATCTGTGATTGGACATCTAACCTTAAGATGCACCAGTTTCCTTTTACCCTACGTTTCTTAAGGGAAAATTCATTTCCGATGAGGGAAATCCCCTTTTGCGGGGCTGTCCTGAAGGTCCTGTGGCAGTAATAGGGGCAGCTAATCTTTCTCGGAAGACTCCGATCCCTCTCCCGGGCCACCATCCTGCTTTGAGATCCGGAAATCCCGTTTGATGAACCGGATGAAATCCCGGTTCAGCCGCCTGCTGTCCTCCCTGGGCATTTTCAGGAACCGCTTGAGCAGCCGGTTGTCGATGAGCTCGGTCAGCAGAAAAAATTCGCAGAGGGTAATATACAGATCCTTCAGGTCAAAGGTGTAAAAAGGCCTGATGGTCACATAGTCGAGCGAGCCTCCCCAGAATGCATTGTCGATCAGATTGGCCGCCAGTCCGGCCAGAAAGAGATGGATAAAGCCGTTGATCCAGAAACTGTTCCTTTTTCTGTGCACATAGAACCGCCACACTTCGATAAACAGGACACCGATAATACTGAATAAAATAATGTTCAGCAGGTGGGATCCCTTTTTCAGGCCCAGCAAAACCCAGAGATAGGAGCCCAGCGTGTTCTGGTTGGGCTCTATGAAGAAAACCGGACGGATCAGGGGAATGGAGATGGATTCCCAGTCCAGTGAGAAGAGGTAGGCTTTGATGCCCTGATCGATTCCGACCGCCACCAGCAGAAAGATCCAGTTGATCCCTTTTTTTACCCTGAAAAGGTCCTCCAGGGCAGTGGCCGCAAGGGCAATGAACGAAAGAAACAGGGCCGGCAGCAGAAAGAACTTCCAGAGGTAATCCGGGTCCGTTACCCGTCCCGACACCGCATAGATCACCATTACCGCCAGCCAGACCACAAAAAAAATGGAAAAATTCCTCAGGTATTTGTTGCGCATTTTACTGATTTTTCTGGCACAACGAAAGTAACAAATTTGGAGAAATTAAAATCTTTCCTTTAATTTGCCATGTTCAAAGATGATCCCATGCGGATAATTTGCACAAACTGGTGGTGGCAGTTCTATTTCCGAAAAGCCGGAGAATAGACCAGGCCCCTTTTTGTGTCATACAATACAATAAATGGCCTCCGCTCCGGCGGGGGCTTTTTTTTGGGATAAACTGAAAGACATGGAAAAAATACCTGTTCAGATCGAGTCGCGGAAAATCCTGGCCGATATCATTACACCAGTAAGTATCTATTTGAAAATAAGGGATATATATCCTGACTCCCTGCTGCTGGAGAGTTCTGACTATCACAGCAGGGAGAATTCATTCTCCTTTATCTGCATGGACCCGCTGGCGGAGTTCCGTGTGGAGGATGGCGTGATCCGCATGCGTTGGCCCGGCCCGGAATTCGAGGAAGTCAGGGTGAGCGGCAAGGATCGTGTGGCGGACCACCTGGAGCGATTTCTGGCATCCTTTGACTTGTCCGGCAGTAAGGATGAGACGTTCATTGACGGCCTGTTCGGATACTGCACTTACGATGCGGTGCAATATTTTGAAGAGATCCGGTTCGAATCGGAGCTCCCTGAAAAGGAGAAGATCCCCGAGATCCGCTACAATTTTTTCAGGTTCATCCTGGCCATTAACCACCATACCAATGAGCTGATCCTGTTCGAGAACATCGTGAATGGAGGTCCCGGTCAGATTGAGCGGGTGACCGCCCTGTTGCACAACCGCAATATTGCCACCTATGGATTTGATACCAGGGGCAGGGAACGTTCCAATATGACGGATGAAGCATACCGCCGGATGGTCACACGCGGGAAAGAACATTGTTTCCGGGGGGATGTCTTCCAGATCGTACTTTCCAGGCAATATTCCCAGACTTTTTCCGGTGATGAGTTCAATGTTTACCGCGCCCTGCGCTCCATCAATCCGTCGCCTTACCTGTTCTATTTTGATTACGGTAATTACAGGCTTTTCGGTTCATCTCCGGAGGCCCAGATCCAGGTGAAAGGAGGGAAGGCCGTGATCAGTCCCATTGCGGGGACTTTCAGGCGGACCGGGAATGATCTTGAGGATCAGGAGCTGGCCCGCCGGCTTGTCCAGGATGAGAAGGAGAATGCAGAGCACATCATGCTGGTGGATCTGGCCAGGAATGATCTGAGCCGGACAACGAAGAAAGTGACCGTGGAAGAATTCCGCGAGATCCAGTTCTATTCCCATGTGATCCATATGGTTTCAAAGGTCTCGGGTGAATTGTTACCCGGTGCCAGTACCATCCGGATCATGGCGGAATCTTTTCCGGCGGGGACGCTTTCGGGAGCACCCAAATACAGGGCCATGCAGCTCATCGACCGGTATGAGGGGAAACGGAGGGGGTACTACGGGGGAACCCTGGGTTTTATCCGGTTCAACGGGGACATCAATCATGCCATCATGATCCGTTCCTTTTTGTCCCGCGACCATGTGCTCTATTACCGGGCCGGCGCGGGAATCGTGTCCGAATCCACCGAGGAAGGTGAATTACAGGAGGTCAGCCACAAACTGGCCGCGCTCAAGTCAGCCATCGAAATGGCCAGGGGCATCAATCAGAATCGTTAAACACATGCTGCATGAACATACTGGTGCTGGATAATTATGACTCATTCACCTACAACCTGGTACAGTACCTGGAACGGTTGCCGGGATTGAGGGTGGATGTGAGGAGGAATGACCGCATTTCACTGGAAGAGGTGGCTGCCTATGAAAGGATACTGATCAGTCCGGGTCCGGGAATCCCATCAGAAGCGGGAATAACTGTGGATCTGATCAGGGCGTACGGCGCAGCCAGGAGCATCCTGGGTGTCTGCCTGGGGCACCAGGCCATTGCGGAGGCTTACGGGGGGACCATCAGGAACCTGGAGAGGGTGTACCATGGAGTGGGGGGCCGGGTAAAACAGATGGTGAATGATGAGCTTCTTTTCAGGGGCGTTCCGGAAGTTTTCGACGCCGGTCGTTATCATTCCTGGGTGGTTGAAAAGGAGACGCTCCCGCCGGTACTGGAAGTAACCGCCGAGAACAGTGAGGGGTACATCATGGCGCTCAGGCACCGCGAGCATGATGTGCGGGGGGTCCAGTTCCATCCCGAGTCGGTGCTTACCGAATATGGAGGCCAGATGATCCTGAATTGGTTAAGGGGCCAGAAGGTTCGGGAGTCAGAAAATGATCAATACAGAAAAAGATGAAAGATACACTGCTCTACCTGTTCGACTACAAGACACTGCACAAGGATGACGCCAAACGGATCCTCAGAAACATTGCGGGAGGTACCTACAATGAAGCAGAGATCGCGGCATTTATTTCCGTCTACCTGATGCGCAGCATCACCGTGGAAGAGCTAACGGGTTTCCGGGATGCCCTGCTGGAACTTTGTCTGCCCGTTGACCTTTCTGAATTCAACACCATCGATATGTGCGGGACCGGGGGAGATGAAAAGCATACGTTCAACATCTCCACCCTTGCAGCATTTGTGGTGGCCGGTGCAGGGGAGAAGGTGGCCAAGCATGGAAATTACGGGGTGTCATCGGTCTGTGGTTCTTCCAACCTGATGGAATATTACGGTTACAGGTTTTCAGGCGACCGGGATAAGCTCAGGCGTGAGATGGACCGTTGCAACATCTGTTTCCTCCATGCGCCCCTTTTCAATCCCGCCATGAAGAACGTGGCACCCGTCCGCCGCAGTCTCCGCATCAAGACCTTTTTTAATTTGCTGGGCCCCATGGTCAATCCATGTTTTCCGCAGAACCAGCTTGTGGGAGTTTACAGCCTCGATGTGGCGAGGCTTTACAACTATATGTACCAGGAATCCGGAAAGCAATACTGTATCATTCATTCCCTGGACGGGTACGATGAGATCTCCCTGACCGGCGGTTTCAGGGCAATGACCGCCGGCACCGAACGTTCGCTTTATCCTTCCGACCTGGGACTTTCGCCTGTGCTGCCCGCCGATATTTACGGGGGAGCTACTGTGGAAGAGGCTGCTTCCATCTTCAGGAAGATCCTGGAAGGAACGGGGACCCGGGCCCAGAATGAGGTCGTCATAGCCAATGCGGCTTATGCACTCTACTGCATGGATGAATCGCGGGGAATCGAAAAAAGCCTGGAGCGTGCCAGGGAGTCGCTGAAATCGGGTTCAGCGTGGAAAGCTTTCAGACAACTGGTAGAAAATCAATAAGATGAATATACTGGATACCATTGTGGAAAATAAACGGGTGGAGATCCTGAAGCGCAGGAGGAAACGGCCCGTTTCCAACCTGAAAACCTTTGCGGGCTACGGGGGAAAGACCAACGCCATCGATGTGCGGGGACTGGGCGAGAGACCCGGTATCATTGCAGAATTCAAGCGAAGGTCGCCTTCAAGGGGTTCCATCAACGCGTATGCGGATCCGGTCACCGTGGCCGGGGGATACCGGGAAGCGGGGGCGGTTGCCATGAGCATCCTGACCGACCGCAGTTTTTTTGGCGGCTCATTCAGGGACCTGCTGGACGTGCGTCTGGCCTATCCCGATCTGGTCCTGCTGAGAAAGGATTTTATCATCGATCCCTATCAGATTCACGAATCCTCCGCCTACGGGGCGGATATGGTATTGCTGATCGCCGCCATCCTGGACAGGCGGCAGGTGGAAGATCTTGCTCTGGAAGCCCAGGCGCTCGGTCTTCAGGTGCTCTTCGAGGTGCATGACCGGGAGGACCTGGACAAGTACCATCCTTCCATTTCCTTTGTGGGGGTGAACAACAGGGACCTGAAAACATTCAGGGTGGATACGGGGAGAAGTACGGAACTGATACGCCATTTGCCTGCAGGGGTCATTCCGGTTTCGGAAAGCGGGATCGGAAGTACCGGGGATATGAAGACCCTCCGGAAAGCAGGCTTCAGATTGTTCCTGGTGGGAGAAAGACTGATGGCTCAGAAGGATCCCGGTGCGGCCTGCCGGGAACTGATCGGACAAATGATGAACGAATGGACGGATCATTGAAAATAAAGGTATGCGGACTGCGGGATCCCGGTAACATTGAACTGGTATGCCGGCTGAATCCCGATTTTGTGGGTTACATCTTCTACCCGCGATCAAAGCGTTATGTGGGAGCCCGTCCGGATCCCGCCATCTTCCGGATCCCTGCGAAGCCGGTGAGGAAAGTGGGCGTATTTGTCAATGAAGAGATCACCGTTGTGCGGCGGAAATTCGAAGAATACGGACTGGACATGGTGCAGCTGCATGGATCGGAACCGCCGGAATATTGCAGGGATCTATCCTTCAGCGGGGTCCCGGTCATCAGGGCCCTCACCCCCGGCCGGATCGCACTCCAGGCTCAGATCGCCGCTTATGCACAGATCGCCGGGCACTTTCTGTTCGACCGGGGCGGAAAGGAATTTGGCGGCACGGGAAATAAGTTCAACTGGGATCTGCTTCGCACATATTCGGTTCCCGTCCCCTTTATCCTGAGCGGAGGCATCGCCCCAGAGGATGTCAGCCGGATCGGCAAGCTGGACCACAAATGGCTGTACGGGGTGGATCTGAACAGCCGGTTCGAGTCTGCTCCCGGGATCAAGAAGGTGGATTTGCTGAAGCATTTTATTGCAGGAATCAGACAAACAGAAAAATGATGAGATTCGAAACGGACCATCGGGGCTTTTACGGGGCTTTCGGGGGAGCATATATCCCCGAAATGCTTTACCCCAATATCAGGGAACTGGAGGAAAATTACCTGAGGATCATCCATTCAGATGGATTCCAGGAGGAGTTCAGGCGATTGCTGAGGGATTTTGCAGGAAGGCCAACCCCCCTGTATGAGGCCCTGCGCCTCTCGGATTACTACGGGGCCCGTATTTTTCTGAAGCGGGAGGATTTGAACCATACGGGGGCCCATAAGATCAACAATACGGTGGGACAGATTCTGGTGGCCGGGCACCTGGGGAAAAAGCGGATCATTGCGGAGACCGGGGCGGGTCAGCATGGAGTGGCAACTGCAACCGTTTGCGCAAGGGCCGGATTGGATTGTATTGTCTACATGGGTGCCCTGGACGTGGAACGGCAGGCCCCCAACGTAAAAAAAATGAAGATGCTCGGGGCGGAGGTGGTTCCCGTACAATGTGGTAACAAGACCCTGAAGGACGCCACCAACGAGGCCATCAGGGATTGGATCAACCATCCGGTGGATACGCATTATATCATTGGCTCGGTGGTCGGCCCTCACCCTTATCCCGACATGGTCACCCGTTTCCAGTCGGTGATCTCCGGGGAGATGAAACGACAGCTGAAGGAGAAAACGGACCGGGATTATCCCGATTACATTCTGGCCTGTGTGGGTGGAGGGAGCAACGCTGCAGGGGCATTCTACCATTACCTGGAACAGTATGCAGTGAACCTGGTATCGGTTGAGGCAGCAGGTAGGGGTATTCACAGCGGTTTCACGGCGGCTACTTCACTGCTGGGGAGCCCGGGGATCATTCACGGGAGCCGGACCCTCCTCATGCAGGATGAGGACGGTCAGATCCGGGAGCCTTATTCCATCTCGGCAGGACTCGATTATCCCGGGGTGGGACCACTTCTCGCATGGCTGGCGGGGACCGGAAGGGCTTCTGTGTACGCAGCCACCGACGAGGAAGCGCTCCAGGCTGCCCTGCTGTGTGCCCGCAAGGAGGGCATCATCCCGGCACTGGAAACCGCCCACGCCCTGGCGGCTCTGGAAATGATCCCCTTCAGGCGGGAGGACGTGGTGGTGGTGAATCTTTCCGGACGGGGAGACAAGGACATGGAAACGTATATTGACAAACTTGGCATATAGGAGGACTGGCAGTGAACAACATTGATCTTTTATTCAAAAACAAGGAAGAAGGGATACTTTCGGTCTATTTGACCGCGGGATATCCTGCGTTGAACGACACAGCGGCCATCCTCATGTCCCTGCAGGAACACGGGGCCGACCTGGTTGAGGTGGGGATCCCTTTTTCGGATCCGCTGGCAGACGGACCGGTCATCCAGCAGAGCAGCCAGGTGGCCCTGGGCAATGGCATGACCCTCCAAATCCTTTTTGAGCAGCTTGAGGGGATCCGGGGGAAAGTACGCATCCCGCTCATTTTGATGGGTTATCTCAATCCCATCCTGCGGTTCGGTATGGAGCGCTTCCTGGACCGCTGCAAGGAGATCGGGATCGACGGGGCCATCATCCCCGATCTTCCCCTGGACGAGTATGAGCTCCATTACAGGGAACAATTCAGAAAACGCGGCATCTGTCACGTACTCCTGATCACTCCCCAGACAACACCTGACAGAATCCGGAAGATCGCAGCACTTTCGGATGGTTTTATTTACATGGTTGCCGATGCATCCACTACGGGGGCAAAGGATTCCATCCGGCAGATCCAGATCGATTATTTCAGCCGCATCCGGGAGATGAAACTGACCAGACCCGCACTGATCGGTTTCGGTATCTCCAATCACGAGACCTTTGCAACGGCCTGCAAATATGCACGTGGGGCCATTATCGGAAGCGCTTTCATCCGGATGCTCGGTGAAGCAGGCTTCTCGGATCAGAAGGTCGCAGACTTCATCCGTTCGATCCGTCAGGGATAGACCGGGCCCCCTCCGGCGCATCGGTGTAACTTGCTCATGAATCATGTTGATATGCGGACCTCATGAGAAAATCCATGACAGGAGTCAACATTTTGTTTAATTATTTGTTTAATGATTATAACAATAAATTAAACAAAAATGTATACACTGAATGATTCCAACAGCAAGCTTCACTGGAAAGGCTTCAAGCCCGGAGGAAAGCATCACGGAACCGTGGACGTAATTACCGGCAAAGTGGAGACAGATGGCGATCAACTATCCAGGGGCTCATTTGAAATTGACCTGAAGTCCATCAAAAATGAGGATATAGGGAACAAGACCATACGGGATAAACTGGTCAGTCATTTGAAGTCAAAAGATTTTTTCCATGTGGAAGCATATCCGAAAGCTTATTTTGAGATCACCCGGGTTGAACCGGCAGGAGTTTCGGATAGCGGGACTGACAACGGGCACACGCATGTGGTGACGGGTGACCTGACCATCCGCGGAAATACCCGCGGGATTTCCTTCCCTGCAAATATATCCCAGGATGACCGGATGATCCGTGCCCGCACCGGGGAGATCAGTCTGAACAGGACAAAGTGGGAGGTGAACCACATGTCCCGGTCCATATTTGCCGGACTGAAAGACCAGTTCATCAATGATGAAATGGTTGTGAAACTCGACCTGAAATTTGAGAAGAATTGAGTCATATCTCAGGAATGCCCCTGTTCCTTACAACATGGCATTGTCGATGACCTGCTGGAAGATCACTTCCATGGGAACGCCCATGCATTCCACCTGCTGGGGGACAATGCTCTCTGCGGTCATACCCGGGATGGAATTCAGCTCAAGGAAATAGAGCTGGTTGCCCTTGATAATAAAATCTACCCTCACAATACCCGATGAGAAGGTGAGGTCATAGATCAGGGAGGCTGCCTGCTGACACTTTTTCGTCATGTCCTCATCGAGGCGGGCCGGAGTGATCTCATTCGCTTTTCCCCGCGTATACTTGGCTTCGTAATCGAAGAATTCATTGTCCGTGACGATCTCTGTGATGGGAAAAACGGTGAAGCCATCCTTCGTTTTCATCAACCCGCAGGTTACTTCCGTCCCCTTGATGTACCTTTCGATGATCACTTCGCCATCCTCTTTCAGGGCTGTCTCAATGGCTTGTTCCAGGTGCTCAAATTTCATCACCCGGGTTGTACCGAAGCTGGATCCCCCGTTGTTGGGCTTAACAAAACACGGGATACCCACAATGTCCGAGATCTCTTCAAGGTCCGCCTCCATGTCTTTTTTCACCAGCCGGGCTTCCGGAGTGAGCACCTGGTGCTGTTTCAGAAATGTCTTGCAGGTGTATTTGTTGAAAGTCAGGGCCGACGACAGGTGGTTGGATGTATTGTAGGGGATGCCCATCATGTCCAGGTACCCCTGCAGCCTGCCGTCCTCACCGGGGGTTCCGTGGATCACGTTCCAGGCGAAATCGAATGCGATAAAGCCATGGTCTCCCTGAAAACCGAACCGGTTTTTGTCCACCTGCCTTTGCCGGTTTCCTTCCCGGACGGTCCATTCGGCGCCCTTTACCACCACGGGATAACAGGTGTGTCCTGCCTTCTCAAGCCAGTTTTTCACCTGTCCGCCACTCTTGACGGAGATCAGGTGTTCTGAAGAATCTCCTCCTGATAATATCGCGATCCTCATGGGTTGATTTGAGCGCTTATCCATATCCGGAGGCGCAATTCACATTTAAAAATAATACCTTTTCTGCGAAACAGGCATACCCGTGGTGTGCCAATTTTGACGAATGCGGTTAATCATCCACGAACGCAACTAATTATTAGATCATTAGGGGTTATTACTCCCCGGCCCTTCCCTGGATATAATGACGCCATTTCTGAAGCAAATCGGAAAAATTACCCGGGATCTCGGCTTCAAACTTCACCTCCCGGCCGGTGGAGGGATGCACGAACTCCAGCGTCCTGGCATGCAATGCCTGTCCCGGAAGCAGCTGGAAACAGTTCCTTACAAACTGTTTGTATTTTGTGAAGGTGGTTCCCCGCAGGATCTGGTCACCCCCGTAGTCAGGATCATTGAACAGGGGATGGGAGATAAACCTGAAATGAGCCCTGATCTGGTGGGTTCGCCCGGTTTCCAGCCTGCACTCCACCAGGTTTACATAACCGAACCGCTCCAGCACCCTGTAATGTGTGACCGCCGGTTTGCCCTGATCCCCGCCGGGAAATACGGTCATCTGGGTCCGGTCTCTCGGATTCCGGCCGATATGCCCTTCGATGGTTCCCTCGTCGCTTTCCATGTCCCCCCATACCAGGGCCCAATAAGTTCTGCCCGAGGTTTTATTGAAGAACTGGCGGGCCAGTTTCTGGAGTGCCATGTCGTTTTTGGCAACCACCAGCAGTCCGGATGTGTTCTTATCAATGCGGTGCACCAGGCCGGGCCTCACGTCCCCGCCGGCAAAGAGCGGGTTATCACTGAGATGGTACACCAATGCATGCACCAGTGTTCCGCTGTAATTCCCGTGACCCGGGTGGACCACCATCCCTGCCTGTTTATTGACCACGATCACGTCTTCATCTTCAAAAATGATATCAATGGGGATGTTTTCCGGGACCAGTTCAAACTCCCTGGGCGGGTGGGGCAGGACGATGCTGACCAGGTCCCCGGGCTTCACCCTGTAATTGGGTTTTACCTCGGCTCCGTTCACCAAAATATTCCCCGCATTGGCTGCGGTCTGTATACGGCTTCTGGAAGCACCTTCCAGCCTGTGAAAGAGGAATTTATCGATCCTCAGGGGATGCTGGCCCGGATCCACTGAAAAACGGTAGTGTTCGTAGAGTTCGTTGTTGTCAGAAAGATCCCCGTCCATTTTCATCGGTTGATCAGAAGCCTTGCGGTGAAGACAGTCGCCCCGCTCAGCGCTCTCAGGTAGTACATTCCTTCCGGCAGCTGTGACACGTTCCAGCTGTTTGAATGAATGACCCCCTGGTCAACCAGTCGCCCCGACACATCATAAATTTCCAGCCGGACCTCATTTTCGAAGTCTTTTCCCGGCATTTCCAGGAGGATGGAGCCCGATGCGGGATTGGGATAGATGTGCAGGGAAGACCCGGATTGGCGGGATGGACCGTCCCCGGTTATTTCCCTGTGCAGGAATGGCCTGAACATCATAACGCCCGGTGCCTGGGACTGCAGCCAGTTGCCGTTGAAGTTGTAATACATCACCACAGGAGCAGGCCGGTTGTTGAGGTCCAGACCCACATTCAGCATATACTCGTTGTACTGTTTCCAGCCCACGAAGAATTTGCCATTCACCGGGACGGGCTGTGAGAACCGGTACCTGACGAACCCGTGCAGACTGCCGGCATACCGTGGTATGAGATCATGCTCATCCTCCCAGAGAACCTGTCCCGGCAAACCATCATCTTCAGCCCAGACCATCAGTTTAAAATAATAGCCCAGGTTCACCGAATCGTACAGCTGGTTGAAACAGATATCCACACCCCCGAGCAGGTCAGGCACGAATGCATGATATTTGATGGCCACGCTCCCGTTCCTTGTCCCCTGTCCCCTCAAACCGTAGCCGGCTTCGGCGGTCCCGTCATCATATGCATAATAGTCCCTGAAGACCTGGTCATGGAATACTGTGTCATTGACCTTGTAATCAAATTCATCAGTGCGGAGGGAAGCCTTCAGCCTGAAGACGGCCGAATCCCCCCTGTCAAAATTGAAAGGGTAATAGTTACCAAACATCACCGAAGTATCTTCCCCCGGGGGGATGTCCTGGGCGGTGGGAATCCCGGGGGTGTATGTCTCCTGGAACAGCATATCCCGGATGACCAGTGACCGGGTTACGTTCCTGGTAATGTTGTCATTGTTCCTGTAATGCACGGTGATGGACTCATCCATAACGGTATTGTGTGCCTGCTCGAAATGATCCCACGGCAGTGCGGTGAGATCCTTGAGAATGGAAGCTATGGGTGCGGTGATGGCTACATCGCTGATCAGGGTATCGGCGCGGTAACGGTTGCGGTCCAACTTCACATAATCCACATTCCAGTGATCCACGTTGGCCCTTTTATCCGGATAATCCTGGTTGCGGGGGAGACTGCCCCTGTTCCTGAACCTGAACCTGAACCCTTCCTGCAGGAACCGCTCCCCGGTCACCGGGATCATGGCGTGTCTGAATGGATGGAGCGTATCGCCCGGAATGCGCCAGACATTGATCCACGCTTCGTCTGCGGGATCATAGAAATCCACCATGAGCGAGTCCTGCGGTTCAGGCCTGTCACCCAGGCCTTCCGGCTGGTAAAGAAAACTCAGATAAATGCTGTCTGAAGCAGGGTAATCCATATGCAGGGGCTGACTGGTCAGCTGGTCTGCCACAAAAGTGCCCGGATCGATCTCGGCATCCGGGTACATACTTCCGTCCCCGTCCAGGACATCCAGGGTGGCCACCCCGATGGTGACGGGATCTGCCCCGTAGTTCCTGTTGACAAACACATGTGCGTCGGCCCAGCGGCCGGTGTCGGGAAGACCGGTATATCCGGAAAAATCATCCATAAACGGAAGTTCCAGTATGACAGCATCGGCGGACTTCAGGAGCCCGGTCTCCCGATTGTCTGAGACTTGTCGTCCGGCTCCCCCGGTGTGAGGTTTCCCGAAGACGGGTGTGACCACCTCCTGACCGTGGAGCCCGGAAGAGATGATCAGGCAAATGCCACAGGATGTAATGATATGATAAAAGATCTTCATACGGTGCGTCCGGGTTTTAATCCAGAAAGACGGTATCGGGTTCCGGCAGCAGTGTCGAATCCAGGGACAGCCATATGTCCACTTCCATTCCCAGGTTCAATCTTTGAAACATTTCGAATTCAGGGTATTGTCTCCATACGACCGCCGAGGCACTGTCCTCCCCGTCAATCACGCTTTCGTCAAATGTGACAGCCCCGATGTTCAGGTAATGATCCATGATGATCTCCCTGGCTGTGGCCAGGTCAAGCCCGATCAGGTCCGGCACCCGGGTCGTTTCATTGCTCAATCCCATTCCCAGTACCAGGTCGATCACCGCATTTTTCCTGATCTCGCTGCCTGCAGTAATAACGGAGTCGTTGTGCTTTTGTTGCAGTACGTTGTTAACCGCATAATCAGGCCGGTATTCAATTTCACCCAGTGTCAGTCCCGCGTTCTGCAGAGCGAGCCTGGCCTGTCTTATGGAGAGTCCCACAAGCCGGGGCATGGAGACCATTTCAGGGTGGACCGCATTCAATGTCAGAAAAACCCTCCGGTTCTTCTTCACCTTCGATCCGGGCAACGGGTTCTGTTTGAGTACGGTTCCCCGCGGCATCTCCGAGGAGTAAACCGAATCCACAATTTCATACCTTAACTCGCGGGATGCGATGACATCTTCCACCTCTGCTTCGGTCAGTCCTGTCATTTCCGGGACTGAAATAGCCTGACCGTGATGGGTATAGATCTTCAGCCATACCAGCGTGACCAGCAACAGGATGATCCCGATCAGGACGGCCAGCATCAGGTGTTTCAGGAATGTTCTGGTAGTAAAAAATTTAAAGAAATCCATTTCAGGAATATTGTTTTAGTTGGACGGATTTACGAACATCATCTAGGGTTTATTGATCATCAGGCCGGTTTTTGTGATCACGGAGGCCTCCTGGTACACTTCATAATCCGTGTTGATCGCCCACAGATCATGGCGGGTTCCCTTCAGGATGTTTTCCGCTGCCAGCATCCCCATTAAGATACTGTGATCCTGATTGTTATACTTGTATGCCCCGTATCGTCCGATCACATGAAGATGTGCGATGGATGAAAGATATGTTTCCACAGGTTTCATGATTTCCCTGTAACCCCTGAAGTAGACCGGGTAACAGCGGGGGAGTCTTTCCACATGCCCTTCTGTCACATCTTCCCGGTCCACAAGACCCGTCTGTGCGATCTCCTCCATTGCCAGGGAGATCATACTTTCAGCATCCAGCGACCACAGTTCATCCTCAAAATAACACCAGTACTCCATACAGAGAATGGTGGATGCAGAGTCCCTGTATATTTGACTGACCCAGTTCCTGAAGTTGGTGACCCGGCCCATCTGCAGCGACTTTTCATGGATATAGAGCCACTGGTCCGTGAACAGATCGGTCCGTTCCACCCGGAGATAGACCAGGATCGTATTCCTGAACTTCAGCGATTTTGCATGGTCCGCCACAGAAGGCGGTACTTCAGGCAATTTTTCCACCAGAAGGGATATGGGCATGGAGGAAACGATGTGATCATATTTCCTGATCTCCCCGTTTTCCAGCTGCAACGAAATGACCTTCCCGTTCACCGTGATCACCCGCTCCACACCTGTACCGACCAGGATCTGTCCACCCCGCGATTCGATCATGGCCTGCATGGATTCATAGACCGACCCCGTACCTCCCGTGGGATAGGCAAACTGATCCACCAATGTGGCGTGTTTGTTCTTCATACCCTGGAAGAATGCATTCTTGATGGCTTCCAGGAGGGATAGTTTCTTGATGCGCTGGGCCGCGAAATCCGAATCCAGTTCGGTACAGGGAATTCCCCAGAGCTTCTCGGAATAAGTCTTGAAAAATATGCGGTAAAGCCGCTGGCCGAATCTGCTGGTGACCCATCCTTCAAATGTGGAAGTGTCCCTGGTTGGAGCGATGCGTTCTTTCATATAACTCAGGAGACACCGGGCAGCTTCCAGGAGGCCCAGTCCCCTCAGGGCATTGAAAGGGCGTATGGGATAATCAAAGAACTTTTTTTTGTAATAAATCCTGGTCTGCCGGTCCACGATTTCATAATGTCCCTGAACCACCTCCAGCCAGAGGGAATTGATCCGGGCATCGTGACTGAAAAACCGGTGGGGCCCAAGGTCCACCCGCTGCCCCCAGAGATCCATGGATTTCGACAGTCCGCCTACCCGGTCGCTTTTTTCGAACAAATCCAGGGTGTCCACCTCCTGGCCCAGCTGTCTGGAAATTTCATAAGCTGCAGTCATTCCCGCCGGTCCGCCTCCGATCACCGCAATTCTCATAAGTCAATCATATCAGTATTCCCATAAAACGTTACTGGATCTTTCTTAATTGTGACCTGACGTGGCTGGCCATTTCCGTATCTCCGTAATATTCGTATACCTGGGCAAGCTTTTCATATGCTGCAGTGAACCTGCCGTTGTATCTGATGGCCAGTTTGAAATTTTCGATGGCATTGTCCCTGTCATTTTTCAATCCGTAACAGAGCCCCAGGTTATAATAACCCGAGGAGAACTTGTAATTGGACCTGATGGCTTCATTGATGATCCTGATGGCTTCGTCAACCAGGGATTCATCTCTTTTGAGATCCGCTTCAAGCAGGTAGGTGTAACCCTTTGCATTCAGGGCCTTGTCGTACTGCGGATAGATCTTCAGCAGCCGGTCCGCCGCCGCCCTGGCCTCCTCAAAACGGAAGAACACCGAATAGGCATTGATGATCTCCAGGTTGGCAGCTTCGTTGGTGGGATCGTATGCAATGGCACTTTCCAGCAGCTGCACGGAACGGCTCAATTTTCCCGGATTGTCTTCCCTGATCCCCTGGGCAAGAAGTTCCGAACCGTAATGATCGTCCCTGTTCTTCCTTTCCACGATTGCAGCAACCGCCACATCGTCCACCCGGATTTCATGGATGGTGTTCTTCGGGGGCCATAATCCGTTATTCAGCTGAAAAGGGTGGATATAGTTGCAGTAAAGGATGGCATAATCCCAGTCATATTTCCCGCGATCGTAATACCTGCTGTAAAACGTTTCCACGCGGTCGGTCTCATCCCTGAAATAATAACTGATATCCGCATTGCTGACCACGCGCAGGGGCCGGTCTGAACGGGTCTCCGCCTCAGGCAGTATGTGACTGATGAAATAATCGGAAGCCGGGCCGAGGCTGTTCATATAATAGTCGGTCTCATAAGTACCGTAGGCATGGTTGATCCCCCCGGACCATTCGTTGTAGTATATATAGGTATTGGGGTGGTTGCGGATGATGTGCCGGAGCGGATGGAACATTCCTGCGGCCACCACCAGGGTAAGGACAAGCGTGGTCCATCGTTTCCTGCTTAAGCGGAAAAAGGAAGCAATGGCCAGGACCGAGAGTGCAAGCATCGGGGGATAGACGAACATCAGATGCCTCCATCCTCCGTAAACATTGGATTCCCTGATGATAACGAATACCACGGGGAAACCCACACAGAACCAGAGCAGGAAATACCAGAATCCCAGCCGTTCCTTCTTTTGGAAATACCAGGAAAAGACAGATGCCAGCCAGCCCACGAGGATGAGGATTGGTACCGTAAGGAATATGTTCCTGGGGATATAATGCCAGGGCAGCCGGTCCGACCATTGCAGCACACCGTCATACATGACACGGAGCGAGACCTGGATGTTCGACATGATCTTGAAGGACTGGATGGGATGGTTCACGATGTCCTGCAAAGCGTAGGGCCAGGTGAGCAGGCTGAGTATGTATCCAACGGCCGAGATCAGGACCAGGGTGAGCAGTCCCCGCAGCGCAAACCTCCACCAGCCGGACGATAAAAATTTCCAGGGCCATTTGTGCAGCAAAAGGTAAAGCCCTGCAAACATGAAGAGATAGGGAATGAGTACCAGCCCGCCAATCCGGATCCCGTTGGTCCAGCCAATGCCCACAGCGATCCAGATGGCTGACCATATGCTGATGCGGGGAAGCTTTCTCAGGAACAGGACGATATGGTAGATGGTGAAGATATAGCCAAGGGCAAAGGGGACATCCAAAGGATTGTTGTATGCGTGCCCCAGGAAACGGGGCGACAGGAACATCAGCAGCAAGGCAAGCCACCCCGCACCATAGCCCGCAAAGAGCCTGACGAGAAGCGCTGTGACCAGCATGGTGGCCGCGCCTGTGATGGCCACCATCACATGCCTGGCTTCATAGGGGTTCTCCTCCAGGTTCAGGAGGCGGATGATCAGGTAGGTGAAAAAGTCAAATGATTGTCCGTAGTAATTCAGTTTATGATGCGGATCATCCAGGGCCGAAGGATCATCTTCCGTAAAATACCGGTACACCTTGACGGCGTGCTGGTGATGCTTCTCATCATCTCCGGAAAGTCCGGCATCAAGGCTCAGGATGGGAAGGATGATGAAAATTGCCAGGGCGGTCAGAAAGAATGCCAGCCGGAACAGGGGATGCTCTTTGATGAAAAACAGATTCCTCAGGGAAGGGACCCGGGTTTCCCTCACGGGTATTGTGGTATTCCAGGCGAGGGCGAGCTTCATTTTTTCCGGGAACCGGGATCCCCTGCTGCTGTCTTCCCCGAAGGGAGCGTCCTGGTGAATGACCACCTCCTGTTGCCTGAAATCCAGTTTTTTCAGAACCGCCCTGATCATTTCCGTATCCAGAGGCTCTTTCAGAAGGGAGAGTGAAAAGATGTACTGCAATACGGCTGCAGGCAGTATGAGTCCCCCTTTCACGGTTTCTTTTTTCCCTTCGAACAGGATCTCATGATAGACTTTCTGCCCCGGTTCCTCCGGAAGCGAAAGCTGCAAGAATTCGTTGGGATTGATTTCCCTGACCAGGGGCGCAGCGTGCAGAATGACCGCATACCCTTTCCCGAAACGCGAGCAGACCGTCTCGTCTTTCAATTGTTCCTCCTGAATGTAGGTTACAGGTCCGGTTGATTCCTCCGGAGGGGTGGGATCCCTGTGCAGTGCAAAGATCTGAAAGCGGGATGAGAATTCTTTCCTGATCTTTCCTGAGAGGCCTGTCAGATACCCGGGGGTGATCCCGCTTATGCTGGGATCGGGAAATACAAAACTGAAGGCAGGCTGCGAACCGGAAGGGGAGTGGCTCCCTGGTTTCTTCTTTCCGTGTTGAATGCCTCTGGCCATGATATGGTTGCTGGGTAACCCTGCCAAATTACAAATAATCAGGCCGCCTCACAAATGATTGGGAGACGGCCGTGTGTATCAGGGTGCTGACCCTTTATTTACGCTTTATGCCTCGGTTCGTCGGAAACCGTTAATTTTTTGCGGCCTTTCTTGCGCCTGGATGCAATGACATTCCGACCGCTTGCAGTGGACATCCTTTCCCTGAATCCGTGCTTGTTCTTCCTTTTCCTTCTGGATGGCTGAAATGTTCGCTTCATGACTCATCTTGATTTAAGAATGCAAAAGTAGTCATTTTTTTAGATAGACAATCTTTTTGGTTGAAAAAAAAGGCTCGTCGAAAAGCAGGGAGACGGGTATGATTTCCACCCGGTCCCTGAACCGACCCAGTTCGTTTTCCAGGTCTCCGCCCTTCAGGATGATCATGCCATTGGGAGGACTGCCTTTCTCTCCCGGAACAAGCAGCTTCCGGCTCCACTGGCTGAGCCGGGAGAAAGAAGTTACGGCCCGGGATACCGCATAGTCGAATGTACGATCGAGATTTTCCACCCTGGACTGGCGAGCGGATGCATTTTTCAGTCCCAGTGCATGGATGAGTTCCCGCACGATCTTGACCTTTTTCCCGATGGAATCGACAAGCAGGAACTGAACCCGGGGAAATATCACCGACAGGGGGATCCCCGGGAAACCTCCGCCGGTTCCCAGATCCACAACGGAACAGCCGGGATGAAAGCTGAAAGTTTTCGCAATGGCCAGTGAATGGAGAATGTGTCTTTCTTCCAGGTGGGGAATATCCTTTCTTGAGATCACGTTCACCTTTCGGTTCAGTTCCGGTATAAGCGCCAGAAGCTGCCGGAACTGGAGATCCTGTGCGTGCTCCAGATCCGGAAAGTATTTACGGATCAGATCCATCGCTCAGGGTTTTTCCTGCGAGCGGTTCAGAATATTCAGCAGCAGTTCGCGCGCCCTGAAAAGCTGTGCCTTCACCGTGCCGATGGGAATATCCATTTCTTCGGCAATCTCCTCATAGGAATACTCCTTGAAATAACGAAGTTCCACCAGTGTCCTGTAGCGGGGTTTCAGCCGGGAGACAACCTCCCTCATGCGCAATACTTTCTGCTGGATGATCATGGTGGATTCCGGGTCGGGAGAATCCGACTGGATCAGGGAGGAAGGGGAGAGGGTTTCTTCGCCGTCCATGGACTGGTCGAGGGACACATGACTGGCCCTTTTTTTCCTGATGAAATCTATGCAATTATTGGTCGCGATTTTAAACAACCAGGTGCTGAATGCAAAATTGGGTGTATACTGGTCAATATTCTTGAAAGCTTTCCCGAAGGCCTCAATGGTCAGGTCCTCCGCGTCAGTGGGACTGTTCACCATTTTTAGCAGCATGAAATAAATGGCGTCCCGGTAACGGCCCAGCAATTCACCATATGCCAGCTGATCCCCTTTCCTGGCTTTATCCACCAGATGGATATCCTGTTGCGCCTTGAGGGAAAGGTTTTCGTTTATTTCCATGACTGATACCTGGTAATAAATATGTTGCTGAACCAGATCACTCCCAGCAGGACCGGCAGGAGTGGATCGAACAGCAGCGAAGGTAGCAATAAATCCCTTTCATCCAAACGCTTCATTCCTAATTTGAACACCAGGAGTTTCACTGCCGTCAGCACTCCGAATGCCATCAGCAAATGCCATTTCCAGGGGGACAGGATGCAGGCGGCAACCAGGGTTGCATACAGCAGGAACCTGCTGAACAGCTCCCCCGCAAGCCTGATTCTGGAAGCAGTCCGGTAATGGTTGCCGGCGGACAGGTGCCGCTGCTTCTGTTTGACCCATTCACCGAAAGAAGTTTCGGGAACGGAGACGGTGTGACTCTCTTTGCTGAGCTCCACAGCCGTATTTTTACCTGTGGCGGTTTCATTGACAAAGAGATCGTCATCACCCGATGCAAGGTGGTAATGGCTGGCAAAACCCCTGTTTTCGAAAAAGAGCGATTTCCGGTAGGCCAGGTTCCTTCCCACGCCCATGTAAGGCTTGCCAATGATGGCAAATGAAAAGTACTGGATCGCCGTAAAGACCGTTTCATAACGGATCAAACAGTTCAGCATTCCTTTCCTCTTCTCGTATTTTCCGTAGCCCAGCACGATCTTCCGCTCCCCGGAAAGGTTCGAAACCATTTTCCTGAGCCATTGTCCGGTTACCGGAGAACAATCCGCATCCGTGAGCAGCAGGAGATCGTATCTGGCCGATTTGATCCCCACTGTCAGGGCCAGTTTTTTCCCGTGACTGAATTTGTCATTGCATGGGATCGTGGTGTACCGGAGATGCCTGTAACGGGCAGAAAACCTGGCAAGTACATCTTCCGTGTCATCGGTGGAGGCGTCATTGACAACCACCACTTCATACTCCGGGTAATCCTGTTCAAGCACAGTGGGAAGGAATCGTTGAAGATTCTCCGATTCGTTCCTGGCGCAGATGACCACGGAAGTCCCCCGGCCTGTATTCCTTCTTTTCGGCTGGCGGTAAAGGGGCAGTCTGAGATAGACCATCAGGTAGTAACCCATCTGGACCAGCAAGGAGACGAGAAAGACGGCAATCAGAAACCACTGCATGGATTGCGGAATATCACGAGGCAATGATAGAAAAGAAAACCCAGAATTTCAACAATTGATTATCTTTGGCAGATCATGTTTTTTCCATGAATTTTGAGATCTTACACAGGGATCCTGCAAGTCATGCCCGGGCCGGGATCATCAGGACGGATCACTCCGAGATCGAGACACCGGTCTTTATGCCTGTGGGTACAGCCGGCAGCGTGAAAGGGATACACCGGAGAGAACTGTTGGAGGATCTCAACGCCCCTGTGATCCTTGGCAATACCTATCATCTTTATCTTCGGCCCGGTACGGAGATCATCAGGGGGGCCGGGGGTCTGCACCGGTTCATGAACTGGGACCGTTCCCTGCTCACCGACAGCGGAGGATACCAGGTTTTTTCCCTTTCAGCAAGCCGCAGGCTGACAGAGGAAGGGGCTCATTTCAATTCCCATATCGACGGATCCAGGCACCTTTTCACCCCGGAAAGCATTGTGGATATTCAAAGGGAGATCGGTGCGGATATGATCATGGCATTCGATGAGTGCACCCCCTGGCCCTGTGATGCAGCGTATGCCGGGAATTCCATGGAACTGACCCATCACTGGCTTGACCGGGGGCTGGAGCGGTTTGGGTCCACTGATCCTTTGTACGGTCACAGCCAGTCTTTTATTCCCATCGTCCAGGGGAGCGTTTTCAGAGACCTTCGCATCAGATCGGCCGAATACATTGCCGGAAAATTCGCGGAGGCCAATGCCATCGGGGGGTTATCCGTGGGAGAACCGGCCGAGTTGATGTATGAGATGATCGGGATAGTCAACGGGATCCTGCCCGAAAACAGACCCCGGTACCTGATGGGTGTGGGCACTCCTGTCAATATCCTGGAGGCGATCTCGCTGGGCATTGACATGTTTGACTGTGTGATCCCCACCAGGAACGGAAGGAACGGTATGCTGTTCACACGCGAAGGGATCATCAACATCAGGAATAAAAAGTGGATGGATGACTATTCGCCCATCGACAGTGAAGGGACCTGCTATGTGGATACGCAATATTCCAGGGCCTACCTGCGTCATTTAATCATATCCGGAGAATTGCTGGGCGCACAGATCGCGAGCCTCCACAACCTCGCATTTTATCTCTGGCTGGTAAGAAGTGCATTTCACGAAATAAGAAGGGGAACATTCAGTGCATGGAAGGAAAAGATGATACCCGGTTTAAGTACAAGGTTATAAGGTTTTTGGGACTAAAGATCCTGGATATTTACATCATCCGGAAATATCTGAGTTCCTTTATCCTGGCCATCGTCCTGATCCTTTCAATCGTGGTGATTTTCGACCTGTCGGAAAAGATCGATGATTTCATTGAGAATGGGGCGAAGTTCAGGGAGATCCTCTTTGAATATTACCTCAATTTTATCCCCTATTTCGCCGTACTTTTCAGCTCCCTTTTCGCCTTCATAGCGGTGATTTATTTTACATCGAGGATGGCCTACAATACGGAGATCATTGCCATCCTCAACAGCGGTATGAGCTTCAGGCGACTCCTGTTACCCTATTTCATCTCGGCGATGATCATTGCGGGGGCTGCATTCTGGCTCAGCGACAGGGTGATCCCGAAAGCCAACAGGATCAAGCTGGATTTTGAGGAAAAGTACATCCACAGGCGTCCCGTTCGTTTTAAGACCAAGAATTTCCACCGGCAGATCGAACCCGGGGTATATGTTTACCTCAAGAATTACAGCAACGTCTCCAAGGTGGGTTATGATTTCACCATCGAGAAATTTGAGGATGGAGAGCTGGTCTCAAAAATGTTCGCTGACCAGATCAGGTGGGATACAGCTTCAGAGAGATGGTCTGCCCGGAGGTATTATATCCGGACCATCGACGGATTGAAAGAGACCCTGGAGGAGGGCAGGATGATCGATACGGCCCTGAATATTCACCCGGATGATTTCCAGATGCGGCTGAACATTGTTGAAACCATGAGTCTGAAGGAACTGGACGATTTCATCAGACAGCAGCGGATGCAGGGGGAGACCAACGTGACCGCTTACCAGATTGAGCGGCAGAACAGGATCTCTTTCCCCTTTACCACCTTCATCCTCACCCTGATCGGGGTGGCGGTTTCCAGCCGGAAATTGCGAGGGGGGATCGGGTTCCAGATTGCCATCGGCGTGGTGATCAGTTTTTCCTATATCCTTTTCACCCAGTTTTCCAAGCAATTTGCCATCGGAGGATTGCTGCCGGTGATGCTTGCTGTCTGGTTGCCCAATATCCTCTTCCTGATCGTGGCTGTTTACCTTCTCCGGCTGGCTCCCAGGTAGGAAAATATTCTCCGGCGGCATGGAAACAGCTTTTTTTTTGTAAGATTGTAGCTCCAAATCAAAACCTGGTCCTATGGCCTCAACGAAGAAGATTCAGGAATTAAAGAAGCGCCGTGAAGAAATTTTACGGGGCGGCGGAGAGATCGCCATCCAGAAACAGGTGGCCATGGGTAAAATGACTGCCCGGGAACGCATCGTGAAATTGCTCGACAGGGGATCTTTTAACGAGTACGATCTCTTCGTGGAACATGAAGCACGCGATTTCGGAATGGACGGGAAAATACTTCACGGAGACGGAGTTATCACGGGTACCGGCACCATCGGAGGGAAACCTGTTTGTATCTTCGCGCAGGATTTTACCGTGGCCGGAGGTTCACTGGGCTTCATGCACGCCAGGAAGATCACCAAAATTATGGACCACTCCCTGAAGATGCGGATGCCGCTGATCGGGATCAACGATTCGGGGGGGGCACGGATCCAGGAAGGGGTCAACTCCCTGGCCGGTTACGGGGAGATCTTTTTCAGGAACACCCTGGCATCGGGAGTGATACCGCAGATCTCCGTGATTCTGGGACCCTGCGCGGGAGGTGCCGTTTACTCACCCGCCCTGACCGATTTTGTATTCGTGGTGGAGAACATCTCCAAAATGTTCATCACCGGGCCCGAAGTGATCAAGACAGTCCTCGGGGAAGATATCACCATGGAGGAGCTGGGGGGTGCCAGGGTGCACAGTGAGATCACCGGGAATGCACATTTCTTTTCCGAGAGTGAAGATGAGTGTTTCGAACAGATCAAGGTGCTGCTCAGCTATCTTCCCTGGTCCAATTCGGATGTGCCCGACAGGAAGGAAATGCGGGAACCCATGAAAAAGTTCAACATATCCAAGATCGTTCCGGCTGATCCCAGGCAACCCTATGATGTGCGCAATGTGATCCGGTCGGTTACCGACGGCTCGGACTTCTTTGAGATCCAGAAACGCTGGGCCGCGAATATCGTCATCGGATTCGGGACAATGAACGGCCGCACGGTTGGCTTTGTTGCTAACCAGCCCTATGTCCTGGCAGGAGTGCTGGATGTGGACTCTTCCGATAAGGCAGCCAGGTTTATCCGGTACTGTGATGCATTCAATATACCCATTGCGACTTTCGTGGATCTGCCGGGATATCTGCCGGGGGTGGACCAGGAACATGCAGGGGTCATCAGGCACGGGGCGAAATTGCTTTATGCCTACAGCGAAGCCACGGTCCCGAAGATCACTGTGATTCTGAGAAAAGCTTACGGAGGCGGCTATATCGCAATGAATTCCAGACACCTGAGGGCTGATTTCGTATTTGCATGGCCCGATGCCGAAGTGGCGGTCATGGGGCCCGAGGGAGCGGCAAATATCATTTTCAGGAAGGAAATCGCCGCTGCTGAAGATCCGGAAAAAATGCGTCGCCAGAAGGTCCAGGAATACAGGGAGAAATTTTCCAACCCCTATGTGGCTGCGGCAAAAGGATACATTGATTCGGTGATCGAACCGAAAGAGACCCGGAAAGCCCTGCTGCATGCCCTGGAGGTTTCCGGTGAAAAGCGTGTGGGCATGCCTGCCAAGAAACACGGTGTTCCACCCTTTTAACAGATCATCATGCCCAGTCAAAAACATGCATCCAATTCGACCCGGTCCGGCCAGGAGCGGTCATCCCGCAGTCATCCGGCCGGGGATCCTCCCCTGGAGGAACTGGAGATCGGCATGTCCAAATACCTCACCCGGCTCACGGATAAATTCAGGAACAGGAAAGTCTGGGAAAGACCTGAACCCTGCAAGGTACTGGCATTCATTCCGGGGACCATACAGAAAATTATGGTAGAGGAGGGTATGGAAGTCCATGAGAAAACCCCGCTGCTGATTCTCGAAGCCATGAAAATGTACAATGAGTTGTTATCGCCCCAGCACGGGGTGATTGAAAAGATCCATGTGGCTGAAGGGGACAGGGTGGCGAAAGGCCATTTGCTGCTCGAGTTCAGACAGGTGTAAGCGCACATCCGGCACCTCCCTTCCAGATCGCAAAATGATCCAGTGCATCCGGGAGTGAAGGAGGTTTTCTGAAGAACCCGTAAACCGAGGAACCGCTTCCGCTCATGGAGGCATAGAGTGCCCCCGCCTGGTATAATCCTTGCTTCAATTCCTTCAGTAAAGGGTGCCTTTTGAACAAAGGAACCTCAAAATCATTCACGATCAGATTTCTCCATTTTTCGATGGGTTCACGGATCAGGGTTCCCAGGTGTGCCTCCGGTGCGGCGGGTTGAATCTCACGGTATGCTGCTGCAGTTGAGACATGGATTCCGGGATTCAGCAGGACCAGGTAAAGATGTTCGAGGCGGAGACTGAGCGGTGTGAGCCTTTCACCCCTTCCCTCCACCATCATGGTCCCCGCCCGAAGGAAGAAGGGGCAGTCGCTACCGACCGAAGCTGCCAGCTCTTCCAGTTTATGTTCGGGTAACGGTCTACCTACCAACATGTTGATCCCTTTCAACGTGGCGGATGCATCGGAAGAACCTCCTCCCAGTCCGGCACCCACCGGGATCTGCTTATGCAGGTGCAGGCGAAGGGGAGGGAGGGGATTCATGTTTCCATACAGTTCACATGCACGCATGCAGAGGTTATTCTCCCTGGAGGCACCCGACGGTATTCCGGAGTCTGTGAATGTGATGCCCCTGTCCGAATCCTCCGTCTCCATGATCTCGATCAGGTCGTACAATCCGACCGGATGCATGACCGACTGAAGATCGTGATAGCCGTCATCCCTCCGCCGGGTAATCAGAAGTCCGATGTTGATCTTGGCAGGTGAAAACAGGATCATAGGTTGTAAAGATATGGCATTTTTCAACATTTGTTAATGATAACTTCGAACCAGGTGTTTACAATTACACCGGGGTGATCCCCACTTGGTCGGGGTGGTTTCTTACCTTTATCAACCCAAAAAAACCCCATGGCCAAGCAACAGGGAAGCATACCCGGAAGAAAGACTTCCATCGCGCTGGATTACGGAAAAATACCACCCCAGGCGCTGGATCTGGAGGAAGCTGTTTTGGGGGCGATCATGCTTGAAAAGGATGCGATTTTTTCTGTGCTTGATATCCTGGAGCCGGCCAGTTTTTACAAGGAAGCGCATCAGCAGATCTATGAAGTGGCCCAGACCCTTTCACAGCAGGAGAAGCCGATCGACCTGCTGACTGTCACCGAAGCGCTTCGGAAACTGGAAAAACTGGAGCAGGTGGGGGGAGCGGTCTATATTGCCCAGCTGACCTCCAGGGTGGGTTCGGCCGCTCACCTGGAATATCATGCCAGGATCGTTGCCCAGAAATACATTCAGCGGGAGCTGATCAGGGTCTCTTCGGAAATCCAGGAAAAAGCGTTTGATGAAGGGTCGGATGTGGATGATCTGCTTGATTTCTCGGAGCGGGAACTGCTGAATATTGCCGAGGGACACATCAAAAAGGAAACGGTCAGGATCGATAATCTGCTGAAATCTGCCATCGAACAGATTGAGGAGGCGGGAAAACGGGAGGACAGCCTGAGCGGGGTGCCTTCGGGGTTTACCAGGCTTGACAGGCTTACTTCGGGATGGCAGAAATCGGATCTGGTGATTGTGGCTGCCAGGCCTTCCATGGGGAAAACCGCATTTGTGCTGTCCATGGCAAGAAATATGGCTGTCGATCACAACCGGCCCGTAGCTTTCTTCTCCCTGGAAATGTCTTCCATCCAGCTGGTTAACCGCCTGATCATCGGGGAAACCCAGCTCTCTTCCGCCAAGATACGCACGGGAAGACTGGAAAATTATGAATGGGAACAGCTGGAATACAAGATCAAGGACCTGGAGAAAGCTCCCATCTACGTGGATGACACCCCGGCCATCTCTATATTTGAGTTCAGGGCAAAATGCCGGCGCCTGAAGCAGAAGTATGATATCCAGGCGGTGGTGATCGATTACCTGCAGTTGATGACCGGGCCGCGAGAGTCCTCCGGAAGCAGGGAGCAGGAGGTCAGCAGTATTTCAAGATCCCTGAAAACAGTGGCCAAAGAACTGGATATACCGGTCATTGCCCTCTCCCAGCTGAACCGGAGTGTGGAAATGCGGTCGGGCAACAAACGGCCCCAGCTTTCCGACCTGCGCGAATCGGGAGCCATTGAGCAAGATGCCGACCTGGTAATATTCATTCACCGTCCCGAATATTACGGTCTGGATGTGGATGAGGAAGGAAATTCCCTGAAGGGGATCGCAGAGATTATACTTTCCAAGCACAGGAACGGTCCTGTGGGGGATGTGCAACTGAAATTCATCAGGGAATATGCCAAGTTTGTGGACCTGGATGACACGCTGGCCATGGTGGTGGATGAAAACGGAACCGCACTGGCCACTTTTCAGTCAAGGATCAATCAGGAGGGAAATAAAAAGGGATTATCAGAGGACGATATGGAGGCCAACAATGGTTTTGATGACTCCATACCGTTTTAATTACTCTGTCCAGGCAGCTGTCATCCAATCTTCTACAGACACTTCTTCCTCTGCCGGGCCCGTTTCGAAGGGGGTGATCATCCAGTCTTCTATGGCTATTTCATGATCCTCCAGGCAATCCGGGAAGGGGATAGCCATCCAATCTTCCACAACTACCTCATTATCAGTCACTCCTTCCTCGAAGGGAGCGGCCATCCAGCCTTCCACGGTTAATGCATCTTCCGATACGCCTGTCTCAAATGGCGTTCCCATCCACTGCTCCACCCTGAGATCCGATTCGAAAACCACTTCGGCATGATCCACCAGGATGGTCCTGGAGATAACCGGTGCCTCATAGACATCTCCTGATACAAGATCGATGGCCCAGCTGTGCAGATCGGATATCCAGATTTCAATCCGGCCGCGTTCGCTTTGAAAATCCACGGTGAGATATTCCACTTTCTGGTTCCGGTTCGGAAACAGCCTGTCCTTTATTCCTTCAAAAAGCGTATGATCTTTCGATCCGAAAACCTGTCCGTTTGCAGAGGTGGCCATTGCGACCAGAAGTATGCCGGTGAATAATTTCGTTGCTTTCATAACTGCACTGCTTTTTTCTTGTTCGTGAATACTTGATCAATTCGCATGCCAAACCTTGTAATAAACAGATAATAAGATATATATAGTACAAATTGGGAATTGTTAAAAATGTTTCTTTGTGAACGGAAACGAGACATGGGTGTCCGGATCCGTACATGGGTCCTTTACGCCGGATTTGGGAGGGCACCTGTAAAAAGTATTGTTGATGTTCTGCTCCCGGGATGCATCCTTTCACCCCGGCCGTTGTCTTTTGAGTTGAAGATAATCGGTATGTTTGAACAAAATCGGCAAATTATGAAAAGAGGATGGATCATATGGGGGACCGGCGTCATCATGGCCGCCCTCACAGGTTGCTACTTTGACGGCCCATGTATTGACGGAACCGGGCCGGTCATCAGTGAGATCCGTGTAACTGAAAGTTTTTCTGCGGTTACGAATACGGGTTCGTTCAGGGTGCAGGTTTTCCTCTCGGACAGTTGCAGTGTGGAGGTAAGGGCACAGGAAAATCTTTTACCCCTGATAGAGACCTATGTGTCAGGGAATTCCCTGATCATCAAGACGAAGACCGGTACCTGTATCGGTCCCGCCTCTCCCATGGTGATCCATGTCACGCTTCCTTTCATCGAGGAGCTGAAGCTCACGGGGTCGGGGAACCTGGAACTGGATGAAGCAGCGGGTGATTTTTTTGAATGTGCAAATTCAGGTTCGGGTTCTGTCCATGTGGGCAGGGTAGCGGCCGGGGAGATGGTCATCGGTAATTCGGGATCGGGAACCATTTTCGTGGATGAGTCCGACGTGGAGGAGGTAACCCTTGTGCAGTCAGGATCGGGAATTATCGAGGCGGCCGCAGTGTACGGCTCGTCTGATGTGTCCGTCCGTCACAGCAGTTCCGGCAGGGTCAGATCCACCATCGTGGATGGGATCCACGTCAGCGGGATATTGAGCGGATCGGGCAGGATCGATCTTACGGGCGGGTCGGATGAGGCAGATTTCACCCTCAGCGCATCAGGGCGGATCGATGCCCTGGAATTGATGGTGGCAGAGGTAAAGGCTACCAATTCCGGTTCCGGAAACATCCATGTGTATGCCACGGAATCCCTGGAGGCCACCATCATCGGATCGGGTGATATTATATACAGGGGAGACCCGGTCATCAGTTACAGGATCACCGGATCGGGAGATTTGGTGCATTATTGAAGATCATTGACGGCCTGCACCCTCTACCACGATCACGATCTCTCCCCTGGGGGCGTTTTCCCCGAAGTGGGCGACCAGCTCTGCCAGGGTCCCCCTGATGGTTTCTTCATGGACTTTTGTTAGTTCCCTGGAAACGGAAGCCTTTCTTTCTGCTCCGAGGGTCTCGAGCAATTGCTGCAGTGTTTTGCACAGCCTGAAAGGCGATTCATAAAAGACCATGGTCCGCGGTTCCCGCAGCAGTTCCCCGAGTCTTTTCTGCCTGCCTTTTTTATGGGGCAGGAATCCTTCGAATACGAAACGGTCAGATGGGAGACCCGAGTTCACAAGGGCCGGGATGAAAGCAGTGGGCCCGGGAAGTGTTTCAATCTCTATTCCCGCTTCGATGCATTTTCTCACCAGCAGGAAACCGGGGTCCGAAATGCCCGGTGTGCCTGCGTCGGTGACCAGCGCGATGGAAGTTCCTGCAAGCAGTTCCCGGATGATCCCGTCCAGCGTCCGGTGTTCATTGAACTGATGGTGTGAACGGACAGGCTTGCTGATATTCAGGTGCCTGAGAAGGATTCCGGTCTTCCGTGTATCTTCTGCCAGCACAAGGTCCGCCTTCCCCAGGATCTCCACCGCCCTGTAGGTGATATCACCCAGGTTACCGATGGGCGTGGGGACAAGGTATAATGCGGACATGTTATCTTCGGAACTTCCGGTTGATCAGCTTCTGCAGGATGCTCACTCCCTCATGTTCCATCTGGCCGGGAAAACGTTCCCCGATGATCAGGGAGGTATCTTCATAACTGGCGGCACTGTCGAGCTGGTCAAGCAGGGACCGGAATCCGCTGGCATCCCCGTTAAATAGTTCCCGGATGATGAAAAACCTGTCGTTAATCCCGATACTGCGACTGATACTTTCAATGGGCTGGCCTTTGAGTTTGGTGTCCATATCATTGCCCCTCCTGGTGGCCATATTCTCATTGATGCTCGATTCGGTGCTGAATTTCTCGGCCAGGATCCCGGTCTCCTTCCTGGATCCGGTCTGCACTTCGGATTTTGATTTCTGTGAAGGCATTTTCCCCGTTTCCTGCACGGGAGCAATTTCCTCATGACCCGTTCCGCTCTGCGCAGCGATGGGTTCAGGCCTTTCAGCCACCGCCTTTTCACCGGTACCTTCCTGCCGGTCTTCTCCCGCACCCCGGGGTATGGGTGCATCTCCCGCATGCGAGCGGGGCTCACCCCGATGCTGTATCCGGTCCTCCCTGATCATGGTAAGTATCTCATATACATTCCGAAGTTTGGAAAGTGCAAGGTCCATTTCCAGCGCAGAGCCTTCCGGAGAATTTTGAAGGTTCACCACCAATTTTTCTATATCTTGTATATCTTTAGTCAATATTTCCAGGGTATACTTAATTTCCATCATGGTTCCACACATTTTGTCTTGAGGTCTGTACAAAACTAACGATAATCTTTTACATAATCTTATATCATGTTTCTGGAAAACACGGTTGAAAGTTATGGGGGAAAGGGCTGGATTGAGGTGATCACGGGGTCCATGTTTTCGGGAAAGACAGAAGAGTTGATCAGGAGACTGAAGCGGGCCAGGATCGCACGGCAGAAGGTGGAGATCTTCAAGCCCAGGATTGATGTCCGGTATTCCGAGGAAGCGGTTGTCTCCCACGATGAAAATACCATTCAGAGTACCCCGGTCGACTCTTCGGCGAATATTGTCCTGCTGGCGAGCGGAGTGGAAGTGGTGGGAGTGGATGAAGCCCAGTTCTTCGACAACGGGCTGATTGAAGTGGCCAACCAGCTCGCAAACAACGGTACACGTGTCATTATAGCCGGACTGGACATGGATTTCAGGGGGAAACCGTTCGGACCCATGCCGGGACTGATGTCCGTGGCGGAATACGTGACCAAGGTGCATGCCATTTGTGTGCGGTGCGGGAAACTGGCGAACTATACGCACCGGTTGTCAAAGGAAGACAAACTGATACTGCTGGGTGAAACGGAACTGTATGAACCCCTGTGCAGGGGATGTTTTCACCGGGCAATGAATGAAAAATAACAGCCGATGGAGTTTGAATTATCCATAGGGAATGCAGCGGGGCTCCTTCATGGCAGTGTCACCGGGAACGGGCAGGCGGTTTTCCGGAATCTGGCCGTGGACAGCAGGACACTTGCGCAAACGGAATTCACCCTGTTCGTTGCCCTTGTGGGTGACCGGCATGACGGGCACGACTACCTGGAGGAGCTTTATCGGAGGGGGATCCGTGCATTCCTGGTTTCACGTCTTCCCCGTGCGGACCGGTTTCCGGAGGCAGGATTCTGCCTGGTGGAAGATACATTGACGGCCATGCAGGAACTTGCCCTGGCAAGGCGCCGGGCATTCAATGGCATGGTTGCAGCAGTGACCGGAAGCAACGGGAAGACCATCGTCAAGGAATGGATTTACCAGTGTCTCCAGGACCAGACGCGCATATTCCGGAGCCCGAAGAGTTATAATAGCCAGGTAGGGGTGCCCCTATCCCTCTGGATGATCAGCGACAACCACGAACTGGCCCTCCTGGAGGCGGGGATATCCCGGCCGGGGGAAATGGCCAGGCTGGAGCAGACCATCCTGCCCGGGATCGGTCTCTTTACAAACCTGGGGACCGCCCATCAGGAGAATTTCAGGGACCTGGAGGAAAAGCTGCGGGAGAAGCTCATCCTGTTCAAAAATTGTGAAAAGGTGATCTGCAGATCGGATCAGGTTGTCGGGCAAAGGCCCCTGCTTGAATTTCTGGCGGAGATGAAACCGGAGGTGGTGGACTGGTCCCTGGGCGGGGAGGCGATCTACAGGTATATTCCCGGTAAGCGGGAGCCTTTCCACACGGAAATCACCATGCATGCCCCGGCCGGCGATGCATCGTTCCACCTGCCCTTCAGTGATGAGGCATCCATTGAAAATGCCCTGCATGCCCTGACCTTCATCCTGGAAATGGGGATCCCGCTGCATCAGGCCATTCATCGCATCGGAGAGATCGAACCGGTATCGATGCGGCTTGAGATGCTCCAGGGGATCCTGGGAAGCGTGATCATCAATGATGCATACAATGCGGATATCGGGGGACTGGCCTCGGCGCTGGACCTGATGAACCAGCAGGACAAGCAGAATGGGAAGGTGCTTATCCTGTCGGACCTTCTTCAGAGCGGGATGGCGGACAGGGAGCTGTACGGCGAGATCGCCAGGCTAATCGGGCAAAAAGGGGTCGATCATTTTATCGGTATCGGTCCGGCCCTGATGCGGCACAGGAAGAGTTTTCCCTGGCAGAGTCGCTTTTTCCCGGATACGGCCGACTTTGTCGAAAGGATGGATAAAACCTTTTTCAGGGATAAGACAGTGCTGATCAAGGGTTCCAGGAAATTCGGATTTGAACGCATCACCCGGGAACTGCAGCTCAAGACACACCAGACCCTGCTGGAAATAGACCTGAATGCCATGGTGCATAACCTCAATACCTTCAGGTCCATTTTAAAGGACGGAGTGAAAACCATGGTCATCGTCAAAGCCCTTTCCTATGGCAGCGGAAATGTGGAGATCGCCAATTTGTTGCAGTTTCACAAGGTGGAATACCTGGCCGTGGCGTTCATTGATGAGGGTGTTGATTTACGCAGGGCCGGAATTTATCTGCCCATCATGGTCATGAATCCCGACCCTTCGGGATTCGGACAGATGCTGGATTACCAGCTGGAACCGGAGATTTACAGTTTCGGGGGACTGCAGCGCCTGTTCGAGGTACTCCGTTACCGGGGAATGAAACAATACCCCGTTCATGTCAAACTGGATACGGGCATGCACCGGCTGGGTTTCATGGAGGATGAGATCGAAAGGTTGTTGCCGCTGCTGAACCGGGAAGCGTTCCGTGTGGTTTCGGTTTTTACACACCTGGCTGCCAGCGATGATCCGCTGCTTGACCGGTTTACGCGGGAACAGATCAGGGATTTCGACCGCATGACCGCTGTTTTTTCAGCAATGCTCGGGGAGCCCTATGCCAGGCATGTCCTGAACTCTTCCGGCATTGAAAGGTTCCCGGATGCACAGTATGAGATGGTCAGACTGGGGATCGGACTCCACGGGATCGGTAAGGATCCCGCATTGAAACCATCCAGTTCTTTCAGGACCCGTATTTCACAACTGAGAAAGGTGAAGGCGGGAGAAACGGTGGGCTATTCCAGGGCCGGCAAATTGGACAGGGAGAGTCTGATTGCCACCCTGCCTGTGGGCTATGCGGACGGGTTGAACCGTAAACTGGGCAACGGTGCGGGGAAATTGTGGATTGCCGGAACACTGGTTCCCACGGTGGGCAATATCTGTATGGATATGACCATGATCGATGTGACCGGGCTGGATGTGACCGAAGGACAGGAGGTGGAGATTTTCGGAAAACACCAGTCCGTTACCGAGATCTCCCGGCTGTGCGGTACCATTCCCTATGAGATGCTGACATCCATCCCTCCCCGGGTGAAAAGAGTATATTTGCAGGAATAGCTATGACGATTAAGATATCAGCGATCATCATCACCTTTAATGAGGAACGGAACATCCGGAGGTGTCTGGAATCCCTCACAGGGGTGGCAGATGAGATCGTGGTGGTGGACAGTTATTCAACCGACGCAACCGCGGAGATCTGCAGGCAATACGGGGCCCGTTTTATTGAGCATCGTTTTACAGGTCATATCGAACAGAAGAACTGGGCCATCCTTCAGGCAACCTATCCCCATATCCTTTCCCTGGATGCAGATGAGACCCTGTCGGACCTCCTGCGGGAATCGATCCTCCAGGTCAAGAAGAACTGGACACACGACGGGTACTATTTTAACCGGCTCACCAACTACTGCGGCAAATGGATCAGGCATACCAGCTGGTACCCGTCCAGGAAGCTCCGGCTGTGGGATGCAAGGAAGGGCATCTGGGGAGGTTTCAATCCACATGACCGGTTCTACCTGAATAAGGGGGCCTCCAGGCGGTTTCTGAAAGGGGACATTCTGCACTACTCCTACTACTCCCTCAGTGAACACCTGGAGAAGATGAACTCCTTTTCCTCCATTCTGGCCCGCTCTTATTTCGAGAGGGGCAGACAGGTTTACATTTCCAGCATCATCCTGCATCCACTCTGGCGCTTCATCAAGGATTTTATTCTGAAGACCGGATTCCTGGACGGGTATTACGGATTCATTGTCAGCGTAAACTCGGCCCACGAAGTATTTTTGAAATATGTGAAGCTGAGGAATATCTACACCGAGGAGAAAGAGAAACAAAAAAAGACCATCTGTTTTTTTAACAGCATGAACACCTGGGGAGGGGGGGAGAAATGGCACTTTGATGTGGCTTCCTATCTGGTGAAACAACATTACCGTGCCCTGCTCATATCCTCCCCCGGCAGTCCCCTTTCCCACAAAATCAAGGAGATCGGGATCAACGGTTATCCCATCCGCATTTCCAATCTCAGTTTTCTCAATCCCTTCAAGGTCTGGAGGATCGTCAGGATTTTCAGGAAAGAACAGGTAGGATCGCTGATCACCAATATTTCGGGCGATATGAAGGTGGCCAGCATTGCCGGGAAGATAGCCGGAGTGCCCAATATCATCTACCGCAGGGGGAGCGCCATCCCCATCAGGAACAGCGTCATCAACAGGTACCTCTTCAGAAAGGTGATTACCCGGATCGTGGCAAATTCCATGGAAACCAGGCGTACCATTCTGGTAAACAATGAGAAACTGGTGCCTTCAGAAAAGATCAGTGTGATCTATAACGGGGTGTATCTTTCCAGGTACCATATGGAAATTGAACCTGTTTACCGGGCAGAGCAGGGAGAAGTCGTGCTCGGTTCGGCAGGAAGACTTTCGGAAGAAAAAGGACACCTTTACCTGCTGGAACTCCTTCAGCTGCTTCGGGACAGCGATCACCGGTTCACGCTCCTGATCGCAGGGGAGGGGAGACTGAAGCACTGGCTGCAGAAGAAAGCCAGAAAACTCGGAGTGGACAAACAGACCCGCTTTCTCGGATTCGTGGAAGATATGCCCGCATTCTTCCGTTCCATTGATATTTTCCTGCTCTCCTCTCACTACGAAGGTTTCGGTTACGTGATCGCCGAAGCCATGGCCAGCAGGAAACCCGTAGTGGCATTCGATATCAAGTCTTCAGCCGAGATCATTGTCCATGGTGAAACGGGCTTCATCACAGAGCACAACAATGTCCGTGAGATGGCCCGGCGAGTGCTTGAGCTTGCAGATCACAGCTCACTTCGGGAACAGATGGGCGCCAACGGGAGGACCAGGGTGGAGGAAATGTTTTCATTCGAAAAGAGCAGAGAGGTGATCCGGGAACTGATCACCCGGTCGAACGGTCTCTGGTGAATTTCCAGCGTCGGTGTGACCACAGCCAGAGCTCTGGTTTTTCCCGGATCAGGTTCTCCAGGATCCGCACATGCGCATCGGTGATCTCGAAGGGTTTCATGGAGGAGGGGTTCTCACAGACCAGTTCATATTCGACCTCGTAATGTCCCCGCCTGACTTTCCTTACCTTAAGGAAGATGACGGCGGTATCCAGTTTTCTGGATAGCTTCTCCACCCCCAGGTAGAGGGGCGTATCCATACCGAGAAACGTGGTCCAGTACTGGATATGGCTTCGGACTGGCCGCTGGTCTGAGAGAAAAATAGTCAGGGCCAGTGCTTTGTCACGGCGGAAGTTCATCAGCTGCCGTGCAATCTTGTCCATGGGGACGAGGGTGGCTCCGAATTTCTCTCTGCTTCTCAGGACAAATCTGTCGAAATATTTATTTTTCAGGGGTTTGTATGCAGCGATGATCCGGTAGTCCGTGAGCAGGCCAATGGTGGCCAGGTATTCCCAGTTCCCGTAGTGGGCTGTAACGCCAATTACCGGTTTCCCCTTGTTATAAAGTGTTTCCAGCAATTCGGGGTTCCTGAATGAAATCCTGGACAAAGCCTGTTTTTCATTGAAGAACAGGGAGACGGCCAATTCCAGGAGCAGATCGCACAGATGATGGTAGAATTTCCGGGCAGTGTTTGCAATTTCCCCGGGTCCGTATTCCGGGAATGCCCTGGAAAGATTTTCGAAAACCACCTTTTTCCGGTAGCCGGCCAGGTGGTATGCAATCAGGTACAATCCGTCAGAGAAAAAGTAAAGGATCCGGCCGGGCAGCAGGTGCAGAACCCATATCAAGCTGTATGTGAGAATATAGCCGACAAGCTTCATTCCCTAACCCAGCTCACTGATCCGTTCCAGTCTGTGCAGGTCAAGGATCCTGATTTTCCTGCCGTCAATGGAGATGACTCCCTCCTGTGCAAAAGTGGAGAGTGTCCGAATGGCATTAGAAGTAGTCATGTTGGAAAGATTGGCCACATCCTCCCTGGAGAGATAGATTTTGATGGTTTTTCCATCATCTTCGTACCCGTAAGTATCCTTGAGAAAGATCAGGGATTCGGCGAGCCTTCCCCTGATATGTTTCTGGGTCAGGGTTACAGTCCTGTCATGGGAAAAACCGAGCTCCGACGCAAAGGACTGGATAATGCTGATGCTCAGTTCGGCATTGCTGCGCATCACCCTGTAGACGCTTTCCTTATCAATGATGCAGGAAACACTATCCTCAATAGCCACTGCGGTGGCGGTATGGTTCTCTTCGGCGAAAAGAGCCCTGTATCCGATAAAGCCGACCGGTTTTGCCATCCTGACAATCTGCTCCCTTCCTCCAACACCCTCTTTGAAAATCTTCACTTTCCCTTCCGCCAGGATCATCAGACCCACGGGTTTGTCCCCCTCCTTGAAAATGATCTCTCCTTTTTTGTAAAAAGCACAGGTGTAATTTTGCTTCAGGAATTCCTTTTCCTTGGGCGTAAGTACCGTAAATACAGACTTTGGATTTTCGATACAGTCATCTGCATTGTAGTTCCTTTCCTGCATTCTGTTTCGGGTTATAATATCTGATTATGCTGAACAACACGCAAAAATAGAAAAAATAATCGACATCCTTTCAGTATTTGGCCGCCAGGGGAATGCGCCTTCCCGCACCGAATGCCTTGGAAGAGATTCTCAGGATGGGGGGTGTCTGATACCGCTTGTACTCATTCTGGTCCACCATCCTGATAATCTTGATAACCAAATCTTTGTCATATCCGAGTGCGATCACCTCCCGGGGAGAGAGCTGTCTCTCGATGTAGGCTTCCAGGATCCCGTCCAGGATCTCATAGGGAGGCAGGGAATCCATATCTTTCTGGTCCGGCTTCAGTTCGGCGGATGGCGGCTTTGTAAGAATGTTCCGGGGGATGATCTCAACCGGATTGTTCAGGGATCGTGCCAGTTCGTAAACATCTGTTTTGTACACATCCCCCAGTACCGAAAGTCCGCCGCTCATATCCCCGTAAAGGGTCCCGTAACCCACGGCCGTCTCACTTTTATTGCTTGTATTGAGTAAAATATGGCCGGCCTTGTTGGAGAGGGCCATCAGCAGGATGCTCCTGATCCTGGCCTGGATGTTCTCCTCGGTGGTATCTTCCGGGAGATCCCCGAAAAGGGGCTGCAATGTTTCCCGGAAAAGGCGGAAGAGATGATCAATGGGGAGAATGCTGTACCGGATCCCCAGGTTGTCGGCCAGTTGAATGGAATCATCCACACTGTGTGCAGAAGAATACGGGGACGGCATCAGCAGCACATGCATGTTCTCCGGTCCCAGGGCCCGGGATGCAAGGACCAGTGTGACTGCGGAATCAATACCTCCTGACAGCCCCAGGGTCGCATGCCTGAATCCCAGCTTCTGAAAGTAATCCCTGATCCCGCATATGAGTGCTTCAGATACCATTTTCATCCTTTCGGGGACCGGTTCCGCCGCAGGTTCCGGATCTGCTGATTCCAGTTCTTCCAGATCGATCACCGTAAAATCCTCCCTGAAGAATGCAAGCCTTCTGATGACCTTCCCCCGGCTGTTAACGGCCATGGACCCTCCTTCGAAAATCAGCTCGGTCTGGGCCCCTGCCTGGTTGCAGTAAATGACCGGAAGCCCGTATGTTTCGGCTTTGCGGGTGAATATGGATTGCTTCACTTCCTGCTTGCGGTGTGCGTAGGGCGAGGCTGCCAGGTTGATGACCAGATCCGGCTGTTGCCGGCTGAGCGTTTCCAGGGGATTGACCGTATAGAGCCTGGACCTTGAGAATGAACGCTCGAAAGGTTGTTCATCCCACAGATCTTCACAGATGGTGACGGCGATCCGCCGGCCTCCGAATTCGAGCAGGCGAAACGTTTTATTCGGCTCAAAGTACCGGTATTCGTCAAAAATATCGTAGTTGGGAAGAAGTGACTTTCTGAATACCTGCCTGACCTTTCCGCCCCGGAGGAAGAATGCGGAATTAAAGAGCATTTTGCCCTGTTTGCCCGGGTTGAATTCGGGCGACCCCAGAAGCACTCCCACATCTGGATCAATGCACCCGGCGATGGCAGAAACACTCTTTCCGCAGTCGTGGATGAAATCTTCCCGTTCCAGCAGGTCCAGGGGGGGATAACCGCATACGGAAAGCTCGGAAAAAACCACCAGGTTTGCATGCTCCCTGACCGCCCTGGATACGGCATCGAGGATCTTTTGCCTGTTTCCCTCAAAATCTCCGATGAGGTAATTCATCTGAGCCAGGGCGATCTTCATCATTACGTGTCTAAAATTGGACGCCCAGGTGAATGGAGATGGCGTTCAGGGTAATTTTCGCACCATCGTTCAGGGTTACATCGGTCAGTCCGGAAGACCACCGCACTCCGCCCACCAGGGCTGTGCTCCCGCCCAGCCGGTACTCCACCCCGGCCCCTACATGGTAACCCAGGTTAAAGAGATTGGTGTTTTCACGGGTACTCTCCCTGTGAAATGTATCATCCTGAGAACTGGTGAAGGCGTTGATATTGATCATCGGATTGAATCCGAACTGAAAAAATATGGTGGTATAGCCCAGTTCCTCTGTCTTCAGCTTCAATCCGACGGGTAGGTCTATGTACTGCAGTCTGTGTTTCAGGCTTTGCCCGGGGATCGCAAAGAGGGTGTCGCTTTTGGAAACGATCATGGTGGAATCGGCATAGGCCAGATTTCCACCCGTGTTGTTGATGCCGAGCCCAAAAGCAAATGCGTAATTATCGGCGAAGAATAGATCCATGAACACACCGGTCTGGAGATGAAACACAGCCCCGTCCGAAGTTACATGCTCCTCATCCGAGCGGAACCAGGAAAACTGGGGATCGGCATGTACGCTGAACCTCATTTGTTGTCCGTATACCGCGGTAAGGGAGATAAGAATAAGTGAGGTAGCCAGGATTCGTTTCATATTGTGTATTTTTATGGACTTATTATTAACGGTTCAAATTTACATAATATGATGAGACCTGTCCAGGAGATCTGTTTTTTTGTATCCTGCGGAGTATTTTTATTGCATGGGTGCGGGAGGCACCCGCTGGAGGTGGATATTTCGGATATTGAGGAAACAGTGCATGTGGAACGGTTTGACAGGGAGCTTTTTGAAATGAAAATGGATACCGCGGACCATGCCATCGGTTATTTTTACGAGCGGTACGGTGATTTTTTTGACATATTCAACACACACATCATCCATATTGGTCCCGGATCCGGCAAGCGGTATCCGTCCTTTCTCTCCATGTTTATCAACGATCCCGCAAACAGGGAGGTTTATGAATATACCGGCAGGGTATTTTCCGACATGGAGGAAATCAACCGGTGCCTCACGAATGGATTCAGGCATTACCTGTACCACTATCCCGATTCCACGCTGCCCAGGGTGGTGGGGTACGTGAGCCGTTTCAACCAGGGGCTTTTCACTGTGGGTCATTTCATCGGGGTGGGTCTTGACCAGTACCTGGGAAGCGATTGCCACTACTATGACCTCATGGGTATCCCCAGGTACCTGTCAAAGAACAAGATCCCTGAAAAGATCCCGGTGGATGTGCTGTACGCCTGGGCCACACAGATCTATCCCTACAATGATTCGGTGGACAACCTGCTCACAAGGATCATCCACCAGGGGATGCTCCACCATTTTGTGGATGCCATGTTCCCGCAGCTGGAGGATAGCCTGAAAATGGGATTCACCGGCGAACAGCTGACCTGGTGCAGGAAAAACGAAGCGCAGATGTGGACCCACCTGGTGGAAAAGAAACTGCTTTTTTCGACCGATCCGCTTGTGATCCGGAAACTCCTGGAAGATGCACCCTACACCTACTATTTCACGGGAGAATCGCCGGGCAGAGCGGCTGTCTGGCTGGGCCGGCAGATCGTCAGGGAATTTGTCCGCAGGAATCCGGACCTTCCCCTGGGCGTGCTCATGTCCCGGCGCGATTACCAGGAGATCCTCAGGGAGTCCAGGTATGATCCGTGAGCATCCGGCGTACGGCCCGCACACGCAGTGGACATGGGTCGCTATTGGGACTTTCTCCCCCTGGCCAGGGAGGCAAACACCCCCAGGGTACAGAGTGCTGCAAAAATAATCAACGTGATTTTCATGCTGGCCAGAAATTCGTCCGAGACTTCTGTGGAAAGCGGATTGTTGCCGATGAACAGCTGCAGCACCAGGGTGGCGATACCCATGCTGATCATCTGTCCGGTCAGTCGCATGGTCCCCACCGTGGCAGACGCCACCCCCAGGTATTTTTTACTCACCGATCCCATGATGGCATTGGTATTGGGAGAGGAGAACATCCCGAAGCCCAGTCCGACTACCACCAGGGAGAAGATCAGATAGGAGAGGGGGGTATCGGTGTAAAGGAAACTCATCATGATCAGTCCCCCCACGGTAATCCCCATTCCGGCAGAAGCGAGGATCCGCGGATCGTACCTGTCCGACAGCTTTCCCGAATAAGATGCCACCAGGGCCATGGTCAGGGGCTGGGTGACCAAAATGATCCCCGCATCTCTTGGCGAGAGTCCCGCGATGTATTGCAGATAGAGGCTCAGCAAAAAGGTAATGGCAAATGTGGTGGCATAGTTGATCAGGGCGGCCAGGTTTGAAAATGCAAACAGCCTGTTCCGGGTGAACAGGGCGATATTGAATACGGGAGACTTAGTCCGCAGCTCCAGCAGCGTAAAAAGGACCAGTCCGGTCAGCCCTGCCGCGGTCAGCAGGATGGCCCAGGTGCCCGGCAGCCTGGAGAATCCGTACATGAAAGCTGACATGGAAAGGAGATAGAGGATCGATCCCCGCAGGTCAAACGTTTCCCCGCGGGCATCGGCCCATTCATCGCTGATCCCCAGCCAGGTGATTCCGATGACCAGCAGTTCAAAGGGTATGGTGGCATAGAAGATGCTCCGCCAGCCCAGGTACTGGGTCAGGATCCCTCCCAGGAACGGTGCCAGTGAGAGTCCGATGTAGACCGCCGTGACGGAGATCCCGATGGCCCGGCCCCTTTCTCCGGCAGGATATACGGAGGTAATGATGGCCACGCCGGTTCCGAAGACCATGGCGCTCCCTGCGCCCTGGAGCGCGCGGAAAAAGATCAGCATGGATCCCGATGGGGCCAGGGCGCACATGACGGAAGTAATGGCAATGATCACATTGCCCCACAAAAAGGTCGTCTTTCTTCCGCGGATGTCCGCAAGTTTTCCGAGGGGGACCAGGAACACGGCGGAGGTAAGGATAAAGGACATGGCCACCCAGCTCATTCCCACCGCCCCCAGTGAAAAATCCTCGCTGATGGCAGGAAGGGCGATATTGATGGAGCCTCCCAGGAAAGGATTGATGAAAGAGGTGATGACGATCATGGAGAGAATGATCCGCCTTTCCCTCCTTTGATGATCGCTGTCTTTTGATTCCAGGGATCGCCGCGCTGCCATCGTCAAAGCGGACTACCGCATATTTTGCAGAAACGGGCATCAAGATCGTGGGAATCATGGCCACAGCCCGGGCAAACCCTTTTGCCGGAGTGTTTTCTGTTTTTCACGGCTTTCCCTATTTCCACCGAGATGATCCCGGTGGGAACCGCAATGATGGAAAATCCTGTCAGCATGGCCACGGAGGCAAGCATCTTTCCCGGAACCGTGGCCGGTGCAATATCTCCATACCCGACGGTTGTGATGGTGACGATGGCCCAGTACATGCTCTGCGGAATGGAGGTGAATCCGTTTTCCTCCCCTTCTATTAAATAGATCAGTGTACCCAGGACCAGGACGAGCGTAAGGACCGCACCGAAAAATAGGGTGATCTTGTAGATGCTCGACCGCAATGCCTTCACAAGGATGGATGCTTCAGCCATATATCTCCCCAGCTTAAAGATCCGGAACATCCGCAGCAGCCTGAGGGCTCGGAATGTCAGCAGGAAAGTGGATTGATTGAAGAAAAGGCCCAGGTAAGTGGGGAGAATGGCCAGCAGGTCGATCACCCCGAAAAAACTGGTCATGTATTTAACCGGATTGGGTGAGCTGTATATGCGGAGCAGGTATTCCAGTGTGAAGACCACGGTGAATACCCATTCCACGCCGGTGAAAAACAGGGGACTGGTCTCCCGGATGGACCTGACGCTCTCCAGGATCACTATGGTAACGCTGAGCACGATGAGCGTCAGGAGGACTACATCAAATGCTTTTCCGGCCGGAGTATCCGTACCGAAAATAACGGTGAATATCTTTTTCTTCAGTTTCATCCCCCTATTCAGGGTGGATTGCTTCTACGGGACACACATCAGCACATGCACCACAGTCGGTACAAATTTCGGGATCAATTACAAAGATGTCGCCTTCGCTGATTGCCTCCACAGGGCATTCGTCAATACATGTACCGCATGCAGTACAGTCATCTGATATTACGTGGGCCATATCATCAAATTTTTTGGATCAAACGCACCAAATTTAGCCGCATTTTTTGTTATGACCATCCCGGCCCATGCTTTTTTTCAACAGGGAGGATCTTTCAGCAGTTCGATGGCCAGGCAGGAAAGCAGAGCGGTGCCGGTTCCGAGTGCGGATTCATCCGCCCTGAATCCGGGCGTATGCAGTCCGGATACCTCTTCTGATCCCGGAGGTCGTACACCCAGCCGGTACATCATGCCCGGTATGGCACCGGCAAACCAGGCAAAATCCTCGGCTGTCATCCGGATCTCCATATCTTCCACCGCAGCGGATCCCAGGAACCCGGCCGCGATCGCCTTTGCCTGTGCTGTGAGCTTTTCATGGTTGTGGAGCACCGGGTACCCGTGCCGGATCTCCACCTCCACCGACCCGCCCATGCTTTCGGCGATGCCCGAAGCGATCTGCCTGATCAACCGTTGGGCTTCCTTTCTCCACGATTCATTCATGGTCCGGAAGGTGCCCTCCAGTTTTACAGTGTCGGGTATCACATTCACTGCCCCTTCGGCGAGAACCTTACCGAAGGAGAGGACCGTGGGCACTCCTTTCGGCGATCTCCTGTTGATTTCCTGCTGCAGTGAGATGAGGATGTGCGCTGACATCAGGACGGGGTCCGTGATGTTTTCCGGCTGTGCTCCATGTCCCCCCTTGCCGTTCACAGTGATGTAGATCTCATCGCTGGAAGCCATGTAAATACCCGGTTTGAATCCCACATGCCCCGCTTTCATCTCGGGCAGAACATGTTGGGCAATGATCATATCGGGCATTCTGCCTTCAAAGACTCCTTCTTCAAGCATCAGCCTGGCCCCGCCCGGCACCTTTTCCTCACCCGGCTGGAACACGAACAGCACCTCTCCCCTGATCTCTTTTTTCAGCCTGTCCAGCAGGCGAATGGCACCCAGGAGACAGGCCATATGCATATCGTGTCCGCAGGCGTGCATCACGCCGGATTGCCCGGAACTGTAATCAAGTCCGGTCTTTTCGGTGATGGGAAGCGCATCCATGTCAGCGCGAAGGGCGATCCTTTTGCCGGGGTGACTGCCGCTGATCCAGGCAAGGATCCCAGTGCGGGCCACCGGGTATCGATAGCTGATCCCCCATGCATCGAGTTTTTCTCTGATGAAGGCGGCGGTCTGGTATTCCTCGAAGGAGAGTTCGGGGTGCCGGTGTAGATGTCTGCGGATCCGGACCAGCTCATCCAGCAACGGTCCGTCCAGCAATTGATTGATATGCGATTTCAGATCCATGAAAGGTTAAAAATCCAGGCTGAGCGAGAGATAAAAGATCCTTGGTTGCACTTCCATATTTTCCACCCCCCATGCCCAGTCAAGCCTTACAAAGTAACCCAGCAGTCGGCTCCTTACGCCGAATCCGTAGCCGGCCACAATGGGGTCACGGTTGGCATCCAGGGTAATGGTTATGGGACCATTTGTGATCACTTCCGTGTTCCAGGCATTCTGGTCAGTAAACGGGTGCAGTCCGGTCCACGCACTTCCCACATCGGCAAATCCCACTACCTGGAAGTTATTGAGAAATGCGGAGCTCAGCGGGTGACCCACCAGGTAACGGAAGATGGGCCACCTGAGCTCGGTGTTGATTACGGCAAAATTGCTCCCGTTCCGGATATTCTGCGAGAATCCCCTCAGGTTGGTGGCCAGTGCCTGGTAGGCATAATTCCTGGAGTAGTCAATGTCCACCGATTCATTGAAGGTGGGAATCCGCTGTTGGAAAATATTGATCCAGTTGTCCACACTGCCCAGGTAATAGATCAGGGGACTCCTGCCGAATGATCCGCTGGCCGCGAACCTGTTGGCCCAGATCAGCGTCCTGTGGATCCTGGTATAGTGCCTGAAATCTCCACCCACCACAAAAAGATCGGATTTGGCCCTGTTCAGTTGCCGGTATGCTTCACCGAAAACTTTAAAGCGCATCCCGCTGTAAAGATTGGTCCCGAGGATCCTGGTATTGTCGAAGATCAGTTCGCCCTTGAGTCCGCCCCACACTTTTAAAATCCCGGATTTGTTCAGGTTTCTCAGATCGGTTGAAAGAAAGATGGTATTGTCATGCCTGAGCGATGCGGTGCCTTTCAGGGCCAGGGTCTGGCTGAAAGGATATTTCAGGGATCCCAGCAATTCATGGGTGAAGGTCTTCACCATGGCCTCCGGGTAACCGTTGTTATCGTAAGTATAATTCTTGAATACCTGCCGGTGGAAGATCAGCTGTTTGTCAAGCTGGTATTTCAGGTTCTCAAAGCTGAGCAGGTACTCATTGCTGTCGAAATCCGTGGCAAACCTGACCCCCCCCACCAGGCGGTAATCCTCGAAAAGATCGTTGGCACCCACTTTGAACAGCAGGTTCAGTCCCGGGTTGAAATAATAGGCCCCGCCTGTAAAAGCCTGGTAGGAAGCATTCAGGAAGCTGAAATCGATCTGGTTGACCAGCTGATTGGGATAGAAAGCGGTCTGGTAATCGATATACATCATTGTTTCCGTTTCCGCAGAATCCAGCACCAGGTTCAGGTTCCTGCTGCGCAGCTGGTTGTTGTAGTAATTCAGTTTTTCCCGCTCAAAAATGTAATTGTTGATGTCGATCCTGAATTCCTGCAAAGGAATGGTGTCCCCGTCCAGGACCAGCTCATTGTTGGCAATGTCCTTCATGGAGACCACCATCTTTTCCACGTGGTGGACCGAGTCCTCCTGCATCAACCTGTCCACATGCCTGTCCCGGTACTCGGTAGGCTCCAGTACATCCCCGTATCTCCTTTCATAATCCACAGGATTCTTGTACATGTGGTACCTGCGATCGTGATAGATGATCTCCGCAACTTCATCGGTGTCGTTGTTGATATCATGGGAGAGGATGTTGCGCTTGTAGTTGGTGAGCGGATAACTGTTCGCAAAATAGCGGTAGTGGATTGTGGTATCCACAAGGCTGATGACACTGTCATATTCCGCATAGTAACGGTTCAGGATCCCGTTCTTGTCGCTCAGGTAGATGAACTCGTTCCTTCCCATGGAGAGGGGCTGCAGATGATTGATATAATTACCCTCCGAGATCCGCTGGAGCAGCGGATCTTTGTTTGCATAATCATAAACATAGACCGTAAAAGCGGTGGTGGTATTGTTTTCCGGATCATTTTGCATGAAAAGCGTATCCAGCCTCCTGTTGGAGACAAATGAGATCCCGGTCATGTTGTTGATGAAACGCGGATGGAAATCATCCGCCAGGTCATTGGTGATGCGTTCATTGGTGGACGAAGCAATATCGAAAACCCAGATATCTGTCTGTCCGTCCACCACAGCAGAGAAGACCAGCTTCCTGGCATCGGGTGAAAAATTCATATCCAGGATCTTTTCAAAATGAAGCAGGTTCCTGGTGGTGGTCTCACCCGTTTCCAGGTTATAGAAATGGATCTTCAAAAGTCCCTCTTCCTCTGTCACAAATCCCAGGATCTGGGAGGATGGATGCCATGCCAGCACCGGGAATGAATAGTCATTGATCTGTTCCAGCTTATGCCCCTTTTTGTAGATCCGGTCTTTTCTCGTTTCCCCTTCGTGATGGATCCATATTTTATACTGGCCTTCCTGGTTGGTTACATAGGCTACGTGTATACCATCGGGACTGATCCTGATCTGCTGGTAAACCCGCTTCTTGTGGGGTTTTTTCAGGATCTGACCCTGCTCCGGCAGTTCTGACATCTCCTCTCGTGCCGTATAGAGTCCCAAATAGTAAGCAGTCCAGTCAATGGAAAGTTCCTTCAGCTTGCTGCCCAGAACATAGAGGAATCCGCTTTCGGCATTCTTGTTGATCTTGGTGATATAGAGGATCTGGGGAATGATGGAGGCGCCGTAGGTGTCGGCCACATACTTCCAGAAGGAGTGACCCGCATACCGGGCGTCATCATCCTGGAGATTGACGAATTTGCGGTATTTTCCGGAGACAATGCCATCCTTGACCCTGTTTTCCAGCTCATAATCCCATGGATTGGACACAAAGGAGATAAGACCTTCCAGGTACCATTCCGGGAGATTGACAATGGTCGTATTGGTCAGGTTATCCCGCAACCCGTTCCCGAACATCATCTCTTTCAGAAGCACTTCTGCGATGGCCGCCCTGATCTGCCGCTCAAAACTCACATGATCACCGTCGAAGTAGACAAACACTTTGTTCTGGATGATCTGCGTGGTCCCCCCAATGTTGTATTCTTCATTCTCCGAAACCAGTCCGATATTGCTTTGCCTGAAGTCAGAGAGTTTGTTGTAGGTGAGGAAGATCAGCCGTTGTTCGATCTCATAGTCAAAAAAACGTTCAATCAGTTCCAGTTCTTTCTCCAGAAAGTCGGCCACATACAGGGAAAGATCCGTCCCGTTCTCATAGGAATACACATCAAACCTGTCAAAACGGTAATATTTCCAGTACCTGTCATTAAACTGCACCCGGTTCTTGCCGAAATTCATCTGCATTCCGTTATAGAACTGGGCAGAGAGCTGGTGTGAGCCAGCGAGCAGTAAAACTGCACACCATATGCGCATTACACGTCTCATCATTCTCTTCCGGGCTCTAAAAATACACATTATTGATGACAAGTCGCTTTAAAATCCCGGAACGAAATTTGTATTCACATGGGTACCTCAAAAATTATGCAACTAATTGTAGGATTTTTCTGTTAATTTTGCAGGACAACGAACAAAGTCGGGAATAACCCGTAAAAAAAGTCGGATACAATTTCGAAAACCAGTAATATTTGTTGAAGAGTCATGAAACGAGCAACTTTGATAAAACGAGCAACTTTGATCTTCTTTTTGGGCGGTTTGTTGCTGCCGTTGATGGCACAGACGATGGAGCCGAAAATTTCCTTCAAGAAAACTGATCATGATTTCGGGAAATTCCAGGAAACGGATGGGAAGGTAACCTACCAGTTTGAATTCGTGAATACAGGCGGGAGCGACCTGATCATCCAGCATGTGTCCACATCCTGCGGGTGTACCGCACCCAGCTGGACCCGTGAGCCGGTCCACCCGGGGGAGACAGGGTTTGTGGCAGCCACCTACGATCCGGCGGGAAGACCGGGCGCATTCAGAAAGTATGTCACGGTCATCTCAAACTCGAACCCGGGAAATGTACGTCTCACCATTTCCGGTGAGGTGATCCCGAAACCGAAATCCATCGAGGACGAATACAGGTATGCCATGGGACCGATGCGGCTGAGATCGAACCACCTGGCATTCGGTAATATCAAGAACACCCAGAAAACAGAGAAAAGCCTGGAAGTTATCAACACCTCCGATGGCCCTGTTAACATAGCTTTCGAACGTGTTCCGTCACACATCCGGATCAAAGCCGAACCCGCGACCCTGAAACCGGGGGAGAAGGGGATGCTGACTGCCACCTACAATGCACCGGAGCGGAACGATTGGGGCTTTGTGATTGACAGGATGAACCTGAAGCTGAACGGGACCACAGACCGCAACTACAGCCTGGTGATCAGTGCCAACATCGAGGAGGATTTCTCTGTGATGACAGCGGATGAGATGGCAAAGGCCCCTGTGCTGAGCGTGGATAATACGGAGTTCAATTTCGGAAAGATCAACCAGGGAGAGAAGGTGGAACACACCTATATCCTGTCCAATTCGGGCAAATCAGACCTGGTGATCAGGAAAGTGAGCGCTTCCTGCGGATGCACGGCCGTACAGCCGGAAAAGAAGGTGATCGCCCCGGGCGAGAAGGTGAATATCAAAATGGTGTTTAATTCCGCCGGAAAGGTGGGCAACCAGAACAAGACGGTGACCATTATCACCAACGATCCCAAAAACAGCAAAACCATTCTCTGGGTCAGGGGGGAAGTGGTGAAGTCGTAACGTCGCAAGTCAGGAACGTTACTTGGATTTGTATTTATTCAAAATAGAGACGGCAGCCATAAAGGAGGTCATCTTTCCTTCCGCAATGGCTTTTTCGTGTTTTTTCAATTCCTTCTGCATCCCGGGATCATTGAATGCATGGTTGAAGATCCCCTCACGCAGGGTTTCATACATCCAGAATTTTGACTGTTCCTTCCTTTTTCTTTCCAGGAATCCGTTTGCAGTAACGTGATTTTGGTAATCCAGTGCCATCTGCCAGATCTCCTCGATGCCGGTTTGATGGATCGATGAGCAGGTCCTGACCTGAACGGTCCACCCGGAAGGTGAAGGCGGGAAGAGGTGAAGGGCATTGGCATATTCTGCCTGTGCCCTTCGGGCTTTCTGGATATTGGTCCCGTCCGCCTTGTTGATCACCAGGGCATCCGCCATCTCCATGATCCCGCGCTTGATCCCCTGCAACTCGTCGCCCGCGCCGGCCAGCATGATCAGCAGGAAGAAATCGACCATGCTGTGCACGGCTGTTTCGGATTGTCCCACTCCCACGGTTTCAACGAAGATGGTATCGAATCCGGCCGCTTCACACAGGAGGATGGTCTCCCGGGTCTTGCGCGCCACGCCTCCGAGGGTTCCCCCGGAAGGTGAGGGACGGATATAGGCTTCCGGCCTGCCCGCCAGCTCTTCCATGCGGGTCTTATCTCCCATGATGCTACCTTTTGACCGCTCGCTGCTCGGGTCAATGGCCAGAACGGCCAGCCTTCCCCCCTGCTGGATGATGTGATTCCCAAGGGCTTCAATAAATGTACTTTTGCCTGCCCCGGGAACGCCGGTGATACCGATACGAAAAGCATGGCCCGACAGGGGGAGACAGGCTGTGATCAGGGCCTCCGATTCGGACTGGTGCTGTGGCAGTGAGCTTTCAATCAAGGTAATGGCCCTGCTGAGCATGCCTGTATCCCCCTGTTTGATCCCTTCCAGCAATTCAGCCGTGGAATATTGTTTTTTCCTGGCTTTTTTCAGACGGCTGACGGCCTCCTTATTGATGGGATCGGGTGGTGATACCCCTTCGGATACAGAGAGCGCAGACCTTTTCTTTTTCGATGCTGTCATCAGGGATGCAATTGTTCGTGATACGGGCCGGGGATCGTTTCAGGGTGCAGCATATTTTTTCCTGAAATACTCGTACGTGTCTATCTGGGCCCTGATGTCAGAGCCATCCGAAGTTACCCTTACGTTGTTCAGGTTCTCATCCACCTCGCAGGCTTTCACATTATCCGACAGTTGAATCTTCAAAATATCCAGGACCTCCCTCCTGGCATCCGGATCGTAGATGGGGAAGACACACTCCACCCTTCTGCGCAGGTTCCGTTTCATCCAGTCTGCCGACCCCAGGTAGACCTGGTTGTCACCGTTGTTCAGAAATACATATGCCCTTGCGTGTTCCAGGTAACGATCCACGATCCTGACCACCCGGATGTTCCGGCTGTAGGGCTGGTTTGTTTTCAGGGTGCAGACCCCCCTGATGATCAAGTCAATTTTCACCCCCGCTTCACTCGCCCTGTACAGGTGATCCACCATTTCCATATCCTGAAGACCGTTCATTTTCAATAAAATGTACCCGCTGTTTCCTTTGTTCACATGGGCGATTTCCTGATCGATCAGCCTGATAAAATGTGGGATCAGGTTAAAGCCGGGGACAAGGATATGCCTGAATTCAGGCCGAAGGTCCTGGTCCTCCAGGTGGTTGTAAAGCGCTTTCACTTCTTTTACCACTTCCGGATTCGAGGTAAAGAATCCGTGATCGGCGTAGAGGCGGGCCGTTTTTTCGTTGAAGTTCCCCGTTCCCAGGTAGACCTGGTCACCATGCTTGGAATCTGCTTTCCGGATGACCAGTGCGATCTTGGCATGCACTTTCAGTCCGGGGATGCTGTATATGATCCGGATCCCGGCCTTGGTCATTTCATTGGCCCATTTCAGATTGGCTTCCTCATCGAACCGGGCTTTCAGTTCCACGAATACAGTCACTTTTTTCCCGTTCTCCGCCGCATCGATCAGGGTATTGACCACCACCGAGTGATCGGAAACCCTGTACTGGGTGGTCTTGATCTCCTCCACCGAGGGATCGGTCGCTGCCTCACGCAGGTACCTCAGAAAGTGCTCAAAGGGCTGGTAAGGCACACTCAGCAGGTAGTCCTTCTTGCTGATGAGGGAGGCCATGGTCTTTTTCTGGTTGGCCAGTGCCGGGATGGGCACAGGAGGAAGGTTTTCAATTTCCAGATCCGGGTAGACCGGGTTGGGAAAATTGAAAAAATCCCGGAAATTGTGACGGCTGCCTCCGATGACCAGGATATCTCTTGAAATCCCGAAGGACGCCATGATGTAATCCAGCAGTTTTTCCGGCATTCTCCTGTCATACTGGAAGCGGTTCGGACTGCCAACGGAGCGAAGTGACCGGATCCTGTCGATGGTTTCGATCAGATCCTCGCCCTCATAATCGTCGTATTCAAGGTCTGCATCCCTGGTAAGCTTTAGCGAGTACCAGTCCTTCACCCTGTATCCCGGGAACAGGGCCTCAGAATGCCGCATGATCACATCCTCCAGGAACATGATATAATGTTTGTTATCTTTTCCGGGAAGCTGCAGGAACCTGGGAATATTGTGGTCGGTGGGGATCTTCAGGATGGCATACCGCCTGCGCTGTTTTTTACCTGTCCGCTCCTTGCTGACCATTTCGATGGCCACGTAGGGCTGACCGGTTTTCAGGAAGGGACGGACCTTCTTTTTAACGAGCAGGACCGGCTGGATGGAAGTCAGGATATCCGAGTAAAATACATCGCGGATGTATCTGGTCTGTTCAGCGGAAAGCCTGTCATTTTCCTCCACGACGATGATGTTGTTCTTTCTCAGCTCCGGGAGGATCTCATCCTCAAAGATCAGGTGAAATATGGATTGCTGGTTGGTAACGATCTCGTTGATCTGCCGGATGATCGACGAGGGATTGACCTCCCGGACGTGTTCCATGGGAAACTCGCTTTCATGACGCAGCATTTCCTTGTAGTAGCTCACCCTGACCTGGTAGAACTCCTCCATGTTGTTGGAATAGATGGCGAGGAATTTAATGCGTTCATACAGGGGCAGACTCTTGTCCATGGCTTCCTGAAGAACCCGGAAATTGAATGAAAGCCAGCTTATGTCCCTGTTGATATATTCATACCTGCTCATGAAAAGAGGATCTGTATGCAAATGTAAGGAACCTCAGACAATTTTGTACACAAAATGAGCGAATGGTTTTCATGACCGGTTCATAAACAGTGGCAGCAGCAGTTCGGGTTTTTTTTATATAATTGTAGATTTGCTGCCAGATGATGTATGAACCCAGGAACGAAAGTACAGTTATGAAACAGCGCGCGAGAAGGATCTGGGTATTTCTTCTGATTCCCGGTGTCGCCACGATATTTATTTTATTGCATTCCGGTTCCCAGGTCCATCATGAAGATCCGGAACCCGAAACGGCCCCCGTGGAAGTTATACCGACACATGAGGCCATATTGGAGTACGCCGGGCAAATGCTCCATGCATTGGACAGCACAGGTACCGTGGGTGCTGCGTTCACCATTGTGCACCAGGGCCGGATTGCTGCCACCCGAACTTACGGGCTGAGAAGGATAGGAAGTGATGCCAGGGTTAATGAGCATACTGTTTTCAGGCTCGCCTCCGTATCCAAAGGATTTTCCGGGGCCCTGGCCTGTCTCCTGGACCACGAAGGGATCCTTTCCCTGGATGACAGGCTCACCCGGTATTTACCCGGGTTCAGGCTGAAGGATTCGGTCAGCACCGCAGATCTTACCCTCCGTCATGTCATGAGCCATACCTCCGGTCTGATCCCCCACGCCTACGATAACCTGGTGGAGGCGGATATGGAACTCGATGCTATCCTGGCGCGGCTCGCCGAGGTGGACATCTCGGCCCCCCCGGGAAAATTATACGGTTACCAGAATGTGATCTTCAGCATGTTTGCACCCGTTGCGGAGCAGGTGACGGGAAGCTCCTATGCCCGGCTTCTGGAGGAGAAGATATTCCATCCGCTGGGTATGAGGGATGCCTCGGCCGGGAAGATCGACCTCGGTCATCCTTACAATGTAGCTTTCCCGCATGTGAGGGGGGGAGAGGGATACATACCCCTGGACCTGCATGACGGTTATTATAATGTGATACCTGCGGCAGGGATCAATGCCAGCATCGCCGATATGGGACGCTGGCTGCTGGCCCTGCTGGGGCATCAACCGGCGTATTTCCCGGATACAGTGTGCCGGCAACTGGCCACTCCGCTGGTTTACACCCCCCTGAAAGCAGTATACACTGTACAATGGGAGCCTTTCCGGGACCGCTACTACAGCCTGGGCTGGAGGATCTACCATTACAAGGGCAGAAAGATCATCTATCACGGAGGCTACATACGCGGTTACCGTGCGGAGATCGGTTTCTGTCCCGAGGAAGATGTGGGGATTGCATTCCTGCAGAACTCGCCCAACGGACTGGCTTCCCGGAGCGTCCCCGCTTTCTTCGACCTTTTCTTCCAGTATGCGGATGCCACCGGGGTTGGGGAAATTATTAAACCCTAATTCACTTTGGGTGTTATATGCATGTATATTCACTTACAAAACCATAAAATCCAGTAAGCATGAAATTTGATCTTGTAGTCATAGGAAGCGGACCGGGCGGTTATGTGGCTGCCATCCGCGCCGCACAACTGGGATTGAAGACCGCGGTGGTCGAACGGGAATCCCTGGGAGGTGTATGTCTGAATTGGGGATGTATCCCCACGAAATCCCTGCTGAAAAGTGCGCAGGTATATGACTACTTCCTGCATGCCCCGGATTACGGTGTGGCCGTTGAAGGATCGGTCAGCCCTGATCTGCCCAGGATGGTGGAGAGGAGCAGATCGGTTGCGGAAGGTATGAGCAAAGGGGTGCAGTACCTTTTCAAGAAAAATAAGATCGAGACCATCCGGGGTACCGGCAGATTGAAATCGCCCGGGAAAGTGGAAGTGACGGGGAAGGATGGCGAAGCCACCCTGGTGGAGGCTGACCATATCATCCTGGCCACAGGGGCAAGGTCCAAAGAGCTTCCCAACCTGAAGCAGGATGGAAAAAAGATCATCGGATACCGGGAGGCCATGACCCTGGAAAAGCTTCCCAAATCAATGCTGGTGGTCGGTTCCGGTGCCATCGGCAGCGAATTCGCTTACTTTTTCAATACCCTCGGAACGGAAGTCACCCTCGTGGAATTCCTGCCCAACGTGGTCCCCCTGGAAGACGAGGAAGTGTCCAGACAGCTGGAACGTTCATTCAAGAAATCCAAAATGAACGTGATGACCGGTTCGTCTGTGGAAAGCGTGGATACGTCCGGGGATCTGTGCAGGGCGGTGGTCAAAACCTCCAAAGGTGAAACGGAGGTGGAAGCGGAGGTGGTGCTATCAGCGGTGGGTATCACCCCCAATATCGAAGACATCGGACTGGAAACGCTCGGGGTCGAGGTCGAAAACGGAAAGGTGAAGGTGGACCCATTCTACAGGACCAGTGTGAACGGCATTTATGCCATCGGAGACATCGTGGGCGGACCCGCACTGGCCCACGTGGCATCGGCCGAAGGGATCACATGCGTGGAAAAGATCGCGGGCAAGGATCCCCGGCCGGTGGATTATCACAATGTTCCGGCCTGTACATACACCAATCCCGAGGTTGCATCGGTGGGTATGACCGAGAAAGCGGCAAAAGAAGCCGGGTATGAACTGAAGGTGGGGAAATTTCCATTCACCGCATCCGGAAAGGCATCAGCGGCAGGGGCCAAGGAGGGATTTGTCAAGCTGGTCTTTGATGCAAAATACGGCGAGCTGCTGGGCGCCCACATGATCGGGGCCAATGTGACAGAAATGATCGCCGAGATCGTGGTGGCCAGGAAGCTGGAGACAACCGGGGAGGAGATCATCAAGTCGGTCCACCCGCACCCCACCATGTCGGAGGCCATCATGGAGGCGGCCGCAGCGGCATACGGGGAAGTCATACATATATAATGCCCGCGAGGCGGGCGTTAATATGCTTGCTGCGCAAGCGTTAGTGGTTAGTGAAGTTAGGTATCATGGCTGCGCAAGCGTTAGTGGTTAGTGAAGTTAGGTATCATGGCTGCGCAAGCGTTCGTGGTTAGTGAAGTTAGGTATCATGGCTGCGCAAGCGTTCGATCCTGGTCCATCCCACCGGATCCGGGGGTGACAGTGCAGGAGCACTGTGAACTTCACTGAAACAATAAACCTATTCGTAGGAAGGTTCGGAGACCGTCCCGATGAACAGGATCGACTTGCTGGAGTTTTCCGTAATGGCGAACAGGAAGGGGTGATCCAGCAGAATGAAACTATTCTCTCCGATGGAGGTCACATCGAAAACGATGGCGGTGACCGCCGCTGCCTCGGTTCCCTTCTCGCTCACGTCAATATAGGTCTTGTGGATTACCTCGGAAATGAGCAGGGCAACGTCGCTGATACCTGAGAAATCGGCCTGATCGGTGAAGGCGATATCAAGGCCCATGTGCGCCAGATCGTTTTTCAGGGACCGCTGGTAATCGAATTTGAATTTGGGCATGGTGACCGTGAATTCTTCCCGTTCGGAAAACATTTCCAGCCAGCTGTTCCAGGTATCCCCGTCCAGTTGCTCCACCAGCTCCCCGACCGAGGAATTTTCCGGGGGCAGAAAGAGGAACATGCTGAACTTATTGTTCTTGTAGGGCAGTTCCACCGCGCTGAAATCATCCGTAAAGGCGGTATTGAACGTGCTTTCCACGGTCATCATCTCCACCCGTTCGAAGAGCCGGCCCTCTTCGGTGTAAAAGGGCTGTTCGGAGGTATCGTCCGGATCGAATTCAGTTTCCCAGAGGCAATTGAAATAGAGTGCATTGATCAAAATCATCATGGTCTCCGGTTCAATGGATTCAATGATTTTGTCAATCTTGCCGTGGGTTTTTCCACTGACCCAGTCATTGATGGTCTGCACAGCCTCGAGCGTACTGAAATTCAGCTCTCTGACCTCTGCATCATAGTAATGGACGTTCAGGTCAACGAATTCCTGCTTCACCGGGAATTCATCGCGATACCACACCGAGTTGGCAATTTCAAGCAGGTTCCCTTTCGAATTGGTGACCAGCACGTTGATCAGCTCTTTTGTGATCTCATTCACTTCCTCCCGGGTAAGTCCTTCATAATTAAGCACCTGTTCGAAAGCATCCATCGTGGTGGTTTCCGAACCGTTATATGCCATTCCCAGGGCGATACTGACCGAGGCGGGAGAGATCATGATGTTGTGTTCATCCTCGCTGGTGTAAACTTTTTGAAGGAGTTCCAGGCCAAAGTCGTTGTTGGTTTCAATGACTTCGGCTGATTTCAGGTTGTAGTCGAATTCCTTTTCCGGTTCCTCGGAACATCCTGTGGCGATGATCAGTGTCAGTATGCCCGGCATCAGATAATGTATTGTTTTCATCCGTTTGTGAATTTTTGATTGAAAAAGTTCATGCTCGTTTCTTACCAGTTACAAGTGCTGTATCATTTAAAACACGCTTTGTGATGGAATGTTGTTTTCACCACACATTCCATTTCCCCGTTAAGACGATCGAAGTCAGGTTCGGGTTGCGTCCCTGCCTGTTCACGCAACCATTGGCCGCTTTATTCCATCCTGCTGGTGTATTACCCGGTTGAATGATCAAGGATGTGATATCCTGCCAATTTGCATAAATTTGTCACGGGAGGAAAAAACTGGATTGGCAGAAAAACTTGAGATATTATTAGAAGAATGTAAGCGGGGCCGGCCCAGAAGTCAGGAAGCACTCTACAAAAGGTTTGCTTCGGCCATGTACGGGCTTTGCCTTCAGTATGCATCCAGTGAAGAGGATGCCCAGGACATCATGCAGGATGGATTCATCAAGGTTTTCAGCAAACTTGACCAGGTGAACAATCCGGCGGCATTCCCGGGCTGGATCAGAAGGGTGATGATCAATACAGCCCTGGAAAAATACAGGAGCCAGGTGTTCCTGCAGCGTGTGGATGACATCAGGGAGGAAATGAATGAAGAGACTGTTGATGGAATTTATGACAGCCTGACATCCGGGGAGCTGGTTGGTCTCATCCAGACCCTGTCTCCCAAATACAGGCTGGTGTTCAACCTGTATGCGGTGGAGGGTTACAGCCACCAGGAGATCAGCAAGGAACTTGGAATTACTGTGGGTACGTCCAAGTCCAACCTCTCAAGGGCAAGGGCCATATTACAGAAGAAGATTAAGAAAAGTTATGGTTCAGCGATAGCAAGATGAACGAACAGCAAGACAGAGACAAAGGAATTCTGAAAGACAGACTGGGAGATTACAGGGTCGATCCTCCGGCACATGTTTGGGCGTCTATTTCTGCCCGGCTGGGAAGGGGAAGCAGAAGGAAAATGATCCTTATCTCGCTTTCAGTTGCCGCGACCATTGCGCTGGCAGTTTTACTGGGGATCAATTTCCTTCAGTGGGATCCCTTTGGGCCCATGGAGACTGCACGAACGGAAAGAGGCTCAGGGATTGAGGACGGCGGTTCACCGGGAGACCGGTACACCCCAACCGGAACTCCTGCATCCCCTGAACCTGCATCCCCTGAACCTGCATCCCCTGAACCTGCAGACCGGCCCGGGGCTGTGGCTGGACCCCAAGAAGCTGCAGCGCATGTCGAAGCTTCTGTGGACCTGGCGGAAAAAGCCGGGATCCGGCCCGAAGACGTTGGGATCCGGACTGAGGAAGCAGTGGCCCTGTCCGACGAAGCTGGTGCACGGACGGATGAACCCGGGGCCCCTTCTGAACATTTGGCCCGTGCTGAAAAATCTGAGACGGATGAAAGTATTGAGGGAACGATTTTAATAGCTCAGGAAGAACTGCAGTTGGACGTTCCGTCCGGATCAGAGCAGGAAAACAGGGACCCGAGATGGATAGTGGGTGCTGCCCTTTCCCCCATTTACAGTTACAGGGATGCGGAAGAACAGCTCCTGGCTGTTTCCAGTGATTATGAAAGGGGCATTATTTCCTACGCCGGTGGGATCCATGTGAGTTACCGGACAGGCGAGAGGCTGGCCATCGAATCGGGGGTCCTGTTCAACAAGATGGGGATTGCCATCAGTGCCCCGGGAGTCCAGGTGTTTAAGCAGTCATTTGATTTTGCACCACTCCGGGATGAAACCGGCAGTTCGAACATCCTGGCCGTGTCCAATTCCATGGGGAACATTGTATCTCAGTCCGGCGATATTTATGTGAACAGTTACAAGGCCAATCAATTCTATGAACTGAATTCCAGCGCGGTTGCCGATGAGGTCTATGCCGATCAGGGGATCAGGCAGAATTTTGATTACCTGGAACTCCCGTTTAATGTGAGGTATTCGGTGATCAAAAGGGACCTGGAGGTTCAGCTTGTGGGAGGAATGAGCACAAATTTCCTGCTGAACAGCAATGTGACCATGCCCACAACGGAGGGGAATCTCGAAATAGGCTACCTGACCAATTTAAAAACCGTCAATTATTCCGGAAATGCCGGTGTGGGGATGATCTACCATCTGCAGGAACATTTCAGTCTCCGCCTGGAACCCCGCTTCAGGTATTTTCTCAATTCGATCAACGACCAGACCCTGCCTGTCACCAGGCCCTTTACATTCGGTATCTATACGGGACTGAACTACCGGTTCTGAAGCGACCGGCGTCTCAGTTGCCGCCTGACCGCATATCCGGGATCTGGTTCGCCTCTCCGGAAAGATATGTTCATGGAAACTGCTCCGGTGTTTGGGGGAATGGAAAACAAATAATTATTTTTGTGAACCCCGCACCCCCGGATCCGTATAAGAAGGTTTAAATGAGAAAGTCAATGAACATGCAGCAGAGGAAGGTGAAGCAAAGTGTGGTGGTCGTACTGTTCATGGTAACGGCCGGCCTGGCCGTGACGATGGCTACAACGGGTTTTTCGGAAGGAACAGATGAAGCGCCGGTGGAGCTGGACGGCGGGAATGGGTATGCCGTCTACGGGGTGGAGATACCTGCCCGGGTCACATTCGCCGGGGAGCCGGTGCCCGTCGACCTTTTCGATGTGCGGGAGTCGCTGGACAGGGAACTGCTTTCAAATACCTATTTTCATTCCCAGACAATCCGGCTGATCAAGCTGGCCAACCGGTATTTTCCCCAGATCGAACCGGTGCTGAAGACAAATCATGTGCCGGATGATTTCAAATACCTGGCCGTGGCGGAAAGCGGCCTGGCCCAGATGGTCTCGCCGGCAAAGGCGGTCGGATTCTGGCAGCTGCTCAGGGGAACAGCCCTGGAATACGGACTGGAGGTGAGCCAGGAGATCGATGAGCGCTATCATGTGGTCAAGTCCACCGAGGTGGCCTGTAAATATCTGCTCGAATCCTTTGAAAAATACGGGAACTGGACCATGACAGCCGCTTCATACAATGCCGGCAGAAGGGGGATGGACCGGGAGATCGAAAGACAGAAAAAGAATAACTATTATGACCTCCTGCTGAATGAGGAAACTGCCAGGTATCTGTTTCGCGTAGTGGCATTCAAACTGATCTTTGAGAATCCCGGGGCCTACGGGTTCACGCTTACCGGGAGCGATCTTTATCCTGAGATCCCGATGCGTACAGTGGTGATCGACAGTGCGGTGACCGACTTTGCGGATTTTGCCTTTCAGCATGATACCAACTATAAGATCCTGAAATACTTCAATCCCTGGCTGCGTGACAATAAGCTGAGCAATCCAGCCCGCAGGTCTTATGAGATCATGCTGCCCGAGAAAGGCTACAGAAGGCCTGATGCCTGGAAATTAACGGATTAATCTGAACTGAATATTGCATGTTCCTGTGAAGATGAAGGAAAGGGTTATAGAGGTACTGGGCGCACGGGAGCACAATTTGAAGAACATTGACGTTTCCATTCCCCGCGACAAACTCACCGTGATCACCGGATTGAGCGGCAGCGGAAAGTCCTCCCTGGCATTCGACACCATTTATGCCGAAGGCCAGCGAAGGTACATGGAGACCATGAATGCTTATGCGCGGCAGTTCCTGGGAAGCATGGAGCGTCCTGATGTGGACCGGATCAACGGACTGAGCCCCGTGATTGCCATTGAGCAGAAGTCCACCAACAAAAATCCCAGGTCCACAGTGGGAACCATTACCGAAGTGTATGATTTCCTGAGGCTCCTGTTCGCCAGGGTGGCTGTTGCATACTCTTCTGTGACGGGCGAGCGCATGGTGAAATATACCCGGGATCAGATCCTGGATATCATCATGGATGCTTTCAATAACAAGAAGATATCAGTAATGGCGCCGCTGGTGCGCGGACGCAAAGGGCATTACAGGGAGCTGTTCGAGCAGATCAGGAGGAACGGATTCATTTATGCGCGGGTGGACGGGGAGATGAAAGAGGTGGTCCCGGGCATGAGGGTTGACCGGTATAAGAACCATGATATCCAGGTGGTGATAGACAGGCTGATCGTCAGGCAAAGTGACCGGGACCGCCTGAAGAAATCACTTGAGGCAGCTATGAAACAGGGGAAGGGAGCCGCCATGATCCTTGAGAAAGATGACAGTGAGCCCCGTTATTTCTCCAGCCAGCTCATGTGTCCCACATCGGGCATTTCCTACAATGAGCCGGCCCCCCACAGTTTTTCATTCAATTCCCCACACGGGGCATGTCCGCTTTGTAACGGACTGGGAACCATCAATGATGTGGACATTCACAAGATCATACCGGATGAATCGAAAAGCATCCGCAAAGGGGCGCTGGCCCCGGTCGGGCCCTACCGGAACGCCCTTATTTTCTGGCAGCTGGAAGCCATCGCCGCCAAACACGGATTTACACTGGACACCCCTGTGAAAGAGATCCCCGAGGAGGCAATCAATTGCATTTTATTCGGCTCCGAGGAGCCTTTGAAATTACAGAATACACCCCTGGGAACCACTTCCAATTATTTCCTGAGTTTTGACGGGATCATCAATTTTGTACAGAACCAGGTAGCTGAAAACCACAGGAGAAACCATCGCCAGTATGCACAGCAATATATCAAGCGGGTTCCCTGTTCCCGGTGTCACGGAACCCGCCTGAAACCCGAAATGCTTTACTTCCGGATCCATGATAAGAATATTGCCGACCTGTCCGCCATGGATATCGGGACCCTTGCTGGCTGGTTCAGCAGTCTGGAAAAACATCTGACAGAACGCCAGCAGATCATTGCCAGGGACATTCTGAAGGAGATCCGCAGCAGGCTCGGTTTCCTGATGGAAGTGGGACTGGACTATCTCTCCCTGGAGCGGAGTGCCCGTTCTCTGTCGGGAGGTGAGAGCCAGCGGATCAGGCTGGCCACGCAGATCGGATCCAGACTCGTCAATGTGCTGTATATCCTCGATGAACCGAGTATCGGCCTGCACCAGCGCGATAACAGGAAACTGATCACATCCCTGAAAAGCCTGCGTGACCAGGGGAATTCGGTGATCGTTGTGGAACACGACCGGGAGATGATCCAGTCGGCCGATTACATTGTGGACCTGGGTCCGGGTGCCGGTCGCCACGGCGGTGCACTGGTGGCAGCAGGTTCGCCGGCAGAGATCATTTCAGGGAAAACGCTGACCGCCGATTACCTGAATTTTACCAGGAAGATCCCGGTGCCGGAGACCAGGAGGAAAGGGAACGGTAAGGAGCTACGGCTCTGCGGGGCTACAGGAAATAACCTGAAGAACGTGGATGTCTCTTTCCCGCTGGGAAAATTCATTTGTGTAACAGGGGTCAGCGGAAGCGGAAAATCCTCTCTCATCAATGAAACACTGCATCCCATTATCAGCCAGAAACTTTACCGGTCCAACAGGGCCCCGCTTGCATTCCGTTCGCTCACCGGGCTGGAGCATATCGATAAGGTCATCGAGGTGGATCAGTCGCCCCTGGGCCGAACCCCGAGATCGAATCCGGTTACTTATACGGCAGTATTCAATGATATTCGAAAACTTTTCGAACAGACGCCGGATGCGAAAATCCGGGGATTCAAGGCCAGCAGGTTCTCGTTCAATGTGAAGGGTGGCAGATGTGAAACCTGTGGAGGCGCAGGGGTTCAGACCATCGAAATGAACTTCCTTCCCGATGTGTATGTGCAGTGTAAAACATGTAACGGGAAACGGTACAACAGGGAGACCCTGGAGGTGCGGTACAAGGATCACAACATCAATGACGTGCTGAAAATGACCATCAACCAGGCGGTGGAATTCTTTTCCAGCGTTCCTTCCATCCTCAGGAAACTAAAGACCCTGCAGGATGTGGGACTGGGATACATTCGCCTGGGCCAGCCTTCAACCACCCTGTCAGGCGGTGAATCCCAGCGAGTGAAACTCTCCGCCGAACTCAGCCGGAAGGATACGGGAAAAACGCTTTATATCCTGGACGAACCGACCACGGGACTCCATTTCGAGGATGTGCGGGTCCTTCTGGAGGTGATCGCCACACTGGTGAACCGGGGAAACACGGTGATCATGATCGAGCACAACATGGATGTGATCAAAGTGGCCGACCACATCATTGATCTTGGCAGGGAGGGAGGTGAGATGGGAGGTACGGTCCTCGCCGCCGGCACCCCCGAGGAGGTGGCGGAAGTCAGGGACAGTTATACCGGTAATTTCCTGAGACTGGAGCTGCAGACGGAGAAAAAATAACTAAATTGGGTGTGTTTTTTAAAAAAGGCTTATGAGCTCAAGTGAAGATAAAATCCTGAAGGCATTCAAGCAGAAGACATGGAATGAGATCAAAACCTCGGATTCCTGGCAGATCTTCAAGGTGATGGCTGAATTTGTGGAAGGATTTGAAAAGATGGCTACCATCGGTCCGTGTGTATCCATATTCGGATCCGCCAGGACCACCGAGGATAATGCTTACTACAGGCTGGCAGAGGAGATTGCCTTCAAACTTACCCAAAACGGATACGGAGTGATCACGGGGGGAGGCCCGGGGATCATGGAGGCGGCCAACAGGGGGGCAAAAAGGGGAAACGGGAAAAGTGTGGGACTGAATATTCAGCTCCCGTTCGAACAAAACTCCAATCCCTATATTGATCATGACAAGCTGATTACATTCAAGCATTTCTTTGTCAGGAAGGTGATGTTCCAGAAATATGCACAGGGATTTATCGTGCTGCCGGGAGGCTTCGGGACTTTTGACGAATTTTTTGAATCCGCCACGCTGATCCAGACCGGTAAGATCGGAAGGTTCCCCATCGTTCTGGTAGGCAGCGAATTCTGGGACGGGCTCCTGACCTGGATCAGGGATGAGGTTCTGGCAGATAAGAAGAACATCAGCCCGGAGGATATGAACCTGTTTACCCTTGTGGACACGGCCGATGAAGCGGTGGATGTGATCAACAGGTTTTATTCGAAGTACCTGCTGAGCCCCAATTTCTGATACGGGAGATCCGGGGGTGTCGCTTGCAGAACTCCATGTACCTGCGAAGGTTACCCGCAGGAGGTGTTAGTAAATCCGGAAATTTGTGCTAAAATAATTTTGTACATTGTGTGCAAAATTCATTCGGCCCTATGATGAAGAAGATCCCATGCATTATCTCCGCCTCTCTTCTCTGCATCTCTTTATCTCTCAGTGCGCAGGAAGTGCAAGTATCGATGAATCATCCGGAGAAGGTCAATGCCGGATTTGAATTCACCGTCATCGTCCATATACAGAAAGGATCCCTCTCGGATTATTCCCGTTTCTCACAGGATCTTCCGCTGGGGCTGACCGCCACCAATATAAGTTCCCCCAATGCGGATTTCAGTTTTGACAACCAGCGCATCAGGATCATCTGGCTCAAGCTGCCCGAGCAGAACGAAGTGAAGGTCAGTTACAACATCATGGTGGATGAGCGTCTGAAGGGAACGTTTGCCCTCGGGGGGGTTTTTGCATACGTGGTGGGTGACGAACGGAAATTCCTGAATATTGAGCCATCAGAGGAAATAACGATCATCCCCAACCCTTCGGTGGATCCCTCCCGGGTGGTTGACATCCTGGATTTTCAGCGGGGGATTCAGGGACAGCCCGAAGCAACCGTGAAAGAATCGTTTGCAGGGGTGATCCGGCAGGAACCGGTACTGCTGGGTTCAGGCGGGTACCTGGTCAGACTGCTGGTGGAAAATCCACTGGAAAGCAAATATGCCAAAATAGAAGAAGCCATTCCTTCCGGTTACCTTTTCGAACAGGTCGATAATCATGACGCCATTGTCTCCTTTGCCGCTTCAACCGTGAAATTCATCTGGATGAAGCTGCCGGAGGAACCTGTATTCGAGGTTAGTTACAAACTGGTGCCCAAAAGAGATGAGCCCCAGTCGGACATGAAGGTGGAAGGCCTTTTCACCTATACGACAGGGGATGAGAACCGGGTCGTGGAGGTGAAGCAGCTGGATTTGGATCTGAATGGCTATTCGTTGTCGGAGAAGAGAACCCTGCTGCAAACCGGGAAGCTCCCGGAAGGCACGGGGAGACCTGTCACTCCGGTTGTTACCGAGATTCCTCCCGCGGATGAGCCACCGGCCCGGACTTCCTCAGGGACAACCGTTTCTTCACAATCCGCCACCGGGACCCCCACGCCCCCGGCCGGGGCAGGGATCTATTACCGTGTACAGCTCATTGCCACAGAAACCCCCATCGATGCACAAACCCTGTTCAGAAGTGAGGGAATTGACAGGGAAATCTATGAAGAAAAGCATGAAGGGTTTTATAAATATACCGCAGGATATTTTGAAGACTATGACCAGGCCATCGCTTACAGGGATTGGACCCTGAGATTGCCATCAGCGGACGGTCCTTTCGTGGTGGCATACAGGAGCGGTAAACGGATTGAGGTGCCGGCAGAGACCCCGTAGTAACAACACATATAGAAGCATTTGCTGCGATCCATTTTATACAGCGTATTTCTGTGCATCCTCGTGATGGCCCCGGTCTGGCTTGCCGCTCAGGAGATCGATTATGATTCACTCCTGCAGCGCATCGATACCGTGGAGAACCCGGTCTACAAACCGGTGGTTTCCTTCTCATACGGAATGCTGAATTTTCGGGGTGATGTGAAGAACAGTTACACAAGTGCTGCGGTGGGGAATCCTGCCGGAAGGGTGAATGTGGCCACTTTCATTGACCGCCGGCATCATTTCATTGCCAATTTCAACTTCACCATGGGGCGCCTGAACGGAAGTGAATATGCCCATGGAGAGATCGGCAGGAACCTGAATTTCCAGACGGATTTGTATGCGGTCGGGGTCAATGCGGAATACCGCTTCGGGCATATACTGCCCGCCTCATTCCTGGTAAGACCCTACCTGTCGCTGGGCGTGGAAAATATCAATTTCAGTGCCAAGGGGGACCTGGTGGACGGGAACGGGGAGACCTATTATTACTGGTCGGACGGCACCATCAGGAATGTGGATGAATCGATGCCGGGCCCTGCCGCCATCCTGCACCGGGATTATTTGTACGAAACGGACCTGCGCAAGCGGGAGCAGCAGGAATTCGGCCTGGGTGATTACAGTCAGCGTTCACTCGCTTTTCCGGCGGGACTCGGAGTGCATTTCAGGATCCATGACCGCGCCTTCTTCACGCTGGGTGTGGAATATCATTATGCGCTTACGGATGTAATGGACAATGTGGCTTACAAGGGCACCAGTATCCGGGGGAAGCAGGGGAACGACAGCTTCATTTTTTCTCACCTCTCGTTGCATTTCGATCTGTTTTCGGATCCAAGGACAAGGACCGTGGAGCTGTTGTATGCGGATGTGGAATTTGACCCGGTCCTGTTTGATGACGAGGACGGGGATTTTGTGTTGGATGTGGCCGACATGTGTCCGGGAACACCTTTCGGGGTGGAGGTGGACAGCCTTGGGTGTCCGTTCGATTCAGACGGGGACGGGGTGCCGGACTACCTGGACAGGGAACCCGGCACTGCTCCGGGAGTGTGGGTGAATGAATCGGGCGAGACAGTTACGGAGGAACAATACCTGGCAGGCATGCAATATCGCAACGAAGCCATGAACAGGGAGGACGCGAATGCCTATATGGACATCATCCGGGACAATTACCGGGTGGACCCTGTTGCTGAAATCCCCGACAGGTTCAGATCACTGGATGCGGATGGCGACGGTTATATCTCCTTCGATGAGCTGCTGAAAACGGTGGATGCATATTTTGATTTTGAGCTGGATCTGACCCTGGAGGAACTGCGTGAGGTGAACGAATTCTTCTTTTCACAGTGAGGATGATTGTCCACCCTTCACCCCCTGAAACTCATTTGATCTTCTTCAGGCGGTCCATCTGGCGCTGGGTATCTTTCCGTTTGATGGTTTCCCGCTTATCATACTCCTTCTTTCCCCTGGCCAGTCCGATCTCCAGCTTGGCATAACCCGTATCGGACAGAAAGATCCTCAGTGCGGTAATGGTCAGTCCGCTTTCCTTAACTTTCCGCTGCAGTTTCTTCAGTTCGGTCCTGTTCAGCAGCAATTTCCGGTCGCGTCCCGGTTCGTGCCTGTTGTAGCTTCCCAGGGCATAGTCGGCAACCTGCAGTCCCCTCACATAGAGTTCATCGCGGATAAATACGCAGTATGCTTCCGCCAGACTCACCTTCCCCTGGCGGATGGACTTGATCTCGGTTCCCTGCAGCTGCATTCCCGCCACGTACTTGTCCAGGATTTCGTAGTCGTGGTAGGCCTTCTTGTTCTTTATGTTGATCCGGTTCGCCATGGGATTTACGGCTCCAAAGTTATAAAAAACCGCTCATTTCGGTAAATTTGAACCCTATGGAACAAAGAAAACCGGACCTGGTTACGGTGCTGGGACACACGGCTGCCGGAAAGACCCGTTTTGCGGCCATTCTGGCCCATCGCCTGGGAGGAGAGATCATCAGTGCCGATTCAAGGCAGGTTTACAGGGGGATGGATCTGGGAACGGGAAAGGATTATGGCGATTATTTGGTCGACGGGGAACGGGTGCACTTTCACCTGATCGATATTGCAGATGCCGGGGAGGAGTATAATGTGTATCGATTCATGCTGGATTTTAAAGAGGCATACGGACAGATCAGAAAAAAAGGAAGGGTGCCGGTCATGTGCGGGGGAACGGGGCTCTACCTGGAATCGGTCCTGCGCAATTACCGGCTGGTCGGGGTACCTGTGAACAAAGCGCTCAGGGAGGAACTGGAGGGAAAGGACATGAAAACCCTGCGGGAGATCCTTGCAGCGCACGGCCCCCTGCACAATATAACCGATACGGGCAGCAGGAAGCGTCTGATCAGGGCCATTGAGATTGCCGAATATCAGCATGACCGCGCGGGGATATCCGGGACGGATGATTTACCCTCCCCGTCTGCCTCGCTGGTGCTGGGAATACGGTATGACAGGGAAAACCGCAGGAGGAGAATCACTCAGCGGCTTGACGAGCGGCTGGCGGGCGGAATGGTTGAAGAGGTGCAGGGGTTGCTTGAAAGGGGCATTCCCCCGGAAAGGATGGAATACTATGGCCTGGAGTACCGGATTATCACCAGGTATCTCCGGAAAGAGCTTACCTTCGAAGAAATGCATATGAAACTCAATACGGCCATTCACCGGTTTGCAAAGCGGCAGATGACCTATTTCCGGGGCATGGAGAAAAGGGGAATTGTGATCCACTGGCTGGAGGGTGAAATGACGGAGCAGGAGAAGATCGAAAAGGCCATGGCCCTTTGTAGCGTTACCTGAATTGCCAGGGCATATCACTGATAAACCATATCAATCCCGCAGCGATAATGAAATTGAGGGCGGTAAACAGGTAGTTGTAGGTGATCCGCCAGGACCCGATCCGTCTGCGCACCATGATACCGATGTTGGGGATGAAAAAAGCAAGGACACTGAAAAGGGTAAATAAATTCAGGATCCTTTCCTCCGCGGTATCCTCCTCCGGTTCGATCGCCGGTGAAAAGAACAGGACCAAATAGGCCAGCAGCATGAAACAGGCCAGGTAGATCAGGTAACTCACCTTGATAAAAACGGTTGAAACCGGTCTTTTGTGGTGGATCCTGAATGGTTTCAGGACAATGATCGCAATGATGTAAATCAGGAGAAAGGAAGCAATAAAGATAAAATGCAGCAGGAAATTCATCCTTCAGACCGGGTTGAGATATGGCCCAATATACGAAAAATGCTTAAATGGCGACCGGTAGGATGGGCTATTCTTCCTTTGCCTGGAGGGCTGCTATGATTTTTGACTCCACTTCTTCCGACAGTTCAGGGTTATCCCTGAGCAGGTTTTTCACTGCATCTCTTCCCTGTCCCAGCCGGGTGTCCCCGTAACTGAACCATGAACCGCTCTTTTTCAGGATCCCCAGATCCACTCCCATGTCGATCAGTTCTCCGGCCCTGGAGATCCCCTCACCGTAAAGGATGTCAAATTCAGCCTTGCGGAAAGGTGGCGCCAGTTTGTTCTTCACCACCTTGACGCGGGTTCTGCTGCCCTGCACATCCTCCCCCTCCTTGATCTGTCCGATGCGCCTGATGTCCACGCGGACTGACGCGTAAAATTTCAGGGCATTCCCGCCGGTGGTGGTCTCCGGGTTCCCGAACATCACCCCGATCTTTTCTCGGAGCTGGTTAATGAAAAAGCAGGTGGTGTGGGTCCGGCTGATGTTGGCAGTCAGCTTGCGCAGTGCCTGGGACATCAGCCTGGCCTGCAATCCCATTTTAGAATCACCCATTTCCCCTTCAATCTCCGCCTTCGGGGTGAGTGCGGCCACGGAATCTATCACAATGATGTCAATGGCACCGGAACGGATCAGGTGATCGGCGATTTCCAGCGCCTGCTCCCCGTTATCAGGCTGGGAGATATACAGATTTTCAATATCTACCCCCAGTTTTTTGGCATAAAAGCGGTCAAAGGCATGCTCGGCGTCAATGAAGGCGGCAATTCCCCCGCTTTTCTGTGCTTCAGCTATGGCATGAATGGCCAGTGTGGTTTTACCGGAGGCTTCCGGGCCATAGATCTCAATGACCCGCCCCCGGGGGTATCCGCCCACGCCGAGCGCCAGGTCAAGCCCGATGGATCCGGAAGGAATGACCGGTACATTTTCAATGGCGTTATCCCCCAGTTTCATAATGGTTCCTTTGCCATAGCCCTTCTCGATCTTGTCCAGGGTAAGCTGAAGGGCTTTCAATTTTTCCTGCCTGTTATCGCTTTCTTTACCGTTGCTCATATCGCTTTTTACTGATTAATGTGATCACTCGCTAAATATCTGCTGACTGTGCTTTTTTGTATCCACCTTGTCTATGATCTTCTCGATGACGCCTTTCTCATTGATGATGAAAGTCTTCCTGATCGTTCCCATGTAGGATTTCCCATACAGTTTTTTTTCACCCCAGGCTCCGTAATCCTGCATCACTTTTTTATCAACATCCGAGATCAGCCTGAACGGGAGGTCGTATTTGCTGATGAATTTCCGGTGTGATTCTTCGCTATCGGCGCTTACACCGATGATCTCGTACCCCTGTTGCCGGAATTGCGCATAATGATCCCGCAGGTCACAGGCTTCCGCGGTGCAGCCGGGTGTTTGATCCTTGGGATAGAAATATAATACGACCTTTTTCCCTTTAAAATCTTCAAGCGTAATTCTTTCTCCGTTCTGATCCACAGCATCCACGGGGGGAGCCGGGTCTCCAGGTTTCAGTGCTGACATATCTGTTACAGTTTTTAAATGTACAAAGATTTGGTGCAAAAGCACCATTTATTATTGCTATTTTTGATCAGCGCAAAACAAGCGCTCGCGCAATGCATTCAACAGATATTCGGGCAATATGTTTACAACTACCGCAAGATGTTTTCTGGCTTTGGCAGGACTGATGATCTGCCTGATCCAGCCGACTCTCTCCGGCCAGGATCCCCGGATGAACGATCAGGAGATCAGGTCGAGGTCAATCACCGCCTTCCAAAAAGGGGAATATGGAAAGGCGCTTGAAGATTTCAGGGTGCTGATGGACAGGTACCCTGCTGAGGCCCTTTACAGGTACTACGCCGGTGTCTGTATGGTGGAACTGAACACGGATCTGGACGAAGCTGTGGAACTGCTGTATTACGCCTCCTCAAGGGGAGTTCCCGCCAACGTTCATTATTACCTGGGTTCGGCATACCACCGGCTGTATGATTTCCGGGAAGCGGAGAAATTCTACACCCGTTTCGAACAGGAGGCCACCCGGTACGAATTAAAGGATTACCAGGTGGAACATCTGATCAATACCTGCAGGAGCGCCGGGGAGATTACTGCCACTTACAACCCCTGTGAGGTGGTACATGTGACATTTATCGATCTCAGTGATTCGGTGCAATATTCCCAGATTAACATGAAAGGTGGCAACCTGCAGCGGAAGGATCCCGGGTATTTTCAACCCGGCGAGGACAGAAATGCGCTGAGCAGCCTGATGTTCCTGCCTGCACTTCCGGCCAGGGGCAGTTATGCCTATTTTGCGGGTTATAACAAGCGGGGGCGGGGAGGATTACAGCTTTTCAGGATCAGGAGGGGTAGCGGGGCAACGTGGGGTGAGCCGGAGGAGCTCAGGGACCTGAACAGCGACATGGATGAACTGCTTCCTTACTTCGATCCCATTGAAAATGACCTCTATTTTGCCTCTAACGGCCGAGGGGGAATCGGAGGATTTGACCTGTACAAGTCGCATTACGACCGGGAGAGGGATGAATGGTCAGCGCCGATCAATCTGGGATTTCCCATCAATTCTGCAATGGATGAGTATCTCCTGCTGCCCGGATCGGACCTGGGCATGATGATGTTCTTTTCCTCCCGGCAGGGCACCGACAGTACCGTAACGGTTTACCGTGTACATGTGAGCGAACCCAAAAAGAAAATTCCTTCCGGTCGACCAGAAGTGCTCAGGCAGATCGCATCGCTCGGTGATGCGGCCTCCGATGCCCTTGCAGAGCTCGAATCTGTATCGGGCAGCGGTCAGGAAGTGGCCGGTGGCAGGATAGGGACCGGCACGGGCAGGAGAACCACGACGGGAACGGGCGAAACTTCTGTGCCCGGCAGGGATACACCACCGGTATCTGTGCAGGCACACAGGGCAGTGCTGGCAGAGGCACTGAAACACCAGGCCGCATCAGATTCCCTGAAGGACCTGGTCTCCTCCACCCGGATCAAGGTGATGCAATCGGACGATCCCAACGATCGCTGGGTATGGCAGAAACAGATCATGGTATGGGAAAAAAAGGCACGTGACAGGCAGCTGATGGCGGATCTGCTTTATGCCAGAATGGATGAGCTCGGCGATAGCCCTTCTTCCCCGGTTCCGGAGGCCATCACAGTCGATACGGTGATCCGTGATATCACGGTCTACCGGTTTACGGAAGCACCCAGTCCCCCGGGTGAATCCAGTCCCCCGGGTGAATCCAGTCCCCCGGGTGAATCCAGTCCCCCGGGTGAATCCAGTCCCCCGGGTGAATCCAGTCCTGCAGAAACTTTACCGAACAGAGGTGCTGGGGAAACAGATATACCGGGCGCTCAAAAAGGGGAGGTCATCAACCGTTTCGATATCCTGCCGACATCTCCGTATGATGCACAACATCCCATCCCGGTTGATATGCCCTTACCGGCCGGGGTATTTTACAGGATCCAGCTGGGGGCATTTTCCGGCGGAGTCTCTCCCGATGTATTCCAGGGATTGAGTCCCATCACCGGGGAATCGGTCCCCGCACGTGGATTGATCAAATATTACGTCGGCAAATTTAACAGGTATGAAGATGCTTCTTCCGCCCTTTCCAGGGTCCGGTCGGCCGGTTACGAGGACGCATTCATTGTGGCATGGTATCACGGGAAACAGGTTTCAACGCAGAAAGCAAAACAGCTTGAATAATGTACAATTCGGGATAATTTTTTTATATTTGATCTGACGTCATATGCTTCAGGATCATGGACAGCAATTATACAAGCCGGCCCCAGAAGATAAGCTCTGAAGACACAGATAATCAGCGCCAAGCCAGTCTTGTGCTGCATAATGACGATACCAATACTTTCGATTACGTGATGGAAACGCTCGTGGAAGTTTGCAACCATTCCCTGACCCAGGCAGAGCAATGCGCCACCATCACCCATTATAAAGGTAAATGTGAGGTCAGGTCGGGCCCCTATTATGAAATGAAGGAACTTCGCTATCAGCTTATTTCACGGGGATTGAAAGCCTCGGTGGATCATTAGGACAGGACATGGGGATCATCATCATTCTGATTGTTCTGGGCATTTTGCTTTTTGTAATCGAATTCCTGCTGGTGCCCGGTGTGACCGTTGCGGGGATCGGGGGACTGATACTTACGGTATTCGGGGTGTACAAGGCGTTCGAGGATTACGGTTCCACGGTGGGGGTATGGGTGCTGATCGGGACCATTGTTCTGAGTGTATTTGTAATTGCCATATCCCTCCGGGCCAGGACATGGAACAGGCTGATGCTGAAAACGGATATTGACGGGACGGTGGACACAGGTCTTACAGAAGAGCAGGTCAAGAAAGGTGACATGGGAACCACGCTCACAAGGCTTGCACCCATGGGGAAGATCCTGGTCAATGGCCTTGTCCGGGAAGCCAAATCAATTGAGGGATATGTGGATGCGAATTCAGAAATAGAGATCGTCTCGGTGGAAGGGACAAGAATCAGTGTAAAACCAGTTAAAAAGGCATAATTATGGAGGATTTTAATTTCTCGTGGATCATCATTGTTGTGGCCAGCATCATTGGCCTCTGGATCATTCTTTACTTTATCCCGATCGGATTGTGGTTTACAGCGCTGCTGTCGGGGGTCAGGATCTCATTGCTACAGCTCATCTTGATGCGTTGGAGGAAAGTCCCCCCCACAGTCATCGTACGGTCCATGATCGAGGCGCACAAGGCGGGACTGGCGTTTGTCAAGCGGGACGAGCTTGAGGCGCATTACCTGGCGGGAGGACACGTGGAACAGGTTATCCATGCGCTGGTTTCAGCCAACAAAGCCAATATCGAGCTGTCATTCAAAATGGCCACTGCCATTGACCTGGCAGGCCGTGATGTACTGGAAGCTGTGCAGATGTCTGTGAATCCCAAAGTGATCAATACTCCCCCGGTGACGGCGGTGGCAAAGGATGGCATCCAGCTGATCGCCAAAGCACGTGTGACAGTCCGGGCAAGCATCAAACAACTGGTGGGTGGTGCCGGTGAGGAAACGGTTCTGGCGCGCGTGGGCGAAGGCATTGTATCATCCATCGGATCTGCCAGCTCCCACAAGTCTGTGCTGGAAAATCCAGACGTTATCTCAAAGATCGTCCTGGAAAAAGGACTTGATGCGGGGACAGCATTCGAGATACTTTCCATTGATGTGGCTGATATCGATATTGGAAAGAATATCGGCGCTATACTTCAGATGGACCAGGCCAATGCCGATAAGAACATTGCACAGGCCAAGGCAGAAGAAAGAAGGGCCATGGCAGTGGCCACGGAGCAGGAGATGAAGGCCAAAGCGCAGGAGGCAAGGGCCAAGGTCATCCTGGCAGAAGTGGAGATCCCGCTTGCCATGGCTGAAGCATTCAGGAGCGGGAACCTGGGCGTTATGGATTATTACAGGCTGAAGAACATTGAAGCCGATACCACCATGCGGGATTCCATCTCAAAGGGAACCGCCCAGCAGAAACCTGGAGCGAGACGGGATGATAAAGGGAAAACTACCTAGAAACAGCTAGTTTTTCTTTCTGTAACCGCCCACGGGGAAACCACCTTTCACACCCCTGGAACTGCTGCCCGGTACCATCTGTTCGGGAGGACATAACCATTCCTTGAGATCCTGGATTGCGGCAGTGCTCACAGGCGGTTCATCGGTGAGGATAAATCCGCCGGTAAGGTAGGCAAAGGGATACTGGTCCTTGAACGCATAGAGATGTTCTTCCGAATGAACCATCAGGTCTGAACCTTCCATTCTGGTGATCGTCAGCTGGGTGGTCTGGTCGATCAAAACGGGTGCCAGGGTGTACGTTACCGTAAATTCATCCCCCTGACTGATCCAGCCGCTTCCGGCACCGGAAAGGAATTCCATCCGGATGATCACGGGCACTTCCATTCGGCCATTCGTTCCCAGGTACCGGGATATGGAGGGGATCGAAAATCCGAACCATCCTTCGTCATCCGTTTCGACGACTGACTGGCTCTGCCACAGGAGGTCGCTGCCGGGAACGGACAAAACCCTGACGGACAGATTGAATTGTTCATTGCTTATCCGGTTCCCGTGTACATCGGAAAGCATTCCCTGGAATGCAAGATCGATGCCGTTCTGGGCACTGACAGGAATACCTGCAGTCATCAGACATGCGAGGAACAGGTACCTATACTTCTTAAACAGGTGCATTTTGATTCAGTGTTGGTTAAGTAAATTTACAAATTTCCATGAGAAAATGAATATGCATCCAGATCATGCTGGAAAACCACATTATATTATCTTTAAGGATGCGAACAAAGAAAAGGGACTCACGGCCTGACACCGAATCACCACAACACATACGGATGAATATCTTTATAAAGGACAAAGCTGCGACAACCATGTGGCAGATGCTGCCCGCCCTGGTTCTGCTCATTTCCGGGATGGCGGAACTTGCAGCGCAGATCCCTGCTTTCCCGGGGGCGGAAGGATACGGGAAATATACCTCGGGAGGACGTTGGGGTGCGGTTTATGAAGTGACGAACCTGAATGATGCGGGACCCGGCTCCCTCCGGGATGCGGTCAGCCAGTCAAACAGGACCATCGTATTCAGGATCTCGGGGGATATTGAACTGAAGTCGGAGCTTGTGATCTTGGGAGATAACCTGACCCTTGCCGGACAGACCGCGCCGGGTGACGGGATCTGTGTGCGGGATTATCCCACCAAGATCAACGGGAACAACATCATTGTACGGTTTTTGCGCTTCAGGCTGGGAGACAGGTACGGGCTCGCTTCAGATGCGCTGGACATCAATGATCAGCATGACATCATCCTGGATCACTGCACCCTGAGCTGGGGGGTGGATGAGTGTTTTTCTGCTTACGGGAACACCAATGTCACCATTCAGTGGTGCATCATAGGGGAAGGCCTGAATCTCAGGGGACATTCCATGGGCGGACTGTGGGGTGGGTATACCACCTATCACCACAACCTGATCCATTCCAACAATACCCGGAACCCCAAATATGCCTATACGTATGATGAGGACATTACAGATTCCAGGAACAATGTGATCTACAACTGGGGATACAATTCCGCCTACACCAGTCCCACGGGCAGGGTCAACCTGGTGAACAACTATTATAAAGCCGGTCCCGCCACCGGCAGCGGGGTCCGTGACAGGATCGTGCAGGCTGAGCCCACCAAGCGGATGTACATCACCGGAAATCATGTGGCAGGTTTTCCGGGGATCACGGCCGACAACTGGGATGGCGGGGTGGATCCGCTGAACGGCGGGCTCCCGGTCCGGTACGATGAACCGTTTCCGGTTTCCAATCCCCTGCCCGATCAGTCAGCCGAAGATGCGTACCGGGATATTATTTCCCATGCAGGGGCGTCCTTCCCTTCCAGGGACGATGCGGACCACAGGGCCATCAGGAACCTGGTGGACAGTACAGGGGCCATACTCATGCGGCAGGATGATGCGGGAGGTTTTCCCCGGCTCCATTCTTTGCCCGCACCTGCAGACGGTGACCATGACGGTATGCCGGATGCGTATGAGATGGCATCAGGACTGAATCCGGAAGATGGAACCGACAGAAACGGGGATCTGAACGGGAACGGGTATACGAACCTGGAAGATTATTTGAACGGACTCCCTGAAATACCGGCGGGTATGCCCCGGCCGGGCTTCATCAAAGCGCTGGCGGTGGCAGAAAACAGGGTGGACCTGAGCTGGTTCGATTTAAATACAGGCGAATCAGGTTTTCTGGTGGAAAGATCCACTGACAGCATCCGGTTTACACCCCTGGAAGCCATCGCGCCGGATACGGGATTTTATACGGACGAGAACGTGGATCCGCTGACCACCTATTACTACCGGGTTAGCTCTTTCAACGATACGGCGCAATCCCTATGGGCTTATACGGACGGGACCACCACTTTCGCTGCCGGGGAGAGACCCGGACAGGCCGTGATGCTCGCTCCACTGAATGACCAGGCAGAGGTATCTGTTGCCGGTACCCGATTACAGTGGGAAAGAGGGGATTATACGCTGACATTCAATGTGTACCTGGGCACCGCTGAGAATTCTCTTGAACTGGTGGATTCTGCAACCGCAGCCACGGATTTTTCAACCGGGGAGCTTGATTTCGGAACAGACTATTTCTGGAGGATCGATGCGGGCAATGCCAACGGCATTACCCCCGGTGAAGTCTGGAAATTCACAACCCTGGTAGCAGCAGAACCGGAGCTGGTCCTTTACTGGCCTTTTCTGGAGACAGCGGGGAACATTGTGTATGATTCTTCGAACAACCACAATGACGGTATCCTGCAGAACGTATCCCAGTTGCTTCGCGGGGAGGGCCCTTTTCACAGGGCCATAGACCTGGGCAATTCAGGATCCACCGGCCATATTGAGGTTCCCGATAACCTGAGCATTTCCTTTGATGAGAATCCCTTTTCCGTCTCCTTCTGGATGCGGGCCTCTTCCGTATCCGATTCGAGCATATACCTGTTTCACAAGGGGAGTTTCGCAGGTACAGCGGGAACGGAGCGTAACGGAAAATGGTTCGGGCTTGAAATGCGGGGAGGCAATTTCAGGTTTTCGGTGGATGATGACGATACAAAGTCGGTGGTTGGCGGTTATACTTCCAGCTTTGTAACCGGAGATTGGGTCCATGTGGTGGTGGTCCGGGATGTATACAAGGGAAGGCTTTATCTCTACAGGAACAGCGGTGTGAGCTCCGTGGTTACTGATAATACGGGAAACATCGGGCAGAATATGCCGCTCATCATCGGCAACTCGGATCACATGTATCCACAGTATTACGGGGGTAACTCCGACGAGAACGCATCCTACCGCGGGGAACTGGCAGAATTCGTCATCTGCCGCCATCCCCTTTCAGCGGAGGAAGTTGCGCAATTGTATCATTACAACCGGATCCCAACGCTTTCTCCCGGTGTAGGCACCGCAATGGTATCCCTGGTTTCAGAACTGAACGCTTATCCCAATCCCTTCTCGGAGACCCTGTGTGTGGAGTTCCAAAGCGGGGCCCAGAACCACGTGGTCACGGAGATCTGGGATATGCATGGAAGACTGGTGTGGGACCGGGTCCATGCCGTGATTCCCAATACCCGGAACAGGATTTACTGGAATGGCAGGACCGGACAGGGTACAGCCGCTTCAGGGCGGATGTTCTTGCTGGTATTAAAGGACATGGAAGGGAAAATGAGGGGAAACAGGTTAATAATCAGGGACTAACCGTCATGATCGGGTACCTTTATCAATTTTGAAGAGTCATTAAGAAGCGGAGGTTATTAACAATTTGTTAATAACTATTGTGAACAGATTGTGAACAGAGAGAGTGTTCTGCTTCTTGACTTGCTTCACATGATGGTCTATTTTTGATTTTACCGAGTAAGAGATAAAAGGCCGCTCGAGGTTTCGCCCGGAGTAGTGAGCCGGTCCGAAAGGAACCGGGGTAGCGAACCGGCCGGTATAAGGGATTCCTTCTTGCCGGAGATTCATCCAGAGCCAGGCATAAACCATGAAACAGGGTTTCCTGGTTTATTCAATCTGAAGATCCCTTCTTGGTTGATCTTTCAAAGATTGATCCGAAAAGCTGAAGAGCCAAAAAGAATCCGCAGGGGTTCCACTAAGCTTTTTCACTCTCGCTTCCAACAGATCGTAAGACCTGTTGGCTGCAGGGGCTTTTGGGAGCCGGTCCCGGAAATTCGGCGTTAAGCCGGGTGAAAGGACGGCAGCAGGTCATTGTTCTACGGAACAGGGGCCGAGGGCCAGGGCCTTCGGGCACGGATTCTTCGGAATCAGTCCGGCGGGCCGGCCATAATAACTGTAACCCGGCACTGATTGGTGGCTAAGGGTACCATTCAGTGAAATGGGAGTAAACCAAAAAGTTTGCTCCCATTTTGTTTTGTATAAATTCCTATGGTTTTGCGGGACGTAAAAAATTGAGCACCAGCCCGATCAGCATGCCTGCAATACAGAACCCCCAGGCATAGATGATCAGGGTTTCCGAAATGCCGATTACAATTGCCGGGATGAGTACCCCGACCAGGCAGGCGACGATGGAAATGTTCACGCTGTGGCGGTTGATTTTGGGATAGATCCAGATGACCAGAACGAGGAATCCGAGGGACATGGTCAGCGAAACAAAAAAGAATGTTGTATCAACAATATCCCTGAGAATCAAGGCCATGGTAATTCCAAGAACCATCAGAACCCCCATGCTGTAACGCATGGTGAGGTTCAGTTTTTCCGTGTGTTTGATCCAACCTGACTTTTGCAGGAAATCCTGGGTGACCGAAGCGGAGGCGGTAAAAAGATAGGTATCCGCCGAAGATGATACAGCGGAGTAGATGATGACAACCGACAATCCAGTCAGTCCGGCCGGTAACAGGTAGCTGAATCCTACGATCAGCGAAGTATCGGCTGCTATGCCGGGGATATGAGATTCACGGATGACCAGGCCGATCAGCAGAAGAATGAATCCGATGATCATGTAGAAGACCGATGAAAGGAACAGGCTGCGCTTGAAATGCTTCTTGTTCTCAATGGCGTATACCCGTTGCCAGAGTTCCGGCGAAGCCATGGGAATAAAAAATCCCGCAAGAAAATAGCTGATGATCTGCATCGCAGGAATATTGAATAGGTCCATGAAGGCCAGGTGGGGCTTGGTATGGGTGGTAACCAGCAGGTAGACCATGAGGATAAAGAGCAGAAAGATCCCGACCGTCTGGATGATATCGGTCTTTACCACCGCATCAAAACCGCCCGCCAGCAGGTATGCCAGGATGATTACGCCCACGATAATCACGGAAATATCATAGCCGATGGGCGTATATTCCTCGATCAGTTTAGCACCCGCCGTGAAATTCAGTACCACCCAGCCGAATGCGATCATGATGGAGATCAGGGTGGCCAGGTATCCCGCAAACCTCCCTTTCAGAAAGAAAAAGAAATCGGGCAGGGTGTAGAAATGCTGTTCATCCGCCATCTTCTTTACCTTGAGCCCGAAAAAGTAAAAAATGAACAGGCCGAAAACGGAACCAATAAAGTACCACAACGCTCCCAGTCCGTATAAATACACCAGTGCTGTATAGGTCAGCAGTATTGCTGCCCCGATCCTGCTGGAAAAAATGGTTGTGGTGGCCTGCAGCGATTTAAGCTTGCGGCCCGAAATGAGGAATTCCTCCTTATCCTGTTTTCTCCCGGCAAGGACGCCCACAATCAGGATGACAAGGAAATAGAAACCGATGATCAGGTAATCGGAAGTTTTCAGGATGTGTTGCATGTTCGGTCAGTTCAGGAGATGAAGAGGCAAATATATAAAAAACTCCATAACTTCTGTCCGGCTGATTTGGCACCCGGGAAGCAGCCTTTGACCCCTTCGGTTTTTGCTTCATGGAATGGACCGGATCACATCCTTCTGGCAATGACACGAATTCCACCTGTCTGCGACCGCTAAATCACGGTGAACGGAGTAGTGCGGACCATAACAGGCTGAATAATTACAGTTAGCCGCCATTGCTTGATATTATTAGATTTATTATCCGCTTTCTGCTTTCTTCATTTCAATTATTCATTGTCCAACTAAATCTGATTGTATGAAAAGAGTATTTGGCTTATTGCTTATAATGGCGATCGGGGTTGCTGCTTTGACCGCACAGCCCCGTCTGGTCACGGGAACCGTGACCAGTGCCGAAGATGGTTCTCCATTGCCCGGTGTGTCGGTGAGCGTCAGGGGAACCACGGCTGGTACCATTACCGATATGAATGGGAATTACCAGCTAAACGTACCGGAGAATGCGGATGTGCTCGTTTTCTCGTTCGTGGGACTGCTGACGAGGGAAGCTGAGTTTTCAGGGCAGGACCGGCTCGATGTGGTGATGGAACAGGACCTCCTGCAGATCGATGAGGTGGTCGTGACCGCCATGGGCATCAGGAAGGAGAAAAAGGCGCTGGGGTATTCGGTGCAGGAACTTGATGAGGAAAGTATCAGTGCTGCAAAGAACGCAGATATCTCAAAATCTCTCCAGGGAAAGATCGCGGGGATCACCGTGAAACAATCCAGCGGGATGCCGGGAGCCACTTCCCATGTGACCATCCGGGGGAATGTCTCCCTGACCGGGAATAACCAGCCCCTGTACGTGGTGGACGGGATGCCTGTGGCTTCCGAAAAAGCCTTTGTGGAGTTTGTGGGCCAGGGTACCAACCCCTCTTCCAGGGTGGTGGATATCAACCCCGAGGACATCGAATCCATCTCCGTACTTAAGGGAGCAACCGCTTCCGCCCTCTACGGGTTAAGGGCTGCAAACGGTGTGGTCCTGATCACCACGAAAAGTGGGAAGGCCGCAAGAACGGCTGGCAAACGGACACTGGTGACCATCAACAGCAGTCTTAGCGCAGACCGGATCACCAGGCTTCCCGAGCTGCAGTCAACCTATGCCCAGGGCAATGGCGGGGCGCTCGGACTTTTCTCTTCCGGTTCATGGGGTCCCAGGATCGATACCCTGCAGAATTACCATTCCCAGCTGGATAACCTCTATCTGGACAATCCCTATGAAACCCTGGACGGATCTCCTCCTCCCAATGTGCCCACGGTGTACAACAACCAGGAGGATTTTTTCAAGACGGGATATACCTTCACCAATTCCGTGGATATCTCCTCCTCTACCGACAGGGCCAATTACAGCCTGGGATTTGGCCGGACCGATCAGAAGGGGATCATTGAGACCACGGGCATGGTGAGGAACAATGCCAAGTTTAACGGGAACTTCACCCTGGGTGATAAATGGTCTGCATCTGTTTCGACCAATGTTTCCAGGGTGGACATTGACAAGCTTGCAGGGGGCAGCAACCTGGCCAACCCACTGTTTACATTGTATTTCGCTCCCAGGACCTATGACCTGACCAACACACCCTATGAGGATCCGGCCAATCCGTTTATCCAGCGGCATTACCGGATCGCCATGGACAATCCCTACTGGTCGCTGAAGCATAACTCCTTTAACGAGGTGACCGACCGGTTTTTCGGAAATGCCAACCTGGTGTACAATCCGTTCGACTGGATGGGGATCAGCTACCGTGTTGGACTGGACAAATTTCTCACCACGGGACACGAGGTGATCTCCCTGGGATCGGGAGCGGGCCGGGCTTACCCGGACCTGGCCGTGATAGGGTTCCCGGCAGAGCCAGGCGGGGGACAGATCGATGACTACACTTACCAGCGACAGGAATTCAATTCCAACCTGTCCCTGCGGATCAACAAGGATTTCGGGAAAATCGGGATCGATGCGATCCTGGGGAACGAGTTTTACGACATTACGACCATTCACCAGCAGCTGACGGGGTCCGATATCACCATCGGCGGATTTGACCATATATCCAACACCGGAACCCAGGTGGTGGTCCAGCAACTGACCCGGCAGCGGGTAGTCGGTTTTTACGGGAGTGCGACGGCCGATTTTGCATCCATGCTTTTTTTGACCGTTACGGGAAGGAACGATGTCGTATCGAACATGCCTTCGGGAAACAGGTCCTATTTTTATCCCTCGGTTTCCCTTGGATTTGTATTCACGGAGCTTGGGTTCATGCAGGACCAGCAGATCCTTCCTTTCGGAAAGATCCGGGCTTCCTATTCCCAGATGGGCCAGGCGGGGGACCTTTACGCAACCCGCACACTGTTCACGCCCAAGGAGGATAACGAAGCCATCGGGAGCGGATTCCTGGACAATAATTTTACCTTTCCCTACATGGGCCATCCGGCATTCACCCAGCAGTCGGTGCTGCTTTCCAGTGACCTGCGGCCGCAGAACGTGACCACCTGGGAGGTGGGTGCCGACCTGAGGTTCTACCAGAACCGGGTGGGGATCGACTACTCCTATTATTATATCAATGCCACTGACCAGATCTTCAGTGTCCCGCTGGCAGCTTCCACCGGGTTCCGTTCAGAATACAGGAATGCAGGGGTGCTGGAATCCAGGGGTCATGAACTTGTGTTTTCCTTTGTCCCCATCAGGAGAGGCGGTTTCCAATGGGAGGTACTGACCAATTTCTCCAAGAATGACAACATGGTGGTGGAGCTTGCACCGGGGGTGGAAAGGATCCAGACGGGATATCAGAACTTCACCAGCGTGGGGGCTTTTGCCTATGCAGGATATGAGTACCCGGTCATTTTCGGCAGCTCCTACATGCGGGATGATGACGGAAGGATCGTGGTGGATTCCAGGGAAACGGTGGCGGGACAGCCCAATCCGTTTTACGGGATGCCCCTTGCCGGACCTGAAAAGATCCTGGGCAATGTGAATCCCGACTGGGATGCCAGTGTGACCAACACGCTTTCTTTCAAAGGACTTTCACTGAGCGCCCAGTTCTACTATTCGAAGGGCGGGGTGATCTCAAGCGGACTGACCCAGCTGCTCAGGAATTACGGTTGCGACATTGTGACCGAGGACAGGGACATTCCACAGGTGTTGCCCAACACGGCCAAAGGATATATTGATCCGGCGACAGGCGACCTGGTACTGGAGGGGGACAATGACATCGAGATTCTGAAGGGAGAGGACTACTGGTCCACCGTGCAGTGGAACATCACCGAATCGACAGTGTTCGACAAGACCATGCTCCGGCTGAAGGAGGTGGTGGTCAGCTATGACATGCCCCAGCAATGGTTCGCGGGTACTTTCATCAGCTCTCTGTCGCTTTACCTGAATGGGCGCAACCTGGCCCTCTGGACGGAGTACCCCAATTTCGATCCGGAATCCAGTACGGCGGAGGGCAACGGAATTGGCGCATTTGAATATGTATCCCTGCCCAACACCAAGTCGTTCGGCGGGGGAATCAAATTAACCTTTTAAATAAATTCTATGACCATGAAAAAATATATTTCCATATTAAGTATGTTGTTGCTTGTCCTGTTCACATTTTCGTGCAGTGATGAGATCATGGATGAGATCGATACCGATCCCAACAATCCCTCCGACGTACCCATCAGCATGCTGATGTCGGGGGTGACCGTGGGAGCACCTTACTGGGTGGCCGGCACGGAGCTGGGATGGTATTGTTCCATTTTCGTGGAGCATACCGCAGGAGCCCACGGACAGATGAGGGACGCAGACCGCAGGGCTAACATCAATTCCCAGTTAAGCGAGAACAGCTGGGCTTTCTTTATCTATCCCAGACTGCTTCCGGATTTGAAGATCATCATTGAGAAAGGCTCCGAAGGCGGCAACGAGGAAGGTAAATGGGTGGACGTGGGGATCGCCAAGGTCCTGATGGCCTATACCATGTTTGTCACCACGGATACGTGGGGCAGGGTTCCTTATTCAGAAGCCCTCCTGGGCAAAGAGAACAGGTACCCCGCCTTCGATACCCAGGAATCCATTTACGAGGCCATGTTCGATCTGCTGGATGAGGCCATTGATGACCTGCAGCGGGAGTCGGTCAGCATCCCGGGCGGTGAAGACTTCATTTACGCAGGAGATGCAGATGCATGGGTGATGGCCGCATATTCCCTGAAGGCAAGGTACAGCAACCGGCTGAGCAACATTGATCCCGCCGGTTCGGCTGCCGAGGCACTGGCTGCGGCTGCCAACGGATTCGTCTCCCCGCTGGATGATTTCACATTCGATAATTTTTCCACAGACCCGGGACACGAGAATACCTGGTACCAGGAAGAGAATGAAAGAAAGCACCATGCGGTCAGCGTCACATTCTACAACCTGCTGGAAGAATTGAATGATCCGAGGATCCCGCTGTTCTTCAACCAGGTCGGAGGGGAATATGTGCCGGCTCCCAACGGGACCGCCACCCAGGACCAGGCAGGGCAGATCTATTCCCGGATCTCGGGAAATGTGATCTATGATGTGGCGCCGCTGCCCATCATGACCTACTCTGAGCTGAAATTCATCGAGGCGGAGTGCCATCTCAGGAAGTCTTCCCCTGATCCGGCCGCTGCCCTGGAAGCATACGAGGACGGGCTGGATGCGGCACTGGCCAGTGCCGGAGTTGATCCGGCCGATGCCCAGGTGTACAAAACCCAGCCGACAGTGCTGCCCGCCGATGCGGCGAACCTGACACCCGAGATGATTTACGCGCAGAAACAAATTGCACTCTGGCCCTACGGCGCGGTGGAGGCCTACGCCGAGTGGCGGAGGACCGATTTCCCGACCATGACAAACCCGTTCGATACGCCGCGCAGATTCCCCTATCCCCAGAACGAGATTTCGGGGAACGGAGAAAACGTGCCGGATGTGACCGTGTACAATGGAGTCTGGTGGGACGACGGCACCGAGGATTAGCGTGATAAAGTAGTATGGAGGGATTGGTTCAGGAGCTGCGAACACCCTGCGGTCCTTTACGTAAGGTTCCTGAATTCCAATCCCTTCGTATTTGTTAACCTCATTTAATTACGATCTCGGTGCCGGTACCCCCGGCGATGTACCCTTCACCGAAAGACACCTTCATCAGCTCAATGACCCTGTCGCCCGTGCAATGGGTGGGGCAGATCCGCCGGATCCCGAGTTGTTTCAGCTCTTCTGCAATTTTTTTCACATCCTCATCAGAAGTCCTGAGCAGATGCAGTCCCCCGATCACCGTATGTAATTCGATCCCCAGCTCCTCCTTTGTCTTTGTAACCATTTCAACCACCCCCGGATGGCCACACCCTGTGATCAGGACACCGCCATCCTCTGTCTTGATTACCAGTCCCTGTTCGGAGAACTTATCGAAATCGTCTCCTGTGGAGTAAAATGGACCGAAGAGCCATACTGGTTCTGAAATGGACAGACATTTTGCTGGAAGCCTGCCCATGCTTTTCAGTGTTAATGCAAAGTCAGAAGGGAGGTAGCACATGATGGCGGGGTTGCTGTCGAGGATCCATGCCATCCCACCGGTATGGTCTCCGTGCAGGTGGGATATGAACAATGCCGGGTACGCTTCAGGTCTGACCCGTAACAATTCCGCATTTCTCCTGTAGAGAGCTTCTTTCTGTCCCGCGTCAAAAAGCAGTTTTTCTCCCCTGCATTCAACCGCACAGGCAAATCCCCAGTCAGTCTCCAGGTTCTTTTTACCCTGGTAATTGTCGTAGATGATGGTGATCTTCACTGCCTGGTCAGCCGGCCCGGGATCCATATCCGGTCCGACGGCAGGCAGCGGTGAAAAGCCCAGCAACAGCATGAGTCCTTTCCAGTGAAAGTTCGGAACCATTCAGATGTCCTGTTTATATTGCAGTGCACTGAAAACCTGATTTTTATAATTCCGTCCGATCCGCAGTTTGGTATTGTCCAGTTCCACCGTAGTGGCATTGAAAGCCCTGATTCTCGTGATGGAAATGATGTAGGACTTGTGGATACGGAGAAATAACTCCCTGGGCAACCTGTTTTCGATATGTTGCAGGCTGCTTTTCACCACCACCCTCCGGTTATCTGTATGGATCCGGATATACTCGTTCAATCCCTCGATAAAGATGATTTCTTTCAAATATATTTTGATAACCTTTTTATTCTCCTTTACATAGATAAAGGCATTGCTATCCATGCTGTTTTCCCCTTCCAGTGCCACCGCTTCGGTCAAACCGGACTGGAAATATTTGTTCACTGCCTTGAAAAACCGTTCAAAAGTGACCGGTTTCATGAGGTAGTCCAGCACATCCAGTTCAAACCCTTCCAGGGCATACTGACTGAAAGCGGTGGTGATGATCACTTTCGGTGGGCGCTTGAGAGTCTTTAAAAAGTCAATTCCCGTCATCTGGGGCATCTTGATATCCAGGAACATCAAATCCACGTGATGATTCCGAAGTATATCCATGGCTTTCATGGCATTGTCACATTCATCCACCACCTCGAAGTTTTCCATTTTCTGGATATGCCCTCTGATCAGTTCCCTGGCGAGCGGTTCATCATCTACGATCAGGCATCTTGTTTTCATGCGTTTAATAATTTGCAGAATTGGTCATGCAGTTTACCGGAAAACAAGTCTTACGAACTCCTGTTAACATACTAAAATTACTTGCTTTTCCTAAAACATTTCAGTAAAAAGCCATTTAATTGGTGAAAACTACCCATTTACTTCAGTCAAATGCAGAAACTACAAGAAATGATGTATTGAAATGGTTTTATTACCCCTTCACTGATTATAGGTGTAAGATTGTTCAGGGTTGACTAAATTTAATCCATGCACAAGCTTTTGTTCAGCAACGAGCTCCTGTACAGGATCATCCGGCATTTGCTCCTTTTTGTATCCATGGTGCTGCTATTTTCCTGGGTCACCTTTTCAAGATTCGGAGGGGACATTGGGTTCCTGCCGAATTTGCTGATGGTATTCCGGAATGCACTATTTTTTTTCGGCTATGCCTACCTGACAGCTTACCTTTTGATACCGGTCTTTCTGAAACGAAGGAAAATATTTCTTTTCACGGTGGTTTTTGTGGCCCTGGGATGTGGATTGTCCGTTCTGAAATTCGTGGTCTCCGATTTCCTTTTCTATGGTTCCATTGCACCGGAGAACCAAGGGACTCTCACCGGTTTGACAATGGCACGGATCTTTATGAATACAAAAGATATGACTTTCATTGTGGCAGTTTTTGCCATCGCAAAATATGCGAAGGATAACTATATCTTAGAATCCAATATTCAGGAACTGGAGGAAAAACGCCTCTGGGCGGAAATCAAATTGCTCGATCATCAGCTGAATCCCCACATCATTTTTAATAATTTCAACAGCCTCTATTCCATCTCAATCTATAAAAGTGAGCATCTCAGATCCACCCTGGTGAAAATGAAAGCCATCTTCCATTACCTGTTCTGCGAAAGCAAGCTGGAAAAAGTACCACTGGCCAGGGAGATCGACATGATCGAGAATTATATCGGGCTTGAGAAACTGAGGTTCGGGGAACGCCTGCGGATAACTTTTACATCGGAGGGGAATTTTCAGAATCTCCGGATTGCTCCCCTCATCCTTTATTCGTTCGTGGAAAACTGTTTTGTTCATGGTGCCGGCAACGAGCCTGGGGAGGCATGGATATCCATCGGGTTATCCGTGAAGGATTCACACCTGGTGTTCAGGGCGGCCAACTCCTATGCCAGCTGTTCCAGGAAGCCGGCGGGACCTGTGAATAAAGTGCCGAATGATTTTAATATCAGGCGGTTGGAGTTGCAATATCCCCTTAAACACATGCTTAAGATCCAAGAAAAACCGCGTGAATACAGGGTGGAACTACATTTGAACCTTTAACCGATGGGCTGGATCCTTCATCACATCACAGGAAGCAGGACGTTCAGGCATATCACTTTCTGGTTGTGCTGGGTGATGGGATTTACCTTCATTCAGAGTTTCGGTCAACCCGTGGAGGTTTATTTTGGGTGGTTTTCCTATTATGTGCTCACACTGCCTGTATTTGTGGGACATACCTACCTGGTTGTCTATGTGCTCATGCCGCGTTTTTTAAACAGGCGGTTATTCCCGTTGTTTGTTGTGTTTTTCCTTCTGTTATTTTACGGATTCTCTGTGCTGGAGCTGGTCCTCAGCCATGAATTCATTTTCCGCTGGTATCCTACGGGATCTGAAGTCAGGACCGGCTACCTTGCTCCCGGGAACGTGGTCATCAGCGGTCTGGGCAACCTTTACATTTTGCTGGTGTTCCTCGCCTGCAAGATTACCCGGAACTGGTACCTGGCAGATAATAAAAAAAAGCGCCTTCAACAGGAACAGCTTCAGCAACGCATCGAGGATACGATTACCAGGGTACAGCCAGCCATGTTGCTGTATGCAATGGATCATATTGAAAGAATGCTGGACCATTCCCCGAAAAATGTGACCACGGCCGTTGCACTGACCTCGGAGTTGCTGCATGAGGTGATGACCTGCTACGGGGAGAAGCCACGGCCGATCGTCAGGGAGATCGGCCTGGTCAGGAAATTCGTTTCTCTGGTGTCATTGTTCAGGGACAATGAACCGGAGGTGGAGTTCTTTCTTTCAGGCGATCAGGACAATCTCAGATTGCCTCCCCTTATCCTGTTCTCATTTCTGGATATCTTCTTCCGGCGATTTGATGAGAACCATACCCTGCCGGAGATCAATATTGAGGCTTCAGGTTTTTCCCGCATGGTAACGATCCAGGTCCTGGATAACGGAAGCAGGGGATTCGCGGAATCGCTGGAATCATTGATGCACTCCTTTTCACAACTGGAGAATTCTTTTGAAAACACAATCAGTATATCCTGCGAAACCTCTGGCTACGGAGGCAGCGTGATCATCACAGAAAAGTCAACAGTAGAAGCGGGTGACCTTAAGGGAAAAGCCTTTGACCCTCTTTCAGCTGCCGTTCACAGGATGGAAACATGAGCATCCTGAATAAATTTTTATTGCAGGATCGAGGGTCTTACATTTGATCTGACTCTATGCACATTTGTTGAAACTTGCCGCCTCCCATCCTGTGTCAAAGTTTTAGGTTTAATAAGTAATGCCAGGGCGGCAAGTTTTTTTAATGGGCTTTCCCGGCTTCCCCGTATTGTTCTCAAACGCACATACATGTGCAGTTCCGAACACTTTTAACACATCTTTTCCCAGGAACAAAAATCATAAAATGCTTATTGTTAGAAACATATGACGTTTGGCATAAAACATGATATTTATCAGGCTACAGGGTATGGCAAGTACGGGGATAATTTAAACTAACGGTAGCAGCCATGATCATTCAACAGTATCCTGAAATCAGGGACCATCAGCAGCAATCTTACGGCCAGAACAAACTGGAGCTTTATAAAAGTCTTTTGCAACCCCACTTTCTGTTCAACTCGCTGAATAACCTCTATGCCATTTCCATTCACAGGTCTGAACAGACCCCGGAAGCCATCGCCGGGTTATCTCATTTGCTGGAGAGAATTGTCCAATGTTCCAGGATGGATCTGATCCCTCTCTCAGAAGAGATCAGACTGGTTGAGGATTATTTGACACTTGAGAAGATCTGGTTGGGAAACAATTCCTTCTCCCTGGATTTTCAGGTAAAAGGTAACACCTCAGATTTCCGCATCCCCCCGCTTACCATTTATACCCTCGTGGAAAATGCATTCAAACACGGGATTCGCGGCAGCGGGAACAAAGGATGGGTCACCGTACACCTGGTGGTCAAAAAAGACAGGATCCTTTTCAAGATCCGTAATTCAATGGAAGCAGTCCGGGCAGACATTCATGTGGATTCTGAATCACAAAACGGATTGGGGATTGAAGCGGTGAAACGATTACTTGAGGGATCCTACAGAAAAAGGTTTGTTCTGGATGTACGGACCATTGGCAATGTATTTGCCGTGGATCTGATCATCGGCCGGATCGCTGCCTGAGTCCGGTGACTGTCACTCACACTTTCTTGCCTGCCATAGATACATCTCTTTCGGCTGTTCGTTGAACTTATTTGAGATAGCCGTTCTTATGAAGTAAATTTATTGTAAATCAAACCATTCAGCTATGAAAACAAGGGTTAGTATTTTGAGGAGGCTGGTGACAAGCGTCATCGCATTGTGTGTCCTGTCCGTATTTGCATTTGCAGATGGCGAGACCACCGAAGTTTTTCTTACCGGAACCTCTCATTCACCTGCCGGAAATTTTGTTGTACAGACTGCGGATGACCTGTTCCATTACCAGGGAATGGAATATGAAGTATACAAGGTATACTACGATGATCCCCGGATGAACATGAAGATTGCAGTAAACAACGACGGCAGGTGTAATTCTTTTGTGGCCTATAATGGTGAATTCATGTTTTTTTATGCATGCAACAAACATGGATTCGGCGTAAGAAAAGTCATGTTTTCAAATCCCTGGATTAAAGATCAGTTCAGTGCTGATCAGTACCATGACCAGACGGTCCTGCTTAAAGAAAGGCGGGTTGACAAAAAGCAGGCTGTGGGTCTGATTGCAGCATATGTACCCCGGTTGAAAGGGTAACCACTTCAACGAATCTGCCGGCTCATCCGTTTTCGTACATATGTGTCCATTAACGGTCGAATTTAACAAATTTATGAAAGCGCAAAAAATCAACTTAAACATCATGTTATGAGCAGGTTAATAGTTTTGGCATGACGGTTGATTTATCCTGGACAGGAACTTTCATTCGAATTATAAAAACAACGCACTATGAAAACAATCGTTCACCAGCTGAAGCAGTTTACTGCCATCGCACTTTCACTCCTGTTTGTCTCAACCGCATTGTTTGCAGACGGAGAGATATCCGAGATCTACCTCAGCGGAAATACCAACACAGCTGCCGGAAGTTTTGTGGTTACCGGCACCGATGATGTGTACCATTTCATGGGAGAAGAATACACTGTCTACAATGTCTATTACGACAATCCCAGCCACAATATGAAAATTGCGGTCCTTGACAATGAGAACTGCAATAGTTTTATTGCATATACCGGTAGCTACTGGTTCAAATATAATTGTACCAAGGAAGGTTTCGGTGTGCGAAAGGTCATGTTCAGCAATCCCGCAGTCATGGATAATTTTGATGCACAGGAATTTCACGATCAGACCATTCTTGTGAGAAACCGGAAGATCGAAAAAGATCAGGCCATCGGCCTGATTGCCGCCTATCTGCCCAAACTGCAGGGATAAGCAAGCAATACAGGAAGTAATCCCAACCTGCGTCACAGGAGAACGCCCGCCACAAGCGGGCGTTCCTTGTTTATAGATACCGGCATCAAAGGGGTTGTACAAATGGGACTATTTGTTTACTTTTGTTCTGCTCTGAAAGGATCAGGGAGGCCATGTCCGCCGATGATCCGTCAGTGAAAGGAGAGGTGGGAGAGTGGCTTAATCCACAAGTTTGCTAAACTTGCGTACTCGTAAAGGGTACCGGGGGTTCGAATCCCCCCCTCTCCGCAAAGCAATGAAATGCCCGGGCGAAAGCCCGGGTTTTTATTTGCCCTGGGGCGTCGGAAGCTTGCTTCCGTAGGCCCCTTAAGGGATCTACCCTCCCAGCTTTTCCAACACCCCGTCCCTGTAACTTCTGCTGATGGGAATCTCATATTTCCCGATGCCAATGGTATCGCTGGTGAAGGTTTCTATTTTTGAGATTGCAACCACATAGGAACGGTGCACCCGTAGAAAATCGTTGTGCGGCAGCCGTGTCTCGACGTTCGAGATGGTATCTCGCGTCACAAGTATTTTTTGATCCCCACAATGGATCTTCACGTAATCGCTCAGGCTTTCGATGAACACAATCTCATCGAAACTGACCTTGACCATTTTGCGGTCTGAGCGAATGAACATAAAATCTTCTTTCACTTCATGAATGTCCGCGACCTGTTCTCTTACCAGGGAAGCACTTTCTTCCAGGAACTTGTTGACCCCCTGCAGAAGCCGTTCAAATGAGATGGGTTTCAGCAGGTAATCAACCGCTTGCAGATCGAATCCATCCACGGCGTATTCCCTATAGGCAGTTGTGAAAATGACCTTAAAATTTCCGGACATGGATTTGGCAAAGGAGAGCCCCGAGATGTCAGGCATATTGATGTCTAGGAAGACCAGTTCAACAGGATGGCTGTGAATGGCTTTGAACGCTTCAACCGCGTTCTTGCAGCTTGCCACCACACAGATCCGGTCGATCTTTCCCAGGTGGCTTTCGAGGATTTCCCTGGCCACCGGTTCATCATCCACAATGATGCAATTAATCTTCCCTGTTTTCATTGATTTTCTGAAGGTTATTGATTATCAGGGCAGCCCTGTACCACCCTCCCGAATAGCCGTATTCCAGGTGATAATTCCCGGAGTAATGCAGCGCAAGTCTTTTTTCGAAATTGTTAAGCCCCAGTCCGTTTTCACCCGGTGTTTCCGCGGGCGGATGGGCTGCATTTTCTATGTTGAACTTCAGCGTCTCGAGGCCAGCTTCGATCACGATACGTATCCTGAGCTGGCCATCCTGTAATATACCATGCTTGAATGCATTCTCAACAAAAGGGATCAGCAGCATGGGCGCGATCCGGATCCGTTCGTCAATCTCGTTGGAACGGAATGCCACATCCAGTGTTTCCCGGAACCGGATCCGTTCCAGCTCGATGTATTCTTTGATATGCAGAACCTCCTCTTTAAGGCTTACCATGGGTTTATCAACCTGGTAGAGAATATAGTCGAGCAGGTTGGACAGCCTGAGGATAACATCCGGTGTATGTGCTGATTTTTTCAGTGCCAGTCCGTAAATTGTATTCAGGGTGTTAAAAAGGAAGTGGGGATGGATCTGTTTCTTCAGATACGTCAGCTCCTGATCTTTTAATTGAAGCTGGGCGGTCAGCATTTTATTCATCAGGTCCCTGTTTTTCTTCTCGATCTCGAAATTTCTGTTCAGGATGCTGATGAAACTTACCAGGATCACTATCATGTAAACCAGGATCATGATGAAGAAGAAGTTCTTCACCATGGGAGGGATCAGGGCTGCATCAAATTTTTTATGGAAGATGAGGACCCCGTAAATGATCAGAACCATGAAGTATGCGGATGCAGACAGGGTATAAAAACTGAAAAGCAGCAAGCGGCCGTAATCTTTCGTGAAAAGATACCGGGGAATCAAAAAGTAAACGGAAAAATAAGTGATCGCCATGGTCAGGGGAAGCAGGAGGCTGGAGAACCAGATCACATAATCCCTGTCAGGGGAATTGTAATTGAAGAAATAAAAATACAAGAACCAGACCCCGGTCCAGAAAATAAGATGTAGAGGAATTGTCCTGACAGTTCGCTTCATGGGAGCAATATTACAAAATCGATCCTGTCCCGTGGTAATTTGTCGGCCAATAACCTGTTTTTTACCTTTTTTTGCATGATCAGCGGAGTTTTTTCAATTTGCAGCGGGAATACCGTTGAATGACCCGGCGGGAATGTCAACCGTCGAATAATGAAAAAACCAATGGGATTGCGGGTTAACTTTCCATTGCAAACCCAAAAAAATTATGATGAAAGACATTATTTCAAAACTGAATGACGGAGGACCCGTGTTCACCTACACCATTATGATCCTTCTTCTGGTTATTATCGTCCTGTTTGTTCAAGCGGTTGTCGAGAAGAATTTCAGCAAGAAATCCCGGTCAGTAATCGCATCCCTGGGCTGGTTTGCGCTGGCATGGGGATACCTGGGACGCACTTTCGGACTGATCATGGCATTCGACAAGATCGCAGCAGCCGGTGAGATCACCCCGGAACTTACAGCCGGAGGCCTGAAGATGGCCCTGATCGGACCGCTATGCGGACTGACTGCATTCCTGCTGGCCAGGCTGGGAATCCTGGTCCTTCAGTTAAAAAGCAAAAAGGAATCTTTCACCTGATCCATGGCGCAAAGCACTGAACAACAATTACAGGGGTTTTATATATTTGTGGCAAACTTCACACACTTGCCATGAAAATAATCTCACTATCACAGGTGGAAAAAAAGGAAGTCAAGATGGAAGGTGTCCACAGGGCATGGAAGCAGCTTCCGCTGGGCAGTCAGGACGGCGCACCCGTCTACTCCTACCGTGTATTCACCGTGGATCCGGGAGGGCATACCCCTTTCCACCAGCACCCTTACGAGCACATGAACTATGTGATCGAAGGCAGCGGCGCGCTCGTTAACGAAAAAGGGGAGGAAACTCCTCTGAAAGCAGGTGATTTTGCCCTGGTCAACCCCGATGAAAAGCATCAGTACCGGAATAAAGGGGACCAGCCCCTGAAACTGATCTGCGGGGTGCCAAAGGAGTTTGAGTGAGAATAGAGTCTATTTTTAGACGAAGTGTCCGATTGCTGAGACAACAAGTACTTCTACCCTGTCTTCATACACTTTATAAATAATCCGGTCTTTTCTGTTTATGCGCCTGGACCAGTACCCTGCCAGATTATATTTAAGTGGTTCAGGATTTCCGGTGCCCTCGTAGGGATTCTCCGTAAGCTCTTTTAAGATTTGCTCTATTTTGAGAATATCCGATCTTTTACCAGATCTGTAGTGATATCGCAATTCCTTAGTCGCCCTAGTCGTGAACTCTACAAGATACTTTCCCATGGCTTGTCAGGGTCCTTTAACGGTATCGTTTGTCTTTTAGCATATTCTTCTTCTCCCTCCCTGACAGCCTGGATTAATTCTTCATTTACGGAAAGGCGATCGGCATCATTCAATGGAACGATCACATAAGCTTTGTCCTTACCACGCTGGATAATTATTTGTTCATTCTTGTCGACCAGGTCAAAATATTTTTTCTGATGGTCCCTGAATTCTCGACTGCTGACTATTACCATGATAAATTCTCGTGTACCAATATGGTACAAATATACAGATTTGTAAAATACGAATCCACAAATCAAGTGATGCGCGTTGCCGAAGGAGTTTGAGTGATCGCTATTCAGTATCTGGGGATGAAATTTCTTTCCTAATTGCGTCTTTTATGTACTGATTGAGAGATATCCCTTTCATTGAAGCATTATAAGCAGCTTTCTTGTGTAATTCGGGTGACAAACGGATATTCAAATTGCCTTTATATGATTTCTCAATCGGTGAGTTGGTCCTGCGGCAATCTTTTATATGCTCATCCACCACATATTTAAATCCTTTCTCAAGCTCATCAACTGTTGAACCTTCAAAAGTAATCAGGTCATTGACTCCTTCTACCTTTCCATAGAATACCCGGTCCTCGGCCGCGAAATGTACCGAGCCTATGAATCCCTTGTACTTCAATGCATCTTTCATATCAGTTTCTTTATTTTAAGTTCATGGATTATCAAATCAATCTGATATCTCTTCAGGACGTTTCCTGGATGAGGTTTGTGCAACTTTATATTGTGTTTTGCATCCTTGTTGCGAAAGACAACCCTGGATCCGGATCCCTGTAATTCCTCATAACCCAAAGCCCTCAAAAGCCTAATCAACTCATTATATGTAAAATCTCTTGGCCTCGAAATGAACCTGTTGAGTAGCTTTTCCTGTTTTGTCATTAACGCTTGATCGTGCTTACAAAGATACAATAAAAGCTTCAATCATGCGACTAAATATTAGTGGCATCAAAATTGTTTTAAACGAAATCGAATTGCATACTATTTTCAGGTTTTTATGGGAGTTAAAGTGCCAATGAATTACATCATCCAGGGGGAAGGAGCCCTGGTCAATGAAAAAGGGATTGATCCGTTTCTCCCAGTTTCAGCGAATGTGTACCGGGATCACTGATCAGCGACGAGATGAATCTTACCCAGTCATCATCCGCATTCAGGGAAGGGACAAGGGTGAGTTCTTCCCCTCCGGCTTTCGTAAAAAGCTCCCTGTAGTCCAGCCCGATCTCAATTTCTGTTTCCAGGCAGTCGGCCACGAAAGCAGGACTTATGATCAGGATTCTCTTTTTTCCCTCCCGGACCAGTTTGAGCAATGTCTGATCGGTGAATGGCCTCAGCCAGTTGCGTCCAAACCTGGATTGAAATGAGGTATACGTTTTTTCTGGTGCTATTTTTAATGCTGCACGAATTGACCTGGTGGTATGGTAACAGGCAGCCCGGTAACAGTCCCTGTTTGCCTCGTTATAATGCTGTTCGCACTTGAGTGCTCCGCAGGAGGCGCCGGGATGGCCTTTTTCGGTTTGCCGCACGGGGATCCCGTGATAGCTGAAGACCAGGGCGTCATAGTCTGCAGGTTCACATGCAAGGATTTTGTTCTTCCAGGCGGCAATGAAGTCACGGTGCTCATGGAATGACGGAATGATCCTGGTATGTTCTGCCAGTTTGTGGAATTTCAATTCTTCCCGGAGCAGCTGCACCACGCTGCCGGTTGTGGAAGTGGCAAACTGTGGATATAACGGAAGCACAAGCAGTTCCCGGTAGCCTTCACCCTTCATCCACTGGATCAGTTTTTGCAAGGCGGGTTCCCCGTACCGCATGGCCAGGAATAGCTCAGTGCCCCGGGGCAGCTGTTCCCTGACTTTTTTCTCAAGCTCCCTGCTGTGATAAATTAAAGGGAATCCGCGATCCGTATGCAATTGCTTATAAAGTCTCGCTGAACGCGGGGCCCTGAACGGAGCGATGATCCCGTAAACCAGCGGGTAACGAATCCAGGCCGGGAGATCGATCACATTTGGATCGCCCAAAAATTCTTTCAGGAACGTACGAACATCCCCGGTACGGCAGGAAGCGGGACTTCCAAGGTTGACCAGCACGACCGCTTTTCTGTGTTCTGCCATATCACTTATTCCCGTTTAACGTGAGGTCACATGTTTATGGTGTTTTCCGCGGCCAGTCTGCCCTGCCTGATCCGGTCGGCCAGTCCGATACCACCCTGGAAATTCCCCCTCAGGAACAGTCCCGGATACCGGGCTTCAACCTGCCGGACAGCATCAAACCGGGATCCGCTTGATTTTTCATACTGCGGGATGGCCCACTGATACCTGAAGGTACGGAAAAGATCGGGATCAAAACGGTCGATGCCCATCAGGTCTGTGAATTCCCTTCCTATCAGGTCGGACAATCCCTGATCGTTCAGCTCAAAAAGTTCGGGTCTGCGTATTCCTCCGACGAATACGGTAAAAAGCGCAGCTCCTTCCGGTGCACGTCCCTCGAGAAAGGCGGAGGGGAACAGGATCCCCAGCAGGTCCCTCTCTTCTTTAAAAGGGATCAGGCCCCCGAAACCATCCGGGTTCATTCCCTTCCAGTGCCTGAACCCGACCGCCGCCTCGATGACCCTGGCATATCTGATATCAGTGAGCCGGGCCATGGTTTCATGGTCAATGTCAGGCAGTAACCGGGACAATTTTTCGGATCCCGTTGTAACGATCACCTGATCTGTCAGGCACTTCTCTGCAACTCCTTTATCCGTGGTGAATTCAACCATGAAACCCTTCCCCTGGCCATGCACGGTTGTCCCCCTGGTGCTAAGAATATAATTTTCGGGGCCTGATTTCTCATAGAGTGAATCCACAAGCGATTGCAGTCCGCCTTTGCAGGAAAAAATTTCCCGCGTTGCTTTTTCCTCATGCGTGTTTTTTTTCTTCAGTTTCTTTTTCACAGCACCCCCGATGAAACTGCCGTATTGCTGTTCGAGATTGTATAACTTGGGAAGGGCATATTTCGGGATCAGTTGACCGGGATCTCCGGCGTAAACTCCTAGAATAAAAGGATCCACCGCATACTCCAGGTAACTTTTTCCCATTCTTCTGATAACCAGGTTTTTAAGCGTTTCTTCAGGATCGGTTCCCCTGGATCGGAAAGGTTCTGCCAGGATCCGGAATTTGTCTTTCAGGGTAAAGAGCGGAGTTTGAATGGCCTCACCCAGTCCGGAAGGCAGCGCATGCCACTGTCCCCCTTTCAGGATATACCGTTTCTTCACGCTGCTGCTGGCGACCTCCAGCTCCACGGCACCCTCCAGATCCTCGAAAAGCATGGCTGCTTCCGGTTGTCCCAGCACACCTGTATTCGGACCGGTTTCGAAAAGGAACCCATCCTCCCGGATTGTCCGGATGACTCCCCCCACGCGGTCCTTCTCTTCCAGTACCAGGAAATTCTTTCCGGCCTTGTTCAGATAATAGGCCGAGGTGAGCCCGGTAATGCCGGCACCGATAATAACGCAATCCTTTCTGCCTTCTATCATACCTTTCCTGATTAAATGGTTTTCGAGAACCTCTTCTGGTAAGAAACATATCCCGGGTCGAGTTCCCTGGCGATCACCCTGATGAGCAGCATTCCAAGGGTGGTGGCTGTGATATTGTTCCCCTCGCGGTCTATTAGGCCGTCCCTTTCCAGTTCTGCGAAATTCTCTTCGGAATAATCCAGGAGTACTTTGAGATCCTGAAGATCCATGCCGAGCCGGGCGGCTTCCAGCTCCAGCTCCAGCTGTCCGTTGCACATCATCTGATTGATCACCTGGCGTATTTTTTGCTCTTTTTCATTCAGGAAGTAGCCTTTTGCAACCGGCAACTTCCCTTTTCCCAGATGCTGAATGTAGTGGGAGGCATCTTTTGTATTTTGAATATAAGCATGTTGCAGCTGGCTGATGGCAGAGGCGCCGAAGGCATAGACCTGTCCGGTATGCTTGCTTGTGCAGTATCCCTGGAAATTCCTGTGGAGCGAACGCTCACGGAAAGCTTCTGCCAGTTCATCCCCGGGAAGGGCAAAATGATCCATGCCAATGGGATCATACCCCGCACCTGTCAAAAATTCATATCCCCGCAGGAGCATTTTCATTTTCATATCCGCCCCGGGGATCCCCCGGTTTTCCAGTATTTTCTGGTTTTTCTTAACCCATGGGATATGGGCATATGAAAAGGTTACCAACCGGTCCGGCCTGATGGAAGCGGCTTTACTGAGCGTTTCCAGGTAACTGTCCACGGTTTGGCCCGGCAGGCCGTAAATAAAATCGAGGTTGACCTTTGCCCCGGTGTAATGCCGGATGTATTGCACCAGCTCCCCGACCGGAAGCCTGGATGGTGTCCGGTTGACGATGCGGAGGACCGATTCGTTGAAATCCTGGATGCCCAGGCTGATGCGGTTGAAGCCCATATTGGAAAGCCCGTCAATATCCCCCGGGTCCAGGTACGCCGGATTGCATTCCATGGCGATTTCAGGATCGCCGGAGAACCGGAACCAGTGGTTGAACCGGTCCATGATCTTTTCCACCAGGGCAGGTTCTACCG